>Ga0116166_1000011_pt1 | contig 173545 bp, 147 predicted proteins | sample AD_JPNMR2_MetaG_FD_89884 | JGI IMG/M metagenome (GOLD analysis project Ga0116166, IMG submission 89884) | Active sludge microbial communities of municipal wastewater-treating anaerobic digesters from Japan - AD_JPNMR2_MetaG | ecosystem: Engineered > Bioreactor > Anaerobic > Digestate | place...
GATCCGAAAATCCCGATGCAGCTTGTCAGATTACCGCCGGTTATGTTAGACTGGTTGGGACCCGATTATATGACCAAAGAAGAATATGCACTGCGGGGGTACGATCTACCATGGCTTCCCTCTCCTTCTTTTTGACTTTTGGCTGGATTCTTTAACGGTTTGCTGTGTTTCGAGGTTCGGATTTCGAATTTTTTTGTAAAGAGCCGACGGTTCCGAAGTATGGATTCCCGCCTGCGCGGGAATGACAAAAAACACGCTTTCAGAGATGACAAATCAGGAACGGAGTCGACAAGAAAGAACGGGAGGAACAAGCGACGCGGGCTTAATGTTTTTTCACCGTGATCGTTTTGGCTGTTCGATTTTTCGGATTTTGTGTTTCGAGATTCGAATTTCGGTTTTTCTGTCTGCCGGCGTCCGGCTGGTAGTGGCTCGAATCTGGTTTCCGGCTTTTCTTCCTTCCTAATTTTTCTTTCCTGCCTTCTTAATTCTTCATTCCTGCGGATTCCCTGTCACTCCCGCGACTTGTTCTCCGAAGTTATCGAGTGAAGGACGAAAGCAGGCAGCATAGAATAGCCCCGCCCGCAAGGGCGGGGAAAAAAAGAATGATAATCCCATCCCCATTTTCCCCGGGCTCGCGCCCGGGGCTATTTCCCCAATCCGTGTCCATCCGTGGTTAAAAAACTTGCCGAATCCGCCTGCGGGACTGCGTTCGCTGCGGCGGGGACAGCCGTCCTTTCTTGCTTTTTCCTGCGGCGGGATTATACTGCCTCAAAAAAAGACGGGGAGTGATGATGGCCTTTCTTGCGGGAATGGATGAAGCCGGCTACGGGCCGCTGCTGGGGCCGCTGGTGGCGGCGACGGCGGTCTTTGAAGTCCCCGATGCGCTGCTGCGGGCGGATTTGTGGAAGGTGCTCGAGCAAGCCGTCTGCCGGCAAAAGAAGGGCCGCCGGGGTCGGCTCCTCATCAACGACAGCAAAAAGGTCTATTCCCGCCACACGGGGCTCAAAGACCTCCAGCGAAGCGTGCTGGCCTCCCTGCTGGCAGGCGGACTCGAAACCGTTCCCCAGACGACGGAAGAGGTTCTGAATGTTCTCTGTCCCGATTTTGCTCTTCAGCGAAATCATTATCCCTGGCACACGAGGCCGACGGAGAAGTTATCCGTCGATCCGGCGGATATTCGAATTGCCGGCGGGCTGTTCCGGCGGGTCCTCGAGGAGCAGGGGATGCGGTTCTGTTTTCTGCAGGCCCGGTGTCTGGAGGTGGCCGAATACAACCGCCAAATCGGTTTGGTCAAAAACAAGGCCCGCGTTCTGTTTGGTCAGCTGTGCTGTCTGATTGACACGGTGTTTCAAAAAAGCCGTTCCTCCGGCAAGGTCGTTCAGTTTCTGATTGACCGGCAGGGCGGACGTCTGCGGTACCGCTCCGAGCTTCAGCGAATGTTTCCGCAGATGGAATTAACTATTCTGAAGGAGAGCGACGAACTGAGCAGCTATCAGCTCCGGTCGGAGGAAGGGACGATGCGGCTGCATTTTACGGCCGGGGCGGATGAAAAATATCTGCCGGTCAGTCTGGCTTCGATGGCGGCCAAACTGGTTCGGGAACTGTTGATGGGCAATCTAAATGCCTATTTTTCAGAGATTTGCGGCCAGATTCGTCCGACAGCCGGATACTGGCAGGACGGTCAGCGATATATTTTGGAATTGACCAAACATTTGGGGGAAAGCGGTGTGGATAAGCGTCTTTTGGTAAGAGTGCGATAAAGAGAAACCTCCGACAAAACTGCCTATTTTTATAAATATATGTAAATATGGGCTTTATGTTTTCTTGAGAACGAGAATAAAATGGATAGAAATCGTGGTTTTCCTCTTTCCTTTATCAGTATATTTCAGGAGTGTTTTGGTTTTTTGTGATTTTTTCACTTTTTTTCTTGCAAGGGCTTGACAAAGTTTTTATAGTAAGATAAGTAATATGTGTTCTTTTACAGTGTTTGTTCATTTGCGGTCAGAAATTACGAAAGCTCCTTCTGCCGCCCGTACGTTCAAGTAGCCCTGGGAAGTTCACCGACTTCCTCCTCCTTCTGCGAAGTACGGGCGGTTTTTTTGTTTCCGGATTCTGCCGCAAAAATTTTTTCCTTCCCTAACCGGCATTCATACAGGAAGTTAAGACATTTTTTTCTGGTTGTTCGGTTTTTGTTCGGGTTTTGGGCTGCTCTTTGCCGATATAAAGCAGACCTGAACAGATTGGTTAGGAGAAGCAGGACATGGAAGTCAAGCGATTTGATGATGATTCACAGATTCCTGTATGCAAATTCGGTCCGGGCGGCGATTTTGTTGTGGAATGGCCCGCTCCTTCCGCGTCGACGGCACCCGAATCAGAACCCGCAGCGAATCCGCTTGGGAAGGTTCTGGCTGTGCTGAACCGTCTGCTCGGCTCTCCGCTGGAGGGCAAATTGATGGAGGAGTTGGCTGAGGAGGTAAAGTTGTCCGTTTCGCCGCTGGAGGCGGCCGTGCAGAAGTCCGGATGCAAAGTTGAGGAGACGATTTGCGATGAGCAGAATGGAAATGTCTGGGATTACTCCCCGGCAGCTCGACGTGCTTCGAGCAGCGGCGGAGTTTCAGGACAGGCATGGTTATTCGGCGACGATTGCGGAGTTGTCCGAAAGACTTCACGCAAGCCGGCCTACCGTTCACGAGCATCTGGCAGCCCTCGCCGCCGCCAAACTCATCGTTCGAACCGCAGCCGGGAAGGCACGCTCTTTACGCTTGACCGAACGGGGCCGGCAGCTTCTTGCTCGGGCTCGGCGGCCTGAATCAGCCGAAGCCGCAGCCACGAGCAGTCTGGAAGAATCGTCCTCAATCCCTCTGGCGGGGGCGGTCTGCGCCGGATACGGAATTGAACCAAACGAACAGAATGACCGGCTGAGCCTGAAGGAATTGTTCGGCAGAACGGAGGACTTATTTGCCCTGCGGGTGAAGGGCTCGAGCATGGTTAATGCCGGCATTCAGGATGGAGATTATGTGATTTGCCGCCGGCAGTCTGTCGCGCAGAACGGTCAGGTGGTTGCGGCCCTGGTTGACGGCGAGCGGGCGGTCCTGAAACGCTTTTTCCTCGAGCCCTCCGCCGTGCGGCTGAACGCGGAAAACGATGCCTTTGAACCGATTTATTCGAGAGACTGCCGCATCGAAGGGGTCGTTGTCGGGGTGATTCGCCGACTGTAAAGCAGAGCACTTTCAGCAGAACATCGCCGGATTCCCGCGTATATAATTTTCGGACAGATTATGATGTTGATGACTGCCTGAATGAGAGACGGCTCTTGTTCCGGCACTCATCAATCGATGGATTTAGGCAAAGACAAGACGGTTCGGCAGCTGCTTGAGCGGCTGCGGGGCAGAACCCCATCCGACCCCCCGATTGCGGTCGAGGGGACGTGGGGGTCTTTTGCGCGCCTTTTGGCCGCCTATGTTCATCAGGAGTTGCAGCGGCCCGTTTTGTTTGTCAGCGCCCATATCGACGATGCGGATGATGCGGGGGATGACCTGGAGGTGTTCAGCGGCCGGGCGGCGGAGACCCTGCCGGTTTGGGAAAGTCCGCAGGCGGCTTTGGATGCAGCGGATGAAATCGGCTCGCAGCGCGTCCGTATTGCCCTGAATCTGGCCCGTCGGCAGCGCGGCGGTTCGATTCGGCCGTTTCTGATGAGCGCCTCCATTCAGGCGCTGATGCAGCCGGTTCCTTCTGCAGACAGTCTGCTGGGCGGCGGTCTGACGCTTCAGGTGGGGAATGCGTATGACATTGAGAACCTGGCCGCAAAACTGCTCGAGTGGGGATTTGAACCGGTCGAGCAGGTGGATATCCCCGGCCAGTTTGCCCGACGCGGCGGGATTCTCGATATTTACGCCGCCGCGGCCGTCAGCGAGCAGTCGCAGGAGGCCTCGGCCGCCGAGCCGATTCGAATCGAGTTTTTCGGTGATGAAATCGAAAGCATCCGCACGATTGATTTGGATACGCAGCGTTCCGGACGCTCCCTGAAATGGGTTCAGATTGTCAATCCGCCCGCTCAGCAGGTTTTTGATAAATCCGAACTTTTCTTTAATCTCCTTCCGGAGGAGACGATTGTCTTCCTCGAAGAACCGCTGGAGCTGGCGGAGGTGGCGGAGGTCTTTCTATCTCGGCTGGAGGACCCGCGGGGATTCTACCGGTGGGAGTCGATTTACCAGGCCGTCCGCCGGTTTTCGGCTGTGGAAATCAGCCGCTTCGGGGGCGGGGCGGAGGCCCTGCGGCTGGATGTCGGCAGCATTCAGGAGCTGGAGCATCGGCAGGCGGGCACCTGGAAAGACCACAAACAGACCTTAGCGGCGCTGCTGGACAAAGCGCGGGACTATGACGTGTTTCTGTATTGTGAGAATCACGCCGAGATTCAGCGGACCAAGGAGATTCTTCAGGAAGAAGGCCGGACCATTCCTTTGTCTTTTCATCTGGAGCTGGGGACGGTCCATCAGGGTTTCTGCATTCGTTCCCTGAAGGTGATTGTCGCATCGCATCATGAGCTGTTCGGCCGCTCCCTGATGCGCCGGCGTGTCCGGGCGATTCGCACGGCTTCCCCTGTGGACAGTCTGCTGGATTTGACCAAAGGCGATATTGTCGTGCATGTGTCCTACGGCATCGGCAAGTATGTGGGGATGGAGTCGATTCCGATGCACGGGCAGATGCAGGAATATCTGACGCTCGAGTACGCCGATAAGGTCAAGATTCACGTGCCGGTTTCGCAGATTCATTTGGTACACAAGTTTGTCGGGACGATGCCCACGCGTCCGCCCCTGTCCAAAATCGGCACCAAGAAATGGGAGCAGCAGAAACAGCGCGTGGCCCAGCATGTCCAGGAGCTGGCGGAGGAACTGCTCCAGATTCAGGCCAAGCGCCAGCAGATGGGCGGATTTGCCTTCGGCCCCGATACGCACTGGCAGAAGGAATTTGAGGAGGCGTTTGCTTATGAGGAAACGCCGGACCAGCTGAAGGCGGCGGAGGAAATCAAGCGGGATATGGAAGCGCCGGTGCCGATGGACCGCCTGCTGTGCGGCGATGTCGGCTACGGCAAGACGGAGCTGGCGATGCGGGCGGCGTTTAAGGCGGTCTGTGCGGGCAAGCAGGTGGCAGTGCTGGTGCCGACGACGGTGCTGTCGGTGCAGCACGGCCGGACGTTTGCCGAGCGGTTTGCGGATTTTCCTGTGAGCATTGCGGTGCTGAACCGATTTACCCCGCCGGCCCAGGTTCGGCAGATTCTGTCGGATGCCCGGCAGGGGCGGCTGGATATTCTGATTGGGACGCATCGGCTTCTGTCGGATGATGTGGGGTTTCACGACCTCGGACTGCTGATTATCGATGAAGAGCAGCGGTTCGGCGTCGAGCACAAAGAGCGGCTCAAGCGGTTTCGGGTGAATGTGGATATTCTGACCCTGACGGCCACACCGATTCCCCGCACGCTGCATATGTCCCTGCTGGGCCTGCGGGATATCAGCTCGCTGGCGACGCCTCCGCTGGATCGGCGCAGCGTCGTTACACACGTGTGCCGCTTTGACCCGGAAACCATTCGCAAGGCGATTCTGTTTGAACTCGCGCGGGACGGTCAGGTTTTTTATCTGTACAACCGGGTGCAGACGATTGAACAGGAGGCGGCGCGGGTGCGGGCCATTCTGAATGACCCGAAAATAACCGTCGATATTGTGCACGGGCAGATGTCCAAGCATCATCTGGAAGATGCGATGATTCGGTTTGTAACCGGCCAGACGCAGGTGCTGGTGTGCTCAACGATTATCGAAGCCGGGCTGGACATTCCAAACGCCAACACGCTGATTGTCCGGGATGCGGACCGTTTTGGTCTGGCGCAGCTGCACCAGCTGCGGGGGCGGGTCGGACGCTACAAGCACCGGGCGTATGCCTATCTGCTCCTGCCGGAAAGCCGTCCAATCAGTCCGCTGGCGGCTCGTCGGCTGAAGGCCATTGAGGATTTTTCGCAGCTGGGGGCCGGCTTTCGGATTGCCCTGCGGGATTTGGAGATACGAGGGGCGGGCAATCTGCTCGGGCCGGAGCAGTCCGGACATATTCATACGGTCGGCTATGAGATGTATTGTCGGCTGCTGGCCGATGCGGTCCGGCGGCTCAAGAATGAACCGGTGGTTCAGCCGCCCCAAACGGTGATGGATTTGGGATTTGCACCGGTGATTCCCAAGTCCTATATCGCTTCCGACCGGCAGCGGATGGAGGTCTATCGCCGGCTCGGCCAGGCCTGCACGCCGCAGGATGTCGAACGGCTTCGGGAAGAACTGCGGGATATCTTCGGGCCGATACCGACGAAGGTTCAGCAGGTACTCGAGTCGGCGGAAATTCGAATCCTGGCGCAGCGGCACGGACTTAAAAGCATTCTGCTGCAGGAGTCCGACCTGATATTTCGGTTTTCCGATGATGCCAAGCCGGCGGACTTGTTCGCTCGGGCTCCCGGACGGGTGACCATTACCGACCCGAAGACAGTCTATCTGCGTCTGGACAAAACGTATCTGGAGCCCTCGACGCTGCTGGCGATTCTTCGGAAGATGCTTCGTTAGGACGTTCGCTGATTAAAGCCATCGCTGGGCCAGTTCCGCCAAATCGCTGAGCGTAATGCCGCCGTCTCCGCTCAAATCGCGGCTCAGGCAGTCGGGCTGGGCGTTGCAGAACGGCGGCACCGACAGCCACCAGGCGGCCAGAGCGTCCAGGTCCGGCAATCCCATCGTTTGTTTGGCTAGATTTGCCACCGCAGCGGCCGACAAGGCGTAGGGGTAGGTTCGAAGGTCATCGATGCGGCCCTGGAAGAGCGGGTCAGCGCTGAACTGACTTTTGCCGACGTACAGAAGGGTGGCTTTCAGGTCGGAGGGATTCAGCGTAAAGCCGACATTCGTCGCCGCCGGTGAACCGTTGACATAAAGCGTTCCGGTATTTCCTTTCAGCGTGACGGCCAGATGCACCCATTGATTGACCGCTAACTGGGCGGCGTCCATCCGCTGTTCGAGCGAGTTGCCCCCCGTCGTGGCGGCAAAGCGGAGCGTGTTGCTGCCGGAGCGCGGTGTCAGGAACATATACGTACCGGTTCCGGTGCCGAAGTCGAAGATGCGCTGCCATTGATTCCCGCCGGTCCAATAAACCCAGGCGGCAATCGTGATGTCTTCCGTATTGGCCAGAGCTGTCGGCAGCGTCAGAAAATCATCGACGCCGTCCAGCACGAGGCATTGTCCGAGGCGGCCGTTTGTATAGGCCGGGCTGCCGGAGGCGGCGGCGTGGAAGGTGCCGAAGCTGTCCTGCGTATTGTTTTCAAAGCGGTAATGGGCGGACAGGCGGTTGCTGTACACCCGGATGCGAATGGTGGTCTGATCGCTGGCGCCGGAGGGGTCGGTGACGCGAACCACGAAGGCATTGTCGCCTGCATCCGAGGCCGACGGCGTGCCGGACAGGGTGCCGTTGGAGGCGACCGACAGCCAGGCGGGACCGCCGATTTTGCTGAACGTCAGAGAATCGTTGTCCGCATCAGACGCGAAGGCCGCCAGAGTCTGTCCGGTGTAGGCGATGCCTCCGGCGGCGTCCGGCAGAATAATCGGGTCGCCGGCGAACATCGGCGGGTTGTTTGTGTTGCCGCCCCAGAGAGTCCAGATTTCCGCGCCGGAGAGCGCATAACTGTAGATGCGGAAATCGTCAATCCGGCCGCTGAACAGCGGGTCGGCGGCCCAGAGACTTTTGCCGATGTAATTCAGGTTGGGGGAAAAGTCGATCGGGTCCAGCGTAATCGATGCGGAGGAGGCGACGGCTTTGCCGTTTACATAGAGGGTGGCGGTATTTTCCCGAAGCACGACAGCCAGATGCGTCCACTGAGCGGTCGGCAGCTGGGACGTTTCGACAATCTGCTCGCTGCCGCCGTCTTTGACGGCAAAGCGGAGGGTGTTGCTGCCGGATCGCGGCGTTAGGAAGAGATATTGAGCCGTACTGGTGCCGAAGTCAAAAATCCGCTGCCATTGGTTGCCGCCGTTCCAATACACCCAGGCGGCGACGGTCATATCGCGGGCGTCCGCCACGCCGGCCGGCAGGGTCACAAAATCATCCACACCGTCCAGCACAATAGCTTGTCCGATACGCCCGGCTGTGTAAACAGGACTTCCGCTGGGGGTGCCGTGATTGGTGCCGATGCTGTCGCTGCAGTTGTTTTCAAACGCCCAGAGCCCCGTAAATTGCTGAATCAGCAGGCGGGCCGGACGGGAGGTGAGGGTGCCGGAGGCGACACAATAGTAATATCCCTGGTCTGACGCCTGCACATCGGCGATTTGAAGGGTATCAGTGTTGGCTCCGGAAATCCGCTCGCCGTTTGTCAGCGGGATCGAGGTTCCCTGCTTGTACCAGGCATAACTGACGGCACGTGGGGCCTGAACGCGGAAGACGGCCGTTTCCCCCAGTGCAGCCACCTGTCCGGCGGGTTCCTGAACAAAAGAGAGGTATCCCATGTCCGCGATCAAAGCGGCGTCCATCCGAATATGGCGGATTCGATTAGCAAAGCCGTCTTCGCTGTCATAGTTCAGACCGTACGGCCAATAATGCTGGCTGTCACCGTAGAGCACAGCGCTGCTGCCGTCAAAAAGGCGAATCTGCCGAGAAGCGTGAGCACCGTTCCAGACCCCACCGGATAAATTGGCGCTCCAGGCGGAAATGGTGCCGACGCCCAGGGTATGGGAGATTTCGTGGAGGGCGACGCGGGTATTGCGGGAGCCGCCGAAGGTAATCACGCCGTCAAAGTTGGCCTGAGCCGTAGGAACCCCGGCGTTGTAGTAAATGTTCAAGTGTTTGTTGAAAGAGCCGTGTTTGTTGTAAAGGGCGACGGCCTCTGTCACGGCGGCTTCAATCTGGCTGCGGATGCCGGCATCGACACCGCTTAAGTTAAAGGTGTAGGTGATATCGGCCTTCATCGAGCTGACAAGGCACATATACAGAAACAGGGCCCTCAGAGAAAACTTGCCGAAAGTCATAAAAGACCTCTTTGTGTGTGAAGTTCGCTTTTTATCGGATTTCAGACCCCCATTTATCATATTTTTGTAAAACAGGTTATATCAAAACGGAGCGGGAATGTCAATCGTATTCCAGCGACTCCGGAACCTCGTTTTCGCGGAACGGGCAGGTGCTTTCTTGACAGGGGGGCCCGTTTGCACTACGCTTCAGCAAATTTTTTATCGGAGCGCTGGTGTGGCACAAGAAGAACAAGTATTGGTGATTGAACGGGGACAACTGGAGAAAGCGGGTCTTTTTCAGGGGGTTATGCCGGATGTGAAGCGGTATCTGCCGACTCTGTTTGCCCCGGGGGCCGGGCGGTATATGGTTCGCCGCGACGCGGAAAAAGACCCTTCTTATAAACAGATTATTCCCTATGTGGTGATGCGCTCCGACGGACGCTATTTGACGTATGTTCGGGGCAAGCGGGCGGGCGAAACGCGTCTGGTTGAGAAACGCTCCATCGGCATCGGCGGACATATCAATCCGGCGGATGATATGGAGTTGTTTTCGCCGTACGAGACCTATCTGAATGCGGTGCATCGGGAGGTGGCCGAAGAGGTCCATGTAGAATCGCCGTACAAAGAGACCATCATCGGCTTGCTGAATGACGATTCCAACGAAGTCGGCCGTGTGCATCTCGGGATTGTGCACTTGTGGGAGCTGGAGGCACCGGCGGTCCGCCGTCGGGAGCAGATGATTACGCAGATGGAGTTTCTGCCGCCGGAGGCGCTGCGGACGCTGCGGGATAGTATGGAAACCTGGTCCCAGCTGTGTCTGGACTATCTGCTGGAGGGGCTTTTGGGACAATGAGACAGGCAGGTGTCGGAGAGGTTATGAAAAGAGCGCAGGTGGTGTTGGTGATAGCGGGATTGGCCGTTTTCTTTCGGCCGACGGCTTATTCGGCCCAGGAGCAGGATTATGTGCCGCCGGCCCTGACGCCGCTGCCGTATCTGATCCGCGACCCGGCTGTGCGGAAAGAGCTGAAACTGACGGCCGAGCAGACTGCCCGCCTGGATACGCTGTGTAATCAGATGGATGGGCATCTGTTTGTTCTTCGGGACCAGCCGCCCAATCCGACGGAGCCGGAGATGATTGAACATGTCCGCGCCGTAGTGGAACTGATGAAGGAAACGGATGACATTCTCCAGCCCCCTCAGCGGCTTCGGCTGCAGGAGCTGGGGTTTCAGTTTGAAGGGGTGTATGCGATGTTTCGTCCGGCGCCGGCGGCCTATCTGCGTCTGACGGAGGAACAGAAAAATCGGATGCAGACCCTGCATCGCCAGTTTCTCCGCAATCAGGAGCAGCTGCGGACTCGTCTGGAGGAAAGCGGGCGGCAGAGCGAACTGCAGGAGCAGATGGAGCAGCTGCGGGTCCGGTTTATGAATCAGTTTCTGCGGGTGCTTTCTGAAGGGCAGGTTGTGATTTGGAATGAAATGCTCGGAGCCCCGTTTGATTTTTCCCAGACGCAGCCGCTGTCGTTTCAGGCCCCGGAGTTAGAGGGCCTGACCGGCTGGTTCAACGGGAAACCTCTGACATTCAAGCAGCTGAGCGGACGCGTGGTGATTGTGATTTTCTGCTCACCGGAACAATCCGGGGCGGAGGATTTGGCGGCTTATAAACTCTGGTCGAGACAATACAATCCTCAGGAAGTAGCCCTGATTGGGATTTTGGTGCCGCCGCAGACTCAAAAGACCATAACGGAACCGGCCGCGTGGATTCAGAAGGAAGGATTGACTTTTCCTGTGGCGCTGGATGCCAAACGGCTGACGGTCCGGGCGTGGGCCAATCCGGTGCTGCCGAGTATTTATCTGGTTGATAAAAAAGGGCGGGTGCGCTGGTGGTGGTATGGTCCGCTGAAGCAAAATAATGCCTCGGGGGAAAAGTGGGTGGCGGAGCGGATTGAGATACTTCGTTCGGAACAAGCATCTCAATAAACCAAGCTTTTTACAAGTCTTTGATTTCATGCAGAACCTCGAGCGGAGGCGGAGAAGGGATCCGGTCGAGGATTTGGATCGTTCGCCACCGTCCGGTTCGGTACCGCAAATAAATAAGCCCGCTGAAGGCCAGAAGCGTCAGGCACAAAAATCCCCAGGTCCATCGGGGAGAAAGCTGGGCGATTTTCAGAAGAAAGAGCTGCCCGATAACCAGCGTCCAGTGCATGCTGACGGAGATAGCCATAGCCCAGAACGTATCACCGGCACCGCGCAGGGCTCCGCTGAAGACCAGCATCGTGGCGTCCGCCATCACATACAGGGCGGCCATTCGCAGCATAAAGACGGCTTCAGGACGAGCAGCGGCAAAGACAGCATCCTCCTGAGGAGGACGAAAGACCTCGACGAGAGGGTGCGGAAGAAGGGCAAATGTGAGCATGGTGCAGAAGGAATAGGCCCAGGCCAGTTTCAGTCCGGAAAAAGTGGCCCGATCGGCGGTATCCGGTTCGGAGCCGCCCATATAGCGTCCGACCAGACTGGTGACGCCGACGTGAATACCCACCAGCGGGATAAAAGAGACCAAATCCCAGTTGAAAACGATGGTTACGGCGGTTGCGGTCTGGAGGCCGCAGGCGTGGAAGTTGAGGATGAGCAGAGTAAAGGCCAGCATGTTGAGGAAGAATTCGATGCCCGCAGGGGTGCCGAATCGCCAGAGTTTTTTCATCAGCACACTGTCATAACGGAAGGAGCGGGCGACGGCGAATTCGTACCGTTCGGGACTCAGGAGGTAAACGGCGGCCAGCACAAGCAGACCCAGAAAGCCGCCGAGAATCGTGCCGTAGGCCGCCCCGCGGATTCCGAGGGCCGGAAAACCGAGATGACCGAAAATCAGGATATAGTTGATGAAGATATTCGATACGGTTGAAACGATGGCAGAGACCATCACGGTTCGGGTTTTGCCGATGCCGGAGAAAAAACTGCTCAGGCAGTTTCGGAACAGACTAATCAAGACGCCGTACAGCAGGATGTTGAAATAAACAGTCTGGGGGCCGAGCTGTTCCGGAGGGATTTTGGTGAGAACAAAGAGCTGCCAGGCAAGCGGGCGTGCCGCCAGAATGAGCGGCCAGGCCAGAATGGAAATGATAAGCCCCTGTGTAATCACAACGGGGCAGTCGGTTTTTCTGCCTGCACCGTAGCATTGTGCCGTCAGAGCGGTGCAATAGCCGGTCACTCCGAGAAAGAACGTGCTCAGCATAAAGCAGGTCAGCCCGCCGCCCATGGCGGCGCTCATCTGGTGGGGGCCCAGACGCGACAGAAACAGCCGGTCTGTGAAAATCATAATCGTATCGCAGGCACTGGAAATGACCATCGGAAAGGCGATGGTGAGCATTTCCTTTATCCCGCCGGGCCCCGGATAATGTTCTTTCCAGATTGATTTCATTGAACAAAAAGTCGCAAAACCAGAGGCGAAAACAGGATTTTTCCGTCCACAGCGGGGTTATGGTATCGCTGGGGTCCGGTTTTGTCCAGAAAAGTTGGGGATAATTGCCTGCTGCTGCAAAAGATGATATAATAGATTCTTTTCCAAAAGAGACAGGTTTGGGATTGTTATGGGAACGGAACATATTCGGAATTTTTCGATTATTGCGCATATTGACCACGGCAAAAGCACGCTGGCGGACCGGCTGCTCGAGCTGACCGGGGCCATCAGCGACCGGGAGAAGAAAGAGCAGTTTTTGGATGATATGGACCTGGAACGGGAGCGGGGGATTACCATTAAGGCCTCTGCAGTGACGATGACGTATCCGTATCAGGGCCGCACCTATATGCTGAATCTGATTGATACGCCCGGGCATGTGGATTTTCATTATGAGGTGTCCCGTGCACTGACCGCCTGTGAGGGGGCGCTTCTGGTGGTGGACGCTTCGCAGGGCGTAGAGGCCCAGACGGTGGCCAATGCCTATCTGGCGGTCGAAAGCGGCTGCGAAATCCTCGGGGTGATTAATAAGATTGATTTGAGCGGGGCGCGTCCGGATGAAACGGCGCAGGAGGTTGAGCATGCGTTCGGCATTCCGGCAAAGGATTGTCTGAAGGTCAGTGCCAAGACAGGGCTAGGCGTTCCGGAACTGCTGGAGGCGATCATTACGCGTCTGCCGCCGCCGGAGGATAAAAGCGAGGAGCCGACGGCTGCGCTGATTTTTGACAGCCATGCGGATGAATACCGCGGCGTGATTTGCTACGTGCGGGTCTTTCAGGGACGATTGTACAAACGCCAGAAAATCCGTCTGATGGGTTCCGGCCGCACGTATCAGATTACCGAACTGGGCAAGTTTATGCCCCGAATGACTCCGGTGGACGCCTTAGGCACGGGCGAAGTGGGATATGTGATTGCCAATATCAAGAATCTGCATGATGTGACGGTCGGCGATACGATAACCGATGTCCAGCGTCCTGCGGAAAAGCCGCTGCCGGGCTATAAGAAGCCGGTTCAAATGGTCTTTTCCGACTTTTATCCGTCCGGAGAGACGGATTATCCGAAACTGCGGGAGGCGTTTGAAAAACTGGCGCTGAACGATGCGAGTTTCTCGTTTGCCCCGCAGAATTCACCGGCGCTGGGGTTCGGCTTTCGCTGCGGATTTCTCGGGCTGCTGCATATGGAGATTGTGCAGGAGCGGCTGGAGCGGGAAAGCGATGTGGACGTGGTGCAGACGGCTCCGGCGGTCAGTTATGAGGTCCTGCTGACCTCCGGAGAGGTCAAACGCATCGACAGTCCGGCGGAACTGCCCGACCGTTCGCGGATTCAGGAGCTGCGCGAACCGATGGTTCGGCTGGAAATCATTACCAGCCATGAATCGCTGGGCGGGATGCTTCGTCTGGCAGAGGAACGGCGATGCAAACTGGTGAAAACCGAATACATCAGTCCCACGCGCGTGATGCTCGAATACAAAGCACCGCTGGCGGAGATTGTGTATGATTTTTATGACCAGCTGAAGGGCATCAGCCACGGGTATGCGACAATGGATTATGAGTTTTTGGGCTTTGAGGCATCGGATCTGGTCAAGATTGATATTCTGGTTAATAAAATGCCGATTGAAGCCCTCAGTTTGATTGTGCATCGGAGCAATGCCGAGAAGCGCGGGCGCAAACTGCTTTTGAAACTGAAGGAGGCCATTCCGCGGCATCAGTTTGAAATCCCGCTGCAGGCGGCTGTCGGCGGCAAGATTATCGCCCGCGAGACGATAAAGGCCTACCGCAAAGACGTGACGGCCAAACTGTACGGCGGCGATGTTACGCGCAAGATGAAGGTGCTCAAGCGACAGAAGGAGGGCAAAAAGCGGATGAAGGCCATCGGCCAGGTGACGATTCCGCAGGATGCCTTTATGTCCATTCTGGATACAAGCGATTGAGTTATTCCCAAAACACCCAATTAGAGACTGTATTTGTCTTTATATTTCGACTTTTTTCGATAATGTCGTAAAATAGTATAGACTGTTTTACGACATTGTCGAGAATAGTCGGCTCCAGGTATTTTATGGGTTATTAGCGTGGAGCATGTGCAGGGTGACGGTGCCGAGGCAGAGGGTGCGGCTTGCGGCATAGGTCAGGCCGGCCTGTCGGCAGAGAGACGGGAAGTTCAATTCATCATTCCACGTGCGGATGGATTCGGCCAGGTAGATCAGCGGGTTGGGTCTGCCGAAAAGCGGAATGCTGGCGGCGGGCATCAGATATCGAAGATACATCCAGAACAATCTGCGAATCATTGTGTTTTTCGGCAGGGAGAATTCGAGGATGCCGATGCGTCCGCCGGGACGAAGGAGCCGCTTTATTTCCTTCAGGGCCGCGGGGATGTCGGGGATATTCCGCAGGCCGAACGCACAGGTAATCAGGTCAAAGGAGTTTGACGGAAGGTCTGTCCGGACGGCGTCGGCGACATGCCAGCTGATTTGCTCAGACAGGGCGGCGTATTTCTTCCGGGCCTGTTCAATCATCGCCGGACTAATGTCCAGGCCGACGATTTCGGCGGCGGGCTGAAGACGGGCCAGGGCGGCGGCCATTTCGCCCGTTCCGCAGCACAAATCAAGGATTCGCTCCTGCGGCTGCGGATTCAACAGGACTGTGGCGGTGCGGCGCCATCGCCGGTCCAGTCCAAAACTGAACAGGCGGTTGCAGAGGTCATAGCGTGCGGCGATGGGTTCAAAGTCAAACACGGCGGTTGTCCGAACATTCGATTTATCCTGTTTTGTTCAGCAGAATAGACAGGATCAGAAGGACGCCGAAGGTCAGATGCAGTGCGGCGGTTTTTCGGTCGAGTGTCTCGATTGGCTGACAATTCCCGCTTCTCAGGACACTGCGCAGATTGCAGACAGCCAAAGGAGCCGTCAGCAGCACCAGCAGCGACAGCGCAGGAAGGATGTTCAGGATAATCAGGACGGCCGTAATTCCAAAAGCCGCCAGCACAAGGGCGGCGTATTCGAGTTTGGCGAGGCGAAAACCCAGCAGGCAGGCGGTAGTCTGAATGCCCGCTCGGGTGTCGTCCTCGATGTCGCGCAGATTGTTGGCGGACAGGATGGCCGCCACGAGACAGCCGACCGGAAGCGAAACCCACAAAACCGAATGGCTGTAGGTGCCGGTCAAGACATAAAAGGAGCCGATGACCATCAGCGGGCCCATTAGTACAAAGACCATCGGGTCGCCGAACCCCCGATACTTCAGAAAGAACGGAAAGCCGGTATAGAAGAACCCGCCGGCCATTCCAATCAATCCGAGCAGAAGTATCGGCCGCCCGCGAAGCTGGACAAACCAAAGTCCCAGCAGGGCTGTAAGGGCAAAACAAATCAGTCCGGCCTTCAGGACGGCGCCCGGTGTGAGCAGGCCTTCGGGAAGGACCCGGCTGCCGCCGCGTGTATCAGGCCGGTCCACGCCTTTGAGAAAGTCGAAATATTCGTTGACCAGATTGGTTCCGGCGTGAATCGCCAGCGAAGCGGCCAGAACGAAAGGAAGCAGCCGCCACTGTGTTTCTGGATTGCCGTATGCCAGGGCCGCTCCCAGAAAGACGGGAATGATAGATGCCGTATAAGAAAAGGGGCGAAAGGCCTGAAGCCAGACGGAAAGCCGGGAGCGATTCATTTCGGTTGGTTTGAGCGGCTCAGGCGACATCTTTTTTCATCAGTTCCCGCAGCAGAATGGTGGCATAGCAGCCGGAATCCAACTCGAAGGACAGCTGGAGGTATTCGCCTTTGTCATCCTGTCCGGTGTCGATTTCAATCTGTTTGGGCTGAAAGCGCAGGGCCCGCCGTCCGCCTTTGGCGCCGGCAATTTTGAGCCGGCGAAGGTCCTCCTCCTGCAGCGGCACCTGGTCAAGCACGGCGTTTTCGATTTCGCCGGCGGCTCCGCTGATTCGGGTGGTTCGAAGCCCCAGCAGGGGGCCGGTCGGGCTGATTTCAAACCGTTCGCATCGGGGCTGTTCGGCCGCAGGGTCTTCCACCACAAAACAGGCGCCGTTGTCGTGCTTCATCGCCAAATCGCCTTCGAGCACCTGGTCGATTCGAGGCATTCGGGCGGCCAGGACCTGGTTGAAGATATGAGACTGCCAGGCCGCCACCAGAAGACTGCGGAACGGTTTGCTGACGGCCAGAGCGGCGCGGCGTTTGTCGCCGGGATAGTCAATCAGCGACTGCAGCGCCCGCCGCTGGTCGCGGAATCGAAACGGCCAGTTGCGGTAGGCCTTGTCGTATTGGCCTTCTTCGTAAAAGCGCCGGGCCCGGATAAAATCTTTCTGCTTGTCCAGCTCGGGTTTGCCCAGCAGGATGTCCGTAAACTCTTCGAGGCGGTCTTTTACGAGGGCCCAGCCGAGCAGGTGCGATTCAAAACGAGACCCAAACCGCTGGGGTCCGAAATAGTTCGGCACCCCGCGCCGAGCCAGCACGGTTAGGCACTGCTCGGCGATTTCTTTGGCTTGCGGGATGGGAACCTCCAGCTGTCGGACCCGAATGCGGAAGCGGTTGCCGGCCAGATGGCCGGTTTTGAGTTTGTTGTTGTGCCGGGCAACTTCGAGAATGCGGATATTCGGCAGCTCCAGGGCCAGCAGACGCTCCGGCTCGACGTGTTCGACCGACATCCATTGGCGGGTGACGGCTTTGGTGTCTTTGCGTCCGGCCATCCCGATATCCAGGTGGCGGACCCCGAGGGCGTCGGCAATCCGTTCGGCGGCATCGGAGCTGGCCAGGCCGGTTTTTTCAATTCGGAAGAAGGTGTGGGTTCCCTCGCCGGATGGCGGATAAAGAGGGATTTCATCGACAAAGAAATCCTCCGGGCAGACCTTGATGACGCCGCCGATGCCCGGCAGGTCTTTGGTCAGATACGGCCAGGCGGTTGTATCCACCAGTTCAATATTATTTTCCGAATTATTTTCAGACAAAGAGTCCATCGTTTTCCGGTGTTTAGAGTTTTCTTAAGCATAGAGAACAGCTGGAAAAAAGCAAGAGGCAAAAACCGGACATCAAACGTCGGCGAAATCACAGAGGATTGAATCCGCGACGGCCCAGGCGGGACGTGCCAGCCGAACGCATTCCGCTGTATATTCCAGCAAACCCAGAGCCGCATAGTGCCGAATGGGTTCAGCAAATAATTCCATCGGATCAAAACCGGTTTGAGAGATGAACTGCTGTCGATTGACCCCGGCTGATTTCCGAAGATTCAGGACGGCCGTCTCGCAGGCGATTTCCAGAGCAGAGGGAACCTGGACCTCGTCAAAGGCCCATTGGTTCTTCCGGATGGATTCGATATATCGCTCCAGGTCGGCGATATTGCGGGTGCGCTGTCCCCGGAACCAAGAGGCGGCGGAGGGGCCCAGGCCCAGCCAGGGGCGATTGTCCCAATAGCGAAGGTTGTGTCGGCAGGCGAAGCCGGCGCGGGCGAAGTTGGAGATTTCGTATGGTTCCAGGCCCGCTGATTCGAGGATATCGATGGCGGCCTCATACATCTGTCGGTCGGTGTCTTCATCGACAGGGGCGATTTTTTCGTCTTTTAGGTCCCGAAAAAGCGGGGTGTCGGATTCATAGGTCAGACTGTAGGCCGACAGATGAGGAATATCGAGGGCGATGGCCTTGCGGACAGACTGCTTCCAGGTTTTTAAGGAAGAACCGGGAACGGCAAAAATCAAGTCCAGCCCGATATTTTCAAAGCCGCATTGTCGAGCTGTTTTGACGGTATGGAAGATATCCTCCGGCTGGTGAAGCCGCCCGAGAAACGACAGCTCCTCCGGATGAAAGGATTGAGCCCCGATGGAGAGGCGGTTGACGCCGTATGTTTTCAGCACCGTGAAAAACGCTGCATCGGTCTGAGCCGGATTGATTTCAACCGTAAACTCTTCGGTCGGGCGGCCTGTCTTTTCGAGAAGCCGGCTCAGCAAAAACTCTATTTGGCTGACGGACAGAACGGAAGGAGAGCCGCCGCCGATATAGAGGGTCTGGATGGGCGGCTGAAGGGTGTACAGGTCCAGCTCTCGGAGGACGGCCCGGCTCCAGGCATCCGCTGCATCCGGATTGTAGGGAATGGAATAAAAGGAGCAGTAGCGGCACTTGCGGGCACAAAAGGGCACGTGAATATAAACGGACAAGGTGTTGTCGGGAGTCGGAGAGGCGATCGGCTGGAATCTTTTTTCAGACATGGTCCGGGGCAGCCGGAGAGGGCGTTTCCGCCGGAGCGGCAATCGCCCGGTGAGAATGCTGCCAGATTCTTCGCCACAGGCCGGTGAGGGCATAGCCGCCGAAACAGACAACCAGAGCGACCTGAAGCCCCGTCTGCCAAATCAGGGCCAGGATAACGGCGACCCAGAACAGGTGAATGATGGGCTTTTTGCCGCGAAGATATTGGTTGACCAGATGCGGATACTCGATGCGGCTGACCATCAGGGCGCCGGCACCGATGGCAATCAGCGGCAGACAGTACAGGATGGTTTTCAGAAGCAGAGCGAACAGGGGCCCGCGGGCCATGGGGTCGGCCTTCATATGTTCAATCAGGACAATCAGTCCGGCCAGAATGCCCGCAGCGGCGGGCGTCGGAAGCCCCTGGAAAACCCGATGGGCGCTTTCGTCTTCGACATTTTCCACATTAAATCGGGCCAGACGGACGGCGGCACAGCACATATAGGAAGCCCCCGCCAGCCAGAGAAAACGACGGAAAAAGTCGGACAGAAAGAACGTTTCTTCTCCGAAAAGGTCCGGGAAGTTCTGAATCAGCACGCGAAAGGCCAGGACCGCCGGAGCCGCCCCGAAACTGAGCATATCGCACAGACTGTCCAGCTGGCCGCCGAAACTGGAGGTTGTCTGGCTCATTCGGGCGATGCGTCCGTCGAGCATGTCGGCAATCATTGCGATGAAAATCATATAGCCGGCCAGGGCGAATTTATCCGGTCCGTGAGCGGCCAGTCCGATGGCGGCAAACCCGCAGATGCCGTTGATGAGGGTCACCAGCGAAGGCAGAATCGTAACAGTTTGCAGCCGTCTGGGTCTGGACGGAAAGAAGAAACGGCGTTTTCTGTGTTTATGGCTCATTTTCGTATCGGGCTAACGGCGTTTCGCCCGCTTTGACCTTGTCGCCGACTTTGACCAAAATTGTCAGATTCGGCCCCGCCGGGATATACAGTTCCGTTCGGGAGCCGAATTTAATCATACCAAAGGGCTGGCCGGCCGTAAAGGTTTGATTTTCAGCCGCCTCGCAAACAATTCGGCGGGCAATCGCCCCCGAAATCTGCCGCAGCAGAAGCGGTTCAAAAGGCGGCTGGATTCGCTCCAGCAGGAGGTTGTTGGATTCGTTGACTTTTCCGGCCTGAACGCCTTCGAGGGCATTGAGGAATTTGCCGGGCTTGTAGGTGACGGACTTGACGCGGACGGCACAGGGCATCCGGTTGATATGGACATTGAAGATGCTCAAAAAGATGCCGATGCGGACGGCCGGGTCGGGGCCCAGCGCCGGCTCGTGCACCTGTTCAATGTCGCTGATAGTGCCGTCAGCGGGGGCAAGAAGCAGAGCCGGGTCATCTGGAATTGTCCGCTTGGGGTCGCGAAAAAAGGAAACGGCCCAAATCAGTACGCACAGCAAAACGGCTTGCGGCAGGATGCCCGCCAGCCAGAAACCGGCTCCGCTGTGCATCGTTTCCGGAAATACCTGCCAAAAAAACAGGGCATACACGAGCATCAAAACAAGCAGGACGGCCGGATAAGCCGCCGCCTGCGGAAGACCATATTTGGTTATCGGAATTCGCATACGACATAACGTAGAGGAAAAAGGAGAAAAAAGCAAGACATCTTGAAATGAAAACGGCGAAGCGGAAGCGCTTCGCCGTTCTTGTTTTCCATTTGTGCGATTTTCAGACAACCAGTTCGTTGCCGACCTTTCGGGCGCGGGTGGGTTTGTCGAGGTTGATGCCGAGGGCCAGGCCGATTTCAACCAGCAGATTCCATCCGGCGGCCAGATACACATAGGGAGTCAGTTCGCCGGCGTCCGGGACCTGAATCGTCGGGAAGGGGGTCTTGCGGTTGGCGATGGCAACCACCTTGAGCCCTACACCCTTAACGAGGACCTCCTGAAACTTTTCGATTTCGGCCTCGATGGGGTCCACTACAAAGACAATGTCCTTGGGGTCCATCACTTCCTCGATGCCGTGCACGGCATACGTGCCCTCCAGATAGTCGGATTTGTTGCGGGTGATTTCGTTGGTCTTCAGGGTCAGCTCCTCGGCCACGCCGTCATTGTATCCGGCAAAATAGATGGTGGGAGCTCCGACGGCCGTCTGGATAATCGACGGGTCGATTTTGAGGGTCAGAGCGGTTTGAATCTGGTCCGCCAGTTTGCCGCAGTTGACGTCGGCCAGGTTGCCGGCGATATGCCGCAGGAGCGATTCATAAAAGAGGGCCTGCTCAATCACGCTTTTGGTGGCCGCAACGGCCTGTTCCCAGCCGCAGGTGAGGACAAAGGTTTTTGCACAGGCCTCTTCGAGCAGCGTTCCGGCATTGGCCGACAGACCGAAGCGGTTGGGGTTGCCCATTTCTTTGAGTTTTTTGGCCAGCAGCACCACTTCTTTGGTGCGTCCGGAGTTGGAGGCGCAGAAAACGGCAAACCGAGACAGGTTGTACTCGGCCGCCTGCCGGGAACCCTCTGTAAAGACGGCCAAATCCAGCCCCCATCGCAGGGCTTTTCGGATGGCGTTTTTGGCGGGGAAGATTCGGCTGGAGCCCTCGCCGGTCAGCAGCAGCCGGCCTGCGGATCGGATGATTTGGGCAACTTCTTTGGTTTGCTGGAGATTAAATTTTCGCACGACCCCAACCACATCCATCATCTCACGGACCAGCGCGAATTTTGCGTATCGTTCTTCCTGCAGGTTCATTGGTTTTCTCCTCAAAAATGACGGTTGACAATTACCCTCTCTGCAAAACGGCCTGGACGGCGGCCTGAAATTGTTCGGTTTCCTGACGGACTCGCTTGACAAAGTCGTTTTCCTCCAGCGGCCCGATGACGGCGAGCATTTCCTCGCTGCTTCGATAAGTGGCCTGCCGGAAGGGATTCTCGTAGTCTTTTTTGCGGGATTCGTAAACCCGCTGACAAATCAAATGCTGGATTTGGACGGCCTGGCGGAGGGCTTCTTTCCATTGCTCAGCGGTCAGTGTTTGCGTTTCCCACAGCGAGCACAGGGTCGCCCAGGCGTGCTTTTGTTTGTCGGCCGGATACCGCTGCCAGAGCTGGTCATAACGGTCATGAATCTGCTGCCAGGTTTGCAGTTTTCCGTCGCGGATGTCGGCCCGCAGCCGGTCCACATCTTCGGCAGGTATTAGCTGGCCGCCTAAATTGACCCAGTCTCGGCATCGGGGGCCCTGCAGAGCGGTTTTCAGGTCTTCAAAATGCGCCTGCGGGTTGGCCTGCATCCAGCTGAGCAGATTCTTGACTGCATAATACAAAAGCATCTGCCGATAGGCTTGGTACCCTTCAATCGGTTTGAGAATAACGGCCTTTCGGGAGGATTTTTCCATCTTTTCGCCGAGCACCTCCAGGTCGGCGACCCCCTTTTCGCCGCTGCAAAGCAGCGTGCGTCCGAGGGCGGCCAGGTCGTCGGCGGAGCGGCTGTCGGGAGATTGCCCCTGTCTGCGCAGATAGGCCTTTGCGGTCCACTCTTCCAGAAGCCGCATTGCATGGAAGATTTCCTCGGCGGTATCCGGGGCCAGACTGTCAAACTCAATATGCTGCGTTTTGCGGATGCGTTTGTCACGCGTCAGAAACTTCCAGGTATTGCGGGCCAGAGCGTACATATTGAAAAGCCACCAGAAGGCGGGCATGACCTCCAGCCGATCCTGGGAAACGTTGTTGTTCAGCAGCGAAAACGGCAGCGGAATATCCAGCTCGGCCAGATAATCCCCTTTGGACAGCAGCACAAAGGAGGCAAACCGGGAGGAGTGCTTGATGCTGGTGCACAATCCCGGCCAGAAGCCGCGTCCGGCCTGGACTTCATTGTCGTTGGCTCGGCTGTTGTGGTTGGAGCCGACGGTAGCCCCGGCGGCCATATTGCTTTGGCCCAGCACGACGGAGGCAATCAGAAACGAGTTGTTGTGATGCTGTTCATGGGCGGGGAAAATCAGATTGTTGAGCACCTCGCAGCAGGAAATCGTGGAGTTGTCGCCGAGGAACGAGTGAATCAGCCGGGCGCCGTATTTCAGATTGGAGTTGTTGCCGAGAATAAAGCGCACGGCCTTGCAGCCGTAGAAAATATGGCAGCCGTAGCCGATGATGCCGTTGACCAGTTCGACCCCTTCGCCGATTTGGCTGGGCTCTTCGGGGGAGGAATTGATGGTCAGATTTTTGAGTTTGTTGGCCCCTTTGATATAACAGTGGGCGCCGATTTTGACGTCTTTGAGAATCTGACAGTTTTTGATGACGCACTGATCGCCGACCGTGCCGTAGTAGCCGCGTCGGCTGTCAAACTGTTTTTGGGTTATGTCCTTGAGCCGTTCCAGAAGCCCTTTGTCTTCACGGTATTTGGCCCAGAGGTAGGCATCGGCGGTAATCATCCCGTCGAAGGGAATGACCCGCCGTCCGCCGGCTTCGTTCATCAGGTCCAGCCAGATGCGGACGGATTCGGGTTCGCCGTCTTTGACAATGCCGTTGCCGAATTTGGCGTAATTGGTCGTGTGCATCTCATCGATGTTCAGCAGGATGCAGCGGTTCCCGATGATGTAGTGGGCCAGGTAGCTGACGTTGTGAACAGCGGCATCATCGCCGATGTCGCAGGAGACGATGCGGCTGTTGGTGATGCCGACCGGCACCTGCATATCATGGTGCTCGAGGATTTGGTTGCGCATTCGTCCCAGCCGCACCAGTCCGAAAAAGGAGCTGTTTTTGATTTGTGCCGGCTCAAACTCATCGGTAACCAGCACATCATCCCAGTTATCGGCTGTGTTGCCGTTTTTGACCAGCTGCTCCAGTTCATCGGCCCGCAGATGGCGCCAGGCCGGATGGGGCTGAGGGATTTGACTGTTGCGAAGGTAAAATTCATCTTTGCCGTCCGGCAGATAGGGGGAAGGGATAAAGTTTTTTCCGAGTTGACCGGCCGGCAGCAGAACCACATGCTCCATTCAGACGACCCTCCAAAACAAAAGGAAACAATTGTTTTCGGAAAAACAATATTATACCGCTCTTTCAGTGCGCAGCAATTGTTTTTCGGGCCGGTGTTTATTTCCTTCCGCGTTGGGATTTGACGCGGCGGGAGCGGCCGCCCTGCCGGGTCTGGACGAGCGGTTCCGCCGGTGCGACAAACAGCTGACGGGCCGGCACATTCACGGAGACGATTCGCACCTTCATCGGCTGGCCGAGGTGGATGCTGTGTCCGGACCATTTGCCGACAACGGCCTGCGCCCGCTGGTCATATCTCCATTCGTCCAGCCCCAGATCGCCGGGTTCGATAAGCCCTTCGATGCCGAATTTCAAACACTGGACAAAGACGCCGAAATTGGTCAGTCCGGAGACAACGGTGTCCATTTCATCGCCGATGTGTTTGGTGAGCATCTGAAGAATCAGGACGGTTTTGAGTTCCTCTTCGGCCTGGTCGGCCTGTTCTTCCGTCCAGGTCAGGTGCCGGCCGATTTCCCGCAGTTCCAGCTCAGGCAGGACTTCTTCCAGTCCGATTTTGTTCAGGGTGCCGCGGATGTAGCAGTCGATAAGCCGATGCACCAGCAGGTCGGCGTAGCGGCGGATGGGGCTGGTGAAATGGCAGTAGTGCGTGCTGGCCAACGCATAGTGCCCGATGTGCAGGGGCGAGTATTCCGCTCGGGGCAGGCTGCGCAGGACGTAGGTGTTGATGGCGTAGGAAAGAGGGGTATCTTTCACGGAATCCAGCAGGTCCTGAATGGCCCGCCGGTCGAGGACGCGGGGGACCTTCATTCGGAACAGCTTGATAAAGCGTCCGAGGTTTTTGGCACTTTGGGCGTCCGGCGCCGGATGGATCCGCCGGAGGAAGGGGACCCGGAACCGATCCAGCAGACCGGCGACCGCCTCGTTGGCCTCGACCATGAACATTTCGATGATAGTGTGCGGATAACTGTCGTCCGCCGGATGGGCGTCAACGACCTGCCCGGATTCATCATACACCAGCTCCGTCTCCGGCAGGTCCAGATGAATCATTCCTGCTTTGCGGCGCCGGGCCTCAATCGCTCGGGCCAGCGTTTCCATGTCCTTCAGCAGCGCGACGACTTCTCCCGGAAAGCCCCGGGCCTTTCCCCGCAGAATTCGGTCGGCCTCTTCATAGGTCAGGCGGGCTGTGGAGCAGATTACGGTATTGTCAAACTCCGTCTGAAGGACTTTGCCGTCGGGGCTGTAGGTGATGTACACGCTTTTGGTGAAGCGCCGCTGGCCGGGCTGCAGCGAGCAGATGCCGTTGCTGAGCACCTCCGGCAGCATCGGGATGACCTTGCCGGGCAGATAGACACTGTTGCCGCGCCGTCGGGCCTCTTTGTCCAGCGGGCTATGCATCGGCACAAAGGTGCTCACGTCGGCAATGTGAACGCCCAGACGCCAGTTGCCGTCGCGGTCTTTTCGCAGACTGATGGCATCGTCAAAGTCTTTGGCATCCGGCGGGTCGATGGTGATGATGGTTTCTTCCGTCAGGTCTGCCCGGTTGCCGATTTCGTCGGGATTGAACTGTTCGACGGCCTGTCGGGCCTGCTGCCGGCATTCTTCATCAAAATCCTCCGGCAGAGAAAACCGTTCCATCACCGCACGGATTTCGGTATCGTAGCGTCCGGCCCTGCCGAGGATTCGAATGACCGCCCCGCGGGCCGGCTGATTGTTTTGCGGATAGCGGGTGATTTCCACCACAACTTTGTCGTTCTCACGGGCGCCGCTGGCGGATACATCATCAAGAAGAATGGTGCCGAAAAAGCCCTTGCCTTCCGGCTGGATGAACCAGATGTTTTGCCGCCGCTGCAGGGTGCCGACAAAGCGGTCGCTGCTTCGCTCGATAATCTGGATAATTTGTCCGCCGTACCGCCACTGGCCGTCTCGTTTGCCGCGCCGTATCACCTTTGCCTGAACAATATCGCCGTTCATTGCCCCGTTGATGTCGTCGGGGGCAATGTATAAGTCGCCGTGGGCGTTGGGGGTGATCGGAACCAAAAAGCCGAAGCCCCGCGGGTTGGCGCGAAACGTTCCAATGACGGTATCGGACAGCGGGGGCAGCATCAGGTTCTTTCGGGAATCGGTGACGATTTGTCCGTTTCGGCGAAGGTCCTCTACGGCCTTCTGAAAGGTGGCCGCCTCCTCCTTGCCGACCCCCAGCCAGCCGGCCAGCTGGGAAGCCGTCATCGGCTCATAATCCCGTCGTGTCAGGGTGTTAAGTATCTGTAATTTATAATGTTCCATCGCCCTCGCATTGTACCCGAAACTCGGTTGTTTGGCTATCTTTTATCGGAACAAGAAGGGCATTTTCTTGCATTTTTCCTTTGCAGGGCTACAATGGGTTTCTCTTTTGCTTGGCGGAGAAGGAAATTAAACCGGGAGATTGCGATGAAAATAGTGGTATCCGGCATGGTCGGATTGGATAAAAAAGAGTATCTGGAGGAGGTTTGCGACTATGCCCGTCGGCAGGGCAAGGAGATTCTGCTGTGCAATGTGGGCGATCGGATGTATGCCGAGGCGCCGGATGTGCCGCCGGGGCGGATTCTGGACATCTCCCGGGAGCGGCTGCATTCGCTTCGCCGCAGTGTGTTTAAGGATATTCTGGCTCAGGCCCGCACCCACGAGCATGTGATTGTCAATACGCATGCAACCTTCCGCTGGCGGCATGGGCTTTTTCCGGCCTTTGATTTTTATCAGACACGGGCGCTTAAAGCGGATTTGTTTATCTGCATCATAGACAGTGCGGAACGGCTTCACGTGCGGCTCAAGAAAGACCACCGCAGCCAGCATACCCTCAAAGACCTGCTGGTCTGGCGGGAGGAGGAGATTTTGGGGACCCAGATGATGCAGCAGGGGACGCGTCCGGAGGCGCCGTTTTACTGTCTGGCACGCGGGCTGCACAAAAATACAGTCGAGACCTTTTATCGGCTGGCGTTTGAGCCGCAGCGTCCGCGGGCCTATCTGAGCTTTCCGATGACCCACGTGGCGGGACTGCCGGATGTGATTGCCGAGATTGACCGGTTTCGCGAGACGATGAAGGAGATTTTTACCTGCTTTGACCCGGGCGATTTGGAGGAAGCGTACCTGCCGTATTATGCGAAAAAAGCCAAGCAGGAAGGCCAGAAAACCATCGAGGTGAAAGCCCTCGGTCAAACGGTCCAGTTTGATGTGGAGGAGGTCCTCCAGATTGAAACCGACATCAACAGCCAGATTTACGCGCGGGATTTTATGCTGATTGACCAGTCGGAGATGATTATCAGTTTTGTGCCGGCCCTGCCGGATGGGATGCCGGCCTTGTCCAGCGGCGTGGAGCGCGAGCTTCAGCATGCTCACGAAACGGCCAAGCAGGTCTATGTAATCTGGATACCCAAGAAGGCCCCGTCGGTGTTTGTGACCCAGACGGCCAGCCGGGTCTTTTCCTCGGCTCAGGAGGCCCTCGACTTTTTCCGCAAAGAATACGGAGGGCGGATTTGATTGTGAAAACGCCTCAGGAACTGGCGGCGCTGATTGACCATACCCTGCTGAGTCCTACAGCGGTTCAGGCGGATATTCGCCGGCTCTGTCAGGAGGCGATTGAGCATCGGTTTGCGGCGGTGTGCGTCACCGGCAAATGGGTGTCTCTGGCGGCGGACCTGCTGAGGGGCAGCGGAGTCCGTACGGCGGCGGTGGTCGGCTTTCCGCTGGGAACGGCCAGTCCGCGTCTGAAGGCCCTCGAGGCCCAGGAGGCCGTTATGAACGGGGCGGACGAGCTGGATATGGTGGCGGATTTGGCCGCCATTGTAGAAAAAGACGACAAGATGCTCCGGCGAGATATTGAAGCGGTCTGGAAGGTCTGTCGGCAGATGAACCCGCCGGTGGTGCTGAAGGTGATTATCGAGTCGGCGGCGCTGACGGACGAGCAGATTGTCTTTGCCTGCCGAATCGGTCAGGAGATTGGGGTGGATTTTCTCAAAACCAGCACCGGCATGCACAAGGCCGGCGGGGCGACGGTCGAACACGTACGGCTGATGGCTCAGACGGCCCCGCGATGCAGAATCAAGGCCTCCGGCGGCATCCGAACAGCCCAGCAGGCCCTGGCAATGCTCGAGGCGGGCGCCGCTCGATTAGGGACCTCTTCCTCCGTGCAGATTCTGCAGGAGTTTGCTTCTGCGGCGAAATAGGGACCGTTCTATGCAGGCGCTCCGTCCCAGACTGTGTCGATGCTTCCTTCGTCCGGTTCAATCGAAGGCCGCTGTTTCCCGGCTCTGTGAAACGGTTTCCCGCAAAGCGTTTCCGGCCGTCTGGGGCGGCAACGACTCGGTTCATCATTTCAGTGTTTTTTCGGCTCAGCCCGCAGCCGTTTTTCAGGCGGCTCTGAATGAGACGGCGCTGCCGGTCCGGCTGGAACGGGCTCTTTCTTCCTACCAATTGGCCGAAGAGGTTTCTGTTTCCCAAGGGGCTTTCTGCGGAGGCTGGATGGGATATTTTGCTTATGAACTGGGGCGGTTTTTTGAAAAGCTGCCGGGTCAGGCACAGGACGATATCAAAATGCCCGTCGTCTGGCTGGGCTTTTATGATAAGGCCGTTCTCTTTCATCATAACCGGCAGGAATATTGGCTGACGGCGGTTGAGATAGAGGGGGAAAACATTTCCGCCGAAGACAAGTTTGCCCAGCTGTCCGGCTGGCTGCGGGAGGCCGAACATCAGGATGTGCCGGAGATTCCTTTTGCGGCGGATGCCGAACCGGTTCGGTTTACATCCCGAATGAGCCGTCAGGACTATCTGGCCGCTCTGGAGCGCATCCGCCGATACATTTATGATGGAGACGTTTATCAGATTAATTTGACCCGGAGGATGGAAAGTCCCTTCGACGGAAGACCCATCGACCTTTTTCACTGGCACAGCCGCTGGAACCCCAGTCCGTATGCGGCGTATCTGGCAGCCGAAGACTGGGCCGTCGTCAGCGCCTCGCCCGAATTGTTTTTGCAGATTCGCGACCGGCATATCTGCACGCGGCCGATGAAAGGAACCCGTCCGCGCGTCAGCGGGCCGAATGCGGAGGAACGGAACCGGATGGCGTTTCGGGATTTGGCGGAGAGTGAAAAAGAACAGGCCGAGCTGGCGATGATTGTGGATTTGGAGCGCAATGACCTGGCGCGGGTCTGCGTGCCCGGCAGCCGGATTGTCTCTCAATTCCGTACGATTGAAGAATACGCTACCGTCTATCAGGCCGTTGCGGCCATAGAGGGGCTGCTCCCGCGGCGGAATGACCCGGCGCTCTTTTTGGAAATCCTTCGGGCGGTTTTTCCGGGCGGTTCGGTCACGGGGGCCCCGAAAATCCGTGCGATGGAAATCATTGATGAACTGGAACCGACGGCTCGCGGAGTTTATACCGGCGCCGTCGGCTGGCTGGGATTGAACGGCGACGCCTGCCTGAATGTGGCTATCCGCACGACGGTCGTCAAAAACGGATGTGTTTTCCTCCAGACCGGCGGGGGCATTGTCGCCGACTCGCAGCCGCAGGCGGAATGGGAGGAGATGCTGCTGAAAGCCCGGGCCCTGCAGAATGCGGTCCAGGCCGTATGCTCGCGGCCGCACAGACCGGCGGTTTTTGCTGTTCATCCCAGCGGCGGCCGTTTATAGTATGGTTCAAATGGCGGATAACCGGAGGATAGTATGGAGCAGGTTTTTCTGAATGGTTCTCTTGTGCCCGCATCCCAGGCCCGAATCGGGATTGATGACAGCTCCTTTTTGTACGGAATCGGTCTGTTTGAAACGATGCGGGCGGTTGGGGGGCGGGTGTTTCGCTTTTCGGACCATTGGCAGCGGCTGGCGGACTCCGCGCAAGCCCTCTCGATTGTGAATTCCTATTCCAAGGAGGAGGTACAGGATGCTGTTGGGCAGGTCCTGCGGGCCAACCAGCTGACGGACGCCCGAATTCGGCTGACGCTGACCGGCGGCTCCCTGCGGGCCGAAGAAAACCGCCGTTCGACCCTGCTGATTACGGCGACGGCGTTTGTCCCCTATCCGAAAGAGTATTTCGAAAAAGGCGTGCGGGTGGTGATTACGGATTACCGCCAGAACCCCAAAGACCCCTTTATAGGGCACAAAACGACCTGCTACGGGCCGCGTCTGGCGGCGCTGCGCGTTGCACACGAGAAACTGGCGGCCGAAGCCCTCTGGTTTACAACGGAAAACCGGCTGGCCGAGGGCTGCATCAGCAACGTTTTTTTGATCCGGCAGGGCAAGCTTCTGACGCCGCCGCTTTCCACACCGGTTCTGCCCGGAATTGCCCGAAAAACAGTGCTCGAGCTGGCTCAGCAGGAAAAGATTGCGACGGAAGAGCGTCCGCTGGATATCAATGACCTGCTGGCGGCCGAAGAGGTCTTTTTAACCAATGTGGTGATGACGATTCTGCCGGTGGTGGCGGTCGAAGGGCACACCGTCGGCGAAGGCAAGCCCGGTGCGGTGACCAGACACTTGACGCAGAAATACGAGGAAAAACTTCGGGATTCGACTCTATGAAAATCGAACAGATAGAACGGCTGCTCGAGGAAATCGCCCCGCTGAAACTGGCGCAGGAATGGGACAATGTCGGATTCCTGCTCGGCGACCGCAGGCGGGACATCAAAACCATCCTGCTGACGATTGATACGACGATGGCGGTTGTCGCAGAGGCCAAAGCCGCAAAAGCGGACCTGATTTTGGCGTATCATCCGATTATCTGGGACGGGCTGAAAAAGATTACCGCCGACGGGCCGACCGCGCCGGTTTATGCCCTGATTCGTGAGGGCATCGGTGTCTTTTCCATCCATACGGCGTTTGATGCCGTGCTGGGCGGTGTCAATGATGCGCTGGCGGAGATTCTTGAGATTCAGGACCCAAAACCCCTCGGAGATTTTGTCGCCGACCCAAAAGGGCCTCAGTATAAGATTGTAACCTTTGTGCCGACGGACTCCGTCAATCAGGTTGCTCAGGCCCTTTACGAAGCTGGAGCCGGCGCCATCGGACATTACTCCCATTGCGGGTTTCAAACCGTCGGGACGGGGACATTCAAGCCCCTTAAAGGCGCCAACCCGACTATCGGCCGAAGAGGCAAACTGGAGGAAGTACAGGAAATCCGTCTGGAAACCGTCGTTTCCGCTGACAAGGTGCAGGCGGCGGTGGCCGCCCTTCGGAGGGCCCACCCCTATGAAACGCCGGCATTTGATGTGTTGCGGCATTATGATGTGGAAAACCGCCTCGGATTGGGCCGTTTCGGCAGACTGCGCAAGCCCCTGAGCGTTCAGCAGGTCCTCGACAGAATTCGTCGGGCAACCGGCACCAAAGCCGTCGGCATTGTCGGGCCGCAAAAGCGTCTTGTCCGCAGGGCGGCTGTGTGTGCCGGAAGCTGCGGAAAAATCTTAAATGCCGTCATAGACGAAGGATGCGATTTGTATTTGACCGGGGAACTCAAGCACCATCAAGCCTTGGCGGCAGGCGAAGCCGGGCTGACCTGTCTGTGTCTGTCTCATTCCAATTCAGAACGATTTGCCCTGAAAATCCTGGCTCGGAAATTGAAAAAACACCTCCGAAATGTCACAATACGGCTCAGCAAACATGATAAGGACCCGTTTGTATGGAAAAAGATTTAAACGAGCAGGATAAAATCGACAATCAAATAGACCGGCCGGAGCCGTCCGCTGACCTTTCGAAGCCGTCGGAGGATGAGCCGGTGCCCAGTGAGCCGCCGCAGGCGGGATCGGAGGATTTTCCGGAGGAGATGGAGCCATCGCCGGCGGAGGAAGCCGCGCTGACTCCCACACTCGAAACCGTGATTGAAGCGGTGCTGTTTGCCAGCGATGAGCCGCTCAAGCCCGCCAAGCTGGCGGAGATTGCCGAGGCGGGCACCCTCAAACAGATTCACCAGTGCGTTCGGGATTTGAACCGCAAGTACCGAGAGGGCGGTTTTTCGTTCCGCATCGAAAAGATTGCCGGCGGGTATCAGATGATGACGCTGCCGGTTTTTAATCCGTGGCTGTCGAAGCTGGTGAAGGTCCGGGCGGACAACAAACTGTCGCCGGCGGCCCTGGAGACCCTGGCGATTATTGCCTATAAGCAGCCGATTATCCGGGCGGATATTGAGGCCATCCGCGGTGTGGCCAGTGGCGAGGTCATTCGCAATCTGATGTATAAGGGGCTGGTGAAGATTGTCGGCCGCGCGGAGATTCTGGGCCGGCCGATGCAGTACGGCACCACGCAGAAGTTTTTGGAAGTCTTCGGGCTGAATTCTCTCAAAGACCTGCCCAATGTCGAAGAACTCAAAAACCCCCAGACCTGAAGAGATTCGACAGGCCCTGCTGCGCTGGTGGGATCAGGGGCACCGCGATTTGCCCTGGCGGCGGACGAAAGACCCTTATGCCGTCTGGCTGGCGGAAATGATGCTCCAGCAGACGCGCATTGAAACCGTCATTCCTTATTATGAACGCTTTCTGCAGCGTTTTCCAACAGTTCAGTCGCTGGCGGAGGCCGGACTGGATTCGGTATTAAAGCTGTGGGAGGGGCTGGGCTACTACAGCCGAGCCCGCCATCTGCACAAAGCCGCTCAAATCATTGTTCGGGAGTACGGCGGGCGGTTTCCGGAGAAGGCCTGCGAGCTGCAGAAGCTTCCCGGCGTCGGGCGTTATACCGCCGGAGCCGTAGCGAGCATCGCCTTTCATCAGCCGGCACCGCTGGTGGACGGCAATGTCATACGCGTCCTGTGTCGGCTGTTCTGCATCCGGCAGGAACCGACCCAAACCGCCGTCAAAAAGAAACTTTGGCAGCTGGCCGAAACCCTGGTTTGTCCTCGACGCCCGGGGGATTTCAACCAGTCGCTGATGGAGCTGGGGGCCGTTGTCTGCAAACCCGGCCTGCCCGATTGCCGGAATTGTCCATTGGAGCCGTATTGTCTGGCCAACCAAAAGGGGCTTCAAACCGTTCTTCCGAAAATGCCCAAAAGCGGCAGACTGCCGGAATATGAAATTGCGGTCGGGATTGTCTTTCGAAGCGGCCGGGTCCTGATTGCCAAAAGAAGGGCCGAGGGACTTTTGGGGGGATTGTGGGAGTTTCCCGGCGGCAAGAGAGAAACGGGCGAGACGCTCGAGCAGACGGCGGCTCGCGAGATTCGGGAGGAGACGGGAATCGCGGTTTCCGTCGGCCCGTGTCTGACCGTGGTGCGGCACGCCTATTCCCACTTTAAGATTGTGCTGCATGCCTTTTTGTGTGAGTATCAAAGCGGAAAAGCCGAGCCGCTCGGCTGTGATGCGGTCAAATGGGTCTGGCCCAGCCGGCTGAAGGAATACGCTTTTCCGGCGGCCAATCACAAAATTTTTCAAAAACTGCATCCTTGGGTAAACAAAAAGCGGCCTTAATCCCTCTCTTTCAATCGGTGCCCCGAAAAGGGATTGCCTTTTTTGGAGAATTCTGCTACCTTTTCGGGGGAATACAAGGAGACATTTTATGAAGGGCTTTCTTGACAGTCTGAGTGGGTTGGAGTTGCTGTTTGCCTGCTGTGCGGTTTTTGGAACGGTGTTGTTTGTCCTTCGAACGATTCTGATGTTTCTTGGGCATATCGGCGGCGCGGATACAGACGGTCAGGTTGGAGCGGACGGGGCGGACGGAGGCGGCGCCGGGGCTGATGGGGCCGTTCATGACAGCGATTTAAGTTTCAAAACCCTTTCTCTGCAGGGGGTTACCGTCTTTTTTATGATGTTCGGAATAACCGGATGGATGATTATGCGGATGGGGGAATTTCATCCGGTGGTTCCGATCGGCATCAGTCTGCTGACCGGCGGTCTGATGCTTTGGCTGATTAAGAAGCTTTTTCAATGGGCGGGTCGGCTGCAATCCAGCGGAACCCTGAACCTGGACAATGCCGTGGGGCAGGAAGGAACGGTCTATCTGACCATTCGGCCCGGGAAGCCCGGCAAGGTGCAGCTGGCCGTCCAGGAGCGGTTGACGGTTTTGGAAGCGATTACCGAAAAGCAGGAGGAATTGAAAACCGGACAGACCGTCCGTGTGGTTAAGATTTCAGCCGGACGTCTGGTCGTTGAAAAAAGTTAGGTGCAAAGAAGGGTTCGAGAAAGGAGAGAATTATGACCTTGACCTGGCCTGTGCTGCTGCTGATTTGGTGTTCGATTGCCGCTCTTGTTCTGTTTTTCCTGGTGATGTTTCTGGCGTCGCGGTATCGGCGGTGCTCGTCCGACCAGATCCTGGTGATTTACGGCCGCGTCGGGAAGAATCAGACGGCACGCTGCATCCACGGCGGCGGAGCGTTCGTCTGGCCGCTGATTCAGGATTACGCGTACATGAGTCTGACGCCGATGACCATCACCATTCCGCTGGAAAATGCGCTGTCTTTGCAGAATATCCGGATTAATGTTCCGAGCACCTTTACCGTCGGCATCAGCACGGAACCGGCGATTATGAATAATGCGGCGGAGCGTCTGCTGCGGCTGACTCCTCATCAGATCGAGGAAATGGCCAAGGAGATAATTTTCGGGCAGCTTCGTCTGACGGTGGCCTCTCTGACGATTGAGCAGATTAATCAGGACCGGGAAAGTTTTTTGGAGGCCATTCGAAAAAACGTAGAGCCGGAACTGAACAAAATCGGGCTGATTCTGATTAACGTCAACATCACCGATATTACGGACGGCTCGAATTACATCGAAAGCATCGGCAAAAAGGCGGCCGCCGAAGCGATTAATACGGCAAAAATTGATGTCGCCGAACAGGAAAAAATCGGCGCAATCGGTGAAGCTCAGGCCAACCGAGAACGGACCATTCGTGTGGCGGAGAATTACGCAGAGGCCGAAAAGGGACAGAAAAAGGCCGAGGCGGATAAGCGAATTTATATCCAGCAGCAGGAGGCGGAGGCCGTCAAAGGAGAGAAAAAGGCGGTCGCGGAACAGCGGATTTTTGTCCAGCAGCAGGAAGCCCTTGCTGTCAGCGGGGAAAATAAGGCCAAGGCGGATATTGCCGAATCCGAGGCGCAGCTGGCTATCAGACGGGCGGAGGCCCTTCGAAAAGGCGAAGTGGCCAAACGGCAGGCCGAAGCGGAGATTCAGAAGGCCCAGTATTTGGCGGAACAGCAGCGGCTGACGGCCGAAGTGATTGTCAAGCAGGAAATTGAAAAGCAGAAGGTTGAAATTGAAGCTGAGGCCCTTGCGGAACGGTATCGCCGGGAGGCCAAAGGACAGGCCGATGCCATTCTGGCCAAATATGAAGCGGAGGCCAAAGGACTTCGTCAAGTGCTGGAAAGCAAGGCCGCCGGCTATCGGATGCTGGTGGAAAGCTGCAACGGAGACGCCCGCTCGGCCGCAACCCTGCTGATGATTGAGAAACTGGAGGAAATCGTCAGTCGCCAGGTGGAGGCCATTAAGAATCTCAAGATTGAGAAGATTACAGTTTGGGATTCAGGCGGCTCCGATAAGGGCGGCTCATCCACAGCCAATTTTCTGTCCAGTTTAATCAAGTCGCTGCCGCCTCTGCAGGAGATTGCAGCCATGGCGGGGGTGGAACTGCCGGCGTATTTGGGCAAGATGTCCGAGGAAAGGAAGGAAGCAGTCGCAGCCCATGGAAAGTCTGAAGAGGCCGCATCAAAAAAGACAACCTGATGAGGGTTTCTGTTGAATGAAAAAGGGCGGCTTTGTAAGCCGCCCTTTTTGTTTTGATGGAGATGACCACCTTCGGCAAAAGTTCTTAAAATCCATATACCGCCCGGAGCTGCTCTTCCGTCGGCTTGGTGTCGTATCGTTCGCCTTTAGGACCGTACCAGGAATCCCCTTCCTTTCGAAGAATAACAGATGTTTTGGAGCCGTTGCTGTTGGTAATCCAGACGGTTTCGGTGCTTCCTGTTGGAGCCGGCTGGTTAACAGGTTGGGAATAGACTTCCTGCTGACGCTGCTGTTCGGCTTTCTTTTTGTCGGATTGCGCACCGATTACATAACCGGCTCCGGCTCCGACCGCAGCGCCGATGAGTGTTCCCTCTGTATCCCGCCCGATGGCCTGGCCGACACCTGCGCCTATAGCCCCGCCGATGAGAGCATCGGTCTGGGCGTCGCTTTCACAGCCGACTGTCAGAATAAGGGTCGCCGAAAGCGCGAATACCAATCCTGTCAAAAAAAACGCTTTTCCCATCTTTTTCTCCTTGAATTGTCATTTGTTTCTCTTTTTTTCTACAGGACAAGAAACCAACCAGTTCTTTCCTTGTTTTTTAAAGGATTTCCGGCTATTATCATCGACATTTCAGCCATTTTAACTGTAAGAAAAGGGGTGTTCAAATGGAATCAACGCTGATTATCCATGGTGCAGCGGGGCGGATGGGCAAACGTCTGATTGCCTTGGCGCTCGAGTCCGGCTTCTGGAAATTAGTTGGAGCGGTGGACCATCCGGAGCATCCGGATATCGGCAAGGATGCGGGGTTGCTGGCTGGATGCGGGAATACAGGGGTAGTTTTGTCCGGCAGACTGGAGAAAAAGGCGGATGTATTGATTGATTTTTCATTGCCGTCTGCGGCGGGCGACACCATTGCCTTTTGCCAGAAAACCAAAACGGCTTTGGTGATGGGAACAACCGGTCTTGCCGATGCACATTTTGACCTGCTTCAAAAGGCCGGCCGGACAATCCCGATTGTCCAGGCAACCAATATGAGTTTGGGAATGAACCTGCTGTTCAGTCTGGTTGGGCGAGTGGCCAAAAGTTTGGGGGAAGACTACGATATCGAGATTGTCGAGGCACATCATCGACATAAAAAAGACGCACCCAGTGGTTCGGCTTTGTCCTTGGCCCAATCTATTTGCGAGCAGACAGGTCGAAAATATCCGGATGTGCTGGTCCACGGGCGAGAAGGCAAAGAGGCCCTGCGTCAAAAGGGGACGATTGGGATGCATGCGATTCGGGCGGGTGATATTGTCGGCCAGCACAGTGTGATTTACAGCACACAGGGCGAAACGGTTACGCTTTCGCACTCCGCTCATAGTCGGGATACGTTTGCGCGAGGGGCCTTGAGTGCGGCTCGGTGGCTTTTGGGGAAGGCCCCGGGGCTTTATTCGATGCAGGATGTTTTGGGACTTCGATGAGCCGTCTTGCAGAACGGCTGGGTTTTGGATACAATAACGGCCCTTTATGATGACTTTCAGACAGGACAATCAGGAATAGAAAGGAAGTTTTCATGGGAAAAGGGGATAAGAGAACCAAACGCGGCAAACTGTGGAGAGGGACCTACGGCAAGATGCGTCGTCCGGCCGGCAGAGAGAAGAAAGATCGGATTTTCCCGCCGATGCCGCAGCCGGCGGAGCAGGGAACCGGCTCTGAAAGCAAATAGTGCCGTCCGTCAGCAGTCAACTTACCGCCGCAGAAAAGGGAGCCCCTCTGTTCTGCGGCTTCTTTTTTCAGAAAGGCGGATGAAATGGACCCGGCACGGGTACAAACACCCTGTTATGTGATTGATTTGGGGCGGCTGAAAAAGAATCTGGTTCTGCTCGGACAGGTGCAGCAGGAAACAGGGTGTCGGATTCTGCTGGCCTTAAAGGGATTTGCCGCCTGGAGCACGTTTGACTTGTGTCGGCAGTATCTGTCCGGGGCGGCGGCCAGCTCCCTGCACGAGGCCAAACTGGCGGCGGAGTATTTCCGCAAAGAAGTGCATTTGTGCGCTCCGGCCTATCGGGATGATGAGATGCCCGAGTACCTGCGAATCGTTGACCATATTGTTTTTAATTCCCACACCCAGTGGAATCGTTTTCGGAATAGTATTCAGCAAGCCCCCCGTCCGATTGCCTGCGGCCTCCGCGTCAACCCGATGCATTCAGAGGTGAAGACCCGCATTTATGACCCGTGTGCGCCCGGCTCCCGGCTGGGGATTCCGCCGGAGCAGTTTCGCTCGGAGGAGCTGGACGGCATCAGCGGTCTTCATTTTCATACGCTTTGCGAGCTGAACGCCGATTCGCTGGTGCGGACGCTGGCGGCTGTCGAAAAGCATTTCGGCACGGTTATCCGGCGAATGAAGTGGATGAATTTCGGCGGAGGACACCACATCACACGGCCGGATTATGATGTGGACCTTTTGTGCCGAACCATTCGGGATTTTTGGCAGCGGTATCCGAATCTGGAGGCGATTTATCTGGAGCCGGGGGAGGCCATCGCCCTGCATACCGGTTTTCTAATTGCGAGTGTGCTGGATATTGTGCACAACCAGATGGACATTGCGATTTTGGATACATCGGCTTCGGCCCACATGCCGGATGTGCTGGAGATGCCGTATCGGCCGGTCATCACCGGAGCGGGTCTGCCGGGGGAAAAGACCTATACCTATCGGCTGGCCGGGCCGACTTGTCTGGCGGGGGATGTTATCGGCGATTATTCGTTTGATAGGCCGCTTCAGGTCGGCGACCGACTGATTTTTCACGATATGGCTCACTATACGATGGTGAAGAATACGATGTTTAACGGCATCAACCTGCCGGACATTGTCCTTTACGACCCGCAGCAGGACCGCTACATCCTTCAGCGGCGGTTCACCTATGAGGATTTTAAATCCCGCCTGTCCTGAATTCGGCAGGGTTGTTTGCACAAGGGGGCGGTGAGAAATAGAAAGATTTTTTGTATTTTTTCTATAAACTGGTTATAATAGCAGGTGCTTTTGTGGAGGATTTTAAGGAGAACTCTGATGAAAGTACCTGCCTGTTATTTTGCCCTTTTGGTTTCCTTTTCTATGGCCAATCCTGCAGACTTGAATTCTGACTACACCGTAGATTTGCAGGATTTTGTTCTTTTTGCTCGGTGCTGGCAGACGCAGACCGGACATCCTGCGTATAACAGTTTGTGCGACCTTGCTCAGCCGAAGAATGAGGTTATTGATGTCAATGATTTGCTGGTGTGGGCGGAAAATTGGCTTTGGCATGCAATACGGCTGGATATTTATTCCAACGGCTGGGGGTATTACTGCACTACCAAATGGCTGGAGGGGGAGGGGACCTGGACGATTCAGTTTACCGATCCCCTCTATAAACCCGGTTATGACGGCCGGCATTACGCCTATGCCGTTCATCCGGGTGATTTTACGGAGGTTTTTACATTTTTGGCCAAGGAGATTCCTATTCCTCCGGGGACTCCCAAAAAGTATAGAGCTGACGTGACTGTAGATTTGGATCCGATAGACCCGAACCGGTTCAATGGGACGATTTTTTTAACACAGCCTTATTTTGCAGATGCGTATCTGGCCGATACGGACGTGGCGGTAATAGACCCGAATTCGATGGGGATGATTGCTTCGTTTCGGACCGATTCTCAAGGCCGCTTTTCCATCCAAATAGAGCCGGGCGTCTATTTGTTCGTGTTTCCCGAAGGTTCACAGCAGCATATCGAAGAGGCCGCCGTTTTTGGGACATATCGCGACTTTTTGTACCCGGCGATGAATATTATGCTCAAACCGAACATTTATTTGTATCCCCCGGAGGCGATGCAGCTGGAGGTTCAACTTGCTTTTCCAGCCGGCGGAGGCGTGACCGTTTCTATTCCGGAGTATGCAGAAGGCTGGAACATTACCGCAGAGCCGAATGGATTGCTCGACGGCGTTTTCCGGTATTTGTTCTATGAGAGTGTTCAGCCGGATTACGGTCAATATGAGTCGGGCTGGGTGGTCGCTCAAGAGGATTTGGAGGCCTTTTTCCGAGCCAATCTTGCCCAGACTGGATTCATTCAGAAAGAAATCGACGATTTTGTCGAATACTGGATTCCTCGGCTGACAGGGGCTCCTTTTTATGCAATTTACCCGCAGTATAAAGAACAGCTGGATAAAATGGTGCAGCTAAGGGTTTTTCCGCCGCCGGACAATGTGATTCGTCTGATTTATGCAATCCGAGGCCTTTCCGGAAACCAGATTTGTCTGATTCCTCCCCAGATTCCTGCGTTCTCTCGTGAAGGTTTCACGGTGGTCGAATGGGGAGTTGTTCTGCAGTGAGGATTCAAGGGAACAGATATCCCTTGCTTGTCGTAAAAAAGGAATGTCTTTACTTTATCCAGAAAGGTGTTACGATCAAAAAAATGGGTCCAGTGATTGTGAATAACGGAATGAGCGGAAAAATGGTGGTTTGGGACGGCAAAAAGACGACCTTTCTTGTCCTGATTTTGCTTCAGGCGGGCATGTTTTGTTTTGAACCGCTCCGTGAAAAAAAGACGGCGGGGTTTGAAACGTGCTACTTATCTGCGCCGGCAAGGCCCACGACGGCTGTTGTCTCGGAACAAAGGTATCCGAGGACTACATTCTTCTCCGGGGCTCTATTCAAGACGGTATCCGTCTGGGAAGGCCGTGAGTTTTTGGGCTGTTCTGAAACAGTTTTCCGGGAATGGATTTTCACGAAATTCCCTCACACCCTGCAGACCCTCGGCTGCCAACTCACTATCTAATCTGCTTTCACCCTCTCTTTTTCCGGAAGGCGATTTTTTGTTTGCTTTCCGGCCCCTGTCTTTTTTAAAGCTGTTTTTCTTTCCTTTTTGCAGAGGGTCCGTTTATGAATAACAAGACATCCATTTCTTATCAAATTGAACAGGTTCGAAAGATGCTTGAAGCCGGAAATCCGGAACAGGCGCTGGATTATCTGGACCGGCTGGATTCGAACAATCATCTGATTCAAAATGCACGGGGGGTCTGTCTGATGCGTCTGGGCCAGGCGGACTCGGCGATCCAGATTTTGCGCGACCTGGCTTTTCGGGGGCAAATCTGTATCCCGTCGGATACCCCGCCCCTTTTTGCGGCCAATTATGCCACGGCGCTGCTGATGAAAGGATATAATCAGGAGGCCCTGGAGATTCTGGCTGATTTAAAACCGGCCCAGCATCCGTATATTGCGGCCTTGTATGATGCTGTTGCAGAATGGAAACGGGGGCTTACTCTGTTTCAGAAACTGTGCTGCTGGCTGAAACTGTACCCCAAGAAGCCGATTTTTTTGCACGTTTATCCCGGCAGTCTATAATGGGCCGGAAAGGCTGTAAATTGCACGTTGTCGCAGCATTTAGGTCGGAAGGATAAGCGAATGAAAGGTTTCTTTCAATTTCATGTTCGAAGGTGTATTTTGACAGGTCTGCTGACGGTTCTGCCGCTGCTGATTACCCTGTTGGTTTTTCAGTTTCTGATACGGATTATACGGAATCTGTTTGCTCCCGTTCTGGTTCATTTTTTCCCGGACACGCCGATTTGGCTGAAGTACGGGATTACTTTTGCGGCGGTTCTTCTTTTTCTGTATTTCCTCGGGCTGCTGACCGGTCATTTTCTGGGGCGTTGGTTTTGGACCCGGTTTGAGTCGATTTTGCTGAAAATCCCGCTGCTGCGAAGCATCTACAGTGCTTCCAGAGAGGTTGTGATGATGTTCTCCAACCCGGAGAAAAAGGGGTATCGGGAAGTAGTTCTGGTGGAGTTTCCGCGGCCTGGAATGAAGGCCGTCGGGTTCATCACCGGCACAGTGAACGATGAACAGGGGAAACTGTACTATAAAGTCTTCATTCCGACGACGCCGAATCCCACGAGCGGATTTCTCGAAATCGTTGAGGCGAGGCAGCTGACCTCGTCGAATCTGACGGTGGAGGAAGGGATCCAGATTATCATGTCCGGCGGGATTCTCGGGCCCCAGAAAATGGTTTTGCATGCCTCTATGGAGTCTTCCGATTCTGTTGGGATATCCAACTCGCAGCGGGCTCCGGAAAGGAGTGTGTCATGACTTTTCTTCTGATAGCGGCAGGGCTTATGCTGCTGTATTTTGGAGCGGAGTGGCTGGTGAAGGGAGCGGCCGCGACGGCGGTTCGTTTGGGAGTGACGCCGCTGGCGATTGGACTGACGGTCGTGGCGTTTGGAACCAGCGCACCGGAGCTGACGGTGAGCACCCATGCCGCCCTGAAGGGATTGGGGGATATTGCCGTAACCAATGTGGTCGGTTCCAATATCTTTAATATTGCGTTCATTCTGGGGCTTGCCGCGGCCATCCGCCCGATTCGCGTCACCAGGCAGCTGATTCGCTGGGATGTGCCGGTGATGATAGCTGTGTCGGTTCTTTGCCTTGTGCTGCTTCTGGACCGGCATCTGTCCCGGCCGGAAGGGCTGCTGCTCGTTGCAGGGATCACGGCGTATACGATTTGGACGTTCCGTCAGGCCAAACGGGAACCGGATTTGTTGGGGTTGGGGGAGGTGCCCAAACAGAGCGGTGCCTCGTCAGGACTTTGGGTTCCAGCGGGACTGGTGGTTCTGGGACTGGTGCTGCTGGTGCTGGGGTCCAAGCTGCTGATTGCCGGAGCTCTTCAGCTGGCTCGAAGTTACGGGATTTCTGAAGCCGTCATCGGATTGACGATTGTCAGCGCCGGGACGAGTCTGCCGGAGCTGGCCACGTCGGTCGTGGCGGCCGTTCGCAAACAAGCGGATATTTCCATCGGCAATATTGTGGGGTCCAACATCTTCAACCTGTTGGGGATATTGGGAATCTCGTCGCTGGTGCGCCCCTATTCTTCACCGGAACTGACTGTTTGGGATTTGGCAATGATGCTCGGAACAGCCCTTCTGCTGCTTCCTCTCCTGCGGAGCGGTTTCGTTTTGAGCCGCAAGGAAGGGCTCTTCTTTCTGGTTTTGTATGGGGCTTATTTATGGCATCTGTGGCCGCAATAGGCAGAAGAATCAGCGTCGGCTTTGCTGGAGTTTGGCCAGCAGCCGGAGGATTTCCAGATAGAGCCAAACGAGCGTAACCAGCAGTCCGAAGGCGGCGTACCATTCCATATATTTGGGGACACCCGCAGCGGCCCCGTTTTCGATAAAGTCAAAGTCCAGCACCAGATTCAGGGCGGCAATGATGACGATAAAGACGCTGAAGGCAATGCCGAGCGGCCCGCTGCTGTGAAGCAGCGGAACATTCAGGCCGAAGAACCCCAGAATCAGTGCGATGAAATAGAACAGGCAGATTCCGCCTGTGGCGGCAACGATGCCGAGTTTGAAGTTTTCCGACGGCTTAATCAGCCGGGAGGTGTAGGCAACCAGCAGGGCGGCCAGCGTGCCGAAGGTCAGAAAAACGGCCTGAAAGACGATGCCGGGGAACTGCTGTTCAAAGGCCGCCGACACACCCCCCAAAAGCAGCCCTTCTGCGACGGCGTATAGCGGGGCCGTAACCGGGGCTGCGGTCTTTTTGAAGATGGTAATCAGGGCCAGAACGAAGCCGCCGACAAGGCCGCCCAGCAGATAAGGAGCGAAATTGCCGCCGGTGGAAAAGACATACCAGGTCCACGAGGCCGAGACCGTTACCAGCCCCAGCAGGACGGCGGTGCGGTTCACGGTGCCCTGAAGGGTCATTGTCTTTCCGGCGGAGTCGTAATAGGGAATGGCCTCAAAGACCTGGTCATTGAGGGCCGGGTTGGCTGTCCGCATCATAAAAAGCTCCTTTCTTCTATTAAAGACAAATGTTCAGGATTATTATATCTGACTGAATTGTCCGGTCAATCCGGCAGAAGTTTTACGCTCGGGTGCGGCGGAAGGTTCAGCCGTCCCTGAAAAGGCCGAAGACGGAAGTTCAGAACGAAAGGAAATCCGGATGAGCTCCCAACCGCTGGCCGACGGACTGATGGTGATTCATTTCCTCTGGGTGCTGTTTATGGTCTGGGGGATTGTCCGGACAATCGATGCGGCGGCCGCGGTGATGGTCTGCCGGCATCCGCCCCTTCGGGCCCGGCGGTTTCTGGAACGGTGGATTTTCCGCACGGTTCATCTGGCGGGGATTTTGTTTACAGGGGTCCTGGCCATTCTGGGCCGGTATTGTCCGCTGACGATATGGGAATATCAGCTGCGCCGCGGCGGCCGGCCGTTTGCGGAACCGCCTGAATCGTTTCTGCTGGTATGGGTTGAGCGGCTGCTGTATCCGGATGTGCCGCCGGCGCTGCTGGAGGCCGTTTCGGCCCTGGCGGCTCTGTTTACACTGGGGGTCTATGCCGTGCGTCCTCCGGCCAAGGTCCGACAGGCCCTGAGCGTTCTTTTGCGACGCCTGACGAACCGTCAGGGTTCAAGGGCCAGGAGACCCTGAAGGGTTTGTTCATCGGCTTCGAAGGCCGTCCCGTGGCGGGTGCCGCGGGGAAAACGCAGCTGCTCCGAAATAATCTCCCAGTTTTTCAGGTCTTTGGAGCGGACGGCTCCATATCGTCCGCGGGTGTATTCGTCATAATAAACGACCCAATATTCGCCCAGCTTCAGAACCGTTGGGCCCTCGACCCAGGCGGGGCTAAAGGGTTCGGAGGCGGGGCCGTAGGGACCGGTGAGAGTATCGCTGACGGCCAGACGGAGATTCTTTTTGGCTTGGGGGCGTTTGGTTTCGTCCTTGACAAACATCAGCCAGCGTCCGTTATCCGGTACAATCACTGCATCGATGGAATTAAACCCCCCGTCGTAGAGCAGGGCGGTCGGGGAGAAGGTTTCGAAATCTTTGGTGGTGATATAGTAAATCCGGTGATTCTGTTTGTAGCCCTCGCGGGAGATGTCGCCGGTTTCATCCGTTTCGTGGAACCGGCCCGGGATGGTAGTGGACCAGTAAATCAGGAATTGCTCCGTTTTGGGGTCGTAGAGGATTTCGGGTGCCCAGCAGTTCAGGGCGTTGGGTTCGTGGTCCATCACGCCCAGCCGACGCTGCGGCGTCCAGTGAATCAGGTCTTTGGAGTGGGCCAGCCCGATGCCTTTGTCCCACCAGCCGGTCGTCCAGACCATATGGAAGGTGCCGTCGGGGCCGCGGCAGATGGACGGGTCGCGCATCAGTTTGGAGCCGACCTGCGGACGCAGGAGGGGGCGGTCGCCGTTGAGGGGTTTCCATTCGAGACCATCGCGGCTGAAGGCCAGATGCAGACCGTCCTCGCCGTTGCCGCGAAAAGAGGAGAACAGATAAACGGGCTGGGCGGCTTCGGCCGCCGACAGCAGAACAGCAGCAAGCAGAACAAAGCAGAAGACTTTTTTCATCATGGATTTCCTTTTTTCAAATCTGTGCCCGGCGAGCTGGATTCCCGCCGATGCGGGAATGACAAAAAACCTATACCTCCAGATGAGAAAAAACCTGTACCACCAGACAACAAAAAACCTATATCTCCAGACAACAAAAAACCTATACCTCCAGACAACAAAAGACCCGCACTTTCAGGCAGGAAAAAACCTACACCTTCAGGCGGGCGAATTTGCGTTTGCCGACCTGAACCACCATCCCGCTGTGCGGAGTGATTTCCTGATTGGGGTCGGTAATTTTTTCGTTGTTGATGCGGACGCCTCCCTGCAGAACGGCCCGCTTGGCTTCGCCGCCGGAGGCGGCCAATCCGCACTGGAGCAGGAGTTTGGCGGCGGTGATGGGGGCGGCGCTGACGGCTACTTCCGGCATTTCGTCGGGCAGCTGACTTTGGGCGAAGACCTTTTCGAACTCTTCAGCGGCCTGTTCGGCGGCCTGCTCTCCGTAAAACTGCTGCACGATGAGTTTGCCCAGCAGGACTTTGGCCTCTTTCGGGTGGGTTTTGGACGGGTCGGTCAGCTCCCGAATGCGGTCGGCGGGCAGGTCCGTCAGAAGCGTAAAGTAGTTTTCCATCAGATGGTCTGGGATGCTCATCGTCTTGCCGAACATATCGGAGGGCTTGTCGGTGACGCCGATGTAGTTGCCCTTGGATTTGCTCATTTTTTCTTTGCCGTCCAGCCCGATGAGGATGGGCATGGTGATGACAATCTGGGCGGGCTGGCCCGCCAGGCGCTGAAGGTCTCTGCCGACCAGATTGTTGAAGGTCTGGTCGGTGCCACCCAGTTCGACATCGCTTCGAATGGCTACGGAGTCATAGCCCTGCATCAGCGGATAGAGAAATTCGTGGATGCCGATGGGGTCGCCTTTTTTGTAGCGGATTTCGAAGGTATCGCGTTCGAGCATCCGGGCGACGGTCATCGAGGCGGTCAGTTTGATGATGTCGGCCAGTCGCAGGTCGGCCAGCCATTCGCTGTTGAACCGCACCTCGACCTTGTCGGGGGACATATCGAGGATTTTGCCGGCCTGTTCGAAGTAGGTCCGGGCGTTTTCCTGGATTTTTTCGGGGCTGAGCATCGGGCGGGTGGTGTTCTGGCCGGTCGGGTCGCCGATGCGGGCGGTATAGTCGCCGATAATCAGGACCGCCTTGTGGCCCAAGTCCTGAAACTGCCGGAGCTTGCGCAGGACGACGGTGTGCCCCAGATGAATGTCGGGGGCGGTGGGGTCCATGCCGAGTTTGGCCCGCAGGGGCCGGCCGGCTTTGGCGGCTTCGGCCAGACGCTGGGCCAGTTCTTCTTCGCGGAAGACCTCGACGGTTCCGCGTTTGAGCAGCTGCATCTGCTGGGCAATGTCCATTGGAGTTCCTTATTTTTGTGCCGTTTGGTTCAAACCGTCTTAAAGGGGGAAATTATAGCAAAAGGGCCGGCGGTCTGCAAGGGAAGGGGAAAAAGGCAAATGAAGAAGGAGCCGCCGGCGGCAAAGCGTGTTTTTTGCGTGCAGGATTAATCCGCATCGGGGATGGGGCGGCGCGGGCCGGCGCGGTCGGGGTCAATCGGCCGAAATCCGAGTTCAAAGGCCGGCGAATCCGGCCGCAGGCGGAAATCCCTCGCTTTGGCATCCAGAAACAGCGGGTCGGCCCAGCGGGAATGGACATCTTTGCCGGACTTTTTCCATTCTTCAAAGGTTCGGCCGCCGAAGCGCACCTGCTCGAGGGGCTGGTTCGGATTGAAATAGAGATTCCAGTCCATCTCAAAGGTGCTGTCTGTTTTTTCCGCCGGTGCACTGGGGCGATAGTAAAATTCGTAGGGTTTGTCGTTCCAGCTGCCGTCGAAAAGGGTTCCGGTTTCGAAATAGACGATATTGCGTTCGAAAAAGCAGCTTATGTGGGGCTCGACGACGCCGCGGCTGAGCTGATGGAGCCGTCCGAAAGCGAAGATATTGTTCCGGACGGTGATTTCCTTGGCGTAGTGGATGTTGTAGCCGGCAAACTTGGTGTCATAGACGAGATTGTCCTCGATGAGGATGTGGCTGGAACCCTCATCGTTGTAAATGCCCCATCCGCCGTATCGGTTGGCGTCGATGTCGTGGATGCGGTTGCCGAGCAGGACGGTGCCCGGCGAAACGCCGAGCGTGTAGATGCCGCCCATGTCGGACAAGAGGCCCTGGCCGATGTGGTGAATGTGATTGAAGGCGATGCGGTTGTCGCGGCTGACGCTGCGCTGATAGCCCCAGCTCCAGCCGACAGAGATGCCGGTATAGTATCCGTGATGGATTTCGTTGTGCTCGACGGTGTTGTTGTCGGTATGCATCAGCAGGATGCCGACGGCCGAGTAAAAGCCCAGCCCGTAGGGGCCGATTCGGTTGTCGGCGATGGTCTGGCCTCCGGTGCGCAGGAGCGGGTGGGCGTATGCCTCTCCGCCGGTGATGCGGATTCCGCCGGCGGCGACATCAAAAATCCGGTTTTGCGTAAAGGAGTTGTTTCGGCAGCCGTCGAGGAATTCGACGGCATACGTTCCCAGCCGTCCGAATGTGCAGCGTTCAAACTGAATGTGCCGGGCGCCGGTTAAGGATACGGCGGCCGGAACGCTCGCAGAGGCCTGGTCATTGTTGCAGTTGCCGGCCGGCAGGGACCACTGGGTATGGGCAAAATGAAGCCCCTCGAAGCGGATGTGTTCGACGTACCGTCGGGCGAGGGGGTCTCCTTCGAGCCGCAGCAGGGCCGGCGCCGCCGGTGCAATCACCTGGGCATCGGGCAGGTTCTCATCCGGCATCGGCCAATAATACAGCGTGCCGGTTGTGCGGTCCAGGTACCATTCGCCGGGGGCATCGAGGGCTTCCCGGACGTTTTCGACGATGTAGCGGGCCCCGTCCTGCGTGAAGTCATCCGTGAAGCGTTTGCCGGAGGGAAACGGAAAGGTCACGATATGTTTGTCGGCGTCGATGGATTCAATCGGCAGGTGGGTGTCGGTCCAAAAGTGAAACACGATGACTTCGGCGTCTTTCAGGTTTGTCCAGTTGGGGTCGAGATCGCCGGGCCGAAAGGCAAAGCAGCGCGAAGGGGTATTGTAGGGTTTCTGGTGGCCCTCGTCAGGAAAGCCGGCCACGCGGAAGAAGCCCTCGTTGGGGGTGCGGGCCCGCATTCGACGGCGGCCGTTGACGAACAGCTGGGTGAAGAGCCACTGGCCCGCCTTGACTTCGGGGATTTCCGCCTTCCAGATGTGTTCGTTGTGCGGCTGCCAGCCGACAATCGAGCGGCCGCCGGTCAGCAGGGGTTTTTCGTTTTCATAAGCGCGAAACGTAACGGGGCTGTCGGCCGTACCGGAATGGTCGGGCTTGAGGACAAGCGGCTGGGTGCGCGGGTATTGTCCGCCGCGCAGGATGACGGTTCGAGGCCGATGTTTCGGGGTTTGCCGAAGCCATTCGAGGGCGCGTTCGAGGGTTCGCACCGGTGCTTCGAAGGTGCCCGGTGCTGTGTCATCGCCGGTCGGCGAGACGTACAGGGTTTGTTCGTTTGGCCGCGTGAGCAAATGGGCGATGAGCGGCCGAAGGGCATCCGACCAGACCTGATATCCTTTCTCATTTAAGTGCAGGTTGTCATCCGTGAAGTATTGCGGGTCGGGTTGGCCTTCGCCGTTGAGCAGAACCGAGGCCGAATCGAAAAAGAAAAGCTGCTCATCGGACTGGGCCAGCGTGCGGAGCATGGCGTTGAAGCGGCGATAGTCGGCGGAGCGTTCGATGCGGGCGGGACTGAGTTTGACGGCCATCAGGATAACGGGGGTTTGCGGCAGACGCGTTCGGATCAGGGCCAGCAGCTGTCGGACGTCCTCGAAGATTTGCTCGGGGGTCTTGCCCCAGAACGGGTCGTTGTCGCCGGAGTAGAGGACCAGCAGGCGCGGATTGTACGGGAAAATTACGGTCTGGGCGTGATAGGTAATGTCGGAATAAATGGAGCCGCCGAAGCCGCGGTTGATGACGGGAAATTCGGGGAAGCAGGTATGCGTCGGCCAGCGGGCGATGCTGGAGCTGCCGACGAAGAGGACGGCATCGGAGGGAAAGGAATTGAGGGCATCCTGGCGGCGAAACTGCTCCATCGTCTCCTGCCACCGCTTAGCGGATTCGAGATTGACATCCTTTTGTTCGGATTCCTGCGCACAAAGAGCGGTACCGACAGTCAAAAAGAGTACCGACGCAGAAGCCAAGAGCCGAATTTGCGGTTTTTTCTGTTTCATTGTGCGGTTCCTTATTGCTGGGTTGGTGTTTTGCCGCCGCCGTTTCTCAAAACCGGATTGTACCGTGGAGAGTCAAAGGTTTCAAATTGTATTGTGTCAGGCGGGGGAGCGCCAGGCCTTATAGATTTTTTTAAGGATGAGCCAGAGGTAAAGGGCGAGAAAAAGGCCCCAGAAGGCGATGCAGAGGGTTCGGACATAGCGCTGAATCGTGGGATAATACAGGCCGAAGGGGCCGATGAAGTTTCGGATGAATGGATTGCGGGAATAGGGCCAAAGGGGCTGGACGTCCAGATGATACAGGGCGTCGATGAGCACGTGAAGCCAGGCGCCGAGCAGGCCGCCGGCCGTCATCGACAGAAGCGTCGCCCGAGAAGGCAGGCCGACAAGGGCCATAGCAAACTCACACACCTTCCGCAGGGGTTTCAGATAGTACACCGCCGCCCCCATTGCAGCGCCGGCGGCCCCGCCGACCAGCAGGGTGTGAAGGCGGAGGAACTGGTGGACGTGTCCCTCATAGGCAAACCAGCCGGCGGCCAAGACCTCGATGTCGAGCAGGACATTGGCCAGGAGAATCATCGGCACATCTATTCGCCGGCGGAACAGCAGTCCGACAAAACCGTGGAGGCCGAAATGATAGGGCGTGTACGGCATAGGCGGTTCGGTCAGGCGCCGAGGTAGCGGTCTTTCAGCAGGTAATCCTGAACGTATTCGCGGACGGCTTCTTCGAGCGGTGTGATGGGGGTTTTGCAGCCGGCGGCGCGGAGTTTGGAAATATCGGCCTGCGTGAAGTACTGATACTTGGGCTGGAGGGATTCCGGCATCGGGATGTAATCGATGCGGACCTCTTTGCCCATGGCGTCGAAGACGGCGCGGGCCAGGTCGTTCCAGGTGCGGGCTCGGCCGGTGCCGATGTTGTAGATGCCGTTGGCTTCGGGGTGCTCGGCGAAAAAGAGGGTCATTTCGACGGCGTCCTTGACATAGATGAAGTCGCGCTGCTGCTGGCCGTCGCCGTAATCGGGCCGGTGGGATTTGAAGAGTCTGACCCTGCCGGTGTCGCGAATCTGCTCGAAGGCCTTATGGACGAAGCTGCGCATATCGCCCTTGTGGTATTCGTTGGGGCCGAAGACGTTGAAGTATTTGAGGCCGACGACCTGATCGAGCAGGCCCTGACGCTTCAGCCAGAGGTCAAACATCTGCTTGCTGTAGCCGTACATGTTCAGCGGGCGGAGGCGTTCAATTTTGTCTTCATCATCGGAAAAGCCCTCCGAGCCGTCGCCGTAGGTGGCGGCGCTGGAGGCGTAGATGAAGCGGGTGTTGATGGACAGGGCCCAGTTGCACAGGAGCTTGGAGAATTCGTAGTTGTTTTTCACCAGGTAGGTGGCGTCGGTTTCGGTGGTGTCGGAGCAGGCGCCCATATGAAAGACAGCCTCGACCTGCCAGGGCTCGTCGGAGTTGGTGACGGTGTCGCTGAAGTCATCCAGTTCGAGGTAGTCGGCAAAGCGGAGGTTGCGGAGGTTTTTCCACTTTTCATCGTTGCCGAGCTCATCGACGATGAGGATGTCTTCAATGCCGCGCTGATTGAGGGCGGCTACAATGGCCGAGCCGATAAAGCCCGCCCCGCCGGTTACGATAATCATGGTGTCTGTTCCTGATAAAAAGAATCAAGTTTTGTTTTCTGTACCCTATCGGGGAGGGGACGGTTTGTCAACGAGAAAGCCGGTTCAGTCGGCCGGCTCGGCCAGTCGATTTCGGATTGTCCGGGCGGCCTTGGCATAGGGGTTTTCACCGGAACCGGTCCATTCGCGGGCGAGGGTATCGAGGGTGGGCAGGACGGAGGCATCTCCGATTTGGGCCAGATAATCGGCGGCGGCCAGCCGGGTCGGCTCGTGTTTGCTTTGCAGGAGCCGGGCCAGCGTCCGGATGTCCTGTTTCCGGAAGGCCTGTGCGGCTTGTTCGAGTTCATTTTGTGATGCGCCGGCGGCATCCTCGGCGGTTTGCTGCGTGTCGGCGGTCAGAGAGCGGCGGTCGGGGAGCGTTTGGGGGCCGAGGATATGCAAAGCCAGCAGGGCACCGGCTAAAATCACGGCCGCCGCCGCATACCGGAGGAGTGGGTGGGACAGCCGGTCGGACAGGGAGGCGGATGGAAGGCGGCGGAGGGTTTCGTCCAGACGGCGGCGGGCCAGGGCGGCCAGCGATGCATCGAGGGGTTCCTCTTTCATCCGCTCGGCGGTGCGGAGGATGTTCTGCATTTCTTCGGCGGCTCGTCGGCAGTCGGCGCAGTCGGACAGATGGGTGCGGATTTGTTCGGCGGCGGCGCTGTCGAGTTCGCCTAAGACGTATGCGGCCAGATTGTCCTGAATGTGCTTATGATTCATACGGGTTCTCGCTCTAAAACATCGCGCATCAGATGGGCCAGATGACGGAGGGCCCGATGCAGATGCACTCGCGCTGTGGATTCGGAACAGCCGACGATTTTGGCGATTTGGGGGTAATCCATTCCTTCGAGCCGGGCCAGGATAAAGACCTGGGCCTGGTGCCGCGGGAGTTTGCGGAGGGCTTCTCGAAGGCGGCCCAGCAGTTCGGCGGCCCGGGCGCTGTCATCGGGGTCATCGCCGGCGGACAAGGTCTTTTCGTATTCGGGGTCCAGCATTTTTTCCTTTCGCTGTTTGTGGACATATTCGAGGGCCTTTCGGACGGTGGTTCGGTAGAGGTAGGCGTTCCAGTTGACCGGGGCGGTGAAGCTGCGGCGGCGTTTCCAGAGGGCCAGAAAGACCTCCTGATGGACGTCGAGGGCGGCATCATCGCTGCCGCAGACCCGCCGGGCAATGGCCAGGACTCTGCCGCCGTATTCGGCTACCAGCTGGTGAAACTGTTCGTCGCCCACGTTGACCTGCCGTCCGTGTTTTCTCTGCTTTGACTGAAAATCGACTGTTTCTGCGAAGATAGAGCATTATAGCCCGCCGGGCGTTTACAGAAAAATGAAAAAAACAGAAGGAAGAGAGTAGGTATAAAAAAACCGGGGCGGAGAAGACCGGCTTTTGGGGGCTCGGAAGGTGTTGGTTTAGGGGACAGTCATCAGGCCGTGCCAGACGCCGAAAGAGTTTTTGGGTTCCGGTACGGCGGCTGTAAAGGGCGTAAAGTCTGTGTCGGCTGTGTGTTTGGCGGTCAGGCCGCAGCCCGGCTCGAGGATGACCTGCAGTTTGAAGTCGGTCACCGGGAGGAGAGATTTGAGCCGGATGTGGTATTCGTTGTTGAGAAACTCAAGACCTGCCAGCGGCATCGACCAGATGCAGACAAGATTGTTGGTCGATTCAGCCGGCAGAGAGATAAGGTAATCGCCCGTTTTGCCGCCCGATTCAAAGGGCAATTCCGTTTGTCCGGCGAGAACCCGGCGAAGGGAGCCGCTTGTGTAGGGCAGGCGGAGCAGCAGTTTTTCTGGATGCTGCGGTCTTTGGGTCAGGGTCAGCTCGGAATGGACCTCGATTGCGCCGTCCGGCTTAAAATGCCAGACGGCTTTTTCTGTGCCTGTGAAGGAGGTGATTTCCGGTGCCGGATAGGTCTGTTTATGGGCCGCCCGTTCCTGTTCGGTCATCGCCGCAGGCAGGTTCTCCTCGGGCGTTTCCTCCACGCGCAGGTCGCCGTAGATGACCCGCCAGGTTGAGGCGCCCTTGGGCTTGTACCAGAAGATGGGGATTTGTGCATCGCCGAGCCGCACATCTTTTCCGTTATAGACCCACTCGCCTTCCCCTTTGAAGAAGCGGATGAAGAGAACGTGTCGGCTGATAGCCATGCCGATTTTCATGGCCTCCGCGTCAGGCAGTCCGGCGGCCTGAAGTTTTTGGCCGATTTTCGAGGCGTTTTTGATGAACGCTTCCACATGGACATCCTCAGGGAAGAATCCGTCGCCGATGTATTCAGCCCAGAGTCGCAGGCCCTCGATGAAGTTTTCTTCGGTGCCGCCGGCCAAGTCCAATTGCGTCTGCTGGACGATATATCCTTCAGGGGCCTCCATGCTGAACAGTTCCTCCTCCATCGGCACGTCAAACTGCATGTCTTTGCAGAGAATCGTCATTTGCCCTTCATATTGGTCGATTTGCACGGGTGCATAGGTGGCCGGGTCGGCCCAGAGGTATAATTCCCCGCCCGGATAGACGGCATGATAGCCGAGTACTTTCCTGCCGTCGAGAATATGTTCCGGGAGGTATTCAATTTGGACCCCTTCGGTTTCCTCAAGAATGGAGAGAATGTTTCGAAGCCGTTCCATATAGTTGGGGATTTGCGGCAGGTTTTTCAGCTCCATATACACGGCGGTTTTGGAGTTGGAGTCGAAGGTCAGGACCCGAGAGGTTTCCAGATCGATGATGCTGACCGTCGGGGTTCCTTCGACCGTTCTCCGAATTCGGTTGCCGAGGATCATATCGCGGATTTGGGGAGCGGTTCCGGGCTGACCGACTATGATGGTCAAGACTGCGTTTTCGGCATGCATCAGGCGCCCGGCGACCTGGGCGAAGGTGGGAGGTGCGGTTTGCTTGAAAATCGGGATAATTCCGAGAACGACGGCAATCAGCAGGGATGCCGCAAATGCGAATTTTGCCTTGGGGCTGTTCATCACATTTCTCCATAGCGGCAGGGTTCGGGAGAAGCCCTGCGGTTGAGGGTTCGAGTTCCATGCGCGGTCAATGGCTTTGCGCATCCGTTCCTGAAGGGCCGGGCTGCTTTTGTACTGCAACTGAGCGATCAGGTTTTTAAGGGTATTGTCTGTCATTGGATTTCCTCGCCGTTCAGCAGCAGACGCAGTTTTTTCAATCCGTATTCATACCGGCTTTGGACGGTCTGAATGGGGACCGATTGGGCGGCGGCAATTTTTTTGAAGGTCAGTCCGCCGTGATGCCGCAGGGTGATGACCTCACGCTGTTCATAAGGCAGAGCAAGCAGACCGCGGCGGAGAATTTCCAGTTGTTCGTTTCGGACAGCCGATTCGAACGGCGGCGGAATGTTTGTTCTCTGCTCCGGAAACTCCGGAAGCGTTTCCAAGGAGTTTTCCTGACGTCGTGTCCGCTGCCGCAGGAAGTCTCGAGCGCGGTTGGCTACGCAAGCGGCCAAATAGGCCTTCAGGGAACCGTGCAGAGTAAAATCTCTGAGGGACCGGAGAAAGCGGATGAAGCATTCCTGCACGGCCTCTTCGGCTAACCCTGCGTCGCCCAGCAGATTCATTGCGATGGTCAGCATGGGGTCCAGATACTTCCGGTAAATCGCTTCGAACGCCTGCCGGTTGCCTCGCTTGGACTGCCGCACCAATTTTTGATCTTCCAATATCCTCATTCATCCCGCCAAATGTTTTTCCATCGATGGCTAATAGTATAACGCTCCGAGAGATGATTTTGCCGTAAAGAAAATATGAGAATTAACAATTGACGATACGAAGGCCCGATTTTTGAATTTTTCCGCGGCTTCGGCTGGTTCGATGCGGCGGAAGACGCTGTTATTTGAAGGTATTCTTTTCTGCCGTCGGTTGGTTCAGGGGGATTCGCACGGTAAAGACGGTGCCTTCGCCGCGGAGGGTTTGGACGTCGATGGTGCCGTTGTGGGCGGACACGACTTTTTTGGCGATGGCCAGGCCCAAACCGGTGCCCATATGCCCTTTGGTGGAGTGGAACGGCCGAAAGAGCATCTCAGGGTTCTCGATGCCCGGGCCGTTGTCCTGAACGCGGATGAGCAGGTGCCCGGCGGCGTCCAATTCGGTGCTGAGCGTGACCTGTCCGGTCTGCGGCGGCACGGCCTCGAGGGCATTCAGGAGCAGATTCATCAGGACATCCTGCATCCGGTCCGGGTCGAGGGGCACCAGGCCGATTTGGTCGTCCAGCTGGGCGATAAGGGCGACGCTGCGCTGCTGGGCCTGCGGGCGGAGCAGCTCGATGACGGTTTCGGCCAGCCGATTAATCTGGCAGGGCTGGAGGCGCGGTTTTTCATCCTGCGTGAATTTGAGCATATCGAGGACGAATTTTTCGATGGTGCCCAGATTGCGGCGGAGGATAGCCCAGCTTTTTCGGGCCTGCTCGAGGTTGTCCTGCCGGAAACTCTGGTCCATCACGTCGATGCCGGTTCGGAGGGCCTGCAGGATGTTTTTGATGCCGTGGGAGAGGTTCATCGCGGCCTGGGCGGCTTCGAGCATGCGCTGCCGGCGGGCGGCGGCCTGCTTGCTCTGAAGGGAATTGAAGGCAACGGCAACCATAGTTTCCCCCGGGTCAAAAACCAGCTCAATGCGCTGGTCGTCGGCCAGTCGCGCGGCCTCACCGGCGGCAAGCGGCTCGCCGGTTTCAAAGAGCAGAACGGTGCCGCCGCAGCGGATTTGGTCCTGACTGTGCAGCTGGACGGGACGCGTGATGCGCTGCTCGTTCAGGAAGGTGCCGTTGGAGGAGTTCAGGTCGCAGATAAGCCACTGGCCGTCGCGGAAGAACAGTTCGGCGTGCTGACGGGATACGGCCGGGTCGGGCAGGAAAAAATGGGCTTTGTCTCGTGTACGCCCGATGATTTTGGGCTGGTCCTTCGGGTCCAGCTCGAAGGCCTGCCTGCGCAGCGGTCCGGTCAGTATCGTCAGTTTGGCCATAAAGGTATTGTATCGGCCGATGCGGCCTGTGCAACGGGTTTCCTGCATCGAGCCGCAAAGTCCGCAGGGGGTTATTTTCCGATGCAGAAGCGGGAGAAGATTTGTTCGAGGACGGCTTCGGAGAGGTTTTCGCGTTCGAAGCCGCCCAATTGCTCCCAGGCGGAGCGGACGAGCATGGCGGCAATCTCCTCGCGGCCCTGTTCGACCTGTTTGGCGGCTTCGGCGAGGGCGGCGGAGGTCTCCGACAAAATCCGCCGATGCCGCTGATTGAGCATCAGGGCGGCGTCGGTTTCGGGGGCGGCGGTTCGCTGCTGCAGGAGAGTTTTGCGAATCTGCTCTTTGAGCGCGTCAAGGCCGTCACCCCGCAGGGCGCTGACAGGCAGAAACTCCCGGCCGAATTCGGCGTTCAGCTGCGCCAGCCGGGCGGGAATCTCTGCGGGGGCGAGCCGGTCGGATTGCGTTGCCAAAGCCAGCAGCGGCCCTGAACCGAGGAGCGTGAAGATGCCGCGGTCTTCTGTGCGGTCGGGTTTGGTGATGTCGATGCAGAACAGAATCAGGTCGGCCTTCTGCAGGGCGGAGCGGGCGGCCTGCTGGGCAAGGGCGTCGAGGGCATCCAGCGGGGGCTGCGTGCTCAGGCCCGCACAGTCAAACAGGACGCAGTCGAGGTCGCCCAGCGGCAGGATTTCCGCAAGGACATCGCGGGTGACGGCGCGGGCGTCGGAGACGATGCTGCGGGGGCGGCCGAGCAGGGCGTTGGTGAGCATGCTTTTGCCGGCGTTGACGGCCCCGGCGATGCCGACGGAGGGCAGGTCAATCATCCGTTCATACCGGAGGGCGCCGGTCAGGAGCTGCTCGATTTGCGAACGGAGCGACTGAAGGATTTGGGCGGCCTGAGCGGCCGGCAGGATTTCGATGTCTTCTTCGGCAAAGTCCAGTCCGGCCTCGAGACGGCTCAGCCAGTCGAGCAGGGCGGCTTGGATTTGGCCGATGGTTTGGGCCAGGCGGCCGGCGAGCAGTTTTTCGGCGGCCAGCACCTGGGCGGTGTTGGAGCCGCTGACGATTTGGGCGACGGCCTCGGCCTGGGTGAGGTCGAGCTTGCCGTTCAGGTAGGCGCGGAGGGTGAACTCGCCCGGCCGGGCCTGACGGGTGCGTTCGAGGATTTGCGAAAAAATCCGCTCGACGGCCGCCGCCGCGGCGGAAACGTGCAGCTCCGCCATATCCTGGCCGGTGTAGGAATGAGGGGCGGCGAAGGTATAAATGACGGCCGGAACCGGGATGCCCTCGACCGACAGTTCGGCATGGAAAAGGCCTCGACGGCGGGGGATGGAAGAGCCGAGCAGCTTCTCAAGAACAGAAAAGGTTTGGGGACCGCTCAGACGCAGGATAGAGGCGCAGACCCTGCCGACCGCCGGCGGCGGGCTGCTGAGGGCGGCGATGGTATCGTCGGTTACCATAGCGATTCCGCGTTGTGAATCAAACAGCCGTTTTCCCTGTAACACCCGAAAGAACCCGTCAAAAAGCAAAAGAAACGAAACCGTCGTCGGCGGCGCGTTTGGCTTTTCATTTTATTTGTATTCGCGGAAGAAAGGTTTGGGTTTTTTCTTCTTGGGTTTGCCGCCGGTTTTGGCGGTGGCGGGCACGAGGCGTTTTTCCTTCTCGGCCTCCTGCTGCTGGAGGTGTTTGCGGATGACGTACTGTTCGATGACGCCGGCGCCGATGCTGGCCATAATGTAGAGATTCACGCCCGACGGCCCGTTGTAGAGCATCAGCGGAAACAGCAGGGGGAAGAGAATCATCATAATTTTCTGCTGCTGGACGACTTCGGGGCGGGCGGTCTCCGCGGGCTGGGTCTGGGGGGTGAGCTTCTGCTGGAGATACATCACGACGCCCATCAGAATCGGCAGCAGATTGAGCGACTCAATGTGCAGGCCGATCAGGGGGATGGTAAAGGCAAACCGGCCGAAGTGAATCAGGGCATCCGGGGCGGACAGGTCGGTAATCCAGAACGGCAGGAAGCCGGCGCCCCGCAGGTCGATGCTCGTATAGACGGCGGTCCAGAGGGCAATCCAGATGGGCATCTGCAGGAACATCGGCATCATTCCCACCATCGGGCTGAACTGGGTCATACCCGCCTGGTGATAGACTTCGGCTATCTTCCGCTGCATTTCCTGCGGATTGCCTTTGTATTTCTGCTGGACTTCCTGAAGCTGGGGCCCGAGTTTTTGGACCTTCATCATCGTGACCTGGCTTTTTTTGGTGACCGGGTGGAGAACCAGCCGCATCAGGAAGACCAGGACCATAATGACGATGCCGTAGTTGCCCCAGGGCCCCATCAAATGGTAGAGGGCGGTCATCAGCCACATAATCGCAAAGGCCAGCGGCTGGGTCAGGAAGGCCGGACAGCAGCAGCAGCTTCGCATCGCAAAGGTTTGGTAGTAGGCGTAGGCCCGGTAGGTCGGGTTTTTATCGAAGAGCCGTTTGTCCTTGGGGCCGAGAAAGCATTCAAAGGTGAGGGTCTGGGTGCTGTTGGGGTTTCCGACAGGAGCCAGCGCGAGGGTGTCAGTCTGGAGACGGTACGTAGCACCGGCATCCGGTGAAGATTTCGGTTCACAGAGCTGCGGGTCGTGATACTGCGCACCGGAGAAAGCAATTGGGGCTGAAGGGTCGGGACGGATGACGGCGGCAAAATATTTGTTGGTGGAAGCGGCCCACAGAAAAGCGGCCGATTTGTCCGCCTTCAGCAAGAGAGCGTCCTGCGGAGAGGCGGAACCGAAGATTTTTTTGAGTCCCTTGCTGAGCGGACCGAACATTTGGGAGAAAGCCCCCGGCCTTTCGGGGCAGGACAATTCCTTCACATAGGAGCGGATTCTTGTGTATTCGAGCAGCCGGGTTTCGATGGAGTTGTTTTGGGTGCGGTAGGCGGCGATGATGTTGCGCTCATCGGTTCGGACGTCTTCCGCCAGAACGGCGGCGGTGCCCTGGATTGCGAGCTGCTGGCGGACGGTGCCTTCGGTGAGGTTTTCAATGGTCAGTTCGCAGGTCAGGTCATAACGGCCCGGCTCGATGCGGTAGGTTTTGCGCAGGCGAATCTGGGGCATGGTCAGGATGCGCTGTCCGTCACGGGTTTCGACCTGCCCCAGAAGGGCTTCAAAGACGGCTTTGTCGGCGGATTGTTCAACCACAGTCCAGTTCAGCCGATCGAGGGGAAAAACGAGTGTGCTGGAGGAGCCCTTATTGCCGGTCAGCGACAGGGAGGTGCTGGCCAGGGTATAAATGGGCCGCTCGCCTGCGGCTATCGGCTTCAGGAGCACAAAGGGCTTCGGATTGTCTTTGTGTCGGTCGTCGAATTCCGAAAGCGTGACGGTTTTGACGGCGGCCCCGCGGGTCGTCAGCTCGATTTGGAATTTGTATTGGGACGGGTCGTTGGTGCGCCGGCAGACATCAGAGAGGGCTCCGAGCGTGACGGTTTGTTCAGGGCCGCTGACGGCGGACAGATTGTCAAAGGACACGACCGGTTCTTCAGACTCGGCAGGCGGCTGCGGCGTGTCGGCGGTCTGTTCGGATGATGCGTCGGGCTTTGCCGCGGATTCCGTCTGCACGGCTGCGGCCAGGGGGGTAATGGGATTGCGAAGTTCGCAGCGTCCTGCCGGACAGAAGCACGCTTTGTAAACCCGCAGGGCGCAGAATCCGACAAAAACAATTGTGAGCGTCCAGACAAGTAAAGGCCATTTCCTCATATTGGTTCTGCCGTTCACGGTGATTGCGTTCCTTTCTGAAGGAATTGACAGCCGCTCTTATCGTCCGTCGGCCAGCCGGTCGCCCTCGAAGTTGTCCAGTTCCGGGACGGCGTAAATCTTTTCTGCGGCGGTTTTGTAATCATATTCCAGCCGTACAAAGTGGACTTCGTTGTCTTTGATATAAACATACGCAGCGCGGTTGTCGCGGTCTCGGGGCTGCCCGACGGAGCCGACATTGATGATGGCTTTCTCGTTGGGAATAATCGGGTATTTGCCGCCCAGTTCGTCGGGGCTGTAAAAGTCCGGGTCTTCGAGAAAGACGCCGGGCAGGTGGGTATGGCCGACAAAGCAGATATGCGGCGTCCGGTCGAACAGTGTGGTGATTTTCGAGGAGGTCGTATAGACATCGTCCGGGAAGATGTATTCGTTGATAGGCCGCCGCGGGGAGGCATGAACGAAGTCCAGCTGGGCCTCGAAGCCGTCCAGAGGGAGTTTCATCGTCCAGCGCATCCGCTGGCGTCCGAGATACTGCCAGCGGCGGGCGCGTTTTTCCGGGTCGGGCTCTTCTTCGAGGACCCGCCGGGTCCAGTACGTAGCGGATTCGGCGCCGGTGTTGAAGTTGGTCGGCTCGAACAAAACGGCGTAGTCGTGGTTGCCCATCACGCTGTTTTGGGTTTTTTCGATAACCAGGTCGAGGCATTCTTTGGGGTTGGCGCCGTAGCCGACGACATCGCCCAGACAGTAAATCGTCTTGATGCCCCGCTCTTCGATGTCCTTGAGGACAACAGAGAGGGCCTCCAGATTCGAATGAATATCGCTGATAATGGCAAACATATCGGTTATTTTATGACAATCTCTGTCTTTTTTACACAGGAACGTTTACAAAACTGTTCTTATAGCATACTTCGGAAAGGTTTTCCAGAAAAACCCCTGCGGAACTTTTGAAATCGGAATTCAGGAGACCGGCAGTCGGGTTAGAGCAGGTTTTTCCGGGCCAGCAGCTCCCGGAAGGCGGTCATTCCGGCGGGGGTGATGTTGTATTTCTGTCCGGCTTTGGCGATAGAGCCGGCGGCCAGCGTGCCTGCCGAGGCGGGACAAAGCAGCTCCAGCCCATCCGAATCCAGCCAGCTGCCCCGCAGGACAAACAGATTGAACATAAACAGGGAGATTTTCATCAGTCCTTCCGGCTGGAGGTCCTCCAGGTCAAACGGGACAATCCGGGCAGCGGAGCGGAAGGCATTGGGGCCGTAGAGACCGAGCATTCCGGTGGAGTCCGACAGGTCGAGGACGGACGGCGGCGGGTTCAGGCCGTCGGCGATTTGCCGCAGCCGGCTCAAGAGGGCCCTGTCGCAGCCCGGAAGGGTCAAAATCAGCACTTCCGAACCGATTTTCCCGATGCGCAGGGATGCATGCCCGTTTTGAGCCGCCCAGCACCACTGACCTTCTCGCAAGGATGCTGACAATTGAATACCGGCTTTATCCAGAAGGGGCTGCCAGTCGCCTTTGACGGAGATTCTGCCGAAGCTGCTTAAGTCCACAGCGGCACAGTGATTGAGGAGGGCGTTTTGCTCGGTTTGCGGGCTGCCGAAGTCGCGGGGCAGGTGCCAGCCGTCGAATTCCTCGAACGCGGCCCCGAGGGTCTGATGAATTTGATGAAACGGGCTTATTTTGGCCATGCTCCGAGCGTTTAACAAAATCGATCATGAACAACTGGATTCCCGCCGATGCGGGAATGACCGAAAGAGTTCTGCTATAGCGGATTCATTTGTATCAGAAAAAGCGATGTTTTTCCAAAAAAAATGATGCGTTCCTGCCAATCTGGTTTGGCGGACGAATGCAAAAAGGGATTTGGCAGGGGCAGGCGGGGCTGGTATAATGGGTTTTTCATTCGAAAAGAAACTTTTTCGGGAGAGAAGCCGTTGGTTCAGATGACATTGCTGGAAGCCGAAGGGCTTGTGAAGAAATATTCCGGACGGACGGTCGTGGATCAGGTTTATCTTACGGTGCCGCAGCGTTCGATTGTGGGCCTTTTGGGACGCAACGGGGCGGGCAAGACGACCACATTCCGGATGGTAATGGGGATGATTGAGCCGGACGGGGGGCGGGTGCTCTTTGAGGGGGTGGATGTGACGCGGATGCCGATGTACCGCCGGGCCCGGATGGGGATGGGGTATCTGTCGCAGGAGCCCAGCGTCTTCGGACGGATGACGGCGGAGGAGAATCTGGCGGCCATCCTCGAGATGACGACGGCGGGCCGCCGACAGGTGCGGGAGCGGACGGAGGAGCTGCTGGGCCGATATGCCCTCACGGAGGTGCGGCATACGCAGGCGCGGATGCTCTCGGGCGGAGAGCGCAGGCGGCTGGAGATTGCGCGGGCGATGGCGCTGCGTCCGGCCCTGCTGCTCCTGGATGAGCCCTTCAGCGGGGTGGACCCGATTGGGGTGGAGGAGCTGCAGGGGGAGATTCGGCGGCTGGCCGCCGGCGGCGTGAGCGTGCTGATTACGGACCACAACGTCGAGCGGACGCTGGAGGTGGTGGACAAGGCGTACATTATCGACCATGGGAAAGTGATTGCCGAGGGCACGCCGAAAGAGATTGTGCACAACGAGCTGGTGCGGCGCAGCTATCTGGGGCAGTCGTTTCGGATGGATGAGTTTGACAAACCTTCCAGCCCCTGGGTGGGGTGAGGACCTATGGCGGAAATAGAGTGCAGAATGACGCGGTATCCGGCGGGGGTGCTGGCGAAAAAAGCGCGGCCGGTGGAAAAAATCGACGACTCGATTCGGGCCCTGGCGGAGCGGATGAAAGACCTGATGGTTGAGCACAAGGGAGTGGGGCTGGCCGGCCCGCAGGCGGGGGTGGATTTGCGGATTTTTGTCGTCTCGGTGGACGGCACGAAAGAACACGCCAAGGTCTATATCAATCCGGAGATTCAGGTCAGCGGCGGTCTGGAGGAGCATGAAGAGGGGTGTCTGTCGCTGCCGGGCATCTGGGGCAAGGTCCGCCGCTACAAAAAGTGCACGGTGACAGCGACGGATTTAGAGGGGCGGCGCTTTACGGAGGAAGGCGAAGGGCTTTTGGCACGGGCCTTTCAGCACGAATATGACCATCTGGAGGGGATTCTGATTAAAGACCGGCTGAGTGCGGCGGCCAAACTACGCGCCCGCAAACGGCTTAAAGAACTGGAAGAAGCGGCTGGTTCGGAATCGTAAGCGGGCTGGGCGGGATGCCTTCGGGACTTTATGAAGATTCTGGCACACGGGATTGATTTGGTGGAGTTCGGCCGGCTCGAGCAGCTGCTTCAGCGGCACGGGGCGCGGGCGATGGAGCGGATTTTTACGGCGAAGGAGCAGGCGGATGCCCAGGGCCTTCGCAACCACCTGGAGCGGCTGGCGGGGCGGTTTGCTGCCAAGGAGGCGGTGATGAAGCTGGTCGGCAGCGGCTGGCGGGACGGCGTGGCCTGGACGGATGTGGAGGTGGTCAATGATGTCGCGGGCCGGCCTGTGGTGAATCTGACCGGCCGCCTGAAGGAGCTGGCTGAAAAACAGGGAATCGAGCAAATCACGCTGAGCATCACACACACAGACCGGTTTGCGATTGCCTCAGCGGTTGCGTTGGCCGAAGCCAAACCTTCGTAAAACCGGGCGGATTTATTCGAGGATGGGGGCCTTGAGGACTTCCAATTCCTCCGCCGTGAGGGCATCCGTGAAGGCAACGGCCTGGCCGCGGGCGCGGGGCTGATAGGGGTCGATTCGGCGGCAGCGTCGCTGGATGGTTCGCCCGTCAGGCAGGCGGAAGGTGAGGATGCCGTTTTGGAACGGAATGGCATTGGCGAAGATATAGGCCCCGCTTTGACTGATGTTCAGAACAAACCCTTCGGTGTGCAGGTCGGAATCTTCGGCACTGATGGCCGCCCGGACATCTTCGCGGGCTTTGTAGCGAACACTTTTTCTTCGTTCTTCCATCTGCATTTGTCGGCCCTTGTCTTTGTCATTGTGCGTTTGCGGAACGATATTATAAATTATCGGCAGAAAGGAGCAATTTTTTCGCTGTTTTATTCCCACAGAGGGCGCAGGCGTCTGCGTTCGTCGGCGTTTTGGGCTTCGGGTCTTGTCCAGACAGCCAGCTCGAGGGCGTGCCGGCAGGGGCATCGGTCATCCGCAAGCGGTTCACCGCCTGCCAGCAGTTCTTCAAGCAGGCGGACGGCATTGTCCGTGGCGGTGTGCAGATTGCCGATGATTTCCTGCAGAAGGGACTGCTGGGACTGGTTGGGGTCGTGGGGCCGCCAGCAGTCGTAATCGGTAATCAGGGCCAGCAGGGCATAGCACATCTGGGCTTCGCGGGCGAGTTTGGCCTCGGGCAGGGCGGTCATTCCTATCAGGTCGGCCCCCCACTGCCGGTGCATCTGAGATTCGGCGCGGGTGGAAAACTGGGGCCCTTCCATGCAGACGTAGGTGCCGGACGGATGGACCGGAAAGGGGAGTCGGCGGCTGACGTGAAGGAGCTGCCGGCGAAGCCGAGCGCAGCAGGGCTGGGCGAACTCAACGTGGACAGCGCCGAGGGCGTCAAAGAAACTGGACTGACGGCGGAAGGTCTTGTCGATAAACTGGTCAGCCAAAACGACTTCTTTGGGGGCGTATTCCTCCCGGAGAGAGCCGACGGCTCCGCTGGCAAGAATGGTGCGCACGCCGAGAGATTTAAGGGCAAAGATGTTGGCGGCATACGGAATGCGGGAAGGGTTCAGGCAATGTCCCTGGCCGTGGCGGTTCAGGAAGGCAATGCGGCGGCCGGCAAACGTGCCGAGCTGGACGGGGGCGCTGGGTTTGCCGAAGGGAGTGTCCGGAAACACTTCTTCGATGTCGGCAAGCCGGGCGGCAAAGCCGTCGCCGAGCCCTGTGCCTCCGATGACTGCAATCTGCGGCTTGTCCATAGGCGCTTCCGGGTGACAGCGTTATTGAGAGAAATAGCGTTTGGCAAACTGGATAAAATACGGCCAGTTGGGGCCGGTGGTATGTCCGCCTTCGTGCTGGCGAAAGGCGATGTCGCCGTCGATCAGTGTGCCCTCCGGCGGAAAGAGCATCGTCCGCATGCTCTTTTTGCCGAGCAGCTCATAGACGGGGCCGGCCATGGCTCCGCCGAGGAACATCCCTTTGGCGTCAATCCAGGGGCCTTCCACCGTGGAGGAACCGGCGCTGATAAAGACCGGGCGCGGCGCACAAAGGGCGACAAGGTGATGGCCGTCCACGGGCAGGTCTTCCTGCGTGAGCGGGCCGGCGTATTTGAGAAAATTGCCTGCAAACCAGTGATACTCGGCCGGCGAGGCGAGGTTTTCCACCTGTTCGCCGAAGAGGCGATGCAGGAGTTTGACGCCGCCGGCGCCGGAGGAGCCGATAAAGGCGATAGCAAACCGCGTGTCGTAGGCCATCGCAACGGCGGCGGCCTTGCCGTAGCGGGACAGGCCCTCGATGCCGACACGCCGGGCATCGACATCCGAGTCGGTTTCGAAATAATCGAGGACCCGGCTTGCTCCCCATGCCCAGGCCCGCAGGCAGCCCCAGTCGTCGGTTTTTCGGGGGTTGCCTTTGTTGACAAGGCCGATGATGCCCTCGCGCAGGCCGGCGCCATTATCGGCCTGAATGCTGACAGGATTCAGGACAGCCCAGCCCCAGCCCTCTTTGAGCAGCTGCTGCTTCCAGGTGAGCTCGCCGGCACGCGGTCTTTCGACCCAGCCGGGAAAGCCGAATTCGAGGATGACGGGAACGGGTTTGTCCGCACCGGCAGGGGTGCCCAGCGTTAATCGAATAACCACCTCGACGGCCGGATAGGCGGAGTTATCAACAACCCCTTCCAGCTGCTTGATTTTGACGGGAAAATCGCCGTCTTTGTCTTCTTTGACGTCTGTGATTTTCCACTGGACGGACGGGACATTGGCGGGGACGCGTCCGTAGATTTCGCGGTCAAACAGTTCGAGGATTTCGGCCCGCCGAGCCGGCCATTGTTCCGGTCGGGTTATCCGGGTGCCGTTCTTCATTTCGAGCGGGTCAGGGAGGAAATAAGGCGGCACTTTGGCCTCGTCGGCGTTGGCGGCGTTGGGGGCTTTGGGGTCGCCCGACGGCCCCGGACGGAGCGAGACGATGCCCAGCTGCTCGAGCATTTGCTTGTGGTCGGCGGCGCTGAGCTCCGAAATCCGCCGGCGCTCTTCCGGAGAACCCTGAGCCGAAAGCTGGCCGGTCAGGATTGTCCACAGGACGACGGCAAACGCCGCTTTGATGCCGCTGTGTATCATCCGCATTCGCTTTTCTATACCGGATAGGGTTGCCGAAAGCAACCGTCTTTTTAAAGTATTTAACAAAACGGTGCTGCTCTGGATTCCCGCCTTCCTCCTTCGCCAAGGCTTCGGAGGACAAGTCGCGGGAACAAGATTGGATTCCCGCCTGCGCGGGAATGACCGGGGATGCGCGGGAAGGACAAGGCCTGAGGTGGGAATTAGCCCCGGGCGCAAGCCCGGGGGAGAGGAGATAATCTTTCGTTTTCCCCGCCCTTTTGGGCGGGGCTATCTCCCAGCTGACAGCATCCAGCCGCCAGCGTCCAGCAGAAAAGGCAGCTCAAAATCGAATCACTCATTCTCTTTTTTGTTTTTGCTGGTTGATTTTTTCGTTTCGGATTTCGGATTTTGAGATTCGGATTTCGGTTGTTCCCGGCGGATGGATTTCCGCTTTTCTTCTTCGCTAAAGCTTCGGAGGACGAGTCGCAGGAAGGACCGTAGATTTTTAGGCATTTGGAGACCTCTTCAGCGGCTTATCGGCGGGGGGAGGGTTTGAGGATTTGGAGAAGCCGGATATGGTCATCCGTCCACAGGTCGATGGAGGCGGGTATTTTAGGCAGGGGACTGGCGGCGGACTGAAGGAGCGGGTTTTCGAGCGGTTCTTTGGAGGGAGAAAGCACAAGCCAGTCGGAGGAAAGAGCGCCGAACTGCTCATCGGGATAGGTTTCCAGCCAAAGGCAGTGGAGCTGGAAGTGTTCGGCCAGTTTGCGGACAACCTGAATCAGGTCCAGATGCACTGATGACAGATGGAAGGCCAGGACTCCGTCGGGTTTGAGGTGTTTGAGGTAGATTTCCATCGCCTGGCTGGTGAGCAGGTGGACGGGCACGGCATCGCTGCTGAAGGCATCCAGAACGAGGATGTCGAAGTTCTGCGGCGATTCCCGCTCGAGCGACAGCCGGCCGTCGCCTAAAACAATCTGGATGTCGGCCTGGCTGTCGGACAGGTAGGTGAAATACTTTCGTGCCAGCTGTTCGACGGCGGGGTTGATTTCGTAAAAGCGGATGACATCGCCTTTCCGGCCGTAATAGGCGATGGTGCCGACGCCCAGTCCGATGACCCCGATGCGGCGGGGCGGATGCTGGGGATTAGAGCGGATAAGCAGACCGATGCCGCTGTTGAAGCCGTAGTAAGCGGTCGGGAGATGCCGTTTGTTCGGATGTTGAAACTGGAGACCATGGAAAGTCGTGCCGTGCTGAAGGAGCCGTTTGTGCAGGAGCGGGTTGTCCCAGTCGTCTTCCCAGACGGTCAGGACGCCGAAGAAGTTGCGTGCATGGTCGATGGCCCGCTGGTTTTGGGTGGTGCGTCGGCCGACGAGGAAGATGCCTGCCAGCCCGACGACGGTGAGGGCGGTAATATAGGCAATTTTGCGCCGGCGGCCCTGAATATACCGTCGGTCGGTCAAAACAACGAGAATCACGGCCAAGAGGACGGCTAAGTGGAGTTCCACATAGGTTTTAAAGAGCAAGGGGGCCAGGATGGAGACAAAGATGCCGCCGATTGCACCGCCGGCCGCAATAAGCAGATAATAGGCGGTCAGATAACGGGGATGCGGGCGGAGGGCGTACAGTTCCCCGTGGCAGACCATACAGCAGCAGAGGAGCAGAAAGCTGTAAAGTCCGATAATCAATGTGATATTAGGCCTTTTTTCTTCAATAATGCGGGCGATGATGATTCCTAAAATGCTCAGAATAAACAGCGTAAGGAAGAGGGGGCGTTTGTACCATCGGGGGCTGTCAAAACATATGATAAAAGACAGGAGATATATACTTAAAGGAAGTATCCATAAGAAGGGTACGACAGCGATATCCTGGGTAATTTTTTCGGTTACCGCCAGCAGGAGGGTTGAAGCGACTGCCGGCAAAGAAAGCCAGAGAAGGCAATTTGAGAAAGAAAGAGAAGGAGTATCGTTATTTTTTGGGGAGGAGGTTTGCGAAGATGGGGCGTTTAGAAAGAGTATAAGTGCACAAACTACACAGGAAATTGCATAAAGAAGAAACAGGAAAGACCATAAGTGGGCCTGTTGCTGACGACTGAAAACGGGTTCAAAGACAAATGGATAGGAAATAAGGGCTAATAAGGAACCGATATTGCTGAGGGCATAAAGACGATAGGGAATAAAACCGGGTTCGATTCGGCAAATCCAGGACTGAAGGAGCGGCCCTGTAGAAGAAAGGAGGAAATAGGGAAGCCCTATGCAGACAAGACATATCCATAATATTTGGATAATGGGGTTGGTTTCTGGCGTTGGTTTCAGATGTGCCGGCGGGATGATTCGAAAGGCCAGTACGGCGGCGGCGAGGAGCAGGAGCAGATGAACGAGGGCCTGCAGGCGGGCGGGGAGACGGCCGAGGGCGTGGGCATAGGCATACCCGGCCAGCAGAAGCAGCTGGAAAAAGAGCATGCAGGCGGTCCAGACTTCGGGTGTGCCGCCGAACCAGGGGGTCAGAAATCGCCCAAACAGCGGCTGCACCTGAAAAAGCAGGAACGCCCCGGCAAAGACACCGAGAGCAAACAATAATACAAAAAAAGGACGTTTTCTGCTACGTTCGTACATGGAGCCTGATTATAATCTTTCTTACGCAAAAAGAGTGTCTTTTTTTGAGACGGTTTGCTTTCCAACCCCATTCTGGGGCTTCGAAATCCTTTCTGAAAGTTTGACATTTTTGAGGGATAGAATATAATTCTATATTAGACAAGCAGTTAGCGCAAAGACAATAAACCTGTAAATGGAGGTATATTCATTAAGGATTTATCTGGACACAAGAGCGAGGCCGAGCGGATTCATGTAACAAAGACTGAGCCGACACTTTTCCAACTTGCCATTAGAGGCGGCTATTGGGTTATGGGAATTGGTGTGGCCATTCGCTTTCTTGGTTTTGTAAAATCTCTTGTTTTTGCCAATTTTCTTCTTGTTCAGGATCTTGGTTTGTTGGCAATCGCGATGATGCTGATAGAGATTTTAGGGGTTTTTTTTGAAACAGGTTTTAATGAAAAGCTGGTCCAGGAGAGAAAGGAGATACGCACATATTTGGATACTGCCTGGACGATTCACATTTGTCGCGGTTTGGTCATGTTTTTAATTCTTTTTGCCGCGGCACCAATTGCTGCTTCTTTAAAAGTTCCGCCGGAAAAGTTTTCTTTGACGGTAAATGTTATTCGAAGCATTGGATTTGTATTATTCCTCGCCAGCTTAGAAAATGTTGGGACGGTTTATCTGCAAAAAGAGCTTAATTTTCCACGAATCTTTCTCCTTCGAGTACCTCCTGTCCTTATTGATTTATCCGTTTCGGCCTTGGTTCTCTTTTTTTTCCGCAGCATTTGGGGTTATGTTGCAGGACGTTTTGCTTCTGTGCTTGTTCAGGTAGCCTTATCCTATTCGCTTTGTCCGTATCGCCCGCGATTTTGTCTGGATTGGCAGAAAGCGGCCCAAATGTGGCGTTTTGGAAAATGGATATTTGGATTGTCGGTTTTGAATTTTTTGATTTCAGAAGGGGATGATTTTTTTGTATGGGGGTATCTGGGTGTTAGTTCGCTGGCTTTGTACCGCTATGCATTTCGTTTTTCCAATCTTCCGGCGACTGACCTGACAAATACTCTTTCCCAGGTCACGTTTCCGGCCTATTCGAAGATACAGGATGATATTCCTCGGTTACGGGAGGCGTATTTAAAAGTTTTGAGGGTCACGGCTTTTTTTGCGTTTCTGGCTTCCGGTTTGATTTTCTCACTGGGGCCGGATTTTGTACGGTTGTTTCTGAAGGCGGATATGCATCCGATGATACCGGCGATGCAGATTATGGTATTTAAGGGGTTGTTTCGTTCTTTGGGCGCTACACGAGGTCCTTTGTTTTTGGCCCTCGGGAAACTGAAGATTCATTTTTATTTCCAGGTGATTCGTTTAGTCGTGTTGGCGGTTCTAATCTATCCTTTGACAAGTCGCTGGGGAATTGAAGGAACAGCAGTTGCCACTCTTCTGATTGCGGTTTTAGTGAGTCCTTTTGGATTCTGGTTATCCTGCAGGTGGCTGAACTGTCCTCCGTGGAGGATGCTGGAACCCTCCCTTATTCCGCTGGTTTCTTTTTTGGTTACAATTTCCATTCTTCTTTTCCTTAGGTCGGCAACCGTGCGGATGAGCCCTTTCCTTTTTGTGGGGCATTTTCTGTTGGCTCTGATATGTTATGGTGGAACGGCTTTGCTGCTGGATTGCTTGAAGGGATTTCAATTGTTGAGTATTTTTAAGGAACAGCTTCGTGTCTTGGTCAAAAACAAATAATAATGTGGATACAGTCCTAATTATGGAGGAATCTTGGGATTTCCTGATTGTCCTGGATGCCTGCCGTTATGACTATTTTGAAAGGGTCTTTGGGGATTTTTTAAAAGGTGGACAGCTTTCTTGTCGCAAGTCGGTGGGCAGCTGTACGGAGGAATGGAGGAAGCGATCGTTTCCGGGCTATTATGCGGATGTGGTCTATGTGTCTTCTAATCCTTATATAAATTCGCTGAAATCTGTATTAGGCTTTCATGGCGGAGAGCATTTTTATCGAGTGATTGATGTTTGGCAAACCAGATGGGATGAAAGCCGGGGTACGGTGCTTCCAGAAATGGTTACCAGAGAAGCGCTCGGTGCTCTGGCTCGGCATCCTGGCAAGAGAATGATTGTGCACTACCTGCAGCCACATGCGCCTTATCTGGGGTTCGGCTCGGATTGTGCGGGATTTCCACAACCGGATGTAGGAAAAGAGGTTGTGCTGATGGGAACGGTTTTGGGGGAACAATCAAAAGGTTTTCGAAAAAAGATTTATGAAAAACTGTGTTCCTGGATAAAGCATGGCTGTTTGCTGGGCAACCATCCAGAGTGGTTCATGGCGGAGTTCTTACAATTGCCGCCTTTGAGTCCTATGGATGCGGTGCGTCGAAAATACGGTCCGGAAGGACTCCGAAGGGCTTATCAGGAGAATCTGGAAATTGTGCTCAAGCATGTAAGCCAACTTCTGGAATATTTGAAGGGGAAGGTGGTGATCACTTCGGACCACGGAGAATTCCTGGGAGAGGGACGCTTTTACTCGCACGGTTTAGATTCCGATGATCCTTGTTTGCGGCACATTCCCTGGTGGACGACCTGCCGTGCTGATGCCGTCCCACTCCGTGAGGAACACATAGGACAAGCAAACCGTTCTTTTGTTGTTGAGGAAGACACCATTCATAAGAGATTAAAAGATTTGGGATATTTATAGGATAAACAGTGAGCGGTGATTTATGCATAGATCCCTTTTGCTGATCGGGATTGACGGCGGGACATGGGCTGTTCTCGAACCAGCCATTCAGGCCGGATGTATGCCTTTTTTAAAAAGTCTCCGCGACAGGGGGGTCTGGGGAGTATTGAAATCCACCATTCCTGCCATTACACCGGCGGCCTGGGGGGCTTTTCAGACAGGAAAAAATCCGGGAGCCAGCGGAGTCTATGATTTTTACTGCTGGTCCGCAAAAGAACGAAAAGAGTATCCCGTCAATTCTCAGTATTTAGGGAAGACAATTTGGCAGCGATTCAGTGAAGCTGGGTTGACCTGCGGTGTTTTGAATGTGCCGATGACTTATCCGCCGCGTCCGATTCGGGGTGTGGTAGTCAGCGGACTTCTGACCCCTTCGCTGGAGTCGGATTTTACCTATCCGGCAGATTTCAAGAAGGAACTTCTTCGGGCGGTTCCGGATTATGATATCCTGACTTTTAAGAAACTTCAAAAGGAAAAAATTACACGAAAGACGATTCATAATTTTGTTGAACAGATGGCCCAAACGGTTCGGGTGCGAACCAGAGCGGCGAAGTATATTATTCAAAGCCGAAATCCGGATGTCATGATGGTGCATTTTCAGTCCAGCGATGTAATACAGCACGGCTTATGGCATTTTATCTCCACGGATTGTCCGGAGTATACCCCGAGTCTGCAGCAGTATGTTTTTGAAACCTTTTACCGCACGTTGGATTCGAGCATTGAGGAGATTGTTCAAGAATTTTATCCGAATCAACTTGGCCTGGGAGGCGTGTTTCTTCTTTCCGATCATGGTTTTACTCGGCATCGAACGCGCTTTAACCTGGGAAACTGGCTGGTTCAGCAGGGATATCTGCGCATCTGTCCGGCCCGGATTCTGGGGTTTCCGGTGAGTGAATTGGCTCAGCGTATTCGATTGGGGAGGATTCTCGGATTTTTGCTGCCTCCGATTTGGCATCGCAAGGTTCTCTCCAGATTTTATCCCCGGCCTGTCTGTGTGGATTGGGATTGGTCAAGGGTGTATGCCAGCGGTTATTGCAATGAAGGGTTCTTGTTTGTTTTGGAAAACGATCCGCTGAAAAAAGAAATGATTTGCAAAATTGTTGTTGAAAAACTCTTGGAGGTGAATGATCCGGCGACAGGCGGAAAAGTGATTGAGAAAGTCTATCGTAAAGAAGAAGTGTTTCAGGGAGCCTATCTGGACAAGATGCCCGATTTGGTGGTTTGTCCTTGTCCGGGATATTCCATTACTGGTGGATATCAATATGAAAAAACACTGTTTGAACCGGTGCAGCTGAAGACGGATTTTCACTTGGGCAAGCATCATCCGGATGGTTTTTTTGTCGCCGCCGGAGAGGGGCTTATCCGCAGCGGCGGAGAACAGGCGAATCTGCTGGATATGGCCCCAACTTTACTGGCGTATATGGGTGTGCCGATTCCCTCTGATATGGATGGTCAGGTGCGGCAAGAGTGGTTTGAGCCGTCCTTTTGGCAGTGGAATCCGATTCGGCGGATACAGGAGGAGCAAAAGGAAACGAAGGGGGAGCAAGAGGTCTATTCTCCGCAGGAAGCCGAAAAAGTGAAAAAGAGATTGGAGGAGCTTGGGTATTTATGATAGTCAGGTTTTGAAGCTTATGAGAATTGCCGTTATTGTCAGCACGTTTCCAAAACTTTCCGAAACGTTTATTCTCAATCAGATTACCGGGTTGCTGAAGCGGGGGCATACGGTACGGATTTTCAGCCGATACCATCCTCAAGAGAGGGTTTTACATTCGGAAGTAGCTGAATATGAACTTTTGGAACGGACGGTTTACCTGCCGACAGTGCCGGTGTCCAAATGGGTCTGCCGTTTCAAGGCCGTCGGCTGGCTGCTGCGGTTTTTGTTCACGCATCCGGTGGTTCTGTTTCGAGTGCTTCGTTATCTGCTGAGCCGCCAGGAGCCTTTTTCCTATCTTCTTTTTTTTCATTCACTACCGATTTTGTCTTTCAGGCCGGATGTGATTCATGTGCATTTCGGGAATAACGGCACTTTTTACTGGCCGTTGAAGATCATCCAGCCTAAGACAGCCTTTTTAACGATGTTTCACGGACATGATTTGCTTTTGGGGTTGGAGGGGGGGGCGGATTACTATCGTCAAGTATTTGGGTTTGCCGACAAAATATTGGCAAATTCGGAATTCACCCGGCAGCGGCTTCTGGAGCAGGGAGCTCCTGTGGAGCGTCTTTGCGTGCATTATGTTGGAATTGAACCGGCCAGATTTGCTTTTCGCGATGGACCGCCGGCTCGTTCAGACGGGATTTTTCGCGTTCTGACGGTCTGTCGGCTTTGTGAGCAGAAAAGACCGGATGTGGCTCTGCAGGCGATACAGCATCTGATTGAGAAGATTTCTTCTGTACGAGTTGTGTATCATCTGGTTGGCGATGGACCGCTGCGTGCTCAACTGGAGGAATTGGCCGAGACACTCGGGATCAAAAATAGGATTGTGTTTGAGGGGGCCTTGGAACAAAAGGGGGTGCTGGAGCGATTGCATCAGGCAGATGTGTTCCTATTGACCAGCCGGGATGAATGGCTGGGGGTAGTTCTTTTGGAGGCGCAGGCAGCCGGCGTGCCTATTGTGGCGACAAATGTGGGGGGAATTCCGGAAGCGGTCCTGCCGGGGCGGTCGGCCATTCTGGTGCCTGTCGGCGATGCGGAAGCGGCGGCCAGGGCCATGGCGGAACTGCTGCAGGACCCGCAAAAGAGGATACAGATGGGGCAGGAGGGACGGAAGTATGTGGAGGAGCGGTATGACGTGGATATGTTGAATGACAAACTGGTGAGAATCTATTCAGAAGCTCTGCAAAATTGCCGACGACAGGGACGATGAGTCAAAAACAGACTTTTACAGTTAGTGTGGTGATTCCGGCGTATAACGCGGAAGCCACGATTGAGCGGGCGATTGAAAGCGTCCTGCGTCAGACGCGGCCGCCGGAGGAGATTATTGTCGTCGATGACGGCTCGACAGACCGCACGGCCGAGAAGGTGCGGCGGTATGAGCCGAAAGTCAGGTACTTGTTTGAATCGAATAACGGCCCTTCGAATGCCCGCAATTTGGGTATTCTGTCGGTTCAGAAGGGAGAATGGGTAGCTTTTTTGGATGCCGATGACGAGTGGCTTCCGGAAAAGCTGGAGTGTCAGGTTAACCATTTGAGTCGAAACCCCGATCTGCTTTGGACTTTCAGTAATTATTGGCTTTGTTTTTACGGTGTGGGAGAACGACGAACGGCGTTTGAAGACAAGAAAACCTCTTTTTTGTTGAAAAATAGGGAGTATTTTGATGATTATTTAGATGTCTATGCTCAAATTGGACATGCTCTGACTTCCTCGGTGATTATTCGGCGGCGTGTTTTGCTGGAGGTCGGTCTTTTTGAAACAGACCGTTTCTGGGCAGAAGATACCGACTTATTTTTTCGGATTTCCTATCGTCATCCTCAAATTGGTTATCTTTCCAAACCCTTGGTTCTGTATTATGCGGGATATCCGGGAAGTCTCACGGAGGAGCAGAAGAGGCAAATCCAGCCACGATGTAGTTTGGTTTTGAAGCATTTGGCTCTTTCTGCTCAGCACGGACGGCTTGAGAAGTTTATGCCTTGTGCCCGTAAGATGCTGGAAAACTGCATTCGCCGGCTTTTGCAAAACAATCCGATATCAGATTTGCATGAAATTCCTGCAGAGCTGGATGTTTTTTTGCCTGCCCGACTGAGGAAAGAGGTGTGGTGCAGACGGAAATGGCCCCGGGCGGCTGCAATAGTTTTCAGCCTTTATTTCTCTTTCAAAAATGCACTAAATCAGATTGTACAAAAGAGGATGCTTCTGTGAAAATAGCTATTATGACAGATGTTTTCCCGTCTTTATCTGAAACATTTATTCTCAGTCAGATCGGCGGCCTTCTGGAACAGGGTCATGAGGTTCTGATTCTGGCGGAGAGAATGTCGCAGGATTTAATGGTTCATTCAGATGTCAAAAGGTATCATCTTCTGGAGAGAGCCTTTTTTCTTCCCTCGACACCCAAAAAGAAGGCAGCATGTCTGTTAAAGGCGTTTGGGATTTGGCTGGCTAATTTTCCTTATTATCCCGGCCCGATGCTTCGATTCCTGAAACTGTATTTATTACGCCGAAACGGACTATCGCTGAAGGTGTTATATTATCTTGTGAAATTGTGCAGACAGCCTGTGGACATCTTGTTTTGTCACTATGGAACCAATGGGATTATTGGAAGTTTATTGAAGGAATCTCTTCCATCTTTGAAACTTGTAACGATGTTCCATGGGTATGATGTTCGATTGGGGTTGGCAAAGGGGGGACAGATATACCATTCTTTGTTTGAGAATGGAGATTTATTGTTGGCGAATTCACAATTTACCTCTCATCTTTTACAGGAGTTTGGGGCTTTTTCTGAAAAAATTAGGGTTCATCCGGTTGGGGTGGATTTGACGGTGTTCTGTCCATCGTCTGGAGAATCTTGCAAAAAGCCAGATAAACTTATTCTGCTTTCTGTTGGCAGACTTGTGGAAGAAAAGGGACATCAATATGCTTTGCAGGCTATAAAAATATTCCGTGAGAAAAACCCCGGCATAGAGTTCCGGTACCGAATTGTAGGAGGGGGGCCGTTGGAGGGCGTTCTCCGTGAGTTGGCTGAACAGTTGTCGCTGTCAGAAATTGTAGAGTTTTGTGGATCTGCCTCTCATGAGGGGGTTCTTCAATGTCTGATGGAGAGTGACATTTTTATTCACCCCAGCATTTCAGAGGCCTTAGGGCTTTCCATAATAGAGGCACAGGCACTTTGTGTGCCTGTTGTGGCGACTCGGGTTGGGGGGATTCCCGAAGCGGTCCTTGACGGCCAGACAGGTTATTTGGTGCCGGAGCGAGACAGCCGGGCGATAGCGGAAAAGATTCAATATCTGGCTGAACACCCGGAGATTCGCAGAGAGATGGGCAGAAGAGGACGAGAGTATGTGAGGAAGAATTATGACATTCTGGAATTGAATCGACGGCTGGAGAAGATTTTTCTCGAAATGCTTTCTGATAAGCGTGATTTGTCCGAAAAGGTTTTTTAATAGAGAAAGGGTAATGAATACAAAACTGCCATTAGGTTCATTCCAATTGTTTCGATTTCGTATTCGGCATCTATTTTCCCCTTCTTTTTGGTGTCCGATATGTGGATATCGAGGTCCATTTATGATGGATCGTCTTGGTCATCCTCTTCAGCGGAAATATGCGTTATGTGTGAAATGTGGAGCTACGGAAAGGCAACGCGTTCAATGGCTTTTGATGCATCGGTTAGCTGCTCAGTATGGATTTTCGGAAAAATCTCTTCTTCATTTTGCTCCGGAACCTCTGTTTTACGAAGAATTTCGAAAGTTATTCCGGCAGGTAACCACAACAGATATTCAGATGCCGGATGTAGATGTCAGGGCTGATATGCGCCGATTGCCGCTTTCTGATGGTTCATTCGATGTTGTATTTGCTTCTCATGTGTTGGAACACATTCCTGAGGACAGACAGGCAATGTGTGAAATTCGACGGGTTCTTCGCTCTGGCGGTCTGGCGATTATCGAAGTACCGATCGTGTCCGATGTAACGATTGAATACAATTGCCCGAATCCTTATGAGTTTGGACATGTGCGGGCGCCTGGAGCAGAGTATTACGAACGTTTTAGGGATTTGTTTAGCAGGGTTGAGAAAATTACTTCGGAAGATTTTCCACCTGAACATCAGCCGTTTGTTTATTGCAACTGGACCATATTCCCAACTAATGAGAGTCCGCTTCGTCGGGCGATGAAAGGGCGAAGACATCCGATAGTAGTAGCTCTGTACCATGTCTAATAATTTAAAATCTGAGTAAATAAAAAGGCCCTTTCAAAAGAAAGGGCCTTCGAGGAGACTATTTTTTGTTTTTTAGCGAACTTTTTGACCGAAGTCGTTGACAAGGAAAGAGTCTTCGGTGCCTTTTGGGGCTTCGTCTGTGCCCTGACGGTCAGGTGTAATCGGCGTCAACCCTTGGCGCCACTGCCAAGGGGTAGTGCTTGTGGGGCTCGCTTGATAATAAGGAGTGTAAATGTTGTCATTTTTTATCCCAACATCAGAAGTTTTTTCGAAGCTGTTGTGACCGTCGGCAAACATAACGTTTTGACCTTCCCGCTCGTGTGGCTGAGCGTTTGCAACCATCTGATTCTGACGAACATTCCCAACGTTAGGACTATAATTGGTTGTCCAATAAGCACCAATCTTATCTACACAGTTCATCAAGTTTGTGCCTGAAAAAGTTGTTTCTGTGATTTTCGGGTCATACCATGGGTTTTTATCGGCCATAACAGCAAAGGCAGCAGAACGAGTATCATCTGCCCGATAACGTCCGGGAGCTCCTGTTGTAGTCCCCATATAGGGCTGGTGATAGGAATAGCTGACACAGCGTTCCGGTCCTTCAGCATTGTAAGAAGCTCCGCCGTCATAGCGTCCGAAATCCCAAAGTTCAACAATATCAAAGTTGCTTGGGTTTTTGCCGCTGAATTCAGTTTGGTCGCTTGCCGGACAGACAAATAACTTTGGGCTGCAATCTGCCAGTCGAACCAGCAAATACAAGCTGGCGCCTACTGTGATATGATCCCCGTCCACGAAGTTATTTGTTTGTTGGAAAACGCGGTCTGTGTAGCGGTCCCAGATAAGAGATTTTCCTTGGCCTTGACAAGGGAACTGTCCTTGGAAGTCGTTGGCATACACGGTCATGGCGTTGCCCAAGCCCTTAAGGTTGGTCCCGCAGACGACCCTCATGGCGATCTTCTTGACCTTGTTGAGGGCGGGCATCAGGATGGCCAGCAGCATCGCAATGATGGCGATGACCACCAAGAGCTCAATTAATGTAAAACCTCTCTTTTTCATCGTATTTCTCCTTAACTTTTTGAAGATTTGCTCGACAGAGCGCATCCGGCAAAACACTTACGATAAGTGCAGTTTTTCCCCTACGCAGGGACGTTTGTTCACTTTTCTGTGAGCAAATCTTACCGGTTTTTTCAGACCGGATTGCGCACGAAATTGGAAAGTTCTTAAAAGGGTGCTTTTCCGACGCTGCCAATCCCAAAAGGTACTATCTTTAAGGGGGCAGGTAGAAAGGAGTGTACAAATATAACAACAAATAATAAAAAATGATGGCTGTTAACTTATTATACCTTTCTGCCTACTTACCCATCTATAGGTATAATACCGGACGCATAAAAAGTTTGTCAATAAAAAAATTTAATTTTCGTGTTTTTTTGATTTCAGTTGACCCCGGTTCCAATCTTTTCTTGAAAACCAATCTTCCTTTTTTATAATACGCCGTTCTCTGAAAAAGTTTCGAAGGGTTTTTTATGAAAACAATAGATAGCGACAAAGCCAGGAGACTTTTAGAGGGAATTGGGCAGGGGCATTTGCTGACGTTTTGGGGGGAGTTAACGCCGGAACAGCGGGGGCGGCTGCTGGAGCAAATCCAGCAGCTGGATGTCCGGAATATACCGCGATGGGTACGAGAGACGGTTAAGAATGAGAAGCCGTTGGTTGTGCCGACGGAGTTTGAGCCGGCACCGTCATATCCGCCCGTTCCGCAGACCCCCGAACAGGAGAAAAAATATGCTCAGGCCAAGCAGATTGGGGAAAAACTGCTTCGAGAGGGGAAGGTAGCGGGGTTTGTTGTTGCCGGCGGACAGGGGACACGTCTCGGATTTGACGGGCCAAAAGGGAATTATCCGGTATCTCCTATCAAGAAAAAGACTTTATTCCGCATTTTTGCTGAGTCGGTTGCTGCGGCACGAAAGAAATATGGTGCTGTCCTGCCGTGGCTGATTATGACCAGTCCGCTCAATCACAAGGAAACAGTCGAGACCTTTGAGGTCAACAATTACTTTGGGCTTGGGAAGGATACCGTCTTTCTGTTTCAGCAAGGGACACTGCCGAATTTCGACTTTGAGGGTCGGATATTTTTGGCGGAGAAGGACACGATTGCCGTCAGTCCAGATGGGCATGGGGGCAGTCTGAAGGCCCTGTACAGTTCCGGCGTGCTGGCGGAGATGAAAAAACTGGGGGTGGAGTATTTGAGTTATTGGCAGATTGACAATCCGCTGGTGCAGCTGTTTGACCCGCTTTTCCTCGGACTGCATGTGATGGAAGGCGCCGGGATGTCTTCGAAGGCCCTTATCAAAGCGCATCCGCTGGAAAAAGTGGGCAATTTCTGTCTGGTAAACGGCCGTGTCACGGTGATTGAGTACAGCGATTTGCCGGATGAGCAGGCCCGCCGCCGCAATCCGGATGGCTCCCTGGTTTTTGAGCTGGGTTCGATAGCGATTCATATCCTCAGTCGAGAGTTTGTCGAGCGGCTGAATGCGGATGGCGATTTTGCCCTGCCGCTGCATCGTGCGGTTAAGAAGATTCCTCATATTGATTTGGCGACCGGCAAAAAGGTGAATCCGGATAAACCCTGCGGGATTAAATTGGAGACTTTTATTTTTGATGCTTTGCCGCTGTCGGAAAAGTCGGTGATTCTTCAGACGATTCGCAGTGAAGAGTTTGCCCCGGTCAAGAATGCGTCCGGAGAAGACAGTCCGGCGGTGACGGAACGGATGATGATTGAACGGGCGGCATCGTGGCTGGAGAAGGCCGGAGTGAAAGTGCCGCGTACAACGGATGGGCGGGCGGACTGTGTACTGGAAATGGCCCCTTCGTTTGCTTTAACGGCGGAAGATGTAAAAGCCAACATTCACAAGGTGCCGCCTATCCGGCCGGGAGATACGGTGTATCTGGAATAAAAGCAAGCCCTGTCATCTGGCCCGCAGGGACTCGAACCCCGACTAAATGATCCAGAGTCATTTGTGCTACCATTACACTACGGGCCAACGCAAAACAGGGATAGTATCGGCAAAACGGGCTTCCGTCAACAAGGAGAAGGTTTTTTTGTGAGCATTTCGGAGAAAGCCGGGGAGAGAGGGGATTGTAAGTCTTTTCAAAAGGGACAGATAAGGAAAAGAAGCCGGCCTTTTTATGCTTCAATTTGGTTTGATTAAATTGGATATGCCGTTTATTCAGGCGGCCCTGTCGGGTTATACGGACCATCCAATGCGGATATTAGCCCGGCGGTTCGGCTGTCCGCTGGTTTTTACGGGGGTAATGCTGGACCGGATAGCGCTGCATCCAAAAGCCAGCCGGCAAAAGCAATTTTATCCGTTTTCCCAAGAGGAACATCCGGTTGTTGCACAGATTATGGGCAATGAACCGGAGGTGATGGCGCAATCGGCGGCGGTGTTTGAGCGGGCGGGATATGACGCGATTGATTTGAATTTTGCCTGTCCGGTTCCGAAGGTGCTGCGTCGGGAGCGAGGCGGGTATCTGATGCAAAAGCCCGCTGTGGTTCGGGAGGCGTATCTGCGTACGCGGGAGGCGGTGCGGTGTCCTGTATTTATGAAGATTCGGATTGGATTTGATTCTTCGGAGGCCTCGCAGGAGGATTTCTGGACGATTTGCGAGAATGCAGTCCGGGACGGCGTGCAAATGCTGGCGATTCACGGGCGAACGGTGGAGCAGAAATACAAGGGGACTGCGGATTGGGAGAGAATTACCGAAGTGAAGAGGAGGTTTCCTTCGCTGTGTGTGTTCGGCAGCGGCGATATTTTGAAAGCCCAAACAGCAATAGAGCGGCTGAACGGCAGCGGAGTTGACGGGGTCATTGTGGCGCGAGGGGCCATCGGCAATCCGTGGATATTTCAGGAGATTCGGGCTTTATGGGAGGGGTGTCCGCTTCCGGAACCGCCGACGATGGAAGAGCAAAAGGCCGTGATGGAGGAACATTTGAGGATGATTCTGGAGTTCTGGCCGGCCCGGAAGGCAATCCCGTACTTTCGCAAGTTTACGGCGGGCTACTGCAAACGTCATCCGCAGCGCAAGCAAGTAATGATGGCGATGATGAAGGCCAAGACATTGGAGCAGGTTCAGCAGGTCTTTGCGGAGTTTTATCCTGAAAAAAACAGTCAATCCTGATTGGAGGCAGGATTGACTGTTGTATGGGTGTTGTCAGCAGGATTCGGGGTTTAGGCGGCTTTGTCGGAAGATGCCGCTTCTCCCTTGTCTTTCTGGCAGTCGGACTTATTTTCTTCTTTGCATTCTTTATCTTTCTTTTCGCAGGCCTTTTTGTTATCGCCGCAGGCCGAGTCATCTGATTTGCCTTTGCAGCATCCGGCCCAACTGGCTGAAGCGAGCACCAAAACCAGACAAAGTACTGCAAGTTTCTTCAGTAAAGCGTTCATGTCTGTTTCCTTTCTGACAGTCAAAAGGTTGTTTCTTTTTCGTTCACGATGAAAACGATACGTTTCAGGGGAGAAAAAGTGCTGTTAAAAAAACGGCAGGCGGAAGGAAAACCGCCTGCCGTTTCGGCATCCTGCCGAGGATTTAATCAATGTAGCCCATCAGAGCCAATTCCGCTTCCTGCTGGGGGGTAGTCAACTGTGCCTTCAGTTCTTTCTTGGCATCGGCCAGCTGTTTGAGGGCCTCTTCGCGGGCCTTTCGGAAGGCCTCCAGTTTGGCCTTGATTGTGTCGGCATTGCCGCTGTTGATGGCGGCACGAAGTTCCTGACGGGCCTTGCCGAGGGTGGTCTGCTCTTCAGCGGACTGTTCGGTTTGCCCTTCCTGTCCCTGACGCTGGCCTCTGCCGAAGCCCTGTCCGGGGAAGCCGGCCATATTGGTCTGCTGATTGAGTGTGATGACTTTCTTGAGAGCGGGTTCAATCTTGGCCCATTGCTCGTCGGTGGGATTGAGGGCTTGTTTGACCCGCTGAATTTGCCGTTCCTGAATCATTTGACGCATCTGTTCCGGATCGCGCTGTCCCATCTGCTGGCCGGGTCCGCCTGCCGGGCCGCCTTCCATCTGGCCGGCCGGTCCGCCTCGCCGCTGGCCTCTGCCTTCCGGGCCCTGACCCTGCTGCGAATAGGACTGGGCGGCGAAAAGTGCCAAAATCGTCAAGAGTGTAAGACCTGTAAGTGCTTTCTTCATAGACATTTCTGTACTCCTTTCAAAAAAAGATTTTTTTATCGGTCTTCAGCAACAACACCTTTATAGATGGTTGGCAGAGGGATTTTATTGCAAGAATTATAATTTGGTATAAAGATGGGATATGTCCTGTTAGTAGGCGGGATTGAAAAAAGAAGGATTTATGACTTGAAAAAGGGAAAAGATTTGTATAGTATTCCTTTTTTGTAGCCCTGCCTGGTGGGTAGGTAGGCCCGTCTGGAAAGGTCTTTCCCGAAGGACCGGAAGACGGAAACGTGGGGCTGACAGGTACGCAGCATGGTCAGCTCAAGCCCGTGGCAGGGTCCGGTCGGTCCGCTTCGAAGGCGGCCACTGCGACTTACGTGAACGGCATCGTTGCCTGAAAGCGGGTTTTCTTTCGTAACGAAACGGCAGGCGAGGTATAATTTTGCCGCGTGCGGGCGATACCCGGTGGTGTAATCGGTAACACAAGAGGTTTTGGTCCTCTTATTCCTGGTTCGAGTCCAGGCCGGGTAGGTTGGAAGATGATTATGGAGTCCCGCCTTCCTTCTTCGCTGAAGCTTCGAAGGATAGGACGCGGGGAGGGCAAAATGGATTCCCGCCTGCGCGGGAATGACAAGAAATGGCGGGAATGACAAGAAATGGCGGGAATGACAAGAAATACGCGAGAACGGCAAGAAAATAGAAACGGGAAATCGAGAAGGCCGAAAGGTGAGTAGTAAAACGGAATGTGCAGCAATTGTTTTGGCGGCGGGTCAGAGCACCCGGATGAATACCCGTCTGCCGAAGGTGCTGCATGAGGTGTGCGGGCGTCCGATGCTGGATTATGTTCTGGATGCCTGCCGCGGCGTTGGGGTGCGTCGGATTTATGTCGTAGTCGGCTACGGAAAGGAACAGATTCTCCGGCGGTATCAGGGACAGGCGGATTTGGAGTTCGTCGAGCAGCCAGAGCAGCGGGGAACGGGGCATGCGGTGATGTGCTGCCGGAAGCATCTGGAGGGGTTTGAAGGGCATACGCTGGTGCTGTGCGGGGATGCGCCGCTGATTCGCAAAGAGACGCTGGAGATTCTGCTGGACAAGCACCTGTCGGAGAAGTCGGCGGTGACGGTGGCGACGGCTGTTCTGAAAGACCCGAGCGGCTACGGGCGGATTGTGCGGGATGCCTACGGGAATATTCAGGGGATTGTAGAGCACAATGACTGCAATGAGCAGCAGCGGAAGATTCAGGAAGTAAACACCGGATATTTCTGCTATCAGACGCCGCTGCTGCTGAAGGGGCTGGAAAAGATTCGCCCGGATAACGCCAAGGGGGAATATTACCTGACGGATGTGCTGCATGTGCTGCTGGCGGAGGGGCATAAGGCGACGGCGGTGACGGCAGTGGCGGAAGAGGACGCAATGGGCGTCAACAGCCGTGCGCAGCTGGCCGTCGTGGGCAAGATTATGCAGCAGCGGATTCAGAATCGGCTGATGGCCTCCGGGGTGACGATTGTGGACCCGCCGAATACGTGGATTGATGACCGGGCGCAGATCGGCCAGGATACCGTGATTGAGCCGTTTACGTGTATTCGCGGAGCGGTTCGGATTGGGACGGGCTGCCGGATTGGGCCGTTCGCTTTTGTGGGCGAAGGGGCCCAGGTGGCGGATGGGCAGGACGTCAGGGCCTTTACAACGCTGGGTCGAGTGGGGGCAAGTGATTCCAGGGAGGGACAAAAATGATTCATCATCCCCTGATTGTATTCGGTGGGACCAGTCATCCGGAATTGACGGAAGGGATTTGCCGGTATCTGAAGCAGGAGCCGGGCAAGGCGCGGATTTGGCGGTTTCCGGACAGCGAAAAGATTATCAAGCTGGAAACGGATGTGCGGGGGACGGACTGCTTTGTGGTGCAGTCGGTCTGTGAGCCGGTGGATGAAAATCTGGTGGAGCTGCTGATTTTTCTGGATTGTCTGCGTCGGGCCAGTGCGGCGCGGGTGACGGCGGTGATTCCGTATTTCGGATACGCCCGTCAGGACCGGAAGGATGAGGGGCGTGTGCCGATTACGGCCAAACTGGTGGCCAATCTGATTGTGGCCGCCGGCGCCAGCCGAGTGCTGACGCTGGATTTGCATGCGGCTCAGCTGCAGGGGTTCTTTGATATACCGGTGGACCATCTGACGGCGGAGCCCGTAATCGCCAAGTATCTGAAAACCAAGCGTCTGGACAAGCTGACGGTTGTGGCGCCGGATGTGGGGAATATGAAGAAGGCGGCGCGGTATGCCCAGAAGCTGGGGGCGGACCTGGCGATTATTCACAAGCGGCGGGTGAGCGGGTCGGAGATTGTGTGCGGGGAGATTATCGGGGAGGTGGAAGGGCGGAATATCGTGATGTGTGATGATATGATTACAACGGGCGGGACGATTTGCGGAGCGGCGGAGCTGCTTAAGCAGCGCGGGGCCGGACAGATTATCGCCGGGGCCACCCATGGTGTTTTGGCAAAGCCGGCGATGGAGCGGCTTCCGAAAGCGCCGCTGGATGAAGTGATTGTGACGGACAGTGTGCCGCTCGGTGCCAAAGGAACTGTGCTGAAAAATCTGACGGTTTTGAGCGTGGCGGACCTGCTGGGCGAGGCCGTCCGGCGGATTCATCTGAATCTGTCCGTCAGCGGTTTGTTTAACGGAACAGAGTAAGAGCAAGGCGGACGGTGCGTTCGGCAATGCGTCGTCCCGCCGGCAAAGACAGAGAGGAATCGTATGGCAGAGTTGATGACGTTGGAAGCGGAAATTCGGGAACAGAAAGGCAGCAAGGCAGCCCGACGGCTTCGGGACCGGAAGGTCGGCAAGCTGCCGGCGATTGTGTACGGACACGGGCAGGAGCCGGTGTGCATTTCGCTGAATGCGCATGATTTTGTCGAAGCCCTGCATCACGGGCACCGGATTTTTGATGTGCAGCTGCCCGGCGGCAGGCAGACCCTGCTGGTGAAGGATTTGCAGTATGACCATTTCGGCAAGCAGATTATCCATGCGGACCTGATGCGTGTGGACCTGTCGGAGCGGGTGACGGTCACGGTGCCGCTGGAGCTTCGCGGGACGGCCAAGGGAACGCACGAAGGCGGGATTGTGGATCAGATGCTGGACCATCTGGAAATCGAATGCGGCGTGACGGAAATTCCGGAAGTCATCGTCGTTTCGATCAAGGAATTGGGATTGGACCAGATGATTCATGCCAAGGATGTGGAGCTTCCCGCCGGAGCGGTGCTGAAGACCAATCCGGAAGCCCTGATTTGCCTGTGTCATCTGCCGAAGGTCAGGGAGGCGGAGGAAGCGGCAGCGCCTGCCGAAGGGGTGCAGGAACCGGAAGTTATTACGGAGCGCAAGCCGACGGAAGAAGAAACCGAAACGGCCTAAGGTTCGGCCTCGGAGAGAGCCGTGTCGGACGGAGTCTGGAAGACGTTGCGGAATTGTCTGGGGAAGGCGGCTTGCCGGCCGTCCGAGCCGTCAGGGTCGGAGTTGTATGTGGTGGCAGGCCTGGGCAATCCGGGAGCGGCTTACGAGAAGACGCGGCATAATGTGGGGTTTGAGGTGATTGACCGGCTGGCGGAGCGGCTGGGAGCCGGCGCCGAAAAGAAAAAGTTTGGTTCGCTGGTTCGCGAGGCACAGGCGGAAGGGCGGAAGCTGCTGCTGGTCAAGCCGCAGACCTTTATGAACCGCAGCGGTCAGGCGGTGGCGACGGTGCTGGGGTTTTATCGGCTGGGACTGGAGCGGCTGCTGGTGGTGACGGATGACGCGGCGCTGGAACCGGGCCGAATTCGGCTGCGTGCAAAAGGTTCGTCAGGCGGACATAAGGGCCTGGCGGATATTATCGAAAAAGTGAACAGTGAAGAATTTGCTCGGCTTCGGGTGGGGATTGGTTCCTGCCCGAGTGAATCGATGGCCGACTATGTTCTGTCTCGTCCTTCGGCGCAGGAGCGGGTTTTGCTGGAGCGTGCCGCAGAGCTGGCGGCGGAGGCGGTTCTGTGCTGGGTGCGGGACGGCATCGAGGCGGCGATGAATCGATACAATAGTCGGGAACGTGCCGGTTTTCCGGAAGGAACGGAGCCGGAGAAAAACGGACTGGAGAACCCAGACGAAACAAGAAATCCTTAAAGTATGGGAGGTCTGAATTTGAAAACAGCGGTCAAACGATTGTATGAAGGGTTGTTCCTGGTGGATTCGGCGCTGGCGGCGTCGGATTGGGACGGTGTCCTGGGAACCATTCGCAAGTTTCTGGAGCGGGCCGGCGCGGACATTGTGAGCTTGAAGAAGTGGGATGACCGTCGGCTGGCCTATGAGGTGGAAGGCAAGAGCCGCGGCACGTACATTCTGGCGTATTTTCACTGCGAGCCGTCGCGGGTGCACGGGATTGAGCGGGATGTGAACCTGTCGGAGCGTGTGCTTCGCGTGCTGATTCTTCGTGCAGACCGGATGAGCCGGGAGGATATGGAAAAACCCACGCCGGCGGAACTGCATCCGGAAGGCAGCTCGATGCCGGTGCCGGAACCGCTGGAAGAGGCGGACGATACAGCCGCGGAGGTAGCAGGTGCGGAACCGGCGGGCGACGAACCGGCGGCCTCTGAGTAAACAGGAAGGCGGTCGTGCGGGAGCGGCCTGTCGGGCCGGTTTCAGCACTCAGGACAGGAGAACGGACGATGGCCAGTTTGAATAAAGTACTGCTGATGGGGAATCTGACGCGGGACCCGCAGGTGACGTATCTGCCCAGTCAGACGCCGGTGGCGGAGTTTGGTTTGGCGGTGAACCGCGTGTTCAAGAAGCAGGACGGCACGGAAGGCAAAGAAACCTGCTTTGTGGACTGCCAGATGTTCGGCAGGCGCGCGGAGGCGCTGGCCAAGTATGTCAAGAAGGGCGACCCGCTGTTTGTGGAGGGTCGTCTGAAGCTGGACCAGTGGCAGGCGCAGGACGGCAGCAAGCGGAGCCGGCTGAGGGTTTTTGTGGAGAACTTTGAGTTTATCGGCCGCGGCGGGGGTGCAGCGGGTGCCGGCGGGGTCGAGGAGACGGACCTGCCGGAAGTGCCGGATGCGTTTTCACCGCCGCCGAGCGATGATATACCGTTTTAAGAACTTTTGAAATCAGGAACCAAAACGATGGCGAAAGAAACAGGACCCAGCAAAAAGAAAAAGAAATTTTTGACCACTCTCCGGGAGCAGACGCAGTGCCGGTTCTGCCGGGAAGGCCGGCGGTACATCGATTACAAAGATGTCGAGGCGCTGCAGAAGCTGCTGACCAATCGCGGCAAGATTTTTTCCCGCAAGCGGAGCGGCAACTGTGCCAGTTGTCAGCGAAAAGTGAAGCTGGCGATTAAGCGGGCCCGGTTTATGGCGCTGCTTCCGTTTACGGCCTAAGGAAGATTCCTGCCGGACGAAGGCGGTTTTTTCAGGAGAGTGCAAACCAGCAGAATGACAGGAGTCAAGCGATGAAAGTATTACTGTGTGAAGACGTAGCCAAACTGGGATGGCTGGGTGACATTGTCGAAGTCAAAGACGGCTATGCCCGCAATTATCTGCTGCCGCAGGGGTTGGCGGTGATTCCGACGGAGGCGGCGATTCGGTCGCTGGCGGAGGAAAAGGCGCGTCGCGCCGAAGCCCGGCGTCTGGCTCGTCTTGAGAAAGAGCGGCTGAGTGCTTCGCTGGAAGGCGTTGAAATTTCCCTGACGGCCAGGGCCAACGAACAAGGGCATTTGTTCGGTTCCGTAACGGAAACGGATATTGCCGAGGCGCTGCAGCGGAAAGGGTTTGCCGTGTCAGCGGAGATGGTGCATCTGGAAGCCCATATCAAGGAAGTGGGAACGCGCGATGTCGTCATCAAGACGGCGTCGGATTTGAAGGCGACGGTGCGGGTCATCGTGGCCGCAGAGGAAGCAGTCCTTGGCACAGACGAAGAAACCAGCGGTCAATAATCGCTCCGCGGGGTCTGCGGAAGGAGCAGAGGGGGTTGCGGGACGGAAGATCCCTGCATCTCCGGAGGCCGAGGCGGCCCTGCTCGGCTCGATGATTCTGGACCCGCTGTGCATCGGACGGGTGGTGGAACATCTGAAGGCGGATTCGTTTTCACTGCCGGAGCATCAGCTGGTGTTTGAAGCGCTGGTGCATCTGTTTGAAGAGCGGCGGGAAGTGGACCTGGTGACGCTGAAGGACGAGCTGGAAAAGCAGGGACATCTGGCGGCCGTGGGGGGGATGGAGTATGTGCTGCGGCTGGCGGAAGCGGTGCCGACGGCGGCCAATTATGAGTACTATATGCAGATTGTCCAGCAGAAGTCGATTCTGCGGGATTTGGCGTATGTCTGTCAGGAGATTCTGCAGGATGTCTGCGACCCGACCGGGGAAAGCGATGAGAAGCTGGATGAGGCCGAAAAGAAGATTTTCCAGGTGACGGAGCGGAAAATCAGCGGGACGGCCGAACCGATTCGCAATCTGATTTATCAGGCGTTTGAGGCGATTGACGCCCGCAAAGGAGGCACCGGTGTCACGGGGGTGCCGACGGGGTTTCGGGAGCTGGATGATTTGCTCGGCGGGCTTCAGTACGGGGATATGATTATTGTGGCGGGCCGTCCGAGCATGGGCAAGACCAGTTTTGCCCTGAATATGGCTGAATACATCGGGGCGGATGCGGACCTTCCGGTCGTGATTTTTTCTCTGGAAATGAGCAAGCAGCAGCTGACGGAGCGTTTTTTGTGCAGCCGGACGGGTCTGAACCTGCAGATGCTCCGCAAGGGGTTAATCAGCACCGAGCAGCATCAGCAGCTGGTGGAGGAAGGGGCGCGGCTGTCCGAAAAGCCGATTTTTATTGATGATACACCGGGTCTGACGCCGCTGATGATACGGGCCAAATGCCGGCGGCTTAAAAGCCAGTATCAGATTCAGGCGGTGTTTATTGATTATCTGCAATTGATGAGTTTGGGGGGCAAGGTGGAGTCGCGTCAGCAGGAAATCAGCACAATTTCGCGTTATTTGAAGTCGCTGGCTCGGGAGCTGGCGGTTCCGGTGGTGGTGCTCAGTCAGCTGAACCGGGCGCCGGAGGGCCGGGAGGACCATCGTCCGCGGATGAGCGACCTGCGGGAAAGCGGCAGCATTGAGCAGGATGCCGATGTGATTCTGCTGCTGCATCGGGAATCGTATTACCGGCGTTCAGACGGGGAAGATGCCGCCGAGGACAATACCGCCGAGGTGATTGTGGCCAAGCAGCGAAACGGGCCGACAGGAAAGATTGATTTGCTGTTTGACGGTGCATGCACGCGGTTTCGTGAAAAATATCGGGGCTCTGTGCCGGAGGACTATCGCGAGCCGCCGATTTGAGGACAGAAGCGGCGAGAAACAGACAGGAGGTTGCCGAATGCGAACAGGATGGCTTTTCGGAATGATTTTGGCGGTATGGCTGACGGCGGAGTCCTTTGTGCAGGCACAGGAGGACCAGCCGGAGGGGCTTGTCATCGGGTCGATTGAGACGGCCGGCACCGTGACGCTCACCCGTGCGCAGGTGCTGTCCACTGTGCGGGCCCGGGTGGGGCAGGTGTTTCGGGCGGAGCAGGCCGCAGAGGATGTGAAGCGGCTGGCCTCGCTGGAGGGGGTGGATACGGCCTATTACAATGCGAAGGTCGCTGACGGCAAGGTGGTACTCACTTATGTGATTGTGGAGAAGAACCTGATTCGCTCCATTGTTCTGCAGGGCAACAAGAAGGTCAGTGATTCGCGTCTGCTCAGCGAGCTGGGAATCAAACAGGGGGATTATCTGGACCAGTTTCAGGTCAAATCGGGGGCGGAAAAACTGAAAGAGTATTACCGGAAGAAGGGCTATTCGCAGGCGAAGGTGACACTGGATGAGAGCCGGCTGATTGTCGGACAGGTGATTTTTACGATTGAGGAAGGCCCGCGAACCAAAATCCGCAAGGTGGTTTTCGAGGGCAATGAAGCGTTCTCGGATGAGCAGCTGCTCAAGGCCGTCAAAACGCGTCCGAAGAAGTTTCTGGTGTTTCCGGTGTATTGGGACCAGGAGCAGATGAGCAAGGATGAGCAGCTGCTGCTGGATTTTTACCGCAAGCAGGGGTATCTGGATATCAAGGCGGAGTCTTCGGTATCGTTCAGTGAGGACCGAAAGACAGCCGACGTGACGTTCCGGGTGACGGAAGGGCCGCAGTACAAGGTGGAATCGATGGTGCTCAGCGGCTATTTGTTTGAAGATGAAGAGGCGCTTCGGTCGGAGCTGAAACTGAAGCCCGATTCGCCGTTCAGCCCGGACCGGCTGGAGTATGATGTCAAAAAGATTCGCGGCCGTTATCGGTCGGAAGGATATCTGGATGTGCAGGTGGAAACGGTGCGGAAGGAGCTGGAGGGGCATCGGGTAGCCGTGGAGCAGAAGATTACGGAAGGACCCCGGTACCGCGTCGGCCAGATTACGATTACCGGCAATCGGATGATTAAGGATTATGCCATTCGCCGGGTTCTGGATGAGGAGGGGTTCCGTCCGGGCAGCTGGTATGACGGAGCGGCGGCTTCGGGTGACGGGAAGGGCGAACTGGAAAAGATTGTTCAGCAGACGACGGCGGCCCAGTCGGTGACGATTGTGCCCAGCGGGACGGAACCGCAGCGTCGGGATGCGCTGGTGCAGATTGCGGAGGGGCAGACCGGGACGATTATGCTGGGGGCGGGGATTGCCAGCGACAGCGGTCTGATCGGTCAGATATCGCTGGACCAGCGGAACTTTGATATTACGGACTGGCCGACGAGTTTTTCGGATTTGTTTACCGGCAAGGCGTTTCGCGGGGCCGGCCAGCGGTTTCGGGCGATGTACAGTCCGGGCCGCCGGTGGACGAGTTATTCGGTCAGTTTTACTGAGCCGTATCTGTATGACCAGCCGCTGGCGCTGGATTTGGCATATTCCGGCTTTACACGGATTCGGGAATCATATGATGAAAAGAGGACCGGACCGAGTTTCGGTCTGACGCGCCGGTATGCGGATGACTGGCGGAGAGGGATTTCGTTTCGGTTTGAAAATGTGAGCATTGAGAATCTGGAAAGCGATGCGCCGTCAGAGGTGCTGGATGTTCGGGGGGACAATCTGCGGCTTGGAACACGGTTCTGGGTGGGACTGGACAAGACCGACAGCCGATTTCGCCCAAGCAAGGGATACAATTTTGATGCCGGGTATGAACAGGTGCTCGGCGACCACACCTACGGCCTGGTGACGGCTACCCAGCGGTGGTATAAGACGTTGTATGAGGATTTGGCCGAACACAAGACGATCCTGGAAACCAAGCTGTTCGGCGGCACGGTGGTCGGCAGCAGTCCGACGTATGACCGGTTTTACGGCGGGGGCATCGGGTCGATTCGGGGCTTTCGGTATCGAGGCATCAGCCCGCGCGGCGAGAATGATGACCCAATCGGCAGCGACTGGATGGTTCAGGGCAGTGTGGAGGCTGCCATTCCGCTGGGCAGTGAGACGTTTTCATGGCTGCTGTTTACGGATGCCGGCTTATTTGAGAGCGGGCCGGTACGCACATCGGTTGGAACGGGAATTCAGATTCTGATTCCGCAGATTTTCGGACCGGTGCCGATGCGGTTTGAACTGGGGGCTCCGATTACGAAAGATGATGATGATGAAACGCAGGCCTTCAGTTTCTCGGTGGGGGCTCTGTTTTGAAAGTCAAAAGTTGAAAAGCAAGACTCGAAACGAGGAAGCAGCGGAAAGACTATTTTTCAGATTCGGAAAGGCGAACGAAATGAACGGACACAAAGGACATGGATGGATTTTGACGGCGATGCTGGCGGGTTGTGCGGCGTGGATGATTTTTCAGCAGGGATTTGCGGCGTCTGAGGAGAAATATGCCCCGGCACGGATTGGGGTTGTGGATGTAACGAAGATTCTGGAAAACTGCAAAAAGAACAAGCAGTGGCAGGAAAAGGCGGAGGCGGACCGCAGCCGGGTGCAGGCGGAGTTTCAGCAGATGCGCAAGGACCTGGAGGCCCTGCAGGCGAATATCAAGCAGCGCAAGCCCGGCAGCAGCGATTATTTTGCCCTGATGGGCGAGTATGAGGAGAAGCGGGCCGTAATGGAAGGGCGCAATACGTTTTACGAGAATAAATTCACGCAGGAAATGCAGCAGTGGATGGAGGCGCTGTACAGCGATTTTCTGAAGGTGATTGAGATGGTGGCCCGGGAGAAGGGGCTGGATATGGTGGTGGGCAAGGAGACCCTGGAGATGCCGGCGCCGACGCTGCGGGATTTTATGCTGAGCGTCAAGACGCAGAAGGTGCTGTACAGCCGGCCGGAACTGGATATTACGGATGAGGTGCTGGCGGCTCTGGATAAGCTGAGCAATTAGTCAGACGGGAAAAGGATTTAAGAAATGGAAGGCGGACCTTCGGTTCGGGAAATGACGGTAGCGGAGCTGGCGGAACGGCTGGGGGGGCGGCTGTGCGGACCGGGGCGGCAGACCATTCGCGGCGTCAATACGCTTCGGGATGCGTCGCCGGAGGACGTGAGTTTCCTGACGGAGGAAAAGCATCGTCCGCTGCTGGCGGATTGCCGGGCGGCGGCGGTTTTGGTTCCGCAGGAGGCGGAGAACTGCCGTCCGGCGCAGATTGTTGTCGGCAATGTTCAGAAGGCCCTGATTGAGGCGCTGAAGCTGTTTGCCCCGCCGCTGACGAGCTGGAAGGGTGTGCATCCGACGGCGGTTGTGGAACCGGATGCGGTTCTCGAAGAGGGCGTCGGCATCGGTCCGAATACGTATATCGGTCATCAGGTTCGCATCGGGGCCTATACGGTCATCGGGGCCAACTGCAGCATCGGGGAGCGGACGCAGATTGGGTCGCGCTGCCGGCTGGACAGCAATGTGGTGGTATATCACGACTGCCGCATCGGGAACTTCTGCATCCTGCAGTCGCACTGCACGATTGGGGCGACGGGCTTCGGATATGCGTTTGTGGACGGCCGACATCAGCTGATTCCGCACAACGGCGGGGTGATTCTGGAGGATGGGGTGGAAATCGGGGCCAACAGCTGTGTGGACCGGGCGAAATTCGGTCAGACGGTTGTCGGGGCCGGCACCAAGATTGATAATTTGGTGCAGGTCGGGCATAATGTGCGCATCGGCCGAATGTGTCTGCTGGCCGGACAGGTCGGGCTGGCGGGCAGTGCGGTGCTCGGGGATGGGGTTGTGCTGGGCGGACAGGTGGGGGTTGCAGACCATATAACAATCGGCTCCGGGGCGATGGCCGGAGCGGCGGCTACGATTGTCGAGAATATCGAGCCGGGCAGTCAGGTTTGGGGAACCCCGGCTCAGGACATTGCGGCGGAAAAACGCTCGGCTGTGTGGTACCGTCGGCTGCCGAAACTGGCCGAAGACGTTAAGGAATTGAAGAAAAAGGTACAGCAGCTTGAAAATGCAAAAAACAATCCGGCATGAGGGAGAACTGTCCGGACGCGGGCTGTTTTTCGGACAGGAAGCCCATGTAGTGTTTCGGCCTGCCGAGCCGGACACGGGGATTGTGTTCGTCCGGACGGATTTGGAGCGTCCGGTTCGGATACGGGTCTGTCCGGAGTCGATTGTCGAGCGGCAGCGACGGTCCGCGCTGGGCAACGGGGATGTGCTGATTGAGACATCGGAGCACTGTCTTGCAGCGGCGGCGGCGCTGGGGCTGGACAATCTGATTATTGAGATGGATGCATCGGAACTGCCGGGGTTTGACGGCAGCAGCGAGGAGTATTTCAAGACGCTGGTGAAATGCGAGCCGGTGGAACAGAATAAGCCCCGTCGGGAGCTGGTGATTCGCGAGCCGGTGTGCATTCAGGACGGAGAGAAGGCGATTTATGCACTGCCGGATGCAACGGGGGGGCTGCACCTGACGTTTGATATGGATTATACGCAGCATACGGGGATCGGCCGGCAGACGTATTCGTGCCGGCTCAGCGAGGCGCATTTTGCGACCCATCTGGCGCCGGCGCGGACGTTTGTTCTGGAGGCGGAGGCCCGTCAGATGCAGGCGGCGGGAATCGGGACGCATCTGAGCCCGCGTCAGATTCTGGTGATCAGCTCCGACGGACCCATTCGGAACAGTTATCGGTTTCCGGATGAGTGTGTGCGTCATAAGGTGGTGGATTTGATCGGGGATTTGATGCTGGCCGGGATGCCGATTGTCGGCCGCATTGTGGCCTACAAGAGCGGGCATGCCCTCAACCACCAGCTGGTAAAGGCCCTGATTGAACAGGACCGAAAGCACCGCGGTCTGAGTCCGGCGGGCAAACCGCTGCTGGATATCCGGCGGATTCAGAAAATCCTGCCGCATCGGTATCCGTTTCTGCTGGTGGATAAGGTGATTGAGGTGGAGGAGGACCGTCGGATTACGGCGGTGAAAAATGTGACCATCAATGAGCACTTTTTCCAGGGGCATTTTCCGGGTGCGCCGGTGATGCCGGGAGTGCTGATTGTCGAGGCGATGGCGCAGGTGTGCGGGCTTTTGTTTGCGCAGACGCTGGAGCACACCGGCAAACTGGCGGTGCTGCTGACGATGGACCAGGTGAAGATTCGCAAGTCGGTTGTGCCGGGGGATCAGCTGATTCTGACGGCGGAGGCCGACAAGGTGCGCAGCCGTGCGGCCAAGTGCAGCTGTACGGCAAAGGTGGGCTCGGAAATTGTGGCCGAGGCTCAGCTGAAGTTTATGCTTGTTGACGATGAAGTTGGATAAACGACGAAACCAGAATAGCGGAGGAATCAAACGAGTATGAGTACACAGATACATCCCACGGCGGTGGTGCATCCGAGCGCGCAGCTGGGGGATGGTGTAGTAATCGGTCCGTATTGTGTTGTGGAAGAAGGGGTGACAATCGGGGACGGGACGGTCCTGGATGCGCACGTGATTATCGGAAAGCGGACGCAGCTGGGCTGCCGGAATCGGCTGTTTCCGAACTGTGTCATCGGCAAGCCGCCGCAGATTTTGGGGGCCAACGACCAGACGCCGATCGGCGGGCTGAAAATCGGGGATGACAATGTGATTCGGGAGTTTGTGACGATTCACCCGAGCATGCATCCGGACGAGCAGACGATTGTCGGCAGCAGCAACCTGCTGATGATTGGGGTGCATCTGGGGCATGACTGTGTTCTGGAAGATAAAATTGTCATCAGCAACTATACGCAGGTGAGCGGCCACTGCAAGATTGAGATGGGGGCCTGGCTGAGCGGGCTGGTGGCGATTCATCAGTTTTGTACAGTGGGCAAGTGGTGCTATGCGGCGGGCTATACGGGGATTAATCACGATGTGCCGCCGTTTGTGATTATCAGCGGGCATTATCCGCACGAAGTTCGGGCGCTGAACAAGCGCGGAATGGCGCGGGCCGGACTGAATGACGAGCAGAAGGCGGCGCTGTTTGAGGCGTTCAAGTTTATCTGGCGAAGCGACAAGCCGGTTCTGGAGCAGGTGCGCCTGCTGGCGGAGCGTGACGGGCTGTGTGAGCCGGTCAAAGCGATTGTAGATTCGCTTTTGAACAGCAGCCGGCAGCGGTTCGGACGGTATCGGGAACTGTTCCGGGATTAACGGGAAAGGAAAGCGCCGGACGATGAATCCACTCCGAACAGCTGTCGTGGGGGCGGGCAAGATGGGGGCTCTGCATGCGCGGGTATACAGCCGGCTTCCGGAAAGCCGGCTGACGGCGGTGGTGGATACGGATGCGGCCCGGGCCCGCTCGCTGGCGGAACAATACGGCTGTGAGGCGCTGACCGACCCGAAAGACCTGATTGGGCGGGTGGATGCCGTGACGATTTCAGCGCCGACTGCGGCGCATTTTTCGCTGGCGGAATTGTTTCTGAAACATCGCATTCCGGTGCTGATTGAGAAGCCGCTGGCGTCGAACGTGGAAGAAGGGCGGCGGATTGTTCGGCTGGCGCAGCAGACGCAGACGGTAGTGGCTGTGGGGCATTCGGAGCGGTGCAATCCGGTGGTGCAGGCGATGAAGCGGCTGGAGATTGAGCCGCGGTTTATTGAGGCCGACCGGGTCAGTCCGTATCCGTTTCGCTCGGCGGATGTCGGGGTGGTGCTGGATATCATGATTCACGATATTGATATTATTTTGTCGCTGGCCCGCAGTCCGGTCCGTCAGGTCGAGGCGGTGGGGGTGAACGTGATCGGAGACCATGAGGATATCTGCAATGCCCGGCTGGTTTTTGAGAACGGCTGCATTGCCAACATCACGGCCTCCCGGCTGGCTCTGAAGACGGAGCGGAAGGTGCGGGCATTCAGCCGGCAGGCCTATCTGAGTGTGGATTATTTCCGCAAAGAAGGTATTGTCATCAAAACCGACCCGAATATTGATGTGATTAAGTGGATTCGGGAACATCAGGAGGCGGGGGATTTTGATTTTTCTCAGGTCAAATGGACAGAACTTCTGCATATTGAGCATCTGGATATAACAGAATCAGAACCGCTGCGGGTGGAGCAGGAGGCGTTTCTGCGGGCGGTTCTGGAGCCGGGGAAAAGGCCGGAAGTGACGGCGGAGGAAGGACTTGCGGCTCTTGAATGTGCGGACATGATTTTGCAGAAAGTTCGCGAGCACAAATGGAATCCTTAAAGCCCTGATTGGGGGTTTTAGCGGTTGACAGGGCGGTTTTTTGGGGGTATATTCCGCTTTCTTTGGTGCGGGAGAAAAGAGGGAGATGTTCTATCCAGAGAAGCCGTCAGGTTTCGGGGGAACGAAACCCCCGTTTCAGATGGGTAACAATGAATCTTTTAGGGAGATAATCGATGGCAACAGCAAAAACAGCGAAGAAGGGCGGCAAAGCGTCCTCCTCCAAAGGCCGGTCGGAAAAGCCGGCGAAGATGGTGTATTTCTTCGGCGGCGGCAAGGCCGACGGTGATGCAAAGATGAAGGAGCTGCTGGGCGGCAAGGGCGCCAATCTGGCCGAGATGGCCAAATTGGGGGTTCCGGTGCCTCCGGGCTTTACGATTACCACGGAGGTGTGCACGTATTACTACAAGCACAACAGAAAGTATCCGGAAGGGTTGAAGGAGGAAGTGGACAAGGCACTGGCCAAAGTGGAAAAGATTATGGGCCGCAAGTTCGGCGACCCGAAGAACCCGCTGCTGGTTTCCGTGCGGTCCGGCGCCCGCTCCTCGATGCCCGGAATGATGGAAACGGTGCTGAATGTCGGTCTGACGACCAAAACGATTCCCGGGCTGATTGCGCAAAGCGGCAATGAGCGGTTTGTGTATGATGCCTACCGTCGGCTGATTATGATGTACTCGGATGTGGTGATGGAAAAGGCCGAGGGTATCGAACCGAAGGACGATGAGGGCATTCGCCGCCAGCTGGAAAAAATCATGGATGAGCTCAAGAAGAGCAAGGGGTATCAGTCGGATACGGACCTGACGACCGAGGACCTCAAGATGCTCTGTGAGCAGTTCAAGAAGAAGGTCAAAGAGGTGCTGGGCAAGGAGTTTCCGGATGATGCGCAGGACCAGCTGTGGGGCGGCATCCATGCGGTCTTTGCCTCCTGGAACGGCAAGCGGGCGGTCAGCTATCGTCGGATTGAAGGGATTCCGGACGACTGGGGCACCGCGGTCAATGTGCAGACGATGGTGTTCGGGAATATGGGTGAGGACTGTGCGACCGGCGTGGCCTTCTCCCGCAACCCGGGCAACGGCGAGAACAAGTTCTACGGCGAATATCTGGTCAATGCGCAGGGTGAAGACGTGGTGGCGGGCATTCGGACGCCGGCACCCATCAATGCCGAATCGCAGTCGGAGCACAACAAGCACCTGGTGACGCTCGAGAAAGCGATGCCGAAGCTGTACAAGGAGCTGGTCCGCATCAAGAACCTGCTCGAGAAGCATTATCGGGATATGCAGGATATTGAGTTTACGATTGAGCGGGGCCGGCTGTTTATGCTCCAGTGCCGTGTCGGCAAGCGCAACGGACCGGCGGCGGTGCGGATGGCCGTGGATATGGTCAACGAGAAGCTGATTAAGCCGGAAGAGGCCGTGATGCGGGTAACGCCGGCTCAGCTGGATGAACTGCTGCATCCGATTATCGACCCGAAGGTCGAAAAAGAGCAGAAAGTGCTGGCCAAGGGCCTGCCGGCCGGACCGGGCGGAGCGACCGGACAGATTGTCTTTACGGCGGCGGATGCGGTCGCCTGGGCTTCGCAGGGCAAGTCGGTGATTCTGGTGCGGGAAGAAACCAATCCGGAAGACGTGGAAGGGATGCGGGCGGCCAAGGCGATTCTGACGGCCCGCGGCGGAATGACCAGCCATGCGGCGCTGGTGGCCCGCGGCTGGGGCAAGTGCTGCATCGTCGGCTGTGCGGCCCTGCATGTGGAGCCGTCCAAGAAGGAAATCCGAATTGACGGGACGGTTCTGCGGGAAGGCGACTGGATTACGCTCAACGGCACCAAAGGCAATGTGTATCTCGGGCAGCTGCCGATGATGGATGTCGGCGAAGAGAACAAGATTCTGATGAACTTCCTGAAACTGTGCGACAAGGTCCGCACGCTGGGCGTCCGCACGAATGCGGATACGCCGGAGGATGCGGCCCGGGCCCGTCAGTTCGGCGCCGAGGGTATCGGTCTGTTCCGCACGGAGCATATGTTCTACGGCAAGAACAGCGAGCAGCCGCTGTTTTATCTGCGCAAGATGATTATGTCCCGCACGCCGGAAGAACGGCGCAAAGCGCTCGATGAACTGTTCCCGTTTGTCAAGAAGGACATCAAGGCGACGCTGGAGGCGATGGACGGTCTGCCGGTGGTGATTCGTCTGCTGGACCCGCCGCTGCATGAGTTTGTGCCGCAGGATGAGGCCAAGCGGGCGGAACTGGCCAAGTCGCTGAATATTGATTTGAATGAGCTGGCCAAGCGGGCCGAGGCGCTGCATGAGGTTAACCCAATGATGGGGCATCGCGGCGTGCGGCTGGGTGTGACCTATCCGGAAGTGACGGAGATGCAGGTGCGGGCGATTTACGAGGCCGCGGCGGAACTCATTCAGGCGGGCAAAAAGCCCTATCCGGAAATCATGATCCCGGTGGTCTGCGATGTGAACGAACTGAAGGACCAGATGGCGATTGTTCAGCGGGTCTATCAGGAAGTGCTGGCCAAGTACAACCTGAAGAAAATGAAGACGCTGACCGGCACGATGATTGAGATTCCGCGGGCGGCGCTGCTGGCGGACCAGATTGCCGAACAGGCATCCTTCTTCAGCTTCGGCACAAATGACCTGACGCAGATGACGTTCGGCTTCAGCCGGGATGACATCGGCGGCTTTATGCGGGACTATCTGGACAAGAAGATTCTGCCGGGCGACCCGTTTGAGAGCATTGATGTCAATGGCGTGGGCGAGCTGATTCGCATCGGCATCGAGCGCGGCCGCAAGACCAATCCGAATCTGGAAATCGGCATCTGCGGCGAGCACGGCGGCGAGCCGAAGAGCGTGGAGTTCTGCCACAAGGTCGGAATGAATTACGTCAGCTGCTCGCCGTTCCGGGTTCCGATTGCCCGGCTGGCGGCGGCCCAGGCGGCGGTTCGCAGCAGCAAGAAGTAAGCCGTTTGACGGCGGATTCGGCTTTTCAAAAGGTGTGTCCTTCGGGGCACACCTTTTTTTGTGTCTGATAACCCCTGCGGTCGTTCCTTCGCCCCCTCCGGTTATTCCCGCACATTTCCCGTCATTCCCGCGTCCTGTCCTTCGAAGCTTCAGCGAAGAAGGAAGGCGGGAATCCATCTTTTCCAAGCAGACGGGTACCAGTGCCAGATTTCCGCCGCAGGCGCAAGAAAACAAAATAAAGAATAGAGAATGAAGAAGGAAGAACAATCACCGACAGCCGGACTCCGCTCCGGCAGGGAAAAGACCGAAGAGTCCCTTATCCTCCGAAGTGTTCAGCGAAGGGGAAGGACGAAAGTCCGGAGTTCGGCGTCGATTGATTCGATGCCCTTATTTTTGCGGGTGTCGGAGCACGGCGTACCACTGCATCGAAAAGCCGGGCAGCGGCACAATCCATCGGGCTACGGTCAACCCGGCCCGACGTGCATCTTCCGCAAACTGCCAGGGATTGATGGGTTTGCGCGGGGGCGCTGAGAAATGGCGGAGAGCATGCTTGACGGTATATTTCAGGGCATCGGTTGCCAGCGTAGAGAAAAAGGAAATAACAATCGGCCCTTTGGCAATCCGGCCCAGCTCCTGCAGAAGCTGCTGACGGACCTGCGGTTCGGGGAAGTGGTGGATGAGTCGATTGCAGACGACGGCATCAAACTGAAAGTTTTGAAAAGGGGTATGGAAGGCATCGGCCAGGACAAACTCATCCGATTCGTTTTGAGGGAATTTCGAGGCATTTTGGCGGGCATATTCGAGCATGGAATGGGAGGCATCCGCCTCTACAACCCGATAGCCCAATCGTTTCAATAGGGGATACATTCTTCCGGCCCCGCAGGGCAGGTCGAGCACTCGGCTGCCTTCCGGTACGCCGGCCAGGCCCTTGGCGATGGCGGCCTCCTCCCGTAAATGCCGGCGTCGGCTGGCGGCGGTTTGATAAAGCCCGGCATACCGCTCTGCTGTAGAGGGTTTCTTGTAATGGTTGAGAATCTGAGATGGAGATGTGAAGAGCGTTGAGCCGTTTTTTGTGCCATCCATTTCTGGTTCCTTTGTGATTCCTGTTGAGGAAAAGAATCTACTCTTCACCTCATTGTATACCTTTTCTACCCTGGTGTGAAGAAAGTATTTCTTTTGGAAGATTGCGGATACATATAATAATCTACAGGAGATATCTTGAGCAAACAAAAGACAAGCCGTTATGCGTTTCATGCTCGTTAGAGTCCTGCCGGAGGGGAGATACAGCTTGTTGAAGTCCCGCTGAGGAATGATGAAGGGCCGTAAGCGGTCGGTTCCTAACCTGAAATACTTTTTTCTGAAACGGCAACGGTTTGGTTTTTTCGTGTTTGATGCCGATAGTTTCGACCGCAACGGCCTGAGCCGGAAACAGAACAGCCGGCGCAAAAAAGAACAGACAAAGGACACATGCCAAGAAAGCCGCAATTACACATCGGCCTTCGGGGCTCTTTTGCGGTGTGAGACCAATTTCTTGTCGAGCTGTTTTGACGGAAGAGCCGACAGGAGAATGAAGGCCGCAGCGGTCAGGAAATCGAAAAAGACGGGTGCAGTGATTAAAAAGTCAGCAGGGGTTCCGGAAAATCCGGTGAACTTTGCCTGGGCAGGGGTTGTAGTATTGTGTATGCAAACGAAGAGAAAATAAAATTCTGCTTCGGAGGTGATGACGGAGAGGGCCGTGGGCGGCGGCTCTCTTCGGCTGCGCGGAAACGGAATTGGAACAGCGTGAAAGGGCTGCGAAGATGGATTTGAAACGGTATTTTGAGACCAAAGACGGCTGGGGTGTCCTGGCCACCTGCAATGCACAGGGGCAGGTGGATACAGCCCTGTATGCCAAACCGTATATCGCGGATGAGCAGACGGCGGCCTTTGTAATGAAAGAGCGGCTCAGCCATCAGAATCTGCAAAGCAATCTGCACGCCTCGTATTTGTTTATGGAGAATGCCCCGGGCTACCGAGGTGTGCGGCTGTCTCTGACCATGCTGAGGGAGGAGAGCAATCAGAGTCTGGTTGAGGCGCTTCGCAAAAAGCAGCCGATGATGTTTCCGGCGGAGGATGATTCGGCCAAGTTTGTCGTTTTCTTCCGGATTGACCGCGTTCGGCCCCTGGTGGGGGATTATCCCCTGCCGGAATAAAGGGAAGTGTTTTTTTCTGGACGGGCGGGGCATCCATTTTTAGAATCACGCCGCACAATTCATTTCTGCAGGAGTCGGCGATGAAGATTGATACACTTGTATTGGGCGATTTTCAAACCAACTGCTACTGTGTTCGTTCCGATGGACAAACGCGACATTGTCTGGTGATTGACCCCGGGCTGGATGCAGCGCCGCTGGTGCAGTTTCTGGAAGAGGAGGGCCTGGAGCCGGAGGTGATTGTGCTTACGCATGGTCATGTGGATCATCTGGCCGGCGTGGAGATGCTTCGGGAGCGATGGCCTTCCGTTCAGGTCGGGATTCATCGAAAGGATGCGGCGATGCTGACTGATCCGGCGCGGAATCTGTCGATGCTGGCCGGTACGATGACCTCCGCACGTCCGGCGGAGATTGTCTTTGACAGGGATGAAACGGTGAAGTTGGCGGGGATGGAATTTCGTCTGCTGCATACGCCCGGACATACACCCGGGGGCATTTGTTTGTATTCAGAAAAAGAGGGACTTGTGTTTGTCGGGGATACGCTGTTTGCCGGCAGTGTCGGACGGACGGATTTTGAAGGCGGCAGTTTCGGGCAGTTGATGGAAAGCATTCGAGCAAAACTGCTGACGCTGCCGGAGACGACGAAAGTTTATCCGGGGCATGGTCCGGCAACGACAATTCGAAATGAGAAACGATTTAATCCGTTTTTGAATGGGACTGAGGAAGATTTTTAAAAAAAAGCCGCAGGGCGGGGGCTTGCGGCCGGGACGTTTTCTCCTCTCCAGGAAGAGGTGTCTCTGTACAAAAAAGCAGGAATCATTCTTCAATGATTCCCGCCTGACTGGCTGAGTTCATCACTCTCCACCAAAACCAGTTTCTCTAATATATCTTCTGTTTGGTAATTTGCAACCCCCTTTTTTAAGTTCCGATAAAAAAATAGTGAAGTTTTTGGCCTCAACAAATATTGAATATAGCGAATATGCAGAATAGATAAAATAGGGAAGCGTTTAAAAGAAGACTATTTGTGTCTTCATATTTTTTCTTGACTTCTTCGGAAAAACTCATTAATTTGGGGCGTTTAGGCAACGTAAGGAGTGGTATATTGAGGAGCAGGCGTGTCTGGAAAGATGGTTCATTTTCTCTGTTAAATTTTGAGAGTTTGGGGGGAATCAGGAGGCGAGGAAAATGAAAACACGTCCGTATTCTATTCTTTTCTGTGCACTTGTTTTTTGGGCTGCGTCATCCAGTTGGGGAGATTTTACGGAATTTGTCTGGAGCCGCACAGGCGATAACGGGAATTGGTCAGCCGCAGCAAACTGGAGCGGTCCGACAGGGCAATATCCGGATGACCCGGATGAAAGAGCCGTTTTTAACAGTCCGGTTGGGATGGGGATGCCTATCCAGACAGCGACAATGTCCAACGGCTTGGGACAGCTGGTCTTCAACTACACGGGCTGGACGGTTTACACGGATTATAAACCGCTTCGCCTGGACCCGTATTCGGTGGAGGGTTCCTATAATGCGATTTTCAGTTATGCGCAGGGCGGAGCGGGCGTCAATCTGATTTATCCGGAGATTGAACTGCTGCGTTCAGGGCTGAATATTTATACCGCCGGCGGCAGTACACTGGCAATCGGCTGGAGCAGCGGCGGCGGATTTATAGGCTCGTATGCGCCGGTTATCAATTCTGTGAATCCGATAGATATCGACACAGGCGCCGTGCGTCTGGACGGTCCGAGCAGCGTATCCAGTCCGTTCTATCTGCGGCAGGGGACGCTGCTGGTGCGCTATGCGGGGACAAGCGGCGATGCACTCGGGACCAGTACGGGCACGCTGAATATCGGCGGCGACCAGTGGGTGACGGATGGGGCGTGGGCCCGGCTTTTGACGGATGCCTCCGGGGCGGCTGTCACGAAAAATCTGCATGTGCGCAGCTATCCCAGTGCGAATGTCAACGCGGTGTTAGGAAGCAATCATACGAGCGGCTCTTCGACCTTTTCCGGCACGATTCAGCTGGATTTGGATGCGACGCTGACGGCAGCCGGTTCGAGCACTGTTTCGTTTACGAATGCCATCAGCGGAACGGGCGGGATTACCAAAACCGGTTCCGGAACCGTGCGATTGTCCGGGAGCAATACCTATCAGGGGGCCACGAATATCAGCAGCGGCACGCTTCAGCTGGGCGGAAACAACCGACTGCCGACAAGCACGTCGGTAACGCTGGCGAATGCAGCGGGAGCAACGCTGGATTTGGCCGGATATAACCAGACGATTGCCGCCCTGAACGGCGGCGGAGCAAGCGGCGGAACAGTCGCTTTGGGCGGCGGACAACTGACCGTCGGCAGCGGCACCTTTGCCGGTGTGATTTCCGGGACCGGGTCATTGGTCAAGAGCGGAACAGGGACCCTCGTTCTGACCGGGGCCAATACGTACAATGGGCCGACCGCAATCAGTGGAGGTACGGTTGTTCTGAGCGGGGGACACAACCGTCTGCCGGTTTCAACAGATGTGACGATGGCCTCCGGAACGTATCTGGATTTGGGGGTGAACAACCAGACATTCTCTTCGCTGGATGGGGGCGGAATGGTCTTGTCCGGCGGCGGCCGATTGACGCTCGGCGGCGGTTCATTTGAAGGGGTTATTATGGGCAGCGGTTCGCTGGAAAAAGTCGGCTCCGGTACGCTGGTTCTGTCCGGTGCCAATACATATGGCGGCTCCACTACAATCAGCGGAGGCACTCTGCGTATCGGAAGAAACAACGCTCTGCCGGCTGGAACGACTGTATCTTTGGCGAATGCAGCAGGAACTGTGCTGGATTTGGCCGGATATAATCAGACGGCCGCTGTTTTAAACGGCGGCGGTTCAGCCGGCGGGACGATCGCTTTGGGCGGCGGGACCTTGACGGTAAGCACCAGCGGGTCGTTTGCCGGCACGATTACCGGCGGCGGTTCGCTTGTCAAGGGCGGCAGCGGAACACTTAGTCTGTCAGGGCGGAATGATTATACAGGGCCCACATCCGTAACGGGCGGGAAACTGCTGGTAAACGGTCAGCACATCAACGGCGGAAATTATACGGTCGGAACGGCTGCGCTGCTGGGAGGTGTCGGACGCATCGAGGCGGATGTGTTTGTAGAGCCGGGCGGGATTCTGGCGCCGGGAGTGATGATGGGCAGTTTGTCTGTCGGCGGGGATGTTTCTTTGGACGGGCTGCTGCAGATTCAGCTGGAGGGCGGCATTATGCCCGGCGACTGCACCCGGCTGATAGCGGAGGGGATTCTGTCGATTTCCAATGCGACGCTGGATTTACACTGGGCGGGAATGCTGCATGAGCCGGCGTATGTGTTTGCGGAATACGGGCAGCTGGACGGCAGCGAGTTCGGCCAGATTATTAAACTGCCGGCCGGCTATCGGATTGATTACAATTATCAGGGCGGCAATCAGATTGCGCTGGTTTTGATCCCGGAGCCCGCCTCGATGATGCTGCTGGGACTGGGCGGTTTGCTGCTGCGATTCATCTCAAAAAATCGCAGGAGAGGATAAAAACGCGTTTTTATCAGGGGAGGGTGAGAGACACGGAAACCCGCTTTTTCCCTTCCAATACGGGAAAAGCGGGTTTCTTTTTGACTTTTTGGTTTTAGCGGGTAAACTGGATAGACCCTCGGGCGGTTAGCTCAGTTGGCGAGAGCGCCTGCCTTACAAGCAGGAGGCCACAGGTTCAAGTCCTGTACCGCCCAATCAAACGGGATGCCGGCCTATGGCCGACATCCCGTTTTTTGGTTGTTTTTGGCGGGGTTTCTGAATTAATACTCGAGATTCTGCGTTAACGACAAATCCTCCAGCCAGTCCGTTGCAAACAGGACAAAGTCTTCCAAATCCACCCGGCAGTCGCTGTTGGAATCGTGCGGCAGGGGGATATACCCGGCCGGGCTGGCTTTGGCGGCCTGACAGGCGTCCGCGAAGACCTGAATTTCCATGGTGTTTTCGTTTTCAATCGGGATAGAATTGTCTCGAGCCCACAGTTTCAGGACATAGGTACCGGTCTTATCCAGCGAGGCCCACGTAACGGCGGAAGCAGGGTTTGCAATCACACAATTCGAGCCGGCGGGCTTGGAAACCACAGACCAGGCCACCGTGGGGCTGCACTGGCACCCGACAGAGCCGTTCAGGTTCACAGCTGCAGTGCCGCCGGTCAGCCAGGTAAGAATATTCGGACCGGCGCTGACCTGGAGTGCCGGAACCGTGGTAAACGACCAGATGGGTCCTTCAAATTCGTTCGGGTCTCCGGCTTTGAATGAGGATACTTTCCATTCATAGGTTGTGCTGTAATCGAGGGAGATTGGCACAGCCGCCTCGGTCGTCGTCGGGTCGCTGTCAATCGCCAAATCCTGCACCGGATCAACCACCAGCCAGTTGGGGTCTGCGGCCCCGCGAACACGGAACCGAAGGACATAGCGGGACGGCGTGTAGGCGCTGGGGGCCGTCCAGGTTAAGTGGGTGTTCAGCGGGACGTTTTTGGCGGCTGCCCGCGGGAGGGGACTGCGGGCCTTGACCGGCAGGGCTTCTTCAATCTGCATGCAGTTCAGATAGCCGAGGTTTCCGTTGATGCCGGCAAACTTGACATACAGGATGTTGAAAGTCTGCGGGTCGAGGTCGCTGATGGTGACGACCTTGTCGCGGTTGTGATTGGGGCTGTTGGGGGCGTCCGCCACCTTCAGGGACGCGGAGGCAACCACGGATGAATACGTGTTGTCCGTGCAGACGGAATAAACGGTCGTATCATCGTCGCTGTACTTGTGCGAGCCGAAGAAAGTCAGGTTGTAGGTTTTGGTCGGGTCCAGCCCCTGAATTTCAAATCTGGAGGAGTCATAAAAATCCATAGCGGCCTCTTTGATGCCGAGGTTGCCCAGTGCGGCGGCATCGATGTCAGCGGCGGCAATCTGGGCCGGTGTAGGCGGATTGGAGGTGACGCCGGCCGGGCCGTTGTAGCTGTCGGTGCCGCCGGCTCCTCCGATGGCAAAGCCGAAGTGAATGGAGGTGGGATTGCCGTTAATGTCCAGCAGGTTCGGATAATAGGCGCCGCTCCAGACACTGTTCCAGTAGTGTCCGTTGAGGTCCGGGCTGGGGGTGGTGACACCCCGCCAGGAGGAGGCATTGCCGAAGTCAATCAGAATCGTTTGGCCGAACACGGCCGAGCTCAGAATGCCTGCCAGCAGGACAGCCGCTGCGGGCCCGAATAAAAATTTCTGCATTCTCATAGTCATCTCCTCTATCAGTTTTCGCATGTTCGTCCCTGTTTGAGACAAATTATCGAGAGCGTTTGCGGGCCAGGAGGCCTCCGAGAAGCATCAGGGACATCATTGCCGGTTCGGGGACTTCCTCAATCTGGAGGGCATTCAGGTACCCCTCGACACCGGTTAATCCGGCGAACTTGACATACAAGATATTGTACATCTGCGGCGACAGTCCCGTCAGGACGGCGACTTTGTCCCGGTTGTGCAGCCATGGATACATAGCATCCTGCACATCGAGCGTGACGGAAGCGACCAGCGTGGTATAGGTATTGTCGGTATAGACGGAATAGACGGTGGTGGTGTCGGGGCTGAACTTGTGGGAGCCGAAGAAGGTCAGGTTGTATTTTTTAGCCGGGTCCAGTCCCTGAATCTCAAAGGTGGAATTGACATAGTAGTCCATCGCGGCCTCCTTGACGCCCAGATTGCCCAGAGCGGCGGCATCAATGTCCGTCGCGGCGATTTGGGCCGGCGTAGGCGGATTGGAAGTCACACCGGCCGGGCCGTTGTAGCTGTCGGTGCCGCCTGCCGAAGAGAATCCGAAGTTAATGCTGGTGACGTTTCCGTTGATGTCCACCAAACCGGGGTAGTACGCACCGCTCCAGACGCTGTTCCAATAGTGGCCGTTGGCATCCGGGTTCGGCACATCCACGCCGCGCCAGGAAATCGCATTGCCCAAATCAATCAGAATGGTTGCCCCGAATGCCGGACCTGCGGCGAACAGGCCGAGTACCGCCAGGATTGCCCACGTTTTTGCCGAATTCTTTGTTTTCATCGTCTTCCTCCGCTACAATGAGCCGTATGACCCACTCATTTTCGAATCCAACCATTGGATTCGACGGCTTCCGGAGCCGGTCGGCTCTTTGGTCCGTGCTCCGGGTGCCGGTCTGTTATTTTTCCGCCGGTTCGAGCGTTAGTTCCGGCCGTCCGAAGAGTGCCCAGTCATAGGAGATGCCGTCATCGGATTCCGTTACGGCCAGCGTCAGGAACCGGAAGGATTCGGGAATAGGAATATTCAAATCTTCTGCATCCTCTCGGCTGGACAGCCGGCGATGATAGACTGTCTGACCGTCCAGGAGGACCCAGAAGTCAGCTTCCGAATGGTCCGCGTCAAACTGTTCGGGAGAATCTGTTTGGGCCGTCCTGCTTTCCAGCGCTTCCGTTACGGTCTGGGAGATGCCAACCGCGGCCCGAAAGGCGGCAATGGACAGTCCCGGCAGGGCTTTTCGGATTTCCGCCAGGTCGAAGGTGATGCCCTGATTCGAATGGATGGTAAGGGCCGGATATTCGGGCGTTCCGTAAATCCGGCCGCCCAGCTTCAGGGGCGTTCGGTCATACGGAGTCCCCTGATGAAAGGCGCCGTTGAAGATATAGCCCCAGAGCCGTTCGGCTGCGCTGGGGAAAGAGGCCGTGATGGTTTCTTCGGAAGCAATCGGTGTTTTTCGGCCTGCGGCGGCGGGGATAAAGACGCCGTCGATGAAAGGATGGTCGAGAACTTTGCGAAAGCCGGCGGGACCTTCGAACGGATAACAGCTGGAAAGACGGGTTTGTTTTTTTCCGGTGGCGGCATCGAAACCGACGTTGGGAAGTCCTCCTTCAAAACCGTTTCCGCCGCCGACAATGTCGGCCAGACTGAGGGACATTTTTCCCCGCCAGATCATATTGCTGGCGGAATGGATGGAGCGGACGAACGCCTCCTTTTGGACGGGGATGTTCTGAATCTGGTCTGTTTGGGGAATGTAGCGAACGGCTTTTTGTTCAGAGACCATTTGACGACTCAGGAATCGGCCGCGGGAGCCGGTATATAACTCCACCATTCCCCGAATGACGTGCAGCTCCGCGGCTCCGTCTTTCTGGGTCAGGATGCCGAATTCAGTTCCGTAATCAAGGAATTGCGACCGCGGCGTTTCGACCCGAAAGCCCTTGCCAGCCGGGGAAACGGCGGCGTACAGCCGTCCGTATTCGAGAAAGACGCCGGCCGGCTGAATGGTAAAGCAGGCAGGACCTTCGATCAGGAGGTTTACGCCGGTATCGTAGCGGATTTTGACCAGTCCCTGCTGGAGGGTGAGCGGACCTTCATCGGTCCACAGGCGGCTTCCGTTTTCCCGGGCGGGGCCGGGCTGTGTCCATTGCGTCCCAAGCTGATCGACCAGGGTGGCTACATCCATCACCGGGGGCTTGGGGAGGAGTTTCAGCAGGACAATTACCAGGACAATGGCGGCGGCATTGGCCGCCAGCCAAATGAAAGACAGCTTGCTGGGTTTGGTTTTTTTCTGTTTGGATTCGGGGGCGGGCATTGGTTCCTGCGGAATTTCTTGTCTGGGGACTTCGACGGCCGGAGCGGTTTTTTCCTCTTCGGCCAACAGAGACAGCAGCATATCCTGACTGCCGGCGGAATCACCGAGCGCCGGGGGAATTTCCACACTGCCGAGGGAGGACAGCTCTGTGCACAACTCCATCAGTTCGACATAAGCGCGGACACAGGACGGCTGCGTCTTCATCATTTCATCCAGCTGAAGCATTTGTTCAGTCTGGATGTCGCCCTGCAGAGCCATCAGGACGAATTCAGCAAATTCGAATGGGTTATAACGGTCAGCCATTGGTTTCCCACAGCAAAAGGGTCTGGTTGATGCATCGGCGAAGCGCCGTATGGATTCGTGCCATGACCTTGTAGATGCCGAGTTTGGACAGATTCAGCTGCTCGGCGATTTTTCCGTAATTGAGGTTGCCTTCATAGTGCATCGACAGAAGCCGCCGGTCGGATTCTTTTAATTTTTTCAGGCACCCTTCGAGGGCTTTGGTTCGTTTGTCGGAGGAGGATTCCTGCCGCTGAAGCTCCTCGGCAATCCGGCTGTACACTTCTTCGCTGAGAAACAGGCGGTTTTTGTTTTGTTTTTTTCGATAGCTGAGGATTCGATAGCGGGCGATTTCGATGCCCCAGGAGGCGAAGTTGGTTCCTTTTTCGAATCGGTCAAAAAGCCGCCACATGTCGGCGGCGGTCTGCTGCATGATGTCTTCGGCATCGGAGCGGCGGTGAACCATACTGAGGATATACAGGAAGATTTTCTTCTGCTCTCTGGAGTACAATTCAATAAACAATGTGTTTTTCTGACCACTCATAACTTTTCGGATTTAACCGAATCGGCGAAAAAGCCGTTTTGAGAGTTTCTGTGTCGCTCCATAGTACATAGAGACAGGTCTTGCCGGAATTAGAGCGAAAAAATAGGAAAAACTTTCCTGATTTTGCTTATTAAAGTTAATGTGTATCCGAATTAACCGGATAATCTAAGTTATAGACCCGCTGTCAGCCACTGCTCTGTGAAAATCAGTAAATCAAGGATATCAATGCGTCCATCCGGAGGGGTATTAATGTCGCAATTCGGATTCCAGCGGGTCTGCCCCGGGGTGCTGAGCCAGGCGGACGCCTGGGAGGCAAAGTCTGCCAGATTAATCCGGCAGTCCGCGTTGAAATCACTGAGAAGGAATGCCGGGCAGTCGAGCTGATTCATACGCAGTTCGGCCTCCGCCAGCCGGTCTAAGAAAAGACAATCTTCGGCCTCCGCCAGCCGACTCATTTTGACGGGGTCGGCCTGATAGGTTTTTCGCAGGGTATAAAGCCGCACGGGCAGCCGTAAATCGGCAGGCGTATAGCGGAGATTAGCGTTGAGGTATTGTTTGCAGAGGGCCTGTGTGATTTCGAGGAATAGGTATCCGTCTTCCTGTGTGGGTTCAATGATAGTGCCTTCTCCGTAATCGTTCCAGGTGACAATCTGAAGAATCTGGGCACTGCTTTGGAGGGCTCGTTCCAGTGTGTAGGAATAGGTGGAAGTGCCGTACGTGCCGTAGTCGCTCTGTGCGTCGATATATCCATAGGAGGGGCCGACTCCGGCTTCTGCGTAAATATCGTGAAATCGGGGGAAGGCGGCCGGGATAAAGGAGCCCCAGCCGGATGTGGCGGCGCGGGTGTAGAAGGCATTCAGCCGGGAGATGACGCCGGAGGTACCGTAGGCGGGCTCCGGCCAGCCGAACTCTCCCGTCCGAAGCGTATCCGGCAGAACGTGATACTGCAGGGGGAAGAAATGCGGTTTCGGGTCCAGACCCGCAAAGAGGGTGGTCCATTCAGAGGCGGTGAAAAACTGGGGACCGAAGCAAAGCAGGACCGGGCGGCCGTCCAGTTTGAGATAGGCGGGGTCTGTAAAATAGTTGGTCTGGAGCCATTGCATGACCTGGACGCCGTGGGCGACGGCTGCGGCGCGGTCGGGGAAATATCCATTGTTGAGCATGTTTTTGACCGTCTGGTCCTCGTAGCAGATGGAGAAGGTCAAATTGGCTTTTTTCAGGTGCGGAATCAGGGCCTGGGTTGCGTCGCGGATGCGTCCGTAATCCCAGAAGGTTTCGATGCCGTACCAGTCAATGATCACGCCGTCGATTCCGGCGAATTTGAGCAGAAGGGCCTGAGAAGCCAGCAGGTGCGGGTCTTTGGAGTCGTAGGGGCCCAGAAGGGGACGATAGTGAGAGGCGAGGGTGTCCGGCGGGCTGAAATGATTCATATGCCAATGCCAGCCCCAGAACCCGCTGACGGGCCGAGATTGATACCAGGGCATATAATGGGCCATGATTTTTTTGGCAAAAGTCCGGCTTGGAAGGCAGGAAAAATAAATCAAAAAGATTGCGGCGATGAACTTTCGAAGGTCGGCTTTTGCTTTCATGAACCCCTCGTATCGGTGGAGAAAACAATCTATTCTTTCGGCAACCGGTTTCTATGATAGCCAAAATGGGTGTTTGTTGCAAGTTTTTTCTGCTTATATACACCGATGTAAAGCGGACGGGCCGAAAATAAGGGTATTTAGACCTCTAAAGTCGTGTAGGAAAACAACCGATGTTCAGAATGGGTCTTCCTGGGCCGATAAAGTGAATTGTAAGGACCCGATTTATGGCAGATTGTCAATTTCTGGCAAAATGTCCGTTTTTTAATGCGGAAGAAGTGGTTCAGCGGCGACATCTGACGGCTTATCTCAAAGAGACCTACTGCCGGGGAGATTTTACCCGCTGCTGCCGCTACCAAATCGCCACCACGATCGGGCGCGAGCATGTTCCCACCCTGATGATGCCGGACCAGATGAGATGGGCGGAAGAGATTCTGAAAAACCATTCGGCCCAGTCCGGTTCGGTTCACTCTGCTTATTCTCAGAGCGTCTGACAAATCTGTACCCAAAGGCCTGGATTTCCTGCCTTCCTGCTTCGCCAAAGCTTTGGAGAACAAGCCGCGGGAATGACGAGGGATTGTGCAAGAGTGACGAGTGAAAGATGCAGGCAATCTCTGTTTCCAGGGCTTCATGCCCGGAGCTGTTTTTCTTGCCGGACTTTGAAGGGGGCGGCGGACGCGTCTGTTCGTAGGATTGTCGATTGGTTTTCGAACCCGCGCAAGCGGGCGGCATCTGACAAAATTTAGTTAAACGGTTTAGATTCCCGTCTTTTTTTTCGCTGAAAGCTTCGTTGAATAAGAGGCGGGATAGTCTTGCCTTTTTGCCCCTCACGCTGTATGGTAAAGGTGCTTGGGTGGGAATCTTACTTTGTTGGTCTGCTTCGGCGGATTGTTGAGAAAAAGGAGATATGGTGTTATGTTCCGGATGGGTTGGGACAGGAGTTTATTTGTTTGTCTTTTGGGGGTTCTGATGACGGCAGGATGTGCTCGGCAGGCGGAGGTTATCGCCCATCGGGGGGCTTCGTATGAGGCACCGGAGAATACACTTGCGGCGGTTCGGCTGGCCTGGGAACAGGGGGTGGATGCCGTGGAGGTGGATGTGCATCTGACGGCGGACCATCAGCTGGCGGTGATTCACGATGCGAATACCAAACGGACGGCCGGCGCGGACTGGCGCGTGAGCGAACAGACGCTGGCGGAACTGCGGACCCTGGATGTCGGCCGATGGAAGGGAGAACAATTCGCCGGACAGAGGATTCCGACACTGGAGGAGGTTTTGGAACTGGTACCGGATGGGAAAAAGCAGCTGATTGAAATTAAATGCAAGGGGGAGATTTTGCCGTATCTGAAAAAGGCCGTTGAGAAAAGCGGCAAGCGTGGGCAGATTGTCATCATTTGTTTCGACCCGGATGTGCTGGTTCAGAGCAAACAGCGGATGCCGGATATTCCGGTTTATTGGCTGGTGGGGACGGAGAAAGACAAAGAGACTGGAAAACCCATTCCGCATTCGCCGAACTTGATTGACTTTATCCGGGAAAAAGGTATTGACGGGCTGAGTGTCAACTATGAAGGGGTGGATGAGGCCTTTGCCCGGGCGGTTCGAAAGGCCGGATACGATTTTTATGTCTGGACGGTGGATGACTGCCGAACGGCGGAGCGGATGATTCGTTTGGGGGCGAGGGGGATTACAACCAACCATCCCGCCCGACTGAAAAACGAGTGTTTCAAGAAGAGGTAGGCGGCTCTTACGGAATCAGTTGGTTGACTTTTTGGACAGCCCGATAGTGGCTGATGCGGGTGAGATTCCGCAGGATGTAGCGGATGACATCCGCGCGGCTGACCAGGCCGACCAACACACCGTCTTTGACGATCGGCACACGCCGGAAGTTGTTGTGGATGAGGCATTCGGTGATTTCAAAGACGCTTGATTCCGGGGAGAAGACGGTCACATCGGTTGTCATAATTTCTCCGACTCGGGCCGGCGGGATGGTTTGGCTGTAGAAATAAGGCATCAGGTCTTTTTCGGTGATGATTCCGACCAGATACATTCCTTCTTCGACGACCGGCAGGCCGCTGATGGAGTAGTCTGCCATCAGGGAAAGGGCTTCGCCGAGCGAGCTTTCAGGGCGGACGGTAATGAGGCCCTTGATCATCAGCTGCCGGGCGGGAAAAGGCGGTTTCGGAGCGGGTTCCTGTTCGGGAAGGAATTTATGCACATTCACGCGGACCAGGTCTGTGCGGCTGATGACGCTGACGACTTTTCCGCGATGTGTAATCGGCACACGTCGGAAGGGATTCTGAATCAGACAATTGCAGATTTCTTCCAGAAGCGTCTCGGCCGGAAAAGAGACAACCTCTCTGTGCATGTAGCTTTCAACCAGACCGCTGGTGGTTTGTTTTTCATAGAGCATGGCCAGAAGGTCTTTTTCCGTGATGATGCCCTGCAGGTGCATGGATTTGTCCACCACCGGCAGGCCGCTGATATTCAGATCGACAATGCAGGCCAGGGCCTGATAAAGACGGGTCTGCGGAGTCACGGTGATGACTCCGTATTTGATGACATCAATGGCCCGTTTGGCGTCCGGCTGCATAAAGCAGGCGGGTATTTCCAAGGAAGGAATTGTCTGCATATCAAGTTCCCTTTTCAAACTCGGAAAGAACGTCTGATAATCCTATCGGCTATTTCTGGGTGTCGTATAAGCGGAAAGAATAGGAAATATCAAAGAATCTTTTCTTTTTTCTCGAGGTTTTTCTGCTATATTATCAGACGCAGAACAACATAAGGAGCCGTAAAATGGCAGAGTTCTCTGACAATACAAACCGTCCTTCAAAAACACCTGCAGACAGCCGGGTTCAAACGCGGTTTCTGCTGATGCCCAACCAGGCCAATCCGTTTGGGACGGCCTTCGGAGGAGCGGTAGCGGCCGAGATTGATATGGCGGCTTCGATGGCGGCCCAGCGGCATGCGGGCGGGCCGGTGGTAACGGCGGCGATGGATACGATTCAGTTTGAACGTCCGATTCAAATCGGCGATCAGGTGATGCTGGATGCGGTGGTCAGCTATGCCGGCCGTACCTCGATGGAGGTGGCGGTGGAGGTGTATTGTGAAAATCCGCAGCAGGGCCGCCGGGCCTTGGCGACAACGGCGTATCTGACCTTTGTGGCGGTGGACCCGCAGACCGGAAAACCCCGTCCGGTTCCGGCCCTTGTTCCGCAAACGCCGGAGGAAAGGAAGCGGTACGATGAGGCCTTCGTTCGCGTGCAGGCCCGTCAGCATCTTCGCCGCAGTCAGGGCGAATCCCGGCCTGCGGACGAACGGTCGGCAGGAGCGGAGGTGGAGGTGCTGCGGCCTCTTTTGTGGCGGCAGGATGTGGTGTTTCGCGGAGAGCAGTTGAGTCCGGAGGGACGAAAGAAGATTGCCCGGGCCCTGCGGACGCTGCATTCGCTGGAGTTGATGGCGACGACGATTTATCGGCTTCAAATCGGGTCGGAGCCGACGGAGCTCAATCGAGAACTGATTGCGGCGATGTGCAATGAACTGACTCATTTGCAGGATTTTCAGACGCAATTGTACGAATACGGTTTTCGTCCGAGCCCTTTGCGGCTGTTCTGGCAGGGAGTTGGGGTTGTGTTCGGGCTTGGGTCTCGCTGGGCGGGGGCGAGATGGATTTTGAAGACAGGCATTTGGGTCGAATCCAAGGCGGTTGAGCATTACAGCCGGCTGCTTGAGGCGGCGCCCTGGGAGGAGGCATCCCGGCGGATGCTGCGGAAGAATCAGGAAGATGAGCAGGGGCATATCCGGACGTGGCAGCGGCTGCTGAAGGAGATGGAGACGCAGAAAAAAAGCCGCCGGAAAGACGATTCCGACGGCTCTTAAATTGGTCTGATTGATGCTTTCAGCGGGTTTCACTCTTGATGCGCGGCTGAGGGGCCTGCGGCGTTGAAAAGACGGTGTTGGCCAGATGCCGCTGTTCTTCCTCGCTGAGGATTGGATTTTTCACGATTGTGGGGGTAATAAAAATCACCAGTTCACTGTTCATGGTGCTTTCGCCCTCAGAACGGAAAAGGAAGCCCACCAGAGGCAGATTGCCCAACAGTGGGATTTTGTTGATTTGCTGAGAAACATCCTGTTTTTTCAAGCCGCCGATGACGACGGTCTGTCCGTCCCGAATCAGGGCGGTGGTCATGGTTTCCCGGCTGGCGATGATGGGCTGCGGGATGGGATTGCTGATGCCGGTGATGACAACTTCGCCGGTACGGACGCTGAATTTGGGATTCAGCAGCAGCCGGATGAGGCCGTCGCGGGTCAGGTGGGGCACAACACGCAGCTCAATGCCGACTTCGCGGAAGGCCGTGGTGCCGATGCTGCCGCCGCCGCTGCTTTCCGTTAGCTCCTGATAGGGAAACTCTTCGACGATTTTGATTTCGGCCTGCACATTGTCCAGCACGAGGATGCGCGGGTTGGCCAGCAGTTTGGCCCGAATGTCTTCCTGTTTGGCTTTCAGGGCGGCATCGAGCCGAACGTGGTCATTAAGAATGCCGAAGCGAAAGATGCCGTCGGTGCTGGAGGTTTTTCCGACATCGCCGGAGAAAACACTAGTGATGGCCGGGTTGGTTACAGTACCCTGCACGGCGTTGCCGATGGCGCCGGAGACTGCTGTACCATTGGAGTACGAGGTCCCCTCCAGATCATAGAGGGTGTTGGTTCCCATCTGCCATTCGACGCCTAAATCCAGGTTGGCACGCGAGGAAATATCGTAGATTTTGGCCTCGACAAGAATCTGCGGGGTAATGCGGTCGATTTCTTCAATGAAGGAATCGATCGCCTTGATTTTGCTTTCCACATCCGTGACGATGATGTTGCTGGTTCCGGGGTTGGCGGAGATAGAGCCCTGTTCGGTGACGAACTTGCGAAGGGCCGCCTCCACGTCTTTGACGTCGGCATAGGTAATCCGATAGACGCGGCTGATGACTTTCTCCCGCACATCAACGATGTCGCTGGTGGGCATGACCCGAATCATGTTTTCCGTGGCGACATAGCTGTATCCGTGGGCTTCGAGGATGTTGGTCAGGGCCTCACCGAGAGGGACATCATTCAGGGTGGCTGTTACAGTTCCCTCTACTTTGGGGCTTTTGATGATGTCGACGTTGGCCTGTCGGGCCAGAATGCGCAGCACATCGTCAATCGGAGTGTCCCGAAAGTCCACGCTGACGGTCTGCTGCATGCGCTGCTGAACAGGACTGAGGCGTTCGGCCCGCATTCCGGCGGGGTCCTCCGTCTGCACAGCGTCCTGTCCCCATGCAGCGAGTGCCGGCAGAAGCAAAAGGCCGGCCGGCAAAATGATTTTCCAAAGGGTCTTGTTTCCTGTCTTTTCCATCCTGTTATCCTTTCGAACGATGCCGGCTGCTTACGGCTGGACGGTCTGGGTCCAGCGTTTGCCGTCCTTCTCAAATTCAACAGCATCTTTGGTAATGCTGACAATTTTGATTCCGTTGATCGTATCTCCTACACAGACAATCTGATTTCCGATGATAGCGGACGGATTGGTTTGGCTGAAGACAATGCCCCGCACGATGCAGCTGGGCGTGCCCGTGCCGCCGTCAGGGGTTCGGGCGGCTGCATCCGGCGCCATCGGGTCGCGAATCTGTTCGGGCCAGGGTTCCGGCCGGACCCATTTGGCTGTTTCAGCGGTCGAAGGCGCGGAGTTTTCAGACGGGACCGCGGCAGCCGCTTTTTTGGGGGGTGCTGCCGGTGTGCGGAACACAAAAAGGAGGACCGCAATCAGAACAAAGGACAAAACGCCGACCAGAATCAGCATCTGGGTTTGTTTGGCGTCTTTTTTGTTCTTTTTGCGGGTACGCGCCCCGGCGGGGGATCGTGTCTCTTTGGCGGAGGCCGGTCGGGCGGCGGGAGCGGCTGACGGTGCCGAGACTCCGGAGGAGGCCGGTGCGGGCTGCGGGGTATAGGTGTTCGCGTCCGCAGCAGCGGCGGCCGGAGCCGGTCCGACTGCGGCGGCCGGAGCTGCCGACGGAATCGGAGCTCCTTCAAATATAAAGGCAACTTTCTTGTGCAGTCCGGTTTTGGGTTTCATAGGTCAACTCATCCGTTAGGGATTGATATTCAAGAGCGCCGAAGCTTTGCGGTGCGTAGGTGATGACGGATTGACCCGCACTGGGGGCTTCGGCCAGACGCACATTCCGATGGATCACAGTCCGGAAGACCAGCGGACCAAAGTAGTCGCGCATTTGTTCTTCGACCTGCCGGCTCAGGAGCGTTCTTCGTTCCACCAAAGTCAGCAGAATGCCCCGAATGCGCAGATTCGGAGCAAACCGCTCGCGAACGACGTCCACGGTTTCCATCACCTGACGCAGCCCCTCGAGGGCATAATACTGCGTCTGGACGGGAATAATCAGTTCGTCGGCGGCCACCATGGCATTGAGCGTCAAAAGATTGAGCGAGGGGGAGCAGTCGATCACACAGTAGTCAAACCGGGCGGCTGTCTCCTGAAGCAGACGGCGGAGCACATATTCCCGGTCGGTCATTCGGAGCAGCTGGGATTCGGCTCCGGACAGCAGGACGTTGCTGGGGGCCAGCAGAAGCGTCGGCAGGCATGTCGGCTGCAGGATTCGCTCGAAAAGAACCTGCGGGTTGACCAGGGCCTCGTAGATGGTCTGTTCGAGTGTATCGGGCTGAAGTCCGAAGGCCAGCGTGGCGTGTCCCTGCGGGTCGAGGTCCACCAGAAGCGTTCGATAGCCGCGTGAGGCCAGCGCCGCCGCCAGATTGACGGCGGTCGTGGTTTTCCCGCATCCTCCTTTTTGATTGGTGATTGCAAAGGTCTTCATAAAGAAGGTTCCTCCCTGAGAATAGAAGACACGGCCGCAGGGGCCGAGGAATCCGGCTGTATCAGAAACGATACGAGGAGTTTTGCGGAATGCAGTTTGGACTGCTGGCGGCTTCGTTCGATGGAGGCGCTTTCCACAAAGACCGTCGGTCGGCTTCGTTCGAGGGCATTGACGAAGGATGCAAACTGCTGGAAAGTGCCGCGGAAGGTGATGGTCTGCCAGATGCGTTTGAGTTTGGTCTGGCCGGAATCCTCCGCCGCCCAGACATCCTCGCGCGTTTTGCCGGCGTATTCACTCAGACCGGCGGTATTGGCCAGCCGGCTGATTTCAAAGAGGACTTTGTCCTGTTTTCCTGAGGGCACCAGGAAATCGTCGATTCGCTGCTGCAGTTCATTCAGCAGTTCCTGCTGGCGCTGCTGCGTATCCGGCTGAGAGGCCAGACGGGCGACGCTGACCCGGTCGCTGCTGACGGTGAGGTCCTGATGGACTGCCTTGAGACGCTCGGTCTGAGGGGTGAGCACCAGGGTATAGAAGCTTGCGGCCAGCAGAAGCCAGGGGCCCCAGACGCAGGCCACATAAATCCAGTATTTTCGACTTTTGAAAATCATAAGGTTGATCCGTTTTTATTTTTGTTCAATCAAAGGACATCGGATTTCATACAGGAGAAGATTTTGTGAATCGGTTGCCTCCTGCCGGGACTGGATTTGGATTTCCTGAGCCACGGAGGACAGGCAGGGGGCCGACCGAAGTTTCTGAATGTAGCCGTTGACGGCCTGATCGCTTTCGGGGCGGTTCGGAGCCGCCAAGGTCAGCCGAAGGGTGCGCTGGATGACCTGGATATAGGATACCTGATTGTTTTTGGGGTCCGTTATTTTGCGGCGGACGGGCTGGTAGGCGATATCCAGTTCCGTAAAGAACACCTCCGGCGGGAGCGTCTGCACCAGTTCGGCCAGCAGGGGCGAGAGCGGCATTTCCAGCCGCAGGGCGTCCTGCACCGTTTTGATGCGGTGACGTGCGGCCAGGATGTTCTGCTGAACGGCTTCGTACCGCTGGAGGTCTTCGGCATGTTCGGCAATATGCTGGAGGTTTTGCCGATGGATGGCCAGTTCGGTTCTCATCAGGGCTGCATGGCTGAGCCATTGGCCGGCCAGAAGACCGGTTGCCAGAAGCGGAATGACAAAGGGCACGGCGGCCAGGGCAATAGCGCCCGGCCGGCTCCTTTTCGGCAATCCCTGTCCCTGTAATAAATCAATCCGAAATTGCATCAGAAGGTCCTCATGGCCAATCCAGCTGCAACCGTGAAAACCGGACCGGCCAGTTTCAGTAAAGCTTCCTGGGCCGGCGGGCTCTGGAGATTCAGAAAGCGGAAGGGATTAAATACTTCCGTCTCTACACCCAGTGTGCCGGCCATAAGTTCCGTAAACGGCTGACTCATCGCCCATCCGCCTGATAAATAGAGCTTGTTGACCTGGCAGTCGGGATTTTGCGTTACATAATAGCGGAGCGTATCGCTGATGTCGTTCAGGCATCGGGCGGCGGCGTTTTTCAGGGCCGCCGAGATCTGCGGCGGAATCGAATCCATCTGTCCGAAGAGAGATTGTCGAATGGTTTCTTCGTCCAGACCGGTTTGCCGGCGGATGGAGTCCATTATGTCGAAACCGGCATAGGTCAAGTCCCGGATGAACGGGATGCCGTTGTCCCCGAGAATGGTGACGGTGATAAACCGATGGCCCAGATGGATGAGGGTTCGGCAGGAGGAGGCGTCCTGCGGGATGCAGTGGCACAGGCAGTTCATCGCCGCCAGTCCTTCGACATCCATCAGCATCACTTTGCCGCCGGCGCTGTGAACCCGGCGAATGGTTCGTTCGACGGCGTCGCGCATGGCAACGACCAGAAAGCCCTGATGCCCTTCGGCGGAAGAGCGGACGGTTTGAAAGGCCACGATGCTCTGGTCGGCATCAAAGGGGCTCATCTGCTGGGCTTCAAGCTCTACGGCCTTGCTGAGCGCTTCCTGCGGGATGAGAGGAAAGCGGAAAGAACGGGTGACGACCTCCGGTCCGCTCTGGGCGCAGACCACGTAGGGAGTGTTTAAGTCCGCCGTATTCAGGCATCGGCGAACGGCCTCCGTTACGGAAGCGTCATCTGGATTTTGAGGGTTCTGAGCGGGCGGCAGGTCAAACTGACAGGCCCCCGTGACGGTGAACTTTCGGTTCCGCCAGGTTCCCTTGACCAGTTTGACCGAAGAGGAGCCGATATCCAGTCCGGCCCATTCGACGGCGTTCATTTCCAGCCGTTCCAGCAGAGAACGATATTTTTGTTTTACAGCCGTCAGCATAGGTTTTCCTGTCTATTGAGCCAGAGCGGTTTGGGTTTCCGTCCAGGCGCCCGGCACCGGCACATACTTGCCTTTGAGCCAGATATTGCCGGGCAGGATGCCTGTCAGCAGGCGTTCGTCCCAATAATAGGATTTCAAATATCCGTCCTGCCCTACCACACCCACAACTCCTCGCACGGCTTCAGTAATGCTGCCTCGCAAAATCAGCTGGTCATTGTAGGCATTCACCGTTTTTCTTCCGCCGTAGTTGTTTCTTCTTACGTTTTCAGCTCCCCATCCGCCTCCGCCGACCGTAACAGCGGCCTCCACGACAGTCGGATTCGGCAGAAGCCGCACATGAATCGGTTTGGCGGCGCTTTCTCGATTTCCAATCGGCACATAGGTGAATCCTGCCGGTTCTTTCGGCGTAGTATCCACATAACTGTATTCCGTCATTCCAGGATCGACGATTTTGATGACCCCTTTGGCGATAAGTCCGAGAACATTGGGGTTTTCAGGGTGCGGCAGGCCGTTGGCTTGTCGAGGATAGATGCGTCCGGAATCGTCCTGGTCCGATATTGTAAGGGAGTCGGCTATCCAGATATTGCCGGTGGCAACGATGGTAATCTGACCCTGGATGACATCGGTTTGCTGGCCGAGGGTGCGTCCGCTTCCGATAATCACGTTTCCGTCCACAAAAATTTGTCCGGCGGGAGCGGAGGAAACCCCTCCGAATTCCTGGGAGACATAGGTTTGCGGCAGGTCCACGATAAACCGGTCGCCGTTGGTGTCCGCATTGGAGCGGCGGACGTGGTAGGCGTAAATCGGATAGCGTTCAAATTCTTCTCCGTCGCTTTTGGGTTTGACGCGGAAATCATATGTATAACTGTCCTTGGACTGCATAAACCCGCGGACGGTGCAGTTGTTGGTGATGCAGACTTTGCCCAGACCATTTTCGACGAAAAACTCCAGATGAACCGCCGGCTGAGGCAGTTTCAATACGGGAGCATCGGCTACAGGCGTAAATCGGAATCGGGCATCCGTCGTATCGCGGAACCGCTGAATCTTGCTGTCCAGTCCGCTGTTGTCCGTAATCCGAAGCATGGGCTGGTCGAAATAAATGCCGCTTTTGAAGCAATTCATTACCGAAACGTATTTGTCCAGACCGCCGGCTGTATAGCGGGATTCGCCCATATAGACCGGACGAAGAAAGACCGGATATCCCTGGATTTTGATGTCGCGTACATCCGGGCTGTCATTTTCTTTATTGATTTCCACCGGCAAATCCACGACTTCGCCGGTTGCAAAGACTACGTCAATAAAGGAAGAGCCGCCGACTGGGGCCTTGCATTTGCCCATGGCCCAGCCGTTGATGGCCTGCACTACATAGGTATGAATGGTCTTTTCATAGATGCCGGAGCGTCCGATTGCCGTGATTTCAAAGATGGGCTTGGCCTGCAGAAAGGTGGCCAGGGAAACGGAATAAGACCCCTGGCTGTCCGGAAAGGAGAGGGTTTCTTCGAAGGTACCGGCAGCCAGAGCGGACAGCAGGTCGGGCTGCTGACTCATTGCGAACATAGCCCGCTCGTAAGCGGCTTCGGCGGCCGCCAGAGCGGCGGTCTGCCGCTTCTGCTGGACGGCCTGAACATGGGCACCTTCAGCACTCTTGAGAACGCCGATGGAAAAGATGGACAATATCAGCAGCAGGACGACGGCGACAATCAGGGCTGAGCCGCGCTGTCGAATGACCGGTTTTGTAGTTCGATATCCTTTCATAGCCGTTTCTCCCTCAGGGAAGCCGCTGGGCTGTTTCCTTCCATCCGCCGGGGATTGGAATGTATTTGCCTTTGAACCAGAGATTGCCCGGGACGATGCCGCGGCTGAGCCGTTCATCGAGGTAGTATTGTTTGACGTAGCCGTCTCGTCCGATGACGCCGACCACGCCGCGGATGGATTCAGCCAGCATTCCGCGGACAATCAGGTTATCCGTCGGTCCCGCATCTTCTTTGCGTCCGCCGTATCCGTTTCGCTCGACGTTCTCTGCTCCCCATCCTCCTCCGCAGGCGGTGACGGCGGCCTCGACAATCATCGGGTCGGGCAGATGCCGATAGGGTGAACCGGCCGGCTGACCTTTGTCCAGCAGCGCCACCGGCTGATAGACGGCGCCGGCGACAGTCCCCGGGGCTCCGAGGGAGGCGGCCAGTCCCGGGTCAATGATTTTGACTACACCCCGTGCGACCAGACCGAGGGCATTGGGGTTGTCCGGATGCGGCAGACCGTTGGCCTGACGAGGATAGGAGGCGCCGCTGTCATCTCGGTCGGAGACCTGGATGGGAGCGGCGACCCAGATATTCCCCGTGGCGGCGACGGTGATTTTTCCCTGCACGGTATTCAGCTGACGCACGTTCGGCAGGGAGGCGGTTTCAGAGGCACTGCCGATAATGACATTTCCGTCCACAAAAATCTGTCCGCCGGCAGGACCTTCCGTTGAACCGTAGCGGGGAACCACGTAGGTATTTTGGACCGGCAGAACGATTTGCTGTCCTGCAGCGGACGCATTGGCAGGGATATAATGAAATCCGTAAACAGGGTATTTTTCAAAGAGGGTTCCGCCGCTGCCGGGTTTGATTTTGTAGTCCCAGGTGTCCGTGTCGGAAACGGTTCGCTGATAGCCGCGGACGGTGCAGTTGTTGGTGATGCGGACATAGCCGATATTGTCCGTGCCCACGAAAAACTCCAGCTGGACGGCGGGCTGTCCGAGCGGCACCAGATTGTTTTTCACCGGCCGGAAAATGAGGTTCGGCTTCTGCTCCTGAAGCATCTGGACAAACCAGTCGAATTTCAGCTGGACGGCTTCTTCATCGCTGATTCGGCTTTTGGGCTGATCAAAAAAGATGCCGCTGTCGAACAGGTCGATGATGCGGCGGTATTTGTCTGTGCCGTCGGAGGCGTATCGGGATTCGCTCATCGAGACCGGTTCGAGGAACAGCGGGTCCGGCTGCACGTAAATATCCGGATTGCGGTCGTCCGGCGGCTGAACCGTATTGATGTGAATCGGCATCGCGATGATTTCGCCGTTGGCAAAATAGACTTCCGCCGTGGAGGAGGGGCCGGAAGGGACGCGGCACTGGCCCATCTCCCAGCCGGTCATCGCCTGCACGAGAAAGACATTCAGGGTGCTGACCATCTGTCCGGACTGTCCGCGGGCGGCTACCTCGAAAACCGGCCGTGAATCGGCAAAAGAGGAGAATCGAATCTGGTAGGAGCCGGAGCTGTCCGGAAAGGAAACGGTTCCCTGGGGGGATTTTTTCTCGAGGGCGACAAAGAGGTCGGGCTGCTGGCTCATCCAGAAGACGGCCTGCTCATAAGCCGCTTCCGCGGCGGCCTGAGCGGCGGCCTTCCGTTTGAGCTGGATGCTGTATTCCTGCGCGTCCTGTGCGGCCTTGAGCATGCTCAGTCCGAGCAGCGATAAAATCACCAGCAGGAGCACGGCCAACACCAGTGCGGATCCTGCCGGTTTTTGCGTTCGGATGTTTCGGGTCCGGTCCATAAGGTTGTGTCCTATCGGGGCCAGTTCATTCGCAGCAGGACGGAGGTTTTGACTTCTACGGATTCGCCTTCATTGTCGGTCAGGGTCAGATTCATCCGGACGGAGCCCATTCCGACCCCCCCGACGACGTTGTGGCTGAAAATCTCCGTTCCTTTGGAGACATCCACAAATTCGCTGAGCGTGACGGTTCGCAGCAGGGAACTGGTCCGGCGGATGCCTCCGGAGATTCCTCCGACTCCGTTGACGACGGTGCCGTAATCGACTTTCAGCCGTCGTCCTTCCAGATAAAAGAGGGCGTAGTGCGTTCCGGTGTTGGTGACTTCCAGTACATCCGCATTGGCGGCCGCCGGGTCGAACGCATTTTCCCAGTAGCGAAATTCGACGGCGGAACCGGAGGCGATTTCCTGATTAATCGGCGGCTGAGCGACGGTGTAAACACCGTTGATGATTTTATAAACGGCATAATTGCTTCGATTGGACTTTCGTCCGATGGTGCTGAAAGCGGTCATGGCGGCCAGCGCATCCTGCCGAATCGGTTTGTGAATGCTGTTGTAGGTCTGGCGGAAGCTTCGAGAGCCGCCGGCCGCCAGGATGGTAACGGCCAAAATCGGGATAATCAGAATCGCCAGCGTGACGACTACTTCGAGCAGCGTAAAAGCGCCGAACAGGCGAGATGTTTTTTTGCAGCGATTCATACCGGATGCCTCCTTATCCGCCGGATTGGTCTCTTCGGACATACGTGGACGAGGTGAACGTCGGGTCGGCGGCGGTCGGTTCGAGGTTTTTGTAATCCCGCCGCCAGCGAATTGTGACGCGGATTTCCCGGAGGGTTACCCCCGCTTCTGCATCTGTGTCAATGTCGGAGTACCAGAGCTGTGCCCGCATGGGAAAGCCGTTGAAGATGACCCGGTAAATCGGGTCGCTGCCGATTTGTTCCAGACCGAGGTCGAGATCCGTTGGGTCATAAAATTCATTGCCGCCGGTGCTTTTCCAGTCGTCCAAAAGCAGCTGAGCCAGCTGCGCCGCGACAATTTCGGCTCGGGCGCTGCGGGCCCGCTTGACGGCGTGATACTGGTACGTCAGGGCTCCCAGGGATGCAATGGCCAAAATCACCGTGGCAACAATCAGTTCCAGCAGGGTGACCCCGGCTGATTTTCGGAGATGTCTGTGTCTGAAATGTCGGCCTGTCAGACCCAGGTCTGTCATGGGAATCCTCCTTATCCGGCATTCAAAAAAGGAAGGAACGGAGAAAGATGCAGACCTCCTCCGTTCCTGTGAGTTGACCGATAGGCCGGTTTATTCCCATCGTCCGTCCACGTAGAGGGTCTTCGACCCGCTGGGAGCATTGGGCTGGCTGCCGGTGACCGTAATCTGGGCGTTGCCGTTGGCATCGACACTGTCGATATTGTAGTCGCCCGGGACAAAGTAGGTTCCGGTCAGGTCTGCATCCTGAAAGCCCAGGGCCTGACGGGTGGCGGCTACGCCCAGACTGCCGGTGGGCGCTGTGCCGTGTTCCACAAAATACACCCGGACGGCGGACTTGATGGTGCCGGCGGTGGCGTTGGCTTCCGCCCACTTGGCGGATTCAATCCGGCCGCGCATCAGCGGGATGGAGGCCGCCGCCAGGATACCGACAATCAGGATGACGACCATCAGTTCAATCAGTGTGAATCCTTTTCTTCCTGTCATTGCTTGCATCTCCTAAAAAAATGTACATTTTTTTATGTTTTTTTGTCTCGAAATCCTGTTCGAGACCCACGTTTTTTTGAATCTCATACGGACATAGAGAAAATCGGCAGATACATCGCCAGCAGGACGGTCAGCACGATGGCTCCGACGGTGACAATCAGAATAGGTTCCAGCAGACCGAGCATCATCGAAACGAGTTCATCCACTTTGCGGGCATAGAAATCGCCGGTTTTTTCCAGGACGGGCACCAGAGAGCCGGACTGTTCGCCGATTTGCGTCATCTTGACGGCCACGCCGGGGAACAGGCCGCAGGCCTGGAGACTGTCGGCCATCGAGGTGCCTTCGGTCATCTTCTGGCGGGCCAGCAGGACACCGTTTCGGAGCAGCTGGTTGGGCGTCATTTCCGCCAAAATGATAAACGCATCCAGAATCGATACACCCGCCGCCACCAGTGAGGCCAGCGTTCGGCAGAACATGCAGATAAACGCCATCCTCTTGATTCGGCCCAGCAGGGGCATATTCAGTTCAAGCCGATGGAGAACTGCCTGACCGGATTTGGTTTTGGAGGCAATGACGGTGCCGGCAATCAGGGCCGCCAGGAAGATCAGAATCAGCAGGATGTGATTGACAATTCCGTGATAGACGGCCATGAAGCCGCGGGTAAAGGCGGGAAGTTCGCCTTTGAACGTTTCGAACATCACCTGGAAGCGCGGGACAATCAGCGTCATCAGGACGACGACGATAATGATAATAAAGCAGACGACGAAAATCGGATAGGCCATCGCCCCGCGGACTTTTCGGACCAGTTTGTCCCGTTCCTGATAATAATCCGCCAGCCGGCGGAGCGAGTTGGACAGCGAGCCGCCGGTTTCGCCCGCCATGATGATGGAACAGGCCAGACGGTTGAACACCTTCGGGTGGGCCCGGACGCTGTCGGTAAACGTTTCACCGGTTTCCAGCCGGGCGGCAATGTCTTTGAGGACGTATTCAAAGTAAGGATTGGTGATGTCTTCCGCAATTGTCTGGATGGCGGTGGTGATGGACAGACCTCCTTCCAGCATGGTGGCCAGCTGCCAGCAGAACGTGGACATTTGTTCCGAGCGGACTCGGCGGTACCGCACACTGGCAGTCTGAACTTCCTGCTTGGTTTCCGGCACGACTTCGGAAATCGATACCGGCGTCAGATTTTCCTGACGCAGCTGGGCGAGCAGGTCCTGGCGAGACTGGGCCTGTCGGAGCCCTTCCCGGCAGTTTCCGGCTGCATCCCAAGCTACATATTCAAAGGTCTGCATTGCGCACGATCCTCTCTGTGTTTGATTTGTTCTGGGGTTCGGCATTTTGAGGCGGGGGCTTTTGTAAAAAATCTCTGCAGGGAGACAGTTTGGTCGGTCCGGAGGATTCCTGAGTCTGATAAAAAACGGCTTGAAGAGGTTTTGAACGGGTTTCCTGTCGATGAAGTGCTTTCATCGGAGAAGAGAACTCGAAATGGGGAACGGAAAAAGAGGCAGGACTTTCCCGAATCGGCTGGCTGACGTCCTATAACCGTTGTACCGCCCGGATTGGGCTTGATTCAGAACGCACAACCAGATACAATATACGTATAGAAAGCAGCAATGAAGCCGTCGGGGGATGTATGAAAAAAGCGATTTGGGAATCTCATCCCAAACAAGATGTCAGCTCTTCGGACAAGGATACTCTGAAGGATTATTCCATTCTGCAGAAGGCGCCTCGCCGCTGTTCCTGCCCTGTTCGTGCCGGCGGCAGCAGGCGGGAGGAATGGGCCGCCGTTTTCAACGGGCTGCGTGTGCCGATTCTGCTGCTTGGGGTGGTCGGAGCGCTGGGGCTTCTGGCTCATTACCGCCCTCAATTTGTCCGGGTTGTGCCGGTGATGTACTGGCCGAACTGGTGGATTTCCGTTCTCTTCCTGACTCTGGCGGGCATTGTGACGGCTGTGCTGACGGCGGACTGGATTGCCGTTCGGTTTCTGAAGCGGTTTCGAAACTCTCGGACTGACGGCCGCGATGAGTATGTCTGGCGCAGCCGCTGAGCGGATGTCTTATTCTTCCGCCACGGCCTCGGAGAACGTGACGCGCAGGACCTCTTCGGGTGTGGTTTTTCCCTCGAGCATTCGGCGAATGCCGCACTCGAGCAGGTCACCGTAGCCGCGGGAACGAGCCAGGGCGCGGATTTCCATTTCTTTTCCGCCGCCGGCGATCAATTGACGCATTTCATTGTCGATGACGAGAAATTCAAAAATCGGCAGCCGGCCCCGATAGCCGGTTCCGTTGCAGTGGCTGCATCCGGTTCCCTGCCGAAGGTCTGCGGAGGCCAGCTGTTCCGGCGTAAGTTTGAGCCGGCGGATTAATTCCTCGCTGATGGCGGCCGGCTGACTGCACTTGTCGCAGATTTTCCGAACCAGCCGCTGTGCCAGAATCAGATTGAGCGAAGAAGCCAGCAGATAGGGCTCCAGCCCCATATAAACCAGGCGGCTGATTGCACTGGGGGCATCGTTGGTATGAAACGTGCTCAAAACCAGGTGCCCGGTCAGCGAGGCCTTGATGGCGATTTCCATTGTTTCCTTGTCGCGGATTTCCCCGATGAGGATGATGTCCGGGTCCTGCCGCAGAATCGCCCGCAGACAGAGGGCGAAGTCCAGATTGATTTCCGGCTTGACCTGCGTCTGGTTGATGCCGGGCTGGCGGTACTCTACGGGGTCTTCGACGGTGGTGATGTTTTTCCGCGGGTCTTTGAGCGCATTCAGGGCCGAATAGAGCGTGGTGCTCTTTCCGCTTCCGGTGGGGCCTGTGACAATGATGATGCCGTGCGGCAGATTCAGAATCTGCTTGAACTGCTTGAGCAGTTTGGGTTCCAGCCCGATGGTATCGAGGTTGTGATTGACGGCGGACTTGTCGAGAATTCGCAGAACGATTTTTTCGCCGTAGATGGTCGGCAGGGCACTGACCCGCACGTCAATATCGGGCTGGCCCTTGCCGCGTTTGATTTTGAAGCGGCCGTCCTGCGGCAGCCGCCGCTCGGCGATGTCCATTTCCGCCAGGATTTTCAGGCGGGCGATTACGGCGGCCTGCATTTTCCGCGGCGGCGGGACCATTTCCGTCAAAATGCCGTCCACACGCATCCGGATAATCATTCCGTGTTCCTGCGGTTCTACGTGAATGTCGCTGGCGCGGCTTTTGATGGCGTGGCTGAGCATCAAATCCACGAAGCGGACGACAGGGGCCTCTTCCGCCTCGGCCTCTGAAATAATCTGTGCCCCGGTTTGACCGGATTCCTCTTCCTCGTCGTCTTCTGTGCTGATTTCCAGTTCAACCAGGTCGCGCATCTGCTGCTGGTCCAGGTCGCTGCCGTGATAAATCTGGTCAATCAGATGCAGGATTTGCTTTTCGGAGGCAATCAGCGGTTTGACCGGTTTCTTGAGTTTGAACGAGACGGTATCGATGGCAATCACGTTCAGGGGATCGGCCATGGCCAGTTCAATCCCCTGCGCTCCTTCCCGCACCACGGCTACACAGAACCGTTTGGCCAGGGTTTCCGGGATGCTGCGGGCCACATCCATCTGCACGACGGACAAGTCGTCAAGCGGAATGAATTCGACGTTCAGAAATTTTCCGAGCGCCTGAGCAACCTGCACATCAGTCAGAGCTCCCATTTCGACCAGAATCTGGCCCAGCCGCTTGTCGGCGGTTTTCTGGGTCTCGAGGGCCTTTTGCAGGGTTTCCACAGAGAGCAGACCCTGTTCGAGGAGCCATTCCCCGAATTGGCCTGTGCTCGGCTGAGGCCCTTCCAAAGAAGCCGTCGAAATGTCCGGATTCTGTTTTTTCATTTTGTTTTCTGAAATTGGATCTGTTGTCCGGAATAGGTTGCTTTGGATTTCTGAACGGTCGGCAGCAGCGGCTGGAGGACTTCAGCCAGCTGAGGACTATCCACCGGTTTGGCCAGAAAGGCGTCGAAGAGTTCCTCAATCTGATGGTTCCGGTCTTCCGCGACCGTTCCTGCCGAGAGGGCGATGATAGGGGTTTGGAGCCCCTTATCCCGCAGCTGCCTGGCAACCTGAAGCCCGCTGATGTCCGGCAGCTGGATGTCCATCAGGATGACGTCAAAGCTGTTTCGGCAGGCCGCGTCAACGGCAGCCTGTCCGCTGTTGACCGCGGCAACTTCCAAACCGAGATTCTCGAGCATCAGGGTCAGGACGGTTCGGTTGGACTCTTCATCCTCGACCAGCAGAACCCGTCCGATGCATTGTTTGTTTTCGAATGTTTCTTCGTCTCTTCCGTATCCCGTCGAACGAGGCGGGAAGGAAAGCATTCCGGATTTCAGAACGGCCGGCTCCGCCGGAAGCAGGATCGAGAAGGTTGAGCCCGCCCCCGGTTTGGATGTCACTTCGATTTGTCCGTTCAGCAGATGCACCAATTGGCGGGTCAGGGGCAGCAGTCCGCAGCCCTGCACGCCCAGATGAAGGCCTGCCGGTATTCCGCTGTGAATCGATTCCTTCTGATGAACCGGTTCAAAAAGTTCAGACAAATGCTCCGTGGAGATGGTCAGACCGGTGTCGATCAGGTCAAAGCAAATGGCGGACTGAGAGCCGAGCGAATCCATCCGCACCCGAAGTTCGATGGTTCCCTGCTGGGTAAATTGGATGGCGTTGCCGGCCAGATTCAGCAGACACCGTTTCAGGCGGGCTCGGTCGGTCCGCAGGAACGCCGGCACATTTTCTTCGACGGCGACGGCAAAGGACAATCCTTTGCTGACGGCGGCTCGGCTGAGAATGCTTTCGATTTCCTCCAGCAGGTCGGCCAAGTCGCATTCGGCAAAGTTCGGTTTCAGGTTGCCTCGTTCCAGATGCGCCAAATCCACGACATCGTTGACGATGCAAGAAAGGCCCTTCCCGGCCCGGTGGATTTCGGCGACATACTCCCGCTGCGTATCGGTTAAGTCTTCAGCGGCCAGCAGATTGCTGAAGCCGATGATGGCGTTGGATAAGGTGCGGATTTGGTAGGCCAGATTATCGATCAAACCGGCGGAGAAACTCTCCTTGTCCGGCGCCGTTTGTGCCGAGGCGTCGGCCTGAGAAGCGGATGGAACGAGATTTGTTTTGTCTTCTTTTTCCATCTTTTTTTTAACTTCTTTCTCCGACGGATATTTTTTGGCGGCAGAGACAGCAATATCTGCTTTTCTTTCGGCGTTCTTTTCTTTGTGTTTAACGAAAAAATGATGCAATTGAGCAAAGTTTCAAACGAAGACGTTGGGGTTTATCACCGGCAGGTTCAAATGAGGATGTAAGGAGTTGTGGATAAGACGGAAAAGACAATTTTTATCGGTCTTTCTGCATCTATTGCCATTTTGGCAGGTTTTCTTGTCTGCGGATACGATGGCTTTTTGGACTCCTCTGAGAGCATGAATCCTTTTGATAGAGAGCAGATAAGAACAGTCAGAATCGTTATGGCCGAGAAGGATTGGAAGTGGCTTTTGGCCAATCCGATGTCCGAAAAATATGTGCGGGCGGACTTTTGGTTCGACGGCCGAAAGTTTTCAAATGTAGCGGTTCGCCCTAAAGGCAATTCTTCCCTGATGTCCGTGGCGGCAAGCGGCTCCAGGCGGTTAAGTCTGAAGATTGATTTTAATTTTTTTAACAGTGCCCAGACTTTCTATGGAATCAAAAAGCTGTGCCTGAACAACGGATTTTCAGACCCGACCTTTATTCGGGAAGTGCTTAGTTATGACCTTTTTAAAGAGATGGGGCTGCCGACCCCGCGTTGTTCGTTTGTGGATGTGTATGTAAATAATGAACATCTCGGGCTTTATACCCAGGTGGAGGCGATTGATAAAACCTTTCTGGCTCGACATTTCGACAATCCGCACGGCAATCTGTACAAACCGGAAATCGGAGCGGCGCTGCTGAATTGGACAAAGGAAGATGTGGACAAACAGGCGCAAAATCCGGGTTTTGCTTCACGGGAAAATCCCAACGACCCGCTGTCGGTTCGTTTAGGCGGACGACGGCTCAGTGACCTTCTCGAACTGCTCGAGCGAGAAAATACCCCGCTGGAGGAGCTGCTCAGCCGCCAAGCCGCTGGACCGTTCGGCGGTCCGTTTGGAAGGGGATTTGGCGGGCCGGGTTTCGGAGGGGGATTTAGACCCAATCCGGGAAATCAGCCCCCCGGCGGATTTGGCGGACCTCCGCCGGCAGGATTTGTTCCCGACCCCAATCGTCCGTTTCCTCCGGGCAATGTGCCGGCGCCTGCCGGGCCCTTTGGTCCGCCTCCGGGCGGTTTTGGGGGGCCGCCCGGTGCATTTGGAGCCGATCCAAATAATCCAATGAGACCCCCAATGGGGCCGCCGGGGGTTTTTCCGCAAGGGCCGGGAATGCCGCCGCCTGCAGCAGGCGGGCCGGGCGGACGGTTCGACCCGAACGCTCCTCCGATGGGCTTCGGCCGACGAGGTGAGAGAGGGTTCGGCGGGCCCCCGGGGCCGGGCGGCGGCCCCGGGTTTCGATGGGGCAATCTCCTGGATGCCGTCGGATTGAAGACTAACGAAAACAAGGCCGACCATACGGCCCTGTTTCGACTGCTGGAGGTTCTGAACAAGTGTCCCGATGAGACCTTCCCGCAGGAGATTGAGAAGGTGCTGGATGTGGACCAGGTGCTGCGCTATCTGGCGGTGTCCGTGATGATTGTGCATTTGGACAACTATATCGGGATGGGACACAATTATTATCTGTACGAAACGAACGGACGCTTTACGATTCTGCCGTGGGATTTGAATATGGCCTTCGGGACCTTTGGAATGGGCTTGGCGCGGGATGCGGCGGACTTTTACATTGATGAGCCGGTGACCAATTCCTTTGAATCCCGCCCGCTGGTGTATCGGCTTTTGTCTTATCCTCCCTATAGGGAGCGATACCATCAGTATTTAAAAGACCTGCTGGACGGGCCCTTTGCAGAGGGAGTACTGGAAGAGCGGATTGACCGGCTGGCGGCGCTGGTGCGCCCGTATGTGGAGAAAGATGAACTGAAGTTTTTTACACTCGAGGATTTCGAAAAAGGGCTAAACGAGGGCTCTGCCTTCGGCGGCGGCTGGGGCGGTTGGATGAGGCCGCCGGTGGGCAATCCGAATCCAGCCGGACCAATGGGGCCTCAGGGCGGGCAGCCGGCGCCGGCAGAAGGGCCTAATCGCGGCGGGCGTTTCGGATTCGGACGGCGCGGTCCCGGATTCGGCGGACCGCCCGGAATGCAGGCCCCGGGATTGAAGTCGTTTATCGCCAAACGGCGGCTGTCCGTCCGCAGGCAGCTGAGCGGCGAAATCCCTTCCAGGCCGACCGAAGAGGAGCGGCAGCAGATGATGCCGAGATTCCCGGGGATGCCGCCGATGCAGGAGGACAATCGATGAAGGGAATTCTGAATTTTTTCAGAAGGCCGGCCGAGCAGACGAATGAATTGGACGGCTGGCGGATGGAACGAAAATTTTTCATCCCGCAGGAGAAAATCGAGTGGGCGGCGGGGCTGCTGCGGCATTGCTGTCCGCCGGACCGGCAGTATCCAAAGGGGGTGATTCATTCCCTCTATTTCGATACGGAGGATTTGGAGGATTATGAGGATTCGCAGCAGGGCAGCCGACATCGGAAGAAAATCCGCATTCGCTGGTATGAACCGCTGCCGCAGGAAGGCGAAGCAGCGGTTTTTGCGGAATTGAAAATCAAAAACGGTTTTGCCGGACAAAAGAAGCGGCAGATTTTTTCCGTACCGGCCGAAACGCTCCGGGGAGAACGATGGAAAAAAGGCATCCTGCCGGTTCCGGTGCTGCAGAATACGCTGGCTCAATTCGGCGTCTTTCCGACGGAGCGGCTGCTGCCGGTCATTCGGATTTCCTACCATCGCCTTCGGTTTACCGACCTGATGACCGGTGCCCGGGTGTCGCTGGATTGGCGGATGGAGTCCACGCCGGCCGATTCGGTTTGGTCGGGCTCGGAAGAGACGCTTCAAATGGAAGGGGCGATTGTGGAAGTCAAGGGGCGTTCGGCGGAGCTGAGTGAAACGCTGCGGTCCCTGAACCTGCTGGAGACGGACTGGACGCGCTGTTCGAAATATGCCTGCTGTCTGGCGGCTCATCTGGAAGAACCGGGCTCGTTCGGACAAACAACGCTGTCCGGGCGCGCTTCGCGGAATGATTTTGAATGAAAACCCAACAGGAACGTTATAGGAGAAAAAATGATGATGCCGGCAACTCAACTGAAGTTTCAATCACTGGACTTGACGGTTTCGGATTTGTGGATTCCGATGGCCGCATCGCTTGCGGCATCCGTAGCGGTGTACTGGATGTATCATTTGTTTTACGGCTCGCGGACGATTGGGGCGGGCGTGGACCGGGCGTTTCTGCTCGGAGGGCCCGCGATTACCGCGCTGTTTCTGGGGATACAAAGTTCCATTCCGCTGTCGCTGGGCCTGCTGGGGGCGCTGTCTTTTGTGCGGTTTCGCACGCCCGTGAAGGATTCGGCGGAAATCGGCTTTCTGCTGCTGCTGATTGCCTCGTCGATTGGGATTGCCACCGGCACCTATGCCATTGTGATTGTGCTGTTTGTTGCGGCGTTTCTGACGCTGACGGCGCAGGCGCTGCTGCGGCGGCGGTTTTGCCTGCGGCGGTTCAGTCATCTGCTCCTGTCGATGGACAAGGAGGCCTTTGACCGGCTTCAGCAGCCGCTGGAGGCATTCCTCCGCGGACAGGTGGACAACCTGCACTTAAAAACACTTTCGGTGATGGACGGGCGGGTGTCGCTGCAGTATCAGTTCCGAAAGCGGGCGGATTTTGACCGCGCCGGCTTTGTGCGGCAATTGAGCGGCATCGCTGCCGGCACCCCTGTCGAAATCTTTCTGGGCGGTGCGTAACAACCGCTGTGTTTCAAACAGCTCAATTAAATTTCTCTTAACCAGTTTTGGGCGAAGACAGCCCAATCCGCTAAATCGACCAGACCGGAGCTGTTAAGATCGGCACCGCCGCAGAAGTTGTTGCTGCTGCTGCAGCCGCTCATCAGCCAGCGGTCGTTGATAAAGGTCAGGTCTTCCAGATAGACGCCGTCCGGGCAGGCAAAATCGCCTCTGGTTCTTTCCCAATTCAGCCGCGGATAATCGACACCGTCTGTGCACATTCGCCAGATGTCGTCGGTCCCATTGGCGGTTTCATTCGTGAAATCCCAGCCGGCCGAGGTAAAGGTGGAAAGGGTTTTCATTTGAGCAGTCGTCTTGCCAATCCCATCGGCACTAATAGTTTGTCCGCTGGTTTGAATATCCCAGAAGCACGAAGAGGCATTGTTATAAAAACAGAATCCAATTAGCCCTCCGGTTTCTTGAGAGCCAATGACCAATCCGGTTGAGTAGCAAAAAGAAAGAGGTCCTGTATTATGACCGATAAAGCCCCCGATTCTGGATGTGCCGGATATGCTGCTTGTTGAGTAACAATTAGCGACAAGACCGAAATTTGTACCGATGAAACCGCCCGATTTAACTCCTGCAATCACCGAACCGGCTGCAAAGCAGGAGCGAACAATACTGTAGTTTTCCCCGATAAGGCCGCCGATTTTCACGCCGTCAGCGCTTGCAGGGATAATCGTATCGGCCCAACAGTTATAAATCAACCCTTCATTCATTCCGACTAATCCCCCCGCAATACCGAGCCCTTCAATTTGCCCAGTTGAGTGGCAGAACAAAATGGCTCCATAGCGGTTGCTCGGATTGGCGGCGTTAGAGTAATTTTTGCCGGCGAGTCCGCCGACATAGGCTGTTCCCTTGACAAAAATCGAGTTTGTCCTGCAGAAGTTGGTCAAACCGTAATAATTGTGTCCTGTTAACCCTCCAATGTAATTCTGGCCTTGTACAAATCCTTCTGCAGAACAAAGAGTGATAGAACCCTGGTTCTCACCAAGAAGAGAACCAACATAATTTCGCCCCTTGATCACAAACGATCGTATATGGAGGTTTCGAATTGCAGCTGCAGAAGATGTTTGTCCAAACAAACCGACGTAGTCGGCGGAGGGTTGGTCAATAACAAAATTCTGAAAGGTATGGTTATCTCCGTTTAAAACACCGGAAAAAGCTGTTCCCTGAAAACCGGTGCTGCCTGGATTTGTATCCGGGGCTATAGGGGTGAGTACGGCTCCCTGAAAGTCTAAATCTGCGGTTACAACAAAAGATTTATTCCAGTCTGCGGAAGTGTTGATAAGGGTAAGCCAATCATTAACAGTGCTGATTTGAAACGGATTCTCTGCTGTACCGTCTCCTTGGTAAGGCCAAGAGAGGTTGGAGAGGGAAGAAAAAGCAAGAACAGTCACGACAATCAATCTTGTTTTTTTCATGATTATCTCCTTCCTTTTAAGTCTTTATAGTGTAACCCGAAATACGCCGCATAATCAATCGGGAATAGTACTGAAAAGCGAGAAAATCGAGCCAAAGAGGGTTTTCCTGCTTGACAAAGAGCGAGAAATCGTGTATATGGCTTGCTTGTAAAGACTTATGTGAGGGCGGTTAGCTCAGTTGGCTAGAGCGCCAGCTCGACACGCTGGAGGCCACAGGTTCAAGTCCTGTACCGCCCAATACCGCATGTTACGCTGAATTCGGTATTTACGAATACCCGGCATGTAAGAAGAAAGGCTTTTGCATGTTTTGTGCGGAAAATCCCCTATTTCATCTTACTTCTTTTTCCAAATCCACAATCCGCCAAGTCCTACTATAAACAAGGACGCAGGTTCGGGAATAAATTTAATGTAATCACTGGTCGGAGAATAACCACGGTTTTGAATCTCAATGTTAAATTCTGTACCATCCAGCCAATTGCCCAAAACACCCACTAATACACCAGCGCTGTTATAGGAATAGACCAAACTGTCTAAATCACAAACAAATGTGATCTGAACGTCAGAAACATTAAAACCGACTGTAACACTATCAATAATGCCCCCTGTTAATGTGGCGTCTGTATATCCGTTTACATATAACAACTTAACATAACCTGCGGAGATATTAACAACATTATGCCCTGAAGGATATAAGCCTGTATCAATTGCCCCGCCTGACATGTTTAATACAGCAGAATCATACATTCGGACAGCCTCTACTTCACCGCCATAATAGTCCATGACAGTTGTATCCCATAGAGTAATATTACCCCCATATCCTCCTGTCATCAAAAGGGATTGCGTTCCCTTTAATGTCATATCTGTAAATTCCATCCCTTCTGAGATTGTGTAGGTATAGCCTGCAAAAGCCGATACAGACAAGACCAACAATAACACCATCATCAACTTTTTCATAAACATCCCCAGTCCATAATACAAAAAAAGGCCCCCAGTATCTGAAAGCCCCTTTTTTGAAATAGTTTATTTATGTTTATGCCGCAGGAATAATCCACCTGCCCCTAACAACAGCATTGTCGCTGGTTCGGGGATAATAGTAAAAGTAATATCGTCAATAGTCGGAGTATAGTTTGCAACATCAACAAGTTGAATAGCAAATGTTGAATCATCCGCCCAAATGCCCGTAAGCATTTTTGTTACTGTATTGTAATTCCAATCTTTGCAGATTATTTCAATGTATGGATCAACCTGTAAACCTACGAGTTGCGAAGTCTTCAATCGTTGAATGGTTCCTCCGCTTAATACCGCAGTGGCATAAGAACTCACCCAGATTTCATAGACCTCACCCCCAGAAAAATCAAGGTGAGCATAACCGCGAACATCTAATTGCTCAATACCTCCACTTGGATAAATCATTTGATTATATGGGGCTGTGTTCTGAATAACTGCAAGGCTATGTTCCGAAACATCCAATAATGCTCCACCTCCCCCGATCATTAAAAGAGACTGAGTACCAGTCAGTGTTAATCCGCCGAAATCCATCCCATCCGTAATAGTATAGGTATAACCCGCAAAAGCCGATATCGACATTGCCAATGACATAATCAACACAAACCGTTTCATTGTTAATCCTCCAAACCTAATTGAATTATCATTAATAAATCCGACATATCAACTAAAACTCCGTCGTCTTAATTGCCATGTCTTCCAATTCTGTAAGGCTTTGTTCCAAAAGGTCTTTGATTTCCTGCCAAGTCTGGGCATCTTCTCCCCCGGCATCAATAAAGACTTCAATATCTTTTAATAGAGATGCAATCTGTTCATGCTCCGCCACAGGGTCAAATTCTTCAACAGAAGATTCTTCTTCTGGGGACTGAGTCGCACTTAACGCAGAGATTGTCCCTGCCGATGATACAGATTTCGTTTCAAACAATTCAGAAGACACTTGAGATTCCAAGGAGGCAGATAACATCATCATACTCTGCTGATTTGCAAGCTGCTCCTGATATTCCCGAATATCCGTTCGCCAGCAGGCCACCCACAGCCACGGTGCATCTTCCACCAATACCATCAGGTCGGCAACGTCAATGGAGTAAATACTATCCCCGGCAGTCGATAGATTGTACCGATATGCCGAGGAATACCAGTGTTCACACCGACTCGGGTCGATATAACCGGGGCTATTCGGGTCGGTCACATAATCATGGTTAGGATTGTTGGGGTCGACGATAGCCGGGTCGTTGGGGTCGTGGGCCAGCCAGTTTTGAGAAAAGCCGTTAAATTCATACATGTTGACCAGCCCATCAGCATTCCAGTCATACGCATTATACACATCACTGCAATCGGGGTCGATTTCATCGGCTCCCATATCCACATAATTGCCCATCAGACGGGTTTGGCCATCAAGGTCATTCTGGTCTGCACACGATGTTGCCGGGTCGCCCCTATCAATACACGGCGACGTAGGGAGTAAATGATAAATCACCACATTGGGGTCGCCGTCATAAGCAAACTGCGGATTGCAGCTGATATTTCCGTTACTGTCCGGTGTTGTCTGATTGGGATAATTGGGGTCATAAACACAACTATAGTGGGCCGTGACACTGCCGGTCATTTGGTCTTCGCCGGAAGATAATTTGTTGCCCCATAAGACACAGTTGCGAATATCAACGACGGCATTGGGGTCAACCGCATACACACCATAATTGGCGTTATAAACTATGGTGTTGTTATAAATTGCGTAACCTGACCGTGGATAAAACAGGTACAAACCATAAGAAGCAGAATTTTCGGTTCCATTCAAACTAATCTGACTGTTGCGGATAACAGGAATTGAAAGTCTGGCGTAAATACCATGTTGACCATTCTCTGAAACTCGGCAATTTTCAACCGTAAGTGTTTTTGCGTTATTGCCTAAATGATAGATACCATCATACTCATTTTTTTGGATAACAGACCAATTTACAGAAACATTGCCTCCAGTCGCATAAATACCATACTGCTGAATATCTTCAATAGTGCAATTTGAAATCGCAAAATCTGCATTTTGACCAAGAACACCGCGTCTTTCACCTTCTTTCACTGTGAAACCATCAAGCAGAGATTCGTTGCCCATAGTAACGATAGTTTCGTTTTGTAAAGTGGAATTAATATACCCAGACAGGATTGTCGGATATGCTTCAATATCCCGCTGGTCAATAGAGGTTTCATTGCCAGCAAAACCGCCATAAACAGAAACACCAGCCGGAATGGTAAAGGTATCGGTGGTCGCATTTCCCGGACTATAAATTGCACCGGCCACCCAAATCTGGTCGCCGCCGCATTTATTGATACGGGCTATCGCGTCCTGCAAATCCACATAAGCATTTTCCCAACTTGTCCCTGCATTAGAGCCTGTCGCATTACGATTCACGTAAATAATTCCCCCGTTATCCCAGCAGCAGACATTGGTTCTTTCTATTGCTACGGCCAGATTCCCTTCGCTGTTGCTTAAGACAGCCTTATTACGCAATACTCCTCCCGGTTCGGAAGCCGTATTGACAGAGACTTGAAAACTCACGCTGCCGCTGCTGCCCGGCGAGATATTGCCCAACATCCATGTAATCGTATGGGTCAACGGGTCATAAGAACCTGTTGGAGAGGAAGCAGGATACACCAACGGCTCATTAATTGAATTGGGTTCACTGGGGACATAATTGGGGTCATTCGGATCGGTCTGGCGGATAATAATATTTTCCAGTGTGGCCGAATTCGTAGCGTAATTAATTAAAGTCAATGTTACATATCCCGGCTGTATTGCAGTATAGAGGAAACTTGCCAAATTACCGTCCTGCATCGCATTTCCAAAGCTAACTGCACTGAATTGTATTCCTTCCTGCTGGGTATATCCGGGTCCATAATAATCAAATGAAGTATCTCTCGGAGTAGCCAGAATTTCAGCAGTTCCCGGATTATTGGGATCGTATTCCGTATTATCAATCCAGCCCAGGTTAGGATCGGATGAGTTCACTTCCAGAGTCAGAGTAAATCCATATATATTTGTATTTGTAGTCTCTTTCGCTACATACAAACGGACGCTTTGACCAACCGGCAGTGTAATGTCATCAAGCCCGTTAGCATCCGTAATACTAAGGACGAAATTGGGATCCGCCGGAGGTGCTGCGGGGGGCTGAGAGGCACTTGACCCGGTAAAACCTACAAAATCAACGCCTTTGGGAAGATAATCAATTAGTGAAACATTAGGAACCGTCTGACTACCGGTATTGTTCCATAAAATCGTATAGGTAAAAGTATCATGCAAATTGACACAGGGTGTCACGTTTGGATCGAGATTATCCGCCTTGGTCAATCTAAGCCCGTATTTGTTCATCCGGGCAACGGTAATAATGTCTTTGCCGCTTTCCCCGCCTAATTCAAATGGCACAAATATTTCATCCTGCAAAGTAAATGTGTCATGGTAAGATGTTCCCCAGTTGCACATGTCATCCGGTATGAGGTTATCATAAACGCCACTGGATAGTCCTTCGTCGGTAAATGTCTTAACTATCTGACTACCACCCGATTGAGGAATTACTCCCCACCCTGTAGGCAAATAAGAAAATGGAGGCGAATCGGTATCCCCCAGTGTAATCAACCCTGTCCCGCCACCATCCAAAACAAATTCAATCGCCTGAATTAAAAAAGTCTCAGCAGCATCCAAATCCGCATTGGTATGATAATCTGCATCGTGACCACTTAAAATAACTCTTCCTGTTATCCCTTCAGCCAAAATATCTCTACTCAGCCCCGATGTATTTCCACCCGCATTCCAACCGACAATCAGAATATCATGGTTTTGCAGGTCAGCAAGTGTAACATGATTTCCGGAATCAGAATTACGTTCCGTATAAGACCAGCCCCATTTGTCCATGACATTTTTTATATTGGCTTCACTACCACGAGGATTGTAAATTAAAAAATGATACGCATTTGGATCAAAATTTGTCACTGGTGATTGATTACTCCCTGCCATTGCAGGAGCCATTTGTATATTGGGGTCAGATTCATTCAGGTTAGAAGTATCTTCAGCCTGACAAAAAGATTGAATAGCCAATATGCAAAGAACAATAAATGCAAAATAAAATCCGTTTTTCCTCGGTTGCGTCCCTTCTGCCGTAGCCATCGCCTCCCTCCTTTTACAATCCAATTTTTCTATCCTATATTTTCCTCTCCCTAACCACCCCGCAAGAACGGCTTGTATTGTGTTTAAAATTAAGGAGCATCGTTTTCTTGCATCTCCCGTAGGCCCGCTAAAGCCTTTGATGAACGCAATTTCACGATGCCCCAACGTGGGGCACCGACTTGCGCGTCTCATCAAAAAAACTTAGCGGTTTAACGGGAGAACGCTAAAAGTCCGTGGTCTTTCAAAAATTAATTATAAAAAGATTTCTGAGTTTTTTATCCTTCCATAAAATGATTCATGTTATTCCTTCACATTCTCAGATTATACAACATTTGGACACTTAAAGTCAACCAAAAAGGGATATCCTTCCCCGGTAATATCCTATAATAACCCGTCTTTTAATATGAAGACAACAACCCTGATCAATATGTCGTTTCTCAGATGATGATTGTTGATACTAATTTTGAGATTTTTTATCAGTATTTTCCCGCCACAAAAATAGGCATTTCCCCCTTATTTACGGTAGTAAAACATTAGAAATTGCCTTCTGTCCAATTGATTTACAGTCTCAGCGGTAGGAGAACTCAATCTCAATTCCAATGCAATTAAAACATGTGGTGTAATCGGATACCATGTCCCATTATCTGGACACCGCTAGTCGAGAGTATTCTACTCTCAAAACCGGTATACTAGGCGCAATAACTGCAATGACACGGAATCGGGTGCAATAATTGCGAGGATTTTTGAAATCTTCTTGCTTTTTATACGAATTATAGCCCCTTATTCCGCAATAGGTTACGGATTTTTGACCCCTTTTGCGAATGGGCAAAACGGAATTGCTCGACACGCTGGAGGCCACAGGTTCAAGTCCTGTACCGCCCATTTTGACGCAAAAACCTCATTTTCGGCTTTGGAAATGAGGTTTTTCTTTCATTTTTCCCGGGGGCACCCTACAATCAAAGGGCATGATGGTTCGAGTGGAACAAGTCCGTTCAATTTCGGGAGGCAGGCGATGGCTGGACGAAAAATGGTTGCGGCAGCTCTGGTTTTGTTTTCTTTTTTGGGCACCCTTTGGGCACAGCCGGAGAAGCCGATGAATGAAGAAAAAACCCTTCCCAAAATAAAAGCCCTTCTTCTGGACGGCCAGATGGTCTTTGAGGGCCACAAATGGCAGGAAACGACCCCTGTTCTGAAGGCCATCCTCGAAGCCGGCGGACGATTTGCCGTCGATGTCTTTACCTTCCCGCCGAAAGGCCGGCCCAATGAGGATGTTTGTCCGCCGTTTTCGGATTATGATGTCGTGGTGATGAATTATGAAGGCGATGCGTGGGCGGAAAAAACCAAACAGGCATTTGTCAGCTATATGCGGCAGGGCGGCGGGCTGGTTGTGGTGCATGCGGCAGACAATGCCTTTGCAGAATGGCCCGAGTGGAACGAAATGATCGGGCTGGGCGGCTGGGGCGGACGCAATGAGACAGCAGGTCCGATGGTTTGGTGGCAGGACGGCAAACTGGTTTATGACACCTCCCCCGGCCCGGCGGGTTATCACGGTCAGAAAGCCGACTGGGTCGTGACAATCCGCGATCCGAATCATCCGATTACGGCCGGTCTGCCGACGCGTTGGCTCCACTGCTGCGATGAGCTGTACAGCAAACTGCGCGGACCGGCGATCAATCTGCATGTGCTGGCAACCGGCCGGCAAGACCCCGCACAGCGCGGCACCGGACGCGACGAATTGTGTCTGTTTACCATTTCCTACGGAAAGGGACGCATCTTTCATACCACACTCGGCCACGATACGGCTTCGATGCAGTGCGTCGGGTTTATAGTCACGCTGCAGCGCGGGGCGGAATGGGCCGCCGCCGGCACGGTTACGCTCAAAGAAGTACCGGAGGATTTTCCCACAGAAACGCAAACGCGCAGCCGTTCGCTTGTGCCCGTCAAGTAAAGCGCCATCGTTCCCGGCGGCATTCTTATCGGACGAACATCCGACGGTTATCGGACACAGCAAAAAAACTGCCCGCAGAATTAATGTTTTCACACACCAAACGGCGAAGATAACAAGGTAGCCGTATTGCAGGCACAATCCCGCCGGACGAGTTATCGGACGAGCGGCAAAACGGATTTTGTGTGAGGGCGTTCGGATGGATACGAAAGAAATACTGAACCGAAAAAGCCGAGTCCGCCAGGCAATGGAATGGATGAGCGAGCCGACCTTGTCTGCCCCGGAAGATTCCGGCGGTGCGTCCACGCAAACGGCGGTGCTCGAAGAGCAGCTGCATCAGGCCCGCCAGAAATTGGCTCGGCTGGAACAGCAGAAAGAGAATCTGTCCCAGACGTGTGCTTCTCAGGATGCCTATATTGCGCAGCTGGCACGCGAGTTCGCCGCGCTTCAGGCAGACAAGGCCCGCCAGGACGAGGAATTGGAGCAGCTGCGTATCCATCAGGCCGAATCGGCTCAGGCCCGTCAAACGGTTGAATCGCTCCAGCGGAAGCTGGAGGAGGCACAGGCCCGCATCTTTCATCTCGAGGAGGCGGCCCGGATACATCAATTGGAGGCCGGCCGCAGCCAAGATGCTCTCGGAGAGGCGCTGAAGGAAAAACAGGCAGCCCTCGAAGAAAAGCAGGCGGCTCTGGCGGCTTTGGAAATGCGGGTGAATGAGCTGCTTGGCCGGCATCAGGAGCAAACCGGTCGATTGGAGCAGATGCAGCAGACCTGCCGGCAGCTCGAAGAGGAAAATCATGCTCTCCGGACGCGTGTGGCTGAACTGACCGGACAGATGGATGTGGTTCGTCTGCAGGAGGAAGCGGCCCGGCAGCAGGCGGAGCAGATGCGGGCCCTGCGAAACCAGACTGCCCAGCAGCAGGAGCGGATCAGTCTTCTGGAACAGGAACTGGAGCGGTCCCGTCAAGCAGCTTGCCGACTGGAGGAAGCCCTTCGGAATCATTACCAGAATACCGATGAACAGACCGCCCGGCTTCAGCAGAAGATTGCCGAGCAGGAGCGGCTGTTCCAGAAGGTGGCCGAGCAGCGGGACCAGCTGTCGCTGGAACTGGATGACCTGCAGGAAACGCACAGCCGGATGAGGAATGAATACACCTCAATCCAGGCGCGGCTGGCGGAGGCGAACCGTCAGCTGGAGGAATTAGCGGCTCGAAGCGGCCGAAGCGAGCAGGAACTCGAGCAGCTTCGGGCTCGGCAGCAGGAGGCGGCCGGTCTTCAGCAGCGTCTGGAGGCGGTGCAGGAAGAACTTCAGCAGGCCCGCCGAACGATTCAGCAGCTGCAGGAAATGCTCACGAGCAGTCAGCACAAACAAGCGGCGGAACTGGCTGCCGCCCGCGAGGAACTGCTCCAGGCCCAGAAGACCATCGCTTCGCTGCAGAGCCAGCAGGTGCTCGCGCAGGAGCGCGGGCAGGCGGCCGAGCGGCTGAGCCGGGAACTGGACGACGCTCGTCAGCGGATTCGTCAGCTGGAGGAGATGCTTCACAGCGGACAGGAGCAGTCGGCCCTGCAGAAGGCGGCTCTCGAAACCGACCTGCACGAACAGCGGACGATTTGCAATACGCTGACGGCTCGACTGTGCGAGGCCGAACAGGCCCGCCAGCTGCTCGAGCAGGAAAAGCAGATGCTTCAGGAGAAGCTGCGTCAGCAGGCCGACTCCTCACAGGATGCGGCTCGTCAGCTCGAAGAAAACCGTGCCTATCTGGCTTCTCTGCGGGACGAATCCCAGCGGCGTCGGCAGGAAGCCGATGACCTTCGAAAGGCCCTTCAGGAAGCCCAGCAGAAACTTCAGCTTCAGGAATCGAGCCGAAGCCGGACGGAAGAGCAGATGGCCCGACTGGAGGCGGAGGCAGCCGATTTGCGAACCTGTCTGCAGCAGGTGCTGGAGGAAAAGGTAGCCCTGCGAAAGCAGCTGACTTCGCTGGAGGAATTCGAGACACAGTATCTGGCCGCCGAACAGACGGCCCGGCAGCTCCAGCACACCCTCGAAGACCTGCAGGTGCGTCTGGAAGAAAAGAATCGTCTGCTGGAGCGCGGTGCCCAGACCGAACAGCAGCTGCAGCAGCGGCTGGATGAACTGCAGGCCAAACTGGAGCAGAAAACGCAGCAGGCGGCCCAGATGCAGCAGCAGGAGGAACATCTGCTTCGCCAGATCGAGGCCCACAGCCGTACGATTGAACAGGCCCGTGCGGCTTATGAGCAGCTGGCGGAGGAAATGGAACTGCGTCAGCAGGAATTTGAAAAGCAGTGCCGTCAGCGGGATGAACAGATTGAAAAGCTGCAAGGTCAGCTGACGGAAATGACCGGCCGGGCGCAGGAGTTTGAGCGGCTCAGCGTTCAGCGGCACGAAGAAAATCATCAGCTCAGGCGGGCCCTGGAGCGCAGTCAGGAGCAGGCCGCAGACCTGCAGGCACGGCTGAGCCGCTGCGAGGAAGACAATCAGTCGCTCCGTCGGCAGGTCGAGCAGCTGCAGGAAACCGTCGGGGTGCTGGCCGAGACGCAAAGCCAGCTGCAGAAGGCCCGTCGGTACATCGAGTCGATGGAACAAATGCTGGCCCGTCAGACGGCTGAACTGGAGGCCACACAAAAGCAGCTCAGCAAGCATGTGGAGTTTGCCCGGCAGCTGCAGATTCTCAGCCGGCAGTCCGAAGGCATCTGGGAGCTGCCCTCAATACGTCCGGCCGAGCCGCCCAAGCCCGCGGAACCGGCCCCCAAACCGACTGTGCCGCCGACGGAGGGACCGCGTAACCAGCCCCTGACGGAGGAGCCGTGTCTGATTACGAGCCCGGCGGGCGCTTCGCCGGAATCGGCGGAGGCCCGGATTGCGGCCCTTCGCAATCAGCTGATGGAACAAACGGAGAATCTGCGGCGGGCCCACGAGACGATTCGTCTGCTGCGGGAACAAAAGCCGGTCAATCCGGTGCCTCAGATTAATCCCGCTCCGCAGACGCCCGGGCCGATTCCTCTCACGCTGACGGACAATTCCTCGTCAGATGTTTCTGTGATCAGCAAGCCGCCGGCCGAACGGCAGCAGGCCCGCGCGGCCGTCTGGCAGTTCCTCGAAGAGCAGGAGCGAAAGGCGGGTCCCAAACCGGCTCCGATTCATATTCCGGCATCGGCTCTTTCGCATGCAAAATCAACCCAGAAGCCGCAGGCGGGGTCGGAAGAGCCGCAAACCCCTCCGGCCAAACCGCAGGCCGCCGAACCCGATGAAAAAACCAAATCGTTATTCCGCAAGTTCGGTCTGCTGGGCGGCTGGGGCGCCGGAAAATAGCAGAGGTCTCTGTTGTGTTTTTTCTGAGGCGGTCTCCTGACCGCCTTTTTTATTGGAGGGGTTCAATCCGCACCAGACAGCGGTGGCCAGAATAACCCCGAAAACCGCCAACAGCGGCACAAAACCAAAGCGGCTGAACAGGGTAATCGTCTGAACAATCGGCAAATCGGCGACGAGCAGACCCGGCCCTTCTTTGTAATGGTCCATTTGGGCGAGAATTCTTCCTTTCGGGTCAATGACGGCGCTGATGCCGCAGGCGGCGCCGCGGACGATTCCGTATTGACCTTCAATGGCTCGTGCCCGCACCGCCTGCAGATGCGGATAGCGGATGGTCTGCCAGTCGGCCGTTGGAGAAAGCACAATCGGCGTCTTCAATCGCCCGTAATACCGCGTTAGACGAGGAAAATTGTCGTCCTGACAAATCAGTCCGCCGACGGCAATGTTTTCGATGCAAACGGTTTTGAGTTCGCCGCTTCCGCCCCATCGCGGCTCCATCGGTGTCAAATAGGTTTTGGTGTATTCTTCAACAATCTCTCCTTCGGGCGACATAAAGAACATGCGGTTTTTGTGTTCGGAGATATTCAGATATCCGACGGCCAGCCAGAGACGGCATTCCCGGGCGAGCCGTCCGAACCGCTCCATCCATTCCTGCCGGTTGTGGTCTGCAATACAAAAGCCCAGCTCTCCGGTGGTAAAAAGCACGGCGCCTTGACGGGCGGCCTGCCGTGCCGGTTCGGCAAACAGTTTTTCGAATCCATCGGTGCTGTGCGGGTCAACTTCCGAAAAGCTGTCATCAAACACCCAGCCCGCCGCAGCCACGCGAAGGTGTCCGCTCGGTCTCTGCAGAAAAAGTCCGGTGTTCAGAATGCCCAGTCCGAGCAGAATACCGGTCAGGGCCGATGCCGCCCGTTTACGGCAGGCGGGGCGGGCCAGAAGATGGCTTGTCAACCCCTGCAGGGTGCCGAGCACCAGCGGAACGCCGCAGATGCCGGTTAACGAAATAAACTGGATCAGGGCCGGATAAGCCGTCCAGCTCCGTGCAAAGGATTGAGCCAGTCCCCAGATGGGAACGGCTGTGCAGGATGCCCAGTCCAACAGGGCCCAGAAGGCCCCGACAGCCAGCGAACCGAGGAGGACGCCTTGTCGAACAAGGAACGCACAGCCCAGACAAAGCAGGGTCAGAATCCCGGTGAACCAAATCAGCAGACCGACAGTAACAAGCAAAGGCATTCGCAAGGCGAACATCTGCGGAATCGAAAAGGCCAGCCCCATATAGAATCCGCACAATGCGGCGGCCTTGGGGTTGAAGGTTCGCAAGCTTAAGAACAGTAGAGCCGGCAGAGCCGATAATTGCAAAAGACACAAAGGCCCGTACAGATTGCCCGCCATCAGCAGCAGCCCGCCCGCAATTCCCGCTCCTTTATAAGCCCATTCTCTCCTGTCCATACCCGCCTCGCAAGGAGTTAGGAAGTTTTCTTCTGCCTGGGCAGAAGGATAACAGATAAGTTTCTATTCTGCAAGGAAAGCACGTCTCATTTTTCAGAAGAAAACTATTTTTTTTGCCCTTCCAATATGGTTTAATATAGGAAAAATCTTTTATCCATCCCGTGCTTTTTCAAGGAAAGGAGAGTCGTATGAGTCTGTGGAAGGAATTCAAGGCGTTTGCGATGCGGGGCAATGTGATTGACATGGCCGTCGGCATCATCATCGGGGCCGCCTTCGGCAAGATTGTCAACTCGCTGGTCAATGATGTCCTGATGCCGCCGCTGGGGATGCTGCTGGGCCAGATGGATTTCTCAGAGTTTTCCATCACCCTGCGGGATGCGGTAGTCTCCGAGACCGGACAAGTGGTTTCGCAGGCCGTCAAAATCAACTACGGGATGTTCATCAACACAGTGATTAATTTCATCATCGTGGCCGCCGCTATCTTTGCCTTAATTAAAATTATCAATCTGGCCAAGAAAAAAGAAGAGGCGGCTGCACCGGCCCCGACACCGAGCAGACAGGAACTTCTGCTCGAAGAAATCCGTGACATCCTGAAATCCAGGTAAAATCCTCTGTCATTCCCGCGACCTGTCCTTCGAAGCTTTCAGCGAAGAAGGAAGGCGGGAATCCAGAGCGTTTGGTTTGACTTCCAGCCCGATAAAAGGGATTGCCGGGAAGTTCAGGACATCCGGCGAATCCGGACCTCAATGTCCTTGTCCTCGGCCAGAAGCCGAACCAGTTCCTGTGGGTCGGTCTGCCCGTAATGATAGGGATAAAGCACTTTGGGGCGGAACATCCGTGTTGCGGCCGCGGCCATTTCCGGCGTCATCGTATACGGCAGATTCATCGGCAGGAAGGCGACGGCGATATCTTTGAGGTTTTGCATTTCCGGGATGTTTTCCGTATCACCGGCAATATAGACCCGTGTCTTGCCGAACGTGATGACGTAGCCGTTGCCCTGTCCTTTCGGGTGGAAGGGCTGGCCGTCCGGCCGTTTATGAATCAGGTTGTAGGCGGGTACCGCTTCGATGTCCAGGTCCAGCACTTTTTTCCTGTCGCCGTTTTTCATCACCAAGCCCTTCGGGACGGCCTCCCGGCATTTTTCAGGAATGACCACGATGGTACCCTCTTTTCCAAGCAGCTCGACCGCTTTGGAATCCAGATGGTCCCGGTGCTCGTGGGTAATCAGAATCAGGTCCGCCTTGGGCAGTTTTGTGTAGTCGGCCAGCTGCGTCCAGGGGTCAATGTGAATGACCTTGCCGCCGCAGGTCATCATCAGCGTGCCGTGCCCGATAAAGGTAATAACCAAATCCCCCAACTCGGTCGGAAAGACATCGGTTTCAAAGGTCTTTTCCTGCTTTTGTGAGTCTTTCGGCTCATCCGCCGTATGCACGGGCTGGTTTAGGAATAACGGCGACAATCCGCAAAGAAAAACAAGGACTTGTTTCATAAGCGTTTCTCCTGAAAGGTTTTCCCCTTAAAACATCTCGCCTGCCTCATTTCAGGCTTATTTCAATTGAAAGATTTCCGGTGGAATTGCTTTATTTATAGCCTCTTTGGCCTCTGAGGAAATCGGAGCAGTTTCAAACGGAGTTTGTCCGGAGTTGTTTTTCAGAGCGGGGTCAGCTCCGTGCTCCAGAAGCATCCTGACGGCCTGGGGATTGGCATGGTAACAAGCGCTCCAAAGCGGACTTCGTCCGTATTTGTCCAGGTAATTTGGATTGGCCCCGGCCTCCAAAAGGATTTTCAGACAATCTTCCTGATTGCGGCGGACGGCATAAAAGAGCGGAGTTTGGTCCTGTTTATCCGGTTTGTTCACATCAGCACCCGCCTTAATCAGCAGGGCAAGAATGTCTGCTTTCTGAGGCGAAAAGAAATCGTTTTTCAGAAGAGCATGGAGAATGGTAAATCCCTCGTGATTTTGATGATTCAGGTCTGCACCATTTTGAACAAGGAGTTCAAACAAGTCTTTTCGGAGTGAGGCATAGAAAAGCGGCGTATCTCCGTTTTCATCCTGGGCATTTATATCGGCTCCGTGCTGAAGGAGGAATTCGATGGAGTGTAATCGTTCAAAACGGGCGGCCTGATGCAGAGCCGTCTGACCGGAAGCCGAGGCGGCATTGACATCGGCACCGTAGTCCAAAAGAACCTGCAGTGTGGAGGGATTGTCATACAGAATGACGGCCTCATGAAGCGGGGTACCTCCGTTGCTGTTTGCTGCATTGACCTCAGCTCCAAGTTCCAGAAGGAGTTTTACGGGACCGTGGTTATAAGCCGCTTTATGCAGGACTGTTTCTCCGTTTTTGGGATTTGTTTGGCGGATGGAAAATCCTTTTTGGAGATAGTAGCGGATTAAATCTTCCTGTTTGAAAATGACGGCGGTAAAAAATACTGTGTTCCCGTCATCATCTTCCGCCTTCAGATCGGCTCCGGCGTCTACCAGCAGCTGTACCATATCCGTGAATCCTCTCGCAGTGGCCACATGAAGGGCGGTCCATTGGTCCGGGGGGCGCCGATGATTCACATCTGCCTTCAGCTGAAGAAGACAGCGGGCCATCGGCAGGTCGTTTAAATACACGGCGGTTTGCAGCGGGGTGAACATCTGGCCCGCAAAGAGTTCGCAGACGGCATTCAAATCCTCCCCACTGTTCGCCAAATTATTCACAAGATTTTGTTCTTTGAGCAGGACAGCCAGGTGGATTGGAGAGTTTACTTTTTGGGTCCATTCTGCTCGCAGTCTGTCCAATTCGGCTTCTTGTTCTTTCCGCCGTCGTTTTGCCTCTTCTTTTTGAACCTGCTTCAGAGCCGGCTGATGGGGCGGTTTTTGTTTGGAAACAGAATCGAGCAGGGCTGCGGCTTTGCTTTGTTTGGCTTCCTGAGCAATCTGAAGCGGAGTTTTGCCTTCGATATCCCGGGCATCCGGCTGTGCGCCGGCTTTCAGCAGGAGCGTCAGGATTTCCGGATTTCCTTGCCGAGCAGCTTCGTGGAGCGGGCTGCGGTCGAAGTAATCCGCGCCGTTGACATCGGCTCCGGCATCCAGCAAAAATTGGCAAAGGGAAGTATTGCCGTAAACAGCAGCGAGATGGAGAATGGTTCGGCCGGTTCGGTTGCGGGCATTCAAATCCGCCCCATTCTCAGCCAGACAGCGGACAATTTGTTCTTCTTTTACAGCGATATGAATCGGATATTCTCCAACAGAATTGGGCTGATTTATGCCGACCCCCTTGGCAATCATTTTTTTCATCATTCCCACGGCGGCCGTGCCCAACCTATTGGAGCAGAGAACATGCAGAGGAGTGTCTCCCCGCAGGTCTCTGAGGGTAAGGTCCGAATTGGCTCCGAGCAGGACATCACATACTTCCAGATACTGGATGGAGGAAGCTTCACAGGCATAATGCAGTGGGGTTCTTCCGAAACGGTTTTGGGCATTCACATCGGCGCCGTTCCGGATAAGGAATACAGTGGCTTCCTTTCGTCCGCCTCGGGCCGCCAGATGAAGCGGGGTATTGCCGAAGCGGTCGCGGGCGTTCACATCGGCTCCGCGGCTGACCAGCAGGTTGAGAATCTCCTCAGATGCTCCTTTGAAGGCGGCCCGGTGAAGGGGGGTTTCCCCAAGGGGGGAGCGGATATTGATATCCAGCCGCTGAGCCAGGAGCCATTCCATCAGTTTTCGGTTTTGCTGTTCGGCCGCCCAGTGCAGAAGAGAATAACCGTCGCTGTCCGGAAGGAATGGATTGATTTTTTGTTCGGAAAGGGAGTTCAGAAAACTCTGCCATTCCGGATGCTCTGTGTTGACGGTCGGATTGCCCCAGATATCCGTTGTTCTGAATTTTTCCGGAATCAGGGCAGGCGGTCGGAGCACATAGGGAATCTCCCAGGGTTTACAGCGTAAAATCATCTTTTGTCTGTCCGGCAGTTCCTTCCCGGCGTACTCCGCTAAAGAAAAGTACATCTCACGAAGGAGGGGAATATTCGGATCAGCCCCGCTTTGAAGCAGGAAGGCAAAGGTTTTGTCGTCTGCTTCATAAAGAGCATCGGCCAAAACGGATTTTCCGTTTCCGTTAATTGCATTGAGCGAGCTGCCTTTGGAGGCGAGCAGCTGAATGATTTCTCTGTTCTGGGTGGAAACAGCCAGATTGATTGGAAGCCGGCCGTTCCCGTCGAGTGCAGAGATGTCAGCGCCATGCTCCAGGAGCAGTTTGACCAGTTCTTTGTTTTCCTTTCGGATGGCCAGGTGCAGGCAGGTGAATGAGTCGTTATTATATCGATTGGGGTCTGCGCCTCTGGCGAGCAGCCAGGCGATAATCGCCGGCCGATTGGATTCAATTGCAAGATGCAGGGCGGTCCACTGGTACCGATTGGTCCGCTGAATGTCTGCCCCTTGTTCCGCCAAAAATTGACAGGCCTGGAGAGCCCCTTCTGCGGCGGCGCAGTGCAGCGGTGTCCATCCGTTTCGGCTGTTGGGAGTGTCCGGTTTCAATCCGGCTTCCAGAAAGAGACGAATAATATCCGGCAGATTTTTCCCGGCAGCGGCGTGAATCGGAAGCCACTGGTTGGAATCACCGTGCAGGGGGTCTGCCCCCATACTCAGCAGAAACTTGACCATATCCGGATGGTTTCCGAGAACGGCTAAGTATAAAGGGGTCCGTCCTTTCGCGTTGACCGATTCCAGTTTTGCACCCTTGGAAATAAGCAGACTGGCAATTTCGACATTTCCATTGGAGGCGGCAATATGCAAAGGCGTCTGTCCGTCTTTGGAGGCGATGTTGGTGTCAGGGTCAAACCGGAGAATTGTCTGAACAAGTTTTTCGTTGTTGGCTTCTACAGCCAGGAAAAGAGCCGTGCGGCCCTGTTCATCCTGGGCGTTAAGGTCACGGCCCTCCTGAAGCAGTTGGGTAATTTTGTCGACCGATTCTCGGCTGTGCGGCGGGGGTACGGCTGTTTCTGAGAAAACGATTCTGGAAAGAAACAAAAGAAGAGAAATTGACAAAAGGAAACCCGTAGCCGCTTTCGGTTGTTTCATAAAAAGTCCTCCTGAGTTCAGGAATAGATAAGTCATTTTTGGCTCGGAAATCAAGTTCTTTCTGTCAAGCTTCTGCCAAATTGACATAAGACGACAGCCCCCGCTTCTCTGTAAGATGTTATGAATAAAGCAGATACGTTTTCTTGCTGGGCCCGGCACATCCTTTGCACATCCCGAAATCAAGCGATTTTGACAACAAAAAAGAGGAGATCGAAATATGGCAAAAATTATCGGCATCGATTTGGGGACAACCAACTCTGTGGTGGCGGTGATGGAAGGAAGCACACCGAAGGTGCTGATTAACGCAAACGGCAGCCGACTGACCCCTTCAGTGGTTGGTTTCACTGAAAAAGGAGAACGTCTGGTCGGCCAGGCGGCCCGCCATCAGCAGGTCACCAACCCGAAAAACACCATTTACTCCATCAAGCGGTTCATGGGCCGACGGCACCGTGAGGTCAGCGAGGAAGAAAAGATGGTTCCCTATACTATCGTCGGCGGTCCGGATGAATTGGTGAAAGTCAGGGTCCGAGATAAAGAATATACTCCACCGGAAATCTCCGCAATGATTCTTCAGGACCTTAAGAAAACGGCGGAGGACTATCTGGGTGAGAAAGTCACTCAAGCTGTCATTACGGTTCCTGCCTATTTTAACGATTCCCAGCGGCAGGCCACAAAAGATGCCGGCACGATTGCCGGGCTGAAGGTGGAGCGGATTATCAATGAACCGACCGCCGCGGCGTTGGCCTACGGTCTGGAAAAGAAGAAAAATGAGAAAGTAGCCGTCTTTGACTTCGGCGGCGGGACGTTTGATATCTCCATTCTCGACATCGGAGATAATGTTTTCGAAGTCCTCAGCACCAACGGCGATACGCATCTGGGCGGGGATGACCTCGATGAAGTCCTGATTAATTATCTGGCCGAAGAGTTCCGCAGGACGGAGGGGATTGACCTGCGTCAGGACCCGATGGCTCATCAGCGGCTCAAAGAGGCCGCCGAAAAGGCCAAGTGCGAGCTGAGCACGCAGGTTGAGACTACGGTCAATCTGCCGTTTATTACGGCCGACCAGAACGGGCCGAAGCACCTGAATATTACGATTACACGCAGCAAGTTTGAGGCCCTTTGCGACCATGTGTTTGAGCGGCTCAAAGCCCCGTGCTATCGGGCGCTGGAGGATGCCAAACTGCGGCCGGAGGATATTCAGGAGGTTCTGCTGGTTGGAGGTTCGACGCGAATCCCGAAAGTCCAGCAGATTGCTCGGGAAATCTTCAAAAAAGAACCCAACAAGAGTCTCAACCCCGACGAGGTTGTGGTGATTGGAGCGGCGATTCAGGGGGCTATCCTGGCCGGCGATGCAGGCGTGAAGGATATTCTGCTGCTGGATGTGACGCCGCTGTCGCTGGGTGTCGAGACGCTCGGCGGAGTAATGACCAAACTCATCGAGCGGAATACGACAATTCCTACAACCAAGAAGGAGATTTTCTCCACGGCGGCGGACAACCAAACCAGCGTCGAAATCCATGTTCTGCAGGGAGAGCGTGAATTCGCCAGGGACAACCGCACACTCGGCCGCTTCCAGCTGACGGGGATTCCGCCGGCGCCTCGCGGAGTGCCTCAGATTGAGGTGACGTTCGATATTGATGCCAATGGGATTCTGAACGTCTCGGCCAAAGACCTCGGGACCGGCAAGGAGCAGTCGATTGTGATTCAGTCCAGTTCCGGCCTGAGCAAGGAAGAGGTCGAGCGGATGGCCAAAGAAGCCGAAGCCCATGCGGCGGAGGATAAGAAACGCCGTCAGGTGGTCGAGATGAAAAATCAGGCCGACCAGATGATTTACCAGACGGAAAAGCAGCTCAAGGAGTTCGGCGACAAGGTGCCTGCGGATGTCCGAAGCCGGATTGAGTCGGCCATGAATAACCTCAAAGAGGCCATTAAAGGCGATGACGGCGAGGCGATTCGCCGGGCGCTGGACAACTTTAACAGTGAGGTGCAGCTGCTGGGCAAGACGCTGTATGAGGAAGCCGCCAAGCGGCAGGCTGCATCCGGCTCGGCAAAAACCTCCGGAACCCATACGCCGCCCCCGGAAGGGGAGGTCCGCCGAAAAGGCCCCAATGATGTGATCGATGCCGAGTTTGAGGCCAAATAGTCCACTCTGCCGTCAAGTTCCTGTCTGAATGAAAAGCCGCTTTTTCAGTATTGAAAAGGCGGCTTTTTTTAATGCTCCTCGAACGCCGCGAGCATTTCCGCTCGACCTCCGAAACTTTCACGAAGGAGAAAGGCGGGAATCCAGATTTCCGGCACATATTTCTTGAATGCTTTTTAAGAGTCTCAACGGATTCGTATGGAATCCGAACTTGCTGTTCTGATGTGCAGAAATGTGAAGTTTTTGTCCTATAAAATCTTTTTTTTCTTGACCTTTTGGGGTTTTGTTCGTATAAAGAGAAACGTTTCCGAGGGTGATGCCGTGCTGTTCAGAGAAGGGAGTCGATTATGGTAATACCCAGACCACGGCTCAGCGAGTTAAAAGCCCAACCCCCTTTGCTTATCATTTTTTCTCCCACGCCGGATCATCGCTGTTATCAAATGCAGGTCGAACAGCTGGAAAGCATTCGGCTGGCAATGCAGGACTGTCGTCTGACGGTGGCGGAGATTTTTGAACAGGGGCAGGGACGGATTGGCCAGACGGAGCTTCCTGCTGAAGGATGTGCCCGGTTTCGCGAAAAGTTTCGTATTTGTCCGGGCCAGTTTAAGGTTTTTTTGGTCGGCAGCGATTCAGAAGTGCATCTGGTTTCTGAAGACTGCATCTCCTGGCAGGAACTGCTGATGCGGGTGGACAACGCGGCCAAAACCTTTACACCGAGCCTCTGAGGGGATTGTCAGGGAGGCCGGAAACGAGATGGCCGCGGGAAAGAAGGGGGTCTTTTAAAAACCGGTTTTCTGTAAACCGGTTTCTTTTTTTTAAGTAGAATCTAAGAGATTGTAAAAAGGAAAGTTAGTGTTTTTGGAAAACAGTTGTACCTTTTGTTATGTTTCGGTACAATATCGGAAAAAGAAACAAGATATACTTTGGAGATTATACACATGTGCGATACATGCGGCTGCGGCCAAAAGAGTTTTGAAACGAAAGTATCGGAGGTGATCGATTCCATCCGCCCGATGCTCCAGAATGACGGGGGCGATATTGAGTTAGTCGGTGTTGATGCGGATCATAAGGTTCGGGTGCGGCTTCAGGGGGCCTGCCGAGGATGTCCCGGGGCCAGAATGACCCTGAAAATGGGGGTCGAGCGGCTTTTGAAGCAGCGGGTACCGGAAGTTAAGGAAGTTGTGGCTGTTGAATAACGTGAAACTTAGTTTGAGTCGGAATTCAGACGGTAGATTAAGATAAAACGCTTTGGATAAGATGGATTACGAATGGTCCCAACCAGATGGAAGGGACCATTTTTTTCAGGGGGCATGATTACTTTTCCATCCTGAATACGTGCTCCCAAGCGGGCGATGCGCTCTAAGCGATATTTTTTGTAATAGCTGTTAGCATGAGCAAATCCTAAACGGGAATCCCAGGCAAGATAGGTAATATTTTTCCTCCGGCAGTCCTCAATGAACTCTTCGAGGGTGTCTCCATCTATATTTTGGGTATGGACAAAATTTGTATCCATTCCCTCCAAAAATTGTAGAAGGAGATGGGGCATGGTTGTGACCATTTTTTGGTCAGGTGAGGCGTTCTTTTGATACCAGACCGCTAAATCCTTGAACTCGCGGTCGTAGTCACCGTTCCCGACTTTTCGGATGATTTCACTCTGGTTGGCAAAGAGTGCCCAGGATGTGATTCCAAGAACAGCTGCAGTCCATCCAATCAAGCGGCCTTTGCTTGAGGCAATTATTATTGTCCCAAACAGAGCAGAGAAGAGGAGAGCAACCCATGGTACAGAAGCAGAACGGGGGCTGAACTTTTGGATTTGTGCAAGCGGTTCAACTAATGCAAGAGCGGTACTAATCCCTATGAGAAAAAGGAGTGCCTGGACAATGATTACGGCTGGTTTGGGAACATTTACGGTTTCTTTGAAAAGAAGCCAAAAACGGCGAAAACCGAACAGCCAAAGCAGAAGGACCAGCCAGGCGATGGGGGCGGCGTAGCGCGAGCGGGTGCCGGTGCGGGCTGAATGCAGAAGGAAATAAACAGCCGTGAAAACAAGGATGGGCAACAGATCGGTGTGTTTTTTCCAGAGAATAAGAAAAACGGCGGTAACCAGACCTGCCCAGAAAAGCACTGTACAAAGAATGACTATGGACCGGAGAGGAGGATACGGGGTCTGGAAAAACGGCTGGATGGTGATTTGCCGGAGGATTTGGGCAAAACGTCCAAAGACCATCGAACCGCTTTCGGCGGCTGCCGTGTAGCCGGACAGGTAATCTCCGGAGCCGGAGTGGCGGGTGAGAAATTGTCCGAGCACCCAAAGGGCGGTCGGCAGGGCGGCCGAAAAGGCCAGGGCCGTTGAGAGAAGCCGTTGGCGGAGAGAGGATTGCCGGAGGATATCCGAGAGCCAAACGAGGAGGATGAGGACGGCTCCTTCATAGCGAATGAAGGCAGCACCGAAGGCGGCGGCATAAGCCCAGCGGCTGGGGAGCAAAAGCAGCCAAAAGGTCAGCAGAAAGAAGAACAGCAGGGGGATTTCGGCGATAGGATGCACCAGCCAGATAAGCACCTCAGGATTGACCAGAGCCAGCAGGGCGGCCCAGAAAGCAGCGCGTCCGAGGAAGCGGCGGGCGATGAGATAAAAAAGCCAGCCGCACAGGGGATAAAGCAGAGCATTGAGCAGCAGACCGGCGGTCAAGACCGGATGGGGGCCTTTGAGGAAAAGACTCAGAGCGATTTGCAGGATGCCCAGACCGGGGAGGCGTTTGAAAGAGGCCGGCAGACGGAAATGCAGGATGTCGCGGGCGGTTTGGACGAAGGCGGGAAAGTCCGAGTTGGGGACGGCCTGATGGCCGAAGAAAAGAACAGACAGGTAGGCGCCGAACAGCAAAACAAGAAGCGGGGCGACTGTTTCGGGACTAAGCAGACGCCGGAAAAAGGCAGCAGGGGTTGACACCGGTGCAGTTGGTGCGGACGGTGACGCCGAAACCGCCGGCTCTATATGCTGTCTGTGTTTTCTGCGTCGGGAAGTCATTTGTTTGCAAGCACAACACCCAAAGACCGTTTAGCTAACTTTATTTTGAGGAGGCGGTTTTGTCCAGGAAAAAGCAACCGCAGATTTCGCGGATTACACGGATTGAAGAAAGGAAGAATTACGAATTAAGAATGAAGAAAGAGAGTCCCTCGGCCAGTTACCAGCAACCGGCGGCTGGACTCCGGAAAAATCCGAAATTCCAAAACCAAACGGCAAAAGGAGGATTGTCGAAGGTGAATACGATGTTCCATGGCCATCCCAAGAACTCTTGAATTTTGCTTGACTCGGCTGAAAAGACTTATGTATAAATAGTATAGGAGGTTTTAGGACGGGTAAAAAGTTCCCGCCCTTTGAACATTTAGGAGAGGCAAAGGAGAAAACGGCAACTCTGCAGTACCCATATCTCCGAGATTCCTTGCCGAAGCGACAATTGCAGCAGGGAGGATTCAGCTATGAAATAACTCTTTTTGCTCTGAGCTCCCGTATCATCAGGGACAATATGGACAGAAGATTAGGTCAGCGGAGCGGGGCAGATTTCGCAGAGTAGGTTCTCTTTCCGGAACGCTGGTTTGCAGGGCCTCGATGCGCCATAAAGAAGATGATTTTCCAATCCCTGAGACTGTATAAAGATGAACGAAAGTGGAGGGATGCAATCATGAAAAAGGAGACAGCCGTATTGCTTATTACAGCAGGTCTTTTTTTGAGCGGCCGGGTTTTGGCGGTGTTAAGCGGAAGCGGGACGGAAGGGGAGCCCTACCTTATTCAGTCGCTGGCGGATTTTGATGAGTTTGCGGGCAATCCTTCCTATTGGGCAGGCGGGATATATGCCAAACTGATGTGTGATCTGAATCTGGCGGGAAGGACCTACACGCAAGCCGTGATTGCCCCGGATACAAGCACGGACTCGGGTTTTCAGGGGACAGCTTATGCCGGCATTTTTGAAGGCGATGGTCATATCCTGTTGAATCTGACCATTAATGCCCCGACGCAGGATTATATCGGGTTGTTTGGTTATGTTTCTCCGGGCGGTCAAATCAGGAATCTGGGTGTTGAGAACGGCAATATCCAATCCGGAGATTTATTTGTCGGCGGGCTGGCGGGAAGAAATGAGGGCACCCTTGCCGGCTGTTATGTCACCGGTGGGGTTACAGGAGGGCAAGCAAGCGGCGGGCTGGTGGGGTATAATCAGGGAGGTAATTTAACCTCCTGCTATACCGCCTGTTCGGTTACAGGAAAGGGAGCTTATTATACTGGTGGGATGGTGGGATATAATGTGGGAGGGGTTCTGCGTTCCTGCTATGCCTCCGGTATGGTTACGGGAAAATATGATGTCGGCGGTCTGGTGGGATACAATGAGGAAGGGATTCTGTACTTCTGCTATGCCGCCGGCAGGGTTATAGGAGAATATAATTATGTCGGCGGTCTGGTTGGAAATCATCACAACGGTACTCTCACCAATTGCTATGCCGCCGGACCCGTTACAGGAGGACGTTATGTCGGCGGGTTGACGGGGGATAATTATACCGGCACTCTGACTGCCTGTTATGCCTCCGGTGCGGTGCAAGGAAGCAGTTTTGTCGGCGGGCTGGCGGGAAGTAATGGCGGTACACTCACTTCCTGTTATGCGACCGGTTCAGTTACAGGCAAATTTGGCGGCGGACTGGTGGGGTATAATTATGGTCCTCTGACCGCCTGTTATGCCGCCGGTGCAGTGACAGGGAGCAGTCCTGTCGGCGGTCTGGCGGCGTGGAATGCTTCCGGCACGATTGCCTCCTGTTTCTGGGATATCGAAACCAGCGGTCAAACAGCCAGTGCCGGCGGGATGGGCAAAACGACAGCCGAAATGAAGACCCTTTTGACTTTCCTCAGCAGCGGCTGGGATTTTACGAATGAGGCGGCCAACGGAACGAATGATATTTGGCGGATGTGTGTGGACGGCCTCGATTATCCGCGGCTGAATTGGGAAAGAACCAGAGGCGATTTTGCCTGCCCGGACGGTGTCCGTCTTGAAGATTTGTTATTCTATACGGGCAAATGGCTGATGAATACCTGTACAATTGCTAATCTCTTTTGCGGCGGGGCGGATTTCAATGCCTCCGGGGTTGTGGATTTTGCCGACTGGGTCATTTTTGCGGAACATTGGCTGGAAGGGATATAGTTTGCCCTGTAGAAATTGCGCAGAATCCGGCGGCCCGTTGGATAAAAAAGAGACCGCCGGGGATGAGCCGGCGGTCTGCGAGGAGTGCGTAATCTTTCTCATTTTCAAGAGCTAATCGTCTTCGGGCTGCTGGAGCTGAGCGAGCAGGTCGAGGAGTTTTTGGACGGCGGGCTGATTCGCCGGGTCTTTGGCCGCTTCCTTCAGATGGTCGGCGGCCTTGTCATACTTTTCGATGCCGATGTACTGATACCCCAAAAGCAGATGGAAATCGGCCGCAAAGGGCTCGGCCTGCGCCGCCTTTTCGAGGGCCTCAATCTGGGCCTGCAGCACCTCTTCCTTTTCATACAGTCCGCGCGGGTAGTAAATCGTCAGCTGGTCATCCGGAATGGCCGCCACGGCTGAACGCAGTACAGCGGCAGCGCGGGCATAATCGCCGTCGGCAAAGAGGGCCTGACTGTACGTGAACGGCAGGATGATGTCATCCGGAGAAATCCGCACGGCCTCTCGGAATTGATCAGCGGCATCCGCGTATTTGCCCGCCAGGAACAGATTGACGGCTCGATCGAAGCACAGGTCGGCGGCAGTCTGGAACTGAGGAGCGTCAGGTGCAGAAATCTTTTCGATATAGCCGCTCACATCATAGTTAGAATCGCCAAAGGGATACTTCCAGGCCGTAGAGGTTTTCTGCGAAGAATTGGTGTCGGCCGTGCCGTAGTAGTTATACGTATTGTATGTGTTCTGCTCGATGACCGGGGTGGGGGTGATGACGGTCGGGCCGTACCAGTAGTACGGATGACAGCCATACCAGTAATAGCGAATGTATCGGTATTCGCACGGCCACCAGCCGCCGATGCTCACAAAGACATAGCGGCGGTGATAGCGGGGGTAATAATACGTCAGGCCCCAGCAGGAACGATAGGGTACGCAGGCCAGACGGGCACAGGAATTAAAGGAAAATGTCAGGGAAAAATACGAGCCGCAATCGTGCCAGTGCGGACTGCTGCGGACAATCACCAGGTCGGGATGAAGTCGGCGAGGGATATAGGGCCGCGGACGGTGAGGTGTGATGTCGCCGACGACCACAATCTTTTTTTCCGGGGTGATGGTGATTTTGCTGTCATATCGGTCTTTATGGCTTGGACGGCTGTTGTGTACGGACGCCCGTGCCTCTCGATCCGGACGGTGTCGGGTCGGCTCGCTGAGCTCATCGGCCCGGATGATGCTTTGACTGCCGGGGCGTGCGGGCTGGGGTTTTGTGCCGCCGTCGCGGGTTTCACGCAGGGCGGGCCGTTCGATTTTGGAAACGATGACGCGGCGATTCTTCCGCTCCGAAGCGGCACGGACCGAATCGGTTTGCTGTCCGGACTTTTCTTTTCTGTCGTCCGTCTTCTGCTCGGAGGATTTCAAGATCGGCGTACTGCGTGTATTCTGCGGACGAGCCGGTTTGTTTTTGTCGGCGGAGGATTTTGTTTCTTGTTCTTCCGGAGAATCGGATTGAGTGCGTCGGCCGTTTCGGCCGGCGGAAAGATTGGTGACAACAACGTGCCGCCGGCTGTTCAGACGGCTTTGAGAACGTACGGAAGATGAGGAGGATGCATCTGTCGGCGTTTTGACTTCAGTGGGAGCGGAGCGTTCCGGTCGGGTTGGACGTGAGAAGGTTTTTGAATTGGTTGAACGGGCTTTCAAAACATCCTGTGTATCCGCAGGTCTGGAAACAGACGGCGGGCTGGTTCTGCGTGCAGTTTTTTCAGCAGAGACGACTTTTCCTTCTGTCTGCTGCGGACTGCCTTGTGAGGTTTGCGCAGACAACCTGCGGCTTTCAGAAGACCGCGTGGGCCTTGCGGCAGGCGGAGTAGGTCGAGCCAGAGCATCTCGTGCTGCGGCGGCTTGCTGGTCAGACTGCTGAATCGAGCGGGAAGGTTCCTGAGTGGGCGCGGAATGCTCTTGCGGTTTTGCCGGTTCAGCGGGCGGCGCCGGCTGCGGCGGAGGAGTTTCCTGGCTTTGCGGTGCGGCGGCGGGGCGGTCGTTTCCGCGAGAGGCATTGCGGTTGTCCGGTTTTTCCCGGGCCACAGCGGTCAGGGAGACAGCCCAAATTGCCAACCCTGCCAGAAGCCATTTTGTTTTTTTGATTTTCATGGCTTATCTCCTTTCTTCGCAGAACGGGCGGTTCGAGCCCGATTTGCTTCTGCGACTTTTAGGATTTCGAGGGCTGGTTCTGCATCGCTGACAGGTATCTGTCCAAAAATTTGGATGCCCGCGTGCAAATGCGAATCAGGACCTCTTTTTCTTCCGGGGTTACGTTAATGGCATGGAAAAGAGCGTTAAAACGTTCGGTCTGCTGCTCGAGATGTTTTTGAATCGTCTGTCGGCCTTTGTCGGTGAGTTTGACCAGGGTCACCCGCTGGTTGTCGGGCTTGATGGTCTTGGATACGAGTCCTTTTTCGCGCCACAGACGCGTGAGTGTTATCGAGATGGTGCTTTCACTGACGTTCGGCCAGGATTGGGCGATTTCGGAGACCGTCATCTCGGGGCGTTCGAGCAGCTGCTGCAAGATCAGGGCCTCGCGTTCACTCAGGGAGCCGGGCGCATCGCCTTCCTGTGCGGCGCGAATCAGACGCATCCGCAAACTCAAATCCTGTATGGCCTTTTCCAATTCCGGTCCCATGGGGCCGTCCAAGAACCGTCGTCTTTTCTGTAAGGTTATACGCTCATTATACAGAAAATATTTCAAGAAATACAATGTTTATTTATTGAAATGTTTAATAGTTGATATAATGCGGGTCCTATAAAATCATATCCATTTTATTTTTAAGGGTTTACAAGCGGAAAGCCAGATAAAAAAATGTTGAGAAGAAAGAAATTATTACGGCAAACAGGGAAACAATTCGCTGCCAGCTCGGGGTTTTCCAGATGAAGGGCTGGGTAATAAGTGCAAAAAGAAGCCCGGCGAAGGGGATTATAGAGGCGGCTAAGGCAATCAGGGCCAGCACAGTCGGGAGCAGGGAGGAAGGAGTCTTCCAGAGCATTTGGTGAAGGTCGGCAGGTGTCAGTTGGGATACTTCTTTCAGCGGGAGATTCAGGGAAAAACTCCTCCCGCAGTTCCGGCAGGTCAGTCGGGTTGTGCGAACCCGAAACGATGGAATAAAGAAAAACAGTGTCCCTTTTTCCACAATCTCTGCGGAATCCGCAGGCCCCCTTTCCCCGCAGGATGGACAGTCTATTGTGAGGGCAGGCCCTTCCGTTTCCCGACAGGATGTACTGAACACAAAAAAGAACATAGGGCTTTCAGTCCGGCTGTTTCCAGGCGTACACGAAGCCGTCGTCGCAGCCGACCAGAACAAGATTGCTCACGACAGACGGTGAAGAGACGATTGGCTGAGCAAGGTTGGCAGACCAGAGTTCTTTGCCGTCAGCCAGCGAGAGCATCCGGAAGAAGCCGTCATTGGAGCCGAACAGAACTTTCGTGCCGCAGATGACCGGGCTGGAATTGACGGCATCCTCCGTGCGGAACGTCCAGAGGAGCCCGCCGGTCTTTCGGTCCAGGCAGAGGACTTTATTTTTTTGCGAGCTGACAACCAGGTATTGCTCATTGACAGCCGGTACGGCAAAGAAGGCGTCGTCCGGATGAGTGGATGTCCAGACGATTTGTGCCGTTTGGATATCCACACAAAAGAGCTGTCCTTCGAAGTTGCCGACATAGGCCAGGTTCTCGTACACAGCCGGGCTGGACGGAATATAAGAGCCGGTGTCGATTCGGCGAACCTGGCCGGGGTCGTCTGGATGAATCAGATACAGGTTGGCATCGCAGCCGCCGGCAATGACCGCCGACGGAACGGCCGCCGGAGTGCCGTTCAAATAACTTTCGGTTTGGAAGGTCCACAGGGCTTTTCCATCGGGGCTGAGGGCGTGGAGGGTTCCATCGTAGCTGCCGAAAAAAATACGGCCGTTAAGGAAGTTGGCGGAGCCGGCGATTTTGCCTTTGGTTTCATATTTCCACAGGACGGCACCGTCAGCGGGGTTGATCGCATAAAACCAGCCGGTGGTGGTGCCGACATACAGAGCCGATTTAGTCCAGAGAGCGGAGGCCTCCATTTCTCCCAGTTCCCGGCTCCAGAGAAGAGCCCCAGTCTTCAGGTCGAGGGTGTACAGTTTTTGGTCGGTCGAGGTGATATAGACTTTGCCGTCGGCGGCGATGGGGGTGGATTTAATGGGGCCGGCTGTTTGGAATTTCCAGGCGAGTGCCAGACGGTTCGGTAGTTCGCCCGAGGCGGTGCCGGTTAATTGCGGATTGCCGCGAAACATCGGCCAGGAGTCTGTGCCGAAGCTCACCCGCACAGCCGGCGGCGACGGCGGCTCCTTTTTCTGCAGTTTGGCCTGGCGATGGGCCGCAATGACCGCCAGAACAGCCGTCAGCGGCAGCAAAAGCAGCAGGAACGGAACCACTGTCCGCTGCAGATGCATAGGCGGTTTCCTTTCGAATCAGGAACTCATATGCCGTTCGATAAAACTCGTATCCACCTGATTTTTTACGAACAGGTTATGCGAGAGGATTTTCAGGCACGCCGGAATTGTCGTCTTGATCGGCTCGATGCGAAACTCCCGAAGGGCCCGCTTCATCGTGGCAATGGCCTGTTCGCGAGTGGGCTGATGGACAATCAGTTTGGCGACCATTGAGTCGTAATACGGAGAGACGACGGAGCCCTGAGCCAGATGGGTATCGACCCGCACGCCCGGCCCGCCGGGGACGATAAAGCGGTGAATCGGACCCGGACAGGGGGCAAAATTTCGGGCGGGGTCTTCGGCGTTGATGCGGCATTCCATTGCCACGCCGGTGTGCTTGATGTCCCGCTGGCGCAGCGTGAGCGGGTTTCCGGCGGCGATTTGAATCTGCCATTTAATCAGGTCCTGGCCCGTCACCAGTTCTGTGACCGGGTGCTCGACCTGAATGCGGGTGTTGACCTCGATAAAGTAGAAGTTTTTGTCACGGTCCAAAAGAAACTCGACCGTAGCGGCATTGTGATATTTGGCCTCGTGTACCAGCCGCAGGGCCGAGCGGCACAGCTCCTCGCGGGTTTTTTCGTCCAGCACCGGACAGGGGGATTCTTCAATGAGTTTCTGATGCCGTCGCTGAATGGTACAGTCGCGTTCATAGAAATGCACGGCGTTTCCGGATTTGTCGGCCATCACCTGCACTTCGACGTGTCGGGGTTCCACGATGTATTTTTCCAGATACAGGGCCCCATTTTTGAAGGCGGCTTCGGCCTCGGCGCGTGCGGCGGCGAAGGCCTTGTGCAGACTGATGTCGTTGTGGGCGACCCGCATCCCGCGTCCGCCGCCGCCTGCGGCGGCCTTGAGGATGACCGGATAACCGATTTTGTTGGCCAGCTTGATTGCTTCCGCTTCATCCTTCAGCTCGCCTTCCGAGCCGGGTACGAGGGGCACACGGGCCTTTTGGGCCACCAGGCGGGCCTGGACTTTGTCGCCCAGCATCCGCATCGATTTGGCGTCGGGGCCGATAAAGGTAATGCCGCATTCCTGGCAGATTTCAGCAAAATGGGCATTTTCAGCCAGGAAGCCGTAGCCGGGATGGATAGCATCTACATCGGCTACTTCGGCGGCGCTGATGATGGCCGGGATATTCAGATAGCTTTTGGCCGGTGTCGCCGGACCGATGCAGATGGCTTCGTCCGCGGTCTCCAGATACGGGGCTCCGCGGTCAGCTTCGGAAAAGACCGCCACGGCCTCGATGCCCAATTCATGGCAGGCCCGGATAATCCGCAGGGCGATTTCTCCTCGATTGGCAATCAGGATTCTGCTGAACATAATTTCCTCAAGTTTTGCCGGAACGGTTTGGCGGGGTTAGGGGCGCACCCGGAAGAGAGTCTGGCCGAATTCGACGGATTGGCCGTCTTTGACGAGGACTTCCACGATGGTTCCGGACACTTCGGCCTTAATTTCGTTCATTACTTTCATCGCTTCGACGATGCAGACAACTGTGTCGGGCTTGACTTTATCCCCCGGTTTGACATAGGGGGCGGCCTCCGGATTGGGAGCGGCATAAAAAGTCCCGACGATGGGAGATTTGATTTCCAGCAGACCGCTTTCTTCCGGCATAGCCATATCCGGCTGAGGTTTCTGGACGGCAGGGGCCGGAGCTGCAGGGGCTGCAGGAGCCGCTGGGACCACTGAAGGAACATAATGGGCCGACATCGGCTGCGGACGCTTCAGGTGGATTTTCTGGTCCCCATCCGCGATTTCCACCTCGATGAGGTCGTTTTCCTTCATCAGGTTAATCAATTCCCGTACTTTTTTCAGGTCATCCAGTTTGTCAGCCATTCGAGTTTATCCTTATCAAATGGGGGATTATCATTAAGAGACTGAGGGGTCAGTATAGAAAAAGACGAAAAAATTGCAAGGGTTTTTGTCTGCTTATAAAACAACAAAGCAGGTCTATATTATCCATTGCAGAGAGGATTCTTTACAAGACGAATCAGTTTTTGTATACAATTGCTCCAATGAAGAAAGGATTGCTGCAGCGGCTTCGGGAAGGCATTGTCATCGGCGATGGGGCGATGGGCACGATGCTCTATCAGCGGGGGGCTTTTGTCAATACCTGCTTTGAGGAGCTCAGTTTATCTCGGCCGGACTGGATACGGGAGATTCATCAGGCCTATATCCAGGCGGGCTGTGATTTTATTGAAACGAACACCTTTGGGGCCAACAGCATCAAACTGGGACGGTTCGGGCTGGCGGACAAGACGGCGGTCATCAACCAGACGGCGGCGGAAATCGCCAAAGACGCTGCGCCCGTGGAGGTTTTGGTGGCCGGTTCAATCGGTCCCAGCGGGCTGAATATTCCGGTGCCGGACCCGGAATTGACCTCCACGCTCCATCAGGTTTTCGCCGAACAGGCGCGGGCGCTGTTCGAAGGGGAAGTGGATTTCTTTCTGCTGGAAACCTTCAGCAGCGAAGCGGAACTTCTGATTGCCGTGGAGGCGGTTCGGTCTGTCTGTGAGCTGCCGATACTGGCCCAGATGACCTGTTTGGAGCATGCCCAGACGGTCTTTGGGACCCCGATTGAACAGGCCCTTGCTGCGGTTGCCCAGCACCCGGCGGTTGCGGCGGTCGGACTGAACTGTTCGGTCGGGCCTTCACATATGCTCGAGGCCCTTCAGCGGATTCGCGACATTACCGACAAGCCGATTTCCGTGCAGCCCAATGCGGGTCTGCCCCGTCAGGTGGATGGGCGGATGCTGTATATGTGTACGCCGGAGTATATGGCCGAGTATGCCAAGCGGTTCTTCGAAAACGGGGCGCGGATAATCGGAGGCTGCTGCGGGACCACGCCGGAGCATATTCATCAGATTGCCACGGCCGTCCGACCGCTGGACCGGGTGACATCGGCCGTGTCTGTGCCGTCAAGCCGGATTGAGGTGTCCGCTCCGGCCGGTGTCGAGCCCCGGCCGCTCAAAGAACGGTCCAAACTGGGGGCCAAACTGGCTGCCGGTCAGCCGATTGTGTGCGTGGAATTGACGCCGCCGCGCGGCGTGGACCTTCGCGGGGTGCTCGAGCGGGCCCGCCTGTGTGCCCAGCACGGCATTGATGCAGTCAATATTCCGGACGGCCCCCGCGCCAGCGCCCGGCTCAGTCCGATGGTTACAGCCGTCAAGATTGAGCAGGAGGTTGGGATCGAGACGATTCTGCACGTCTGCTGCCGGGATAAAAATCTCATTGGTCTTCAGTCCGATTTGCTGGGGCTGTATGCCGTCGGTCTTCGAAATGTGCTGATTATTACGGGTGACCCGCCCAAACTGGGCGATTATCCCAATGCCACGGCGGTTTTTGATTTGGATTCGATTGCCCTTACCCGCGTGGTTCAGAATCTCAACCGCGGGATTGATATTGCAGGCAATCCTCTGCCGGAGCCGCTGGGGCTAACCGTCGGCGTCGGGGCTAATCCGGTTGCGTCGGATATTCATCGGGAGATTGACCGGTTTCGGCTGAAGGTGCAGGCCGGGGCGGAGTATGCCATAACGCAGCCGGTCTTTGATTTGGAGATGTTTTTTGCGTTTCAGGCGGCTGTGGAGAATTGCCGCATTCCGATTCTGGCGGGCATCTGGCCGTTTGTCAGTTATAAAAATGCCGAGTTTATGGCCAACGAAGTGCCGGGAGTCGTTGTGCCGGAGGCACTGCTGAAGCGCATGGCCAAAGCCAAAACCCGCCAGGAGGGGCGCCGCATCGGGGCCGAAATTGCCCACGAAATGATTGCCCAGCTGGCCCCGCACGTGGCGGGCTTTGCCGTCAGTGCCCCGCTGGGGCAAGTTGAGATGGCCCTGGCGGCCCTGGGACGGTTTCCGCTTCAGGAGCTATAACAGCCCGCCTCTGTTTTAGGAGCCGGCTGGACCGGAGCCGTGGGTGATAAAGTTCCATACCTCCGTTGCCGCATAGTTTTCGACGGCTTCCAGATAGGGTCTTGGGTTAAAGCGTTCCCCGCCTGCCAGGACGCGCGGTTTGGGCCAGGTAAAGGCGGTTTCAACCAGGAGCTTGCGGGGTTCGCGGAGAAACGATTCGACCCGCAGTTCAATGGTGACCGGCTCCTGTCCTTCGGCAGCGTGGGGCGGAATCAGCAGACGCAGGCCGCCGCCGTGAACGGGCCGTCCGCCTAATGCCTTAAAATCCTCCGGCGACTGATTGAGCCGATTTTCCCATAAATACTGGAAGGCATGAACCTTCGTACTGTACAGATGGTCGATGCGGGCGCTGGTGTTCAGAATCTGGTACTGTTCGGCCGGCCAGATTTGCTGGTAGGCAGTCGTGACGGCCTCCGCCTCGCGGCAGAAATAGTCCAAGTCGCAGTTGGGATTCAGGGCGATAATCTTCAGATTGTGAATCTGGGGCGCCGGGCTTTCGAGGAGGATTTGCAGCGGGGAAGACGGCGGTTCCCGGCGGAGTTGGAAGCCGTTTTTGTACGAGAGGGATTGGGAGAATTCCAGGCCGTTTTCGAGCAGGGCTTTTTGGAAATCAATTTGGAGACTCGGTTCGGCATTCCAGTTGCCGGCAATCACATAACTGATGCTGAAATGCGCCGAGGTTTTCGATTCTCGTAAAATTAAATCCATAACCATCTCCTGTTTTTTGTGTTATTTATTATACGATTATCGGGCGTTTTGGGATAGGGGAAAAGTACGATTGGGGCGGTTAAGATGGGCAAAATTTCGGCCGATGAGAGAGGGGAAGTGCGAAACGTCAAAATAGGGGCCGACTATGAAGCGTTTGGAGAAGAAACCGGTACCTTGGCTTATGCTCAATTATGAGATTAAGGTTTATCCGAATTTACGCAGCTGTGTAAAGCCGGATATGAATCGGGTCAAGCCCGAACAGATGCCGCCGCTGATGGTTCGAAAGGCGGGATGGAGGCGGTAATCACGAAATACAAGACCGATTATTACAGAAAATAACCTGGCTAATGAAAAAACGCCTGCCGGAACAGCAAATCCGACAGGCGTTTTTGTTTTCATAAAAACAGGCTCGCTATTTAGCCACGGGCGTCAGCCCGTGGAAAACAGCTGTCCCGGATTTTCCCTGTTTTTCCCCATCCCTATTGTTCAGTGGGGAGAAGTTCTTTACTTTTTCTTGATACGAGGATAGTTGCCCAGATACTCGGTCTGCGGCAGCTGGCCCACGAGCGGCAGGGCGTATTCAACAAAGGCCTGCGTAATCCCGTTGCCTTCCGCATTGATAAACTCATCCGGCAGGGATTTGGTCTTTTCGGCCACGTTGGCCAGCTCGGTGCGGAAGTATTCCACGCCGTAGTTTTTGCCGTTTCCGGTTCGCTTCATCGCTACGGAGCCGTTGTCGTATTTCATAGAATACTGTACGGCCATCCGTCCGCACATTTCGGCTTCCTGCCGGTCCACTTCGGACTGGAGGCCTGCAAAGCTGCGCTGCAGATACCCGAAAGTGTCGGCGCGGACGCGTTTGACCTTCAGTTTGGTTTTCACCTGAGCGGCCAGGTAATCGGCCAGAGCGCCGGTGCCGGACAGCTGCACGTTTCCGTGGGCGTCTTTTTCTCCGGTCTGGGCGATTTTTTCCGTCCAGGTGACATGGTCGGTATCGCAGATGCCTTCGCTGACGGCCACGACGCAGCGGCCCAGCTTCTTATAGACGGCCTCGACATCCGCCAGGAACTTATCCATCGTAATCGGCCGTTCGGGCACATAAACCAGATGCGGGCCGTCGTCATCCCGCTGCTTGCCGAGGACGGAGGCGGCCGTCAGGAAGCCGGCGTGCCGGCCCATGATGACATCGATTTTGATGCCCGGAAGGGCACGGTTGTCGAGGTCATCGCCGATGAGGGCACAGGCAACAAACTTGGCGGCGGTGCCGTAGCCCGGGCAGTGGTCGGTTACCAGCAGGTCGTTGTCCACGGTTTTCGGGACGTGGAAGGCCCGGAACTGATAGCCGACTTTCTCGGCCATATTGTTGATAATGTAGCAGGTGTTGGCGGAGTCGTTGCCGCCGATGTAATAGAAATATTCCACATCGTATTTGCGGAAAACGTCGAGGATTTTTTTGCAGTATTCCTCATCCGGCTTGTCGCGGCTGGAGCCGAGGGCCGAGGAGGGCGACAGGGCCAGCCGGCGAAGGGTTTCGACGGACAGTTTTTTCAGGTCGATAAAGTCTTCTTTCACAATGCCGGAGACGGCGTGGACCGCACCGTAGAGATTGTCGATTTCTTTGTGCTTGATTGCTTCCGTAATCACGCCGACCAGCGAGGCGTTGATAACCCCCGTAGGGCCGCCAGATTGACTGACTACCGCGTTTGCCATTGGATTTTCCCCTTTCTTCAAGCAGATTATTTTGGGTTTATCGGGGGAACGATTATACGGGGCATTGGGGACAAATCAAGCCGGAAAAAGAAAAACGGGCTCGCAAAAGCGGGCGATTTTTCGAGGGTGATTGACAACCGGCTTTCTATCGTGTAGGATAGCTATTTTGGTTCGCCGGGGTTCGACGGCGGTTGCGGTGGAAGTAGCTCAGCTGGTTAGAGCATCAGATTGTGGTTCTGAGGGTCGTGGGTTCGAATCCCATCTTCCACCCGTTTGGGGGGAGGGGGGCTGTGTGGCATCGGCTTTTTGATGCAGTTTCTTTTCATGTCCCTTCACAATTGTCTGACTAAAATCTGTTTGTTTTCCTCTCCCGGTGAATCCCCTTGTCTTCTTTGCCGATAGGCACCCAAGCAGGACGAGCAGAAACGGGGTGTCGGATGGGCACAGTGTATCTGCAGGAACAGGGGGCCAAAATTTCCAGACAGGGGCGTCGGCTGCTGGTTTCCAAAGAGGACCAGCCGCTGCTGTCGATACCGGTCCACCGCCTTCAGCGGCTGGTGATTATCGGACGAATTCAGCTGACGGCATCGGCGCTGGCATTGCTGCTGGACCGGGGTGTTTCTGTGGTTTTGCTGACCACTCGGGGCCAGGTCCGGGGGACACTGCTTCCGCCGGACTGTCCTCGTGGCGAGCTGCGGCGCCGGCAGTATGCCCTGGCCGGCGAGCCGGCTGGGACTCTTCTGTTCTGTCGGGAGCTTGTCCGGGCCAAAGCCGTTTCTGCGGCAAATGTTATCAGACGCTATGCGTACAATCACCGCAATTCCGAGCTGACGAAAGCATCGGAGGATATTCTCCAGACAGCCGCACGAGTGGACGAACAGCCCACTGTCGACGCGGTGCGGGGCATCGAGGGCCTGCTCGGCAGGACGTATTTTCAGGCCCTTGTTGAAATCTTTCATTCACTCGAGATGGATTTCGGCGGTCGGGTCCGCCGCCCGCCGGCTGACCCGGTCAATGCCTGCCTATCTTATGTGTATATGCTCCTGACCGCCCTGTCGCATAATGCGCTTCAGGCGACTCACCTGGACCCTTACTGCGGAATTATGCATGCTTCGATACGAAATGCACCGGCGCTGACGTTTGATTTCGTCGAACAGTTCCGACAGCCCATAGCGGACCGGTTTGTGATGCTTCTGTTTAACAAAAAAATCCTTCAAAAAGCGGACTTTCAGGTCGGCAAAGGGCAGCCGGCACCGGTTCTTTTGTCCGATGCGGCCCGAAAACGGCTGATTTCCGAATGGGAAGTATACCTGCATACTCCGCAGCGGCTGATAGAAAAACGCGAGCCGTTAAGTCCGTTTTCACTGATTTTTGAACAGGCCGAAGAACTGGAAAAATCGATTCAGACCGGCCGAACGTATCGGTTTTATCGTCTGTGTTTATAGGAACGGTTCCGGGATGTTTGTTGTTATTGCCTATGACTGCACAGATGACAAAAGACGACTGAGAGTCGCTAAAACCCTGCTTGACTACGGCGATCGGGTTCAATACAGTGTGTTTGAAGCGGACCTGGATCAGGCGCTTTTGAAAGAAATGATGCAGCGGCTGGCTCAGATTATCAATCCGCAGGAGGATTCCATTCGGATATACCATATATGCCAAAATTGTCTGGTAAAAACACAATTTCAGGGACAAGGGCACTTGACACAGCAGGAGACATTCTTTATAATCTGAAACAAATCGATTACAGAATATTTGTAAGTATCGGTCTTTCAAAAGTTTATAGAGAATTTGGCGGTGCAGGGCCTCTGAAAAACGATTGAAAAAAAACTCCCAAAAGGGGGATTACAGTTTTTGCCCTCGCAACCCCTTGAAAACAAAGGACTTGCAAAGGCCGGTCTTGCATTTTTCCCCTGATGAATAAGGGATTGAAACACAAGATTTTTAAACAGCCACTTTCACCCAAAGCGGATATTATCTTGCATTTTTCCCCTGATGAATAAGGGATTGAAACTGCTCAACTCAGTATGTTCCGGCAGCCAGTCATCGAGATGTCTTGCATTTTTCCCCTGATGAATAAGGGATTGAAACGTCAACAACTGGAAATC
>Ga0116166_1000013_pt1 | contig 157559 bp, 128 predicted proteins | sample AD_JPNMR2_MetaG_FD_89884 | JGI IMG/M metagenome (GOLD analysis project Ga0116166, IMG submission 89884) | Active sludge microbial communities of municipal wastewater-treating anaerobic digesters from Japan - AD_JPNMR2_MetaG | ecosystem: Engineered > Bioreactor > Anaerobic > Digestate | place...
ACTGGAATGCTTGAAAATCAAACGGAAACTCAAGCATTTTGCTTTGCGCTCACATTTGTATCTCAAGGCCATTCGCGTGGCTTATGAGGAACTCCAAGTCCTCAAGGCTGCGTAACATCAGTACTTAAATCACGGTTATTCCAAGAATAGGCAATTCGAGCAGCCAACTGCAATATCCAGCCTTTGGTTTCCTTATCTATATCTTTCTGATCTTCACAGTACTTAAGAAGCCGGGCAATTGCTTTTTCGTGGTTAGCGTCACGCCATAACCTAAACGCTTCGCGTTCTACCGCAGCATGATTCAATTGATTTGCTGCAATTGGATCCGTTTCCGTCAACTCCGCTAAAGTTTCGGCATGGAACCGTATCCAATCTTGATTTCTGTCCAGACATGTAAGCAAAGTCTGAAGAAATTCATTTTTGTCGTGAATATTCTCGCTTATCGTTTTACCAATTTCTATTTGCGCCCGGGTGATTCGAGTCAAGAATCTCGAATTCGACCTATTTGCAATCCATGAAAGCACATCCTTACCAAAGATAAGGATTACACAATAGTCTCTAGAGCCTCGCGCCCCTCTTCCAATACCTTGCTCTATTTTTTGAGCAAGTGTATTGTTGAGGCTTGAGCCTTCAAAAAGATTGGCCAAATAGTTTTCATACTCATTGGCTCCTCTAGGCATATTTGCAAAAATCAACAACCTACAAGCATCACCGGGTAAATCAATTCCATCATATCGGTTTGCAAAAATATAGGGTCCCTTATTTCTGCCTGTCTGCAAATTCAAAATAAATTCTGAAACACGATCGCGATTTTCAGCTACTTCTCCAATTTCAGACCAGCTTGCAGCTACATTGTACGATGGGGTGAGTATTACTGTGCCAACATCTTTTTTCTTCGCAGACCAACTGGCCAAATCCATCAATAACTTCTTGTGCTCATCATCAATTTCCATCCATTCGGGCATAAGTATCATTCGCTCACTGACACCCGCCAGCGACGTTGATGTTAGTGGCTTCCCAGCGGAATCTTTATTAATATCAAATGCTCGGATAATAGAGCTGTCATCAGCTATTGTAGCCGACATGAAAACTTTGCGCGGGCAATTTGCATATGTGGGACTCAAATCAATGCTTGGAAAATAGGTAGTAATTACAAAAGCATCTCTACTTAATAAAGCCTGAGAGTACTGAAAGTTGTCTCTCAAATAAGGCCAAGCGAATGGAAATTTTCTATCTGCATCTCTACGGATATATTCTCTTACTTCATTAATGTGATCGAGCCAACTCCAATACGGGACTTCCAAGACGCTAAATTGCTCCCTTCCGCTGATAGTGTCTTCAAACAGCCCTAGTTTTCCAATCTCTTCAAAATCTCTTCTAAAAATGTTCGTGATATGAGAATAGTCTTCCTCATTTGCTTCCCTGGCTATTCTTATGGTAAATGCATCCCTGATGCGTGAATAGGCGACGTGAGCATCATCAAATATGATTGCTCCTACCTTTACGGACAGGTTACCTGATCCCGCAATACCAAATTTACTTCTGCCATTGAATAATGCTTCATAAGTACAAATCATAACTTTACTAGCAGCCAAAAAACTATCTGCCAAAGGAACGCCGCCACCCGGTTCATATACAACAGCAGGGATTCCATATTCTTGAGATTTCAGATAGGTTTGTTCAACCAATTGCCGAGTGGAACATAAATATAATGCAGGAAGATGAGTTTCATTTACAGATGCTTGGGCGATCAAAAGGCCAACAAGAGTTTTACCACCGCCTGTATGCAACTTAATCACAAGGCTTTCTTCGTTTCGCCTGTCAAACCAGTTTTTCAATATTTCTGCTTGCGATACATATAGATCATTGATAGGCTCAGGCTTGGGTAACCTCCTGAATATTTCAATAGGATCAATCGGGACTGGATAAGCCTTCTGCTTGCGTAATTTGTTGAAATCAACCATTGGTAACTCCTGATAACTTTAGGCCTGTATAGTATCCGTCTTCTAATCAGCCTGATTTTTCAAATACACAACAAAGTTTACCAGCGATTGAAGCATATGAAGAACACTGAATGGATTAGCCTCATAGGGACCACAACTTTTGTATAAAGTAGCCGATGGGAACCGTTTAACAACCCGTAGCAGCGGCTTCATCTCGATTTGAATTGCTTGCACTTTCATACCCGAATTAATGGATTTCTGCTTGGATGCAAATGTAGTTATTGTGCCTGGATTGGATGCTGAAAATCTGTTTCGTCGAACAACAAAATCGGATGGTTTACATCCCGAATCCATTGTGCTTAACAAGAGTTCAAGTTGCTCAACGTGTTCTAATTCAATTGACGGTTTGTCTGCCGGGCTTTTTTGGCGGATACCCAAATCAATAGTCTGGTCAGCATCCAGCATGGGACTATGCAATGCTGCACCATGAAGATCAATAATAAAACGGACGCCACGTCCTTCAATTAATCTTTGAATTTCTCTTTTGTACGGGATGTCCTCCCTTTCTGTATTATTGGGGTCATATTCTCCACATTTCGCTTTCATAATGATCGCAGGAGTGTTACAAATTTCCGACAACAACAATGCCATTCCCGCGGTGTATTCATCCTCTTCGTGCCAGATCTGTTTTCCATCGTTTCTGAAAGTGATAGCGCCATGCGGTGCCGAGATTAAAACTGGCGAGTCGCAGTTAATAATCTCAAAGGGTAATTGCCCAACAGGCGGAAAATCATCATAGCGAACTTGCTTTTCAAGTTCAATGAGTTTTTCAATATGAGATAGAGTCAGTTTTTCCATTGCTTGATGATGGTAGAACAGTGATTATGTCTGTTTTATTAATTCGCGCCATTCATAGTTGACGCTTGTTGCCGCAAAATCAGGTTCGCGCTGGAAGGGGGAACGAATATAGATAGGCTCTTTCCCTTGCGCCCGTTCCTCTGCAAACACAACCTCGACTACAGCAAGATAATAATCTTCGGGCTTGTTTAGCCCAGCCAGAATCTCGTTCTTCGAGATCGTGACGGTCGTCGCGCCTTCCACGCGTCCCTTCACTTCGATGAAGCGCAATTTGCCTGTGCCTGGGATGCGTGACTCGATGTCCCAGCCAAAGTCCAGCGCGCTCACATCCTCGGGTTCAAATCCCAATTGACGTTCCTTCTCCATCACGGCTTGCATGGCTGCCAGTTCCACTGCCTTGCGCCGCTTCCCAAACAGCGCGGCTTCGGGTGAAACGCTTTCTCCTTGTAAACGTGCCAGCAATCCCGCGGGGACAACCAGCGCGCCTCCAATCACAACGGGCGGCTGGGCGGCGATGTGCCGCTCCTGTTCCAGTTCTTCCATCCGCTTTTGCAGGCGGAGTTGCAGTTCGTCGGCTCGACTGCGCGCTCGTTCCGAATTCAAGCGCGCATTCGGGCGGCCAGCCTGTTCCTGTGCCTTGAGTTCCTCGGCGCGGTGGTCCCAGTAAGCGATCTCCTTCGTCAGCCGATCATGCACCGCACGGCTCGTGCGTTCGATCATCTCCTCGCGGCGTTTCTTCACTTCGCGCAGATGCTCGGGGACGATGTGTTGGGCGGCATGGGCGCGCACGCTCGCTTCGAGATCGCCCCGCAGCCAATCGGACTGCATGGCGGGTTCGAGCAGGGGACGCGATTCTTGGGGCAGGGGTTGGTAATCCAAAAAAGGTGCAGGTCCAGCCGACTTCATTTCACCGCGTGCGTTGATCTCCACGAATTGCATTTGCCGTGAGATGACGCGGCGGTTCCCGTTTCCATCGGGACGCGCATCCTGGATGCTGTGTTCCAGATAGAACAGCGTCCGCAACTCTTCGCCGGCATCGTTGGGATCCACCAGAATTGCGCCCTGCTTCAACATGTTGCGATACCGCTCCAGGATCAAGTCGGTCACCGCGTCCATCAGCGGATGCCCAGGGCAGACGAACTCAGCCGCCGATTTCCCCGCCACGTTGATGGCCTCTTTGTGGAACGTCAGGCGCTCGTATTTGGTCAACACCACGCCTCGTTCCAGCAGGCGCGCCCGTGAGCGAATCACCGCAGGTACGTGTGAGATTTCATAACGAAGCGGTTCGCGGGAATGCAACGTCCCGCCCAGATGCTCGAAGGCGGCTTTGAAAAAGGAGGCGACAAAATGCGGTTGCAGACGCCGCGCCTGGGCGCGCTCGAAGTCCTCACGGATCCGACGCACCTTGCTGATGTCCATCGTGTCGCCAGCCAGCGAACGTTCCTCCAACAATGAGCGGACACGCTCCTGGTCGGCGATATTGTCCACTGCCTCGAATAGCCTCGCACGGACCTCGGGCTGGTCCCCATATCGAATGGCATCCATCAGTAGCTGGCGCAGGCTGGTGTCGCGGAATAATTTTCCCAGAATGTCGAATACGCCGTCTGTGTGAAGCGCCTCGCGCTGTCTCTCGATTTTCCGCAGGAGGTGGGCATACACCTCGCCTTCCCGCGTTTCCTCGGCAACCAGGTTCCACAAATGGCAGACTTCGGTCTGTCCGATGCGATGAATGCGGCCAAAGCGCTGTTCGAGGCGGGTTGGGTTCCACGGTAAATCGTAATTGATCATCAAATGGGCGCGTTGCAGGTTGATACCTTCGCCCGCCGCATCCGTAGCCACCAGCACCAACACATCCTTATCCTGCACGAAGGCTGCCTGTGTCGCGCGGCGGTCATCACGATTGATCCCGCCGTGGATGGTCACTACTGCTTCGTGCCTGCCCAACAAGGTGCGGATCTTATCCGCCAGGTAGTTCAACGTGTCACGGTGTTCGGTAAAGACAACCAGTTTTCTGCGCCTCCCGTCCTGGTCGAACATTTCCGCTTGTTCTTGCAAAAGTCGGGCGAGTTCCGTCCACTTCCGATCCTGTCCGCTGTGGCGGACGCGGTCGGAAAGAGTCTCGAGTTCCTTGAGGCGGGCAATCTCCAATTCCAATTCCGCAATGGTGCGCGCCGCGGTAGCCGCGTCGGCAACCTGCTCCTCGGTCTCTTCGACTTCCGCGTCAGGAGCCTCCTCGTAATCTTCAAGCCCTTCCTCATCAAGTTTGGGCAAAGTTTCAAGGAGATCATCGGGCAAGGTCACATCCCTGCCGCGTTTGAAGAGTTTCTCCTCCCGCAGCCGACTCTCCAATCTCTCGCGGCGGCGCCTCAACGACTGGTAGATCGCCTCGGGGCTGGATGCCAGGCGGCGCTGCAGAACCGTCAATGCGAACCCGACTGTCCCGCGCCGGTCGCTGTCCAAATTATCGGCGCGATTGAACTCCTCGCGAACATAACTGGTCACTTGCTCGTAAAGGGCAGCTTCGAGGTCCGAGAGTTCATAGGTTACGGTATAGGCGCGTCTTTCTGGAAAAAGCGGCGTACCGTCGAACTTGCGAAGCCTTTCCTTGACCAGCCGCCTCATCAAGTCCGATGCGTCGGTCTCGTGGACACCTTCCCTATATTTCCCCTCGAACCGATCGGGGTCGAGCAATGCCATGAACAATTGGAAATCTTCTTCTTTACCATTATGCGGAGTGGCAGTCAGCAACAACAAATGGCGCGTGCGCTGGGAAAGAAGTTCTCCCAGATGATAGCGTTTGGTGTACTTGATCTCCCCTCCAAACACCGATGCGGACATTTTATGCGCTTCGTCCACCACGACCAAATCCCATTCAGATTGGGCAAGCCTGGCTTGCAGCTCTTCGTCGCGGCTGAGTTTATCCAGGCGGGCAACTACCAGCGGCATCTCATTCAGGGCATTCCCCGTCCGTGCTGCCGCAATACGGTCATTGGTCAATATCTCGAATGGCAATTGAAACCGCTGATACAACTCGTCCTGCCACTGCTCCACCAGGTTTCCTGGGACGACGATCAAGCAGCGTTGCAAGTCCCCACGCAGCATCAGTTCCTTGACGAACAAGCCCGTCATAATGGTTTTGCCTGCGCCTGGGTCATCCGCCAACAGAAAGCGCAATGGCTGACGCGGGATCATCTCCCCATAAACGGCTGTAATCTGATGCGGGAGCGGTTCCACCTGGGAAAGGTGTACCGCCATCCAGGGGTCAAACAGGTATGCCATCCGAATGCGATATGCCTCGGAAACCAGGCGGAACAACTCCCCGTCGCTATCGAACGCCCAGGGTGTCCCTGCTTGGATCACTTCCAAATCCGCCTCGCGATCGCGGAATAATAACTCGCTGTGATCCTTCCCGCTCACATCGCGATACGTCACCTCGACCACGCTATCCCCGTGCCACTGCACATTCAAGATAGCGGCAGCGCCCGAGGGGGTCAAGCCTTTCACTTGCGCATTACGTTTCAGGTCTTCAAGTTTTGCCATGAAGTTCGCTTTGGTAGCTCAGTTTATTCGTCAACAACAATCGCCCAGATCAGATATATTGTTGCCTTTCTCATCCGGCGTTCACCAAACCCATAAAGTTCATGCGAACGGTATTCGGGGAAGGGATGGTACATCCCCTTTCTCCAAGAGGAACCGGTAAAGAGTTTAGCACAGGTGCTTCGATTTGGTGTATAGTGATTCTACCTCAGAGACCAATTGCTACCAATGAGTCAGGCGATACTATCTCCCGTTATCTCCAAAGTGGATGCCGATGTTTCATCGGCCAGTATTGACCTGCTTCGCCCCTTTCTCACGTCTCATGATCGCTCTCTGGTGTTCTTTGTCGGCGCCGGCGCGTCCATTGCTGGAAATACTGGGATGCCTAGAACGCCTACATTGCTCTACCATTTGCTACTGCAAGCTTTATCCGCTTCGGGAAAATTCGATCTTCAAAGCAGTACCGTATCAGCAACTCTGAAAGAAATCAGTTCTCGTATCGGTTTTGAAATTACCCTGAATGACTTCTGGCAGATATGCAGGCAAGCAACGGCGCTTCTTTACGGTTCCTTTGCTGACCTTGAAATGAAGTGCGTATCCAATCAAGTTCATGCTTTCCTCGCTTATTGGCTTTCCACTGGTGGTACGGTAATAACAACCAATTACGATTGTCTGATCGAGCGTGAATGGGTAAAACTGGGTGGCCCCATCCAAAGCAGATACCGGAGAAGACTTCCTCTTTCCTTTGTGGAGTGGAAGAAGGAACTAAATCAAGGCGGGATTTTGTTCAAAATTCATGGATCCCTGGATGACCCCAAAAGTTGCCTCGGCGCTTTGGAACACGTAGGGACTCAAATGACTGGGCATAAAGCAGAATTATTGAAAGAGGTCATTCGTACTCGTCCTCTTTGCTTTATTGGTTGGCAGGGAGTAGACCCAGACATTCCTCCACTGTTGTATAACATGCTTCGCAAAAGAGATGCTTCATTGCCGACCTTTTGGATTCACTATGAAGGTTATCCGGCCGGTTCGATCACTTTACAAGAGACAATTAAAAATTGTTCGGATCTGATCAAGCCGTATGCCGGTAATCATCCGATTTTGACGGATGCGGATCATGCCTGTGGAGAATTCCTGCATTGGATTGGAATTCAGTCCTATCCAAATCCCATACGTAAAACCGAGTCCTTCGACTTTTCCCAGGCCATCAGCCATTGTACAAAATCAGGTTTGGTCAGAATGGTCGGAATCACGCTTCGACGCGCGAAAAAATACGAAGAAGCGGAAACGGTATTCAAAGAGGCGTTGAATCTGGCCGTGACATCAAGGGAACGCAACGCCGCTCTACAGGAAATAGCCCTCCTCCAACAGCAAATCAAGGGCAGGGACACGGATCAAGCCAGGGAATCATTGACTAATGCGAGTAAATTCCTGGAAGAAGAGCCAGACATTCACCTACAACTCAATACAGATTTTGGTCTTCTTTCCATGTCAATTGTGGCTTTGAAGAAGCGTCCGTGGTTGCTTTTTAAAATACCCAGCCTCTTCAACAAATACCGAGAGGATATAGAGACTCTTCAAAGGAAAAATACCGACAAGAAATCTGTGGCGCTACACAATTCCCTATATTGGCTCTATGTGGGAAGGTTACGATTTAAACTGTTCGGTTGGCTGGGAGTCCTTGTACATCCGGTAGGTAACTGGATTTTACAGCCCTTCGATATTGCTCATTCCACAATAGGCGACGCAAAAGATATTCACCTACACTCGCGAATTGATGTGTTGGCCTACCGAGCCATCGCATCGGCGCATCTCGGATATTGCCAAGAAGCGCAAAAGGATGTCCCTGAGATTCGCCGGCTTATCGCTATTTTGAATGATGACGCGCGGACTCGGCACTGGGAGAAGCAGGAAGAGGAAATAAAGCAGTATTGCAATCGAAAATGAAAATCCTTCCGGAAATTCAAATAATGTAAGCGATGTAACTTGCCCCCACTCCGCCACCGGCAATTCGCCAAATTGTTCTTGATGCCCCATAGCCACCGCCACATCGAGTTCCAATATCACACAAGCCGGCACGCCTTTATCTATTTGCTTGCACCCGTACCATCTCCCTGCTCCTTTGCTTCTTGATTGCTACAGCGCCAAACCAAAACGTTAAAGTCGGGGATAGTAAATGGGAAGGCACTCCCACGTAAACGACACCTGCTTGCCTCCCATCTTGGTATTTCGGTAGCATCGTCTCCAGTAAAGGAGACCTGTTATGGCGCACACATTGAAATACGAAGGCATCCAACTGGAACTTGAATCCGGCGCACTGGACGAGATCCAGTGTGCGATCCACCGGCTATTATTGAAAACGCCTCAAGGACTAACCCGTGCGGAGTTGATCCAGGAAGTGTTTGGGGAGGAACCGGGACGCAACCTTGGCAATAACACCCATGACCGCAAAATCCGCAAAGGGATCGAGCGGTTGCGCGACCTGGGTGTTCCAATCGTATCAACCTCGGGCAGGGCCGGCTATAAGATTCAAACCGATCCTGCTGAAATCGCCGCCATGATCGATGAGATGGAAAGCCGAATTCGGCATCTGAGGCAAAAGGTACAGTCCATCGAGCGTTTCCTGCACCGGGGTTGGATTGCCCCGGGCGCGGGCAAGTAGGATGGTTACCCATCCAAATATTACATGCTTGTGATCTTTCCCCATTCCACCATTGGCAATTTCCCATACCTTCCCTGATCTCCCATCACCATTGCCACATCCGGATCCAAATTCACGCAAGCCCAGCGCGCGGCCTCATGCACCCAATTCGTGCTGAGTTGGGTGAAAACCAGGCGCATTCCCATGCGCCTGCTCAGTTTCAAGGCTTCCTGTAACCTTGTCGCCGTGTTCGTCTCGATCTCCTTCTTCGATTTGTGCGTATCCCCCACCTCCAACCAGAAGAGCGTTTCATAGCCTTGTAGCCTGCCCCACGCCAAAGCGTCCGGCAGGGCGGATAATTCAGGGATGGATACCTCGCACCATCCCGTCCAAATCTCGGCCTGCGGCCAGGCGGAGCGCAACCAGTCCGGCCATAGGCGCGAACGGTGATTGTGCGGCGTGCCAATCAGCCATTGATTGCTCTCCTCCTTTCGCTTGAATGCAAAATTTGGCGGGATCCCCCAGGATCGTAAAGCCAGGGACATCCCTTTGCGCTTGTATTTCCAGTATGATTCCAGTGAGTCAGATGGGGCAATATAGCCTGTCTTTTCCAGACTCGCCAGCAGAGAGTTCATACCATCTCTTGGCAATCCAGCCAGGGAAGCGATCTCGCCCGCCTCACCATCCTTCATTCGCACCAAGGCCTGCAAACAAAGCACAGCCTCTGGCGAAAGGATATGCGGTTTCTCGGGTACGGCTGGTGGCCGCTTCGAGGGACAATAATCCACCCAGGGCGGCTTGTCAAAATCAACCCGGTCCAGTCGTTTCCCGGTGAGCGTCACCGCATACGGCAACCTCAATCCTTCCAGGGCGGAACGCAACTCCAATGCATACCATTCGCCCGGGGAGTCCACCTGCACCCAAATCGAAGCGCTCCTGCGTTTCCGCACCAGGTACGACGCGATCCGTTTCAAGGGATCTTCATACACAAACGGCGGCAGACAGGCCAGTGCCGAAATGCGGATGATGAAGGTGTCCGTCCAGCCTTCATCAAACGGTAGGCTGACCCAATCTGAAAAGGTGGCATCGCACACGCGCACGGTCATGACTCAGCCTCCGCAACCAATGTAGATAACTTCATCCTCCGTGAAGAACATCTGTGGGTCGAGCCAGACATAAGTGTTCTCGCCTGTCTTCTGCTTGATGCCGTAATGCAAATGCGCGCCGGTGCTGTTACCGGTGTTACCGCTCAAACCAACCACGTCGCCGTATTCCAGGATGTCACCCACGGATACGCTGATCACGCTCAAGTGCGCGAACCAAACCTGATAACCATTATTCTCCACCACCACGAGATTGCCCCACGGACCGTTCGGCCCGGCCCAAACCACCTTGCCGGCCATCGTCGTGTGAACGGGCGTGCCTTCGTTCACCGGAAAGTCCGCGCCGGTGTGGGTCTGATAACGTGGGTCATGAAAGACACAACCCAGCAGGGGCTTATCGTAGGTGGTACTCCAATGCTGGAGCGGGCCGTATAGTGGAACTCCATGAATGTCCGCACCCGGACCGATGTAGCCATCCCACGGCACCGCACTCGGACCGGCCGGAGAGGAACCATTGTATGAGCCGTTGTCGCTGGACTCGGCATACTGGGGAATATCGAAGAGCCATTCGTAGGCGGCCGGCTGCGCCCAGGCAGGCAGTTGCGGAATGGTCAGGACGATGAACAGCACATAGCCCACCACCAGCGCCACCCCGCACAGGAAGGGCAGGATCAAAATGAAAACAAGGAGACGGGACAGGAATTTCACAGCACGCGACCGAGCCGGTCCAAACGGATCTCGCCCTGTCCTCCGGCCTGCAAGCCCATCGAAGCTTCGATGGACAAGCCGTTGCGGATCATGCGCATCGAGAGCCAGTACGAAATCCCTGAGCCGAGGATCACCGGCGCGAGAAGCAATGGATTGGCGGAATACAGATGGCCGGTCTCCGGTGTGGTGATGGCGATCACCACCAGCACCGCCGGAGGGAAGAGCGCCAGGAAACGCGCCTGCCATTCCACGCCTTTGGCCGCGGCGCGGGCACGTGAGAGAACTTCCACCACAGTGCCGAGAGTCTTGCGCAGCGAAGCCACCAGCGGTCCGATCTCGATGCGGCCTTCGAGCGAAGCCAGCAGAGACGTGGCAACGATGTCCACTGCGGGATTATCCCAGGCGGTTGTCCACTCGCGTACTGCCAGCGCGGCTTCGTCAGCGGGCGCGGCGCGCAGGCGGATCACCAGATCGCCGAGCACCATCCTGCCATCGGGTCCCACGGCCTGCGCCGCGTCATCCAACGCATCGCCGAGCGGCTTGCCTTGCGAGAGCAGAGTCTCCACCACGCCCAACCCGCGCAAAATATCCTTGGCCTGACGCAGACGAAACTCCTGGCGTTTATCGGACAACGTGCCTGCATACAACAACCCGCCTGCAATGGCGAACAGAATGGCGGGGCAGATCCCGAGAAAGATCCCACCGGCCAGTCCGCCGCCCACCCAGGCGAGAAAGCCATACGCGATCTGGTTGAATGCCAATCCGGTTCCCGTCTGACGCGCAAACTTCTCCGGGTCGAAGCGTTTCTTCGGTTGGGCAATGCCCATCGCACGCGCCATGCCTGCTTCATCCACTGTGCGCCGCCAGCCAATTGCAATTGGGATGGCGGCCAGGGACAATGCGGCGATCAATGCCAGTAATGTGTTCATGTCTCTCCTATTGAAACCACAGCGCCAGTTCCTGCGCGCCACCCTGCGCCAGCCAGACGGCGAAGTACACGCCCACCACAGCCAGGAAGGCAGTGAGCAGGGGATAGACTCCGATCTCATTCCAAGCCAGATCGAGTGGGCGCAGATCCGGAACGGACGGAATCGGCGCGGAACGTTCTGCTTTTGGAGCGCGGAATTTTTTCTCCGCTGGCGCGGATGTTGAAGTTGGCTGCGCCCGGCGTGACGCCTCCTGCTGGTTGACATACTGCCGCGTCTGCATCGAATAGCGGAAGCGGCGCATCAACCAGACTTCGAGCGGGACGCGATCCGGGCCGAGGCGCAGCAAGGCCAGCGCCATGAAGGCCACCAATACCAAAAAGCCCACCACCACCTTTCCCGCAAAGGACAGGGGCAGGAACAGACTCAACACGGCCAGCAATGCGCCCGCGCCGAGGATGCCGAGATCACGGTCGTTGAACATGGGCTAGAAAGGCGGCTTGGGCTGGAAGTTCTTGAGCATCTCGCCCACCTGTGGCAGGAACAGGAAGGCGAACAGCACCAGGATCACCAGTCCCACCGCGCCGATGATGGCCATCGAGGTCATGCGGCTGCCGCCGAAGGCTGCGCCTGCCGTCCCTTGCAGCACGTAATACAGACCGCCCAGAAGCGCGACCACGATCAACAGCCCGGCGAGGAACGCCCAGGCGTCACGCGCAATGGCGAGGATTTGCTCCATGATAGGTTGAAACATTTTTCTCCTTTCGAATAATGCGCTTTATATTTTTTCACTACAGAGTTCACGGAGAAAAGCCAAAGGAAATTCTCTGTGTTCTCGGTGTGCTCTGTGGTGAATTCTTCAACAGGTTCCGAGAAACCAAGCTGCCAGCGGAATGGCGGCAGCGGCGATCAACATACCGAAGATCGCCTCACCGCATTCGATGAGAGCCTGGGAAAATGTGGATGTCCCGCCAAGGGAGGCGGACACCACTGAGACAAACGTCGCCTTGAGCATGCGCACCGCGGCCAGTCCGCCGATCAGGTCGGAGGCGTATTGCCCCAGGACGCTGATCGGTCCACAGCCTGCGCCGCCAGGCAGAGCATGCTGCAAGGCTTGCACGATCTGGGGAATGCCGAGGAAGGCAAACAGACTCAACACCAGGATCGAAACCAACGCCGAGACGGATTGCCAGACCCACAGGTTGGCGCCCACCGCACCGGCGGAACTGATTCGTAACACCTGCGCCAGACCGGCTAGCAGTGCGAATGCAACAAACGCGCCCGCCAAAGCCAGCCAACCCTGACGCAGGAATTCAAGAATGATGGAAGCGCTCATTCCAATACCATCGCTTCGTGCAGGTGAAATTCAGATTCCAAGGCGGGGTAAAAGCGTGCGCCCCAGAATTGCATCGGCCAACGGCGCGTGGGACCGGTGCGGTCTTTCAATGTAAGAACTTCCAAGGGGACACAGTCACAGGGTTGAACTTTTCCACCACGTTGAACCACGAGGACGCGATCTGCTTCATACGGGACACGTTCATCGCCTAGCAAGGCGGACAGATCTTCCACGGTTTCAAAGGAATCGGATTTCAACGCGGCCGCGGCGATCACCGCCCAACCATGACGACGCGCCAGTTCGCGCAGGGAGGCTGCCGCTTCACCGCTGCGCCCGTTCTCGCTCATCATGCCCGTCAGTCCAACCACGGGGACACGGTTGAGATAATCCACTGCTACCAGCGCGGGACCCAGTACAGGGAAGGCGTAGTCGTGCAGGAGCGTATCTTCCAAGCCACGAACAGTATCTTCTTGTGAATTCAAGGAGAGCAAAACGGATTCGCTGGCATTTGCCAATTTGCGTTCCACCTGGGTGCGCGGCGCAGGTGCGTGTGGGCCGCAGGTCATTGCTTCCACTTGCAAGAAGAGACGATAACGAAGTTCCTCAGGGGTGTGTTCGTAACAGCCAATCGCGGCGGGGATGTGAATGGAGGCGGCATCGAAGATCATCCGCAGCAGCCAGGAGGTCTTGCCCAATCCTGGCGCTGCGGCGAGTAGGGTCAGGCCGCCGCCCCAGAAGGGCAGGCCAGCAAAGACACCAAAGGGAGTGTAGGGTTGTGGGTTACCCAAGGTTCCGGAGCGTGGCATGAGGGCATGATATTCCGTTGAAGGAAGGGGAGAGGGAGCGCTGTCGCTATGGAGTTGTATAATGATGGCAACAGAAAGCCCTCTTCAATTCCACGACACACCGCTAGGCAGGTTTGCAGGAAGTGTGCAGATGGTGGCGGCTTGTGGAACAAGGAGCGAGTGAAGATGAAGAAGTCTGCAACCTGGTCCATTCTGGCGTCAATAATCCTGGCGCTCATCGCAGGGTGTTCCACCGCCTCGCAGCGACAGGAGTCGGCATCTCCTGTTGTGCAACCCACAACACCGCAGACTGCCCCATCTTCGAACAACCTGCTGCCGGTCCGCGGGCTGTATGTGCAGTTCGAGAGGCGCGGTTACCACGAAGAGTACTGGTCTGGCCAGGTGCTCCAGTTATGGAATACAACCGACCAACTGCTCGGTCACACGGTGCACGAGGAAGTTGCCCTGCAATTGGACGAGATGGTCAAGATGGGGGTCAATACGATCACCTACGAACTGCGCTCATCATCACCGGAATCCAAGGGGAGTAATTTCGTCCCGCCTAATTGCCCGTTGCCACCAGTACTGGGGATGCAGTATCCACAGCCTACACAGCTTGAACTTGATAACCTTGTCCAATTCTTCGATCTTGTACACAGCAAGGGGGTCAAGATACATCTGCGGCTCGTGAACACACACATGGAAGAGCAGCCGCCCACCGATAACGCCTTGTGGCTCGGTAGCATCCTCAAGGCGATCAAGGACCATCCCGCCTTCGACCTGGTATTGTTCGAGGGTTTCCCGTTCATGGTGGATACCACCGGCGATGGTGTCCCTGATCAGTGTGGACCGCCGGTGGAACCACCTCTCTGGGACGGTCCGGGATCTGTTGCAGCAGATTACATCGAATGGGCGGTACAGTACGGTCACTCGCTCGGTATTCCATACCGCAAACTCTCGGCGGAGGCAATTATTGGCGATTATTACGCTTTCAATCAGGGACCTTCGGGACCTGAGGCAACGGACAGCCATCAGTGGGACCCGGTCTTCACGCTCAAAACCATCTTCGACAACCTGAACATCCCGGATGCCGAGCGTGCCTACGCCCTCTCCTGGTACGAGCATCCCAAGTGCATGACCGCCCGCGAGCTGCCATGCCAGGAAGTCGGACCGCACGCCTGGGCCATCGAAACCGCCCAGCACGTCTATGATGTCATCGGCCATGACAGCCAGGCGCGGGTTGTCGTTCCGGAGATGGGATTGCACACCAATGCCAGTGTAACCAATTGGAACTGGACCACAGAACAGGCGCTGGAATCGCTCGTGTGGATCATGCAGCAGCACGGCATGGAAGGCGGATCCTTCTGGCGTTGGACCGACTTCTTCGACTACGAAGAGGGTGACCCGCGCCTTGCAATCCCCGTCAAGAAACGCGGCACAGACTTCGTCTACAACCCGGTCGCGGATGTACTGAAACAGCTCTATACAGTAGGGTACGTTGCAAACTCATCCTTCGATCCGGCAGCGGAGGCGACCGTAGCAGCGGAGACCGCCACATCGGTTGCCGCCACAGTGGAGGCCAAATTGGCCGCACCGCTCGATGATTCCTTCGATGCGCCCGAACTCGATTCCATCAACTGGCTGCCCGAAACCACGCCAGGCGCTTCGCTCGTAACCGACGGCATGCTCACACTCTCGACCGATGGCACGCAGTCCAGTGCCGGGGCCTCCATCGCATCGAAATGGCGTTTCACAGGCGACTTCAACATGCAGGTGGATTGGCAGCTCGGCAACGACTACACTGCCCCGCAGCACGACCACGTCGACGCGGCGTTTCTTGCCGTGGGCACAGTTTCTCCCAACAGATACTGGGTCACCCGCCTGGGACTCCCCGGCGACACGGGCCAGTTCATGGTCTTCAGCGAAGCATCCGGGCAGATTGGTGAGCCCGTCGAAACTCAGGCCCGCGCTGGCAAGTTCCGCGTCACGCGAGCGGCTGGCCGGTTGACCTTTTACTACGATGTTGGCAATGGCTGGCAAGAACTACAGAGCGTGATGGTGCCTACCGACCCCGTGCAGATTCGCATGGGCATGGCAAGCGTGAGCGCATCACTGGCCTTCACTACTCACTTCGATAACTTCCGCGTAAACTTCGGATCCGTGAACTACGAGCAGTAGCAGAGCAGGATAGACCCTTACCCATCCATGCCGCGACCGACAGAAGAATATGATGAAAGGGATTGGAGAAAATGTCGCTGTTTAGAGAATCATTCGAAATAGCAAAAAGGTGAGCAATCCCAGCAACATTCCAGGTAAAGCAGGAATCGAACCGCCCTGTCTACGTACCCAAACCCTGCGCCAGACTTCCAGGCCCAGTAAAGAGAACAGCACAGCAGGCAAGGGGAAGAGACAAGCCAGACCTGCTATGGCCAAAAGATCGGCGCGGCCAATCAAGCCTTTGCGATAACCGTAACCGGTGAGCAAGACTGGCCAGGCGGGGGGATAGAACAGAAGCGGAATTGCCAGCCAGCCGGAGAGATTTCGGAACACGCCCCAGCCACAAGCAAGAAGAATCAATCCGCTTTGTATCGGATTGGAGGGGAAGGTCAGGAGGATCGTCCCGAGCAGGAACCACTCAATGCCCGGGACGAGGCGGTAACGCAGGTCGGCGAAACTGAAAAGCGTGAAGGACACCAGAGCGAAAGACTCAGACAGACTCATGCGTTGTTGTCCTGATTGGAACGGAAGGTGAGCATTTGCTCGATCTGCCCGGCATTGCCCAGTTGGGCGGCACGATAGAGCGGGTTTTGTGCGCTGTTGATTTCGTCCGGGCGCTCGTTATAGGCCTGCACCATGTGAGCGGTGGCTTCGGGGTATTGCGCCGCGAAGGCATTCGGATCGAAACCCTGCGCGGAGATGTGCGGAGACAAGCCCTCAAAGCCGCGTTGGAAATCCTCGCGCGAGCCGCTGAAGTTGGATTGGATGGCGCTGTTCACGGTGGGTGAGAAGCCGTAATCTGCAGACTGAGTTTGAGCCTGAGTCTGTTGAGATTGGACTCCATCGAAACGTTGCATGCGTTCACCCAGCTCGGCCTGGCGTGCGGCCAGTTCATGTTCGTGCGCCAGCGACCGGTTGTATGCGGCGGGATTCTTCAATCCTAGGGCTTCGAAGATCCCAGCGCGTTGGGTCAACTGCTGGGCGCTGCCCAAGTGGCCCAGCGCCGCCTCACTGCCGGTCGCGCCCCCTCCCGCCGCGCCGACTCCACCGGCCGCGCCCGCACCGCTGGCGGCCAGGGCCGCGACGGATGCAACCTGCTTTACGGCCTGGAACAACTGGCCCACCGCATCCGCCGTAGTGGTGATAGTCATTTTGCCGAGGATGCCTGCGATGGAAATCAGCAGGCCGGTCGCACCCCACAGCCAGATCACGCGAATCACAGCGGACAATAATCCCTGCTGGCCGAGGAAGGTGCTGGCGGCCAGCCCGGCCTTGAAGACCCCGCCTGCCACCACCGGCAGGAGCGCGATCACGATCACCGCCTTGAGCCACAGAGAGCGCAACCAGGTAACCTGCGGCAAAACACTGGCGATGGCGAGCGGCGGGCCGAGTACGGCCAGGATGAACAAGACCGCGTTGGCCGCGGCAAAGGCAAATAACAAACCGCCAATCGCAACGAGAGAACCTAAAGCCAGGGCAATCGTAATCAGACTGCCTAGGAAAGTCAGGTTCGCGAGTCCCAACGCGACCGAAGTGGCTGTCGTGGATTGAACGAACTCCACCGCGAGTGCGGCCGTCTCGCCGATTACCTTGCCCACCATCCACCAGCCGAGTTGCACGACCAGGTCGAGCAAGGGACCAGCGGCCACGGCCAGTGCGCCTGCTGTGACCCAGTCGCCCACCACGCGCAGACCAGTGTCGTCATCACCGAGCAGGCGTCCCCAGTGATAGAGCGCCAGACGCAGGAGGAATAAGGCTGGGGCGAGCGCGGCTGCCACCGGCAGGCTGGATTGGGCAACCTTGCTGTAGTCGCCCTGGCTGGGCGCCTGGATGATCTCGCCGATCACGCTCGTCCAGCGCGCCACCTCCTCGCTCATGGCATTGACTTCCGTCTCCACGGCCTTGTTGAAAATGTTGGCCAGAGCTTCCGAGATGGTTTCGGCTGGGAAGACCAGGTGATAGAAGATCTCGGTGATACTGGTGGTGACCGATCCGCCGCCACCCGGCGTGGGAGTCGGTGTGGGCGGAGGAGTCGGTGTGCTGTCATAGACCGGGCCGAGCGCTTGCGCCGGATGGACCGCCAGAACGAGAGCAGCGAATCCGATCAGGATGAACAACAAAATGAAGGGGCGCGTTTTTTTCATAGATGGTGCAGGGCATGTTGGGAGAGGTTGTGTTTTTCGAAGCATAGGTGTTGGTATCCACAGGAGCGACAGGTAGTTGGATGGTGCAAGGCATTCAGCGGAGGGTACGGTCCCTTTTTGGCAAGAGCGGCAAGGGAGGACACAAGCGGTTCGAGATCTTTCTCCTCCAAAGTCGGGTCATGGTTCTTGACTTCCCCGGTCTCACGGTCCAAGGCGAAGAGGAGCGGGGTGTTCGGCCAGGGTCGGTCCCCGAGCGGGCTGCAACGCGCCAGGAGTGCGAAGCGCAGGGGATCCTGTTCTTGGTCTTGGGTCAGCAGACCGATGCGCGTTTCCTTCACATGCCCAACCGATACCTTCCAAACCCACGTCTCGAATTGAACGGGGAGACGGACACCTTGGAGTGTCAGCGCAACAGTCTCGCTGGCGAGGGTGTATTCCATATCCTGTGAGATGCCCATGCCGCGCCGCCAATCCTGCGAGAGAAAAGCCCAGGTGCGGACGTAGACAAACAGGTTGTGCCAATCGTTGCCGAGATGGGTGATGGCATTTTGCGAACCGAAGCGCATCCCGCTGGGGATCGACCCGCCGCGAAAAATGGGCATCAGTTCCGGTGCCTGGATGGGGTGGAGCGAGCGATAGGCTTTGACCTCCTCCACGTATTTCCGAATCTCCTCGATCAGGGCTCCGAATTCAAGGCGGGTAAGGTGATCAAGAAGCGTGCCGCCGGAAGTCAGGTCGTGCAGGGATTGCCAGACTGGATCGAAGGGCGGAATGGGATCCGCGCCTGCCCGCCACCAATAGGCCGCGGCGGGACAGAAGGCGTATGCCAGGGCGGACAGGATGGGGTGCTCACGCGCGTTCTTGCGGTTGAGCAGGGCGCGGAACAAATCAGTGTACATACCAGCACAATAGCAGGAAGGGGATTGTGCGCCACGCGCCGGGGGTGAGAACGTTGGTGATGGGTTGTTTGCGAATCCATCTCCAGGCAAGTTGAAACAGACCCGTGAGGATGAAGGTGATGAAAAGCAAGGGCAGGGCTTGCGCAGATACATCCACCGGCAGCGCCCATAACAGGGCGATCCAGAGTTTGGCGTCCCCTCCGCCCATCCAGCCGTTCGCCCAGGCGAGGAACAAGCCGATACAGGCAAACCAGATATCCGGATAGCCGGGGAAGTGTGCGATGAAGCCTGCCGCGATCAACGGGATGGTAGCCCAGTTCGGGATGCGGCGCGTGTGCAGGTCGTACAGACTGAGGAGGAGCGAGTAGAGGAGCAACCAAGTCATTGGTTGTGGATGATATTGAATTTAGGTTGGGGGTATAGGGGAAGCGTCGCTAAATAACATTGTTGATACTTGGCAAGGGCAGCATTAATCATTTGCGTGTTATTGGTCAAACATCCAATCACAAGTATTTTGGGACTTGAAAAAAGGATGGATGGATAATTGAGAATACGAAATTCTTGTGAGGATGTACAATTGGTCAAATTCTTGCTTTTCTAGGAAACCTGCTGTAAAGTTGAGTTACCCACTAGGAAGAACCCATGCAGCAAAATAATGGACTATCAATACACAATTTGAGGCCTCTTGAAAATGGGGGGACCATTTCAAGAAGTGGTTTTATTTACCAAGATCATGTTGCTGTATTTTTTCTGCTAGAAATGACGGCGGATAAATCGCTTGAAGAAGTTTGGTGCGAAACACACGACGATATCACTTTAATCTGGTGCGGAAATCAAGGGCAGGAAGTTGAGTTCGCTCAAGTGAAAAACTTAACCCTTAAATCATTTTGGTCTGTCACAAAACTTTGCCAACGCGAAAAAACGAGCGTGAATACATCTGGACATGGCACTTCTTTACTCGAAAAATCATTTGCTCACGATCGTTGTTCTGAGCCATGTAAATTCAGGATCGTCACATCCTTGCCAATAAACGATTCCCTGAAGATTCTCTCAATGCCTTTTGAAGCACCAGCAAGAAAAAGTGGAAACGCTGAATTAGTCAAATTAACAGGGGAAATATCGAAAAAACTCGATGCAGTGTTATCACCAAACAATCATGATGTGAGTTACTGGATTAATAACGCAAGGTGGCAAGTAGAATCTGAAAAAGAAATAATTACAAGTAATATGGCGCATCTCATGAAAATCATTTCAGATAAAGGTATTCATTTGCCGGGAAAAACTATTGAAGAAAAAATTTATCCACAAATTCTAGGGCTAGCTCAAAAAGCTGCTGCGGCGGTATGGGAAGTTGATGACAGAGCGAAGAAAATTCAACGAGAAGAATTCCTTAACTGGCTCGATAACATTCTGAGAAATGAACAGTATCCTTTGTCGGCGAGTGCCGGCGAAAAACTTATTGAAAAAATGACCAAAGGAAACATCGCTAAGGATTATATAGTTACAGCCCTTGACGAAAGACGAAAATTTAGACAGGAGAGGCTCACCCCAAAATACCTAGAACTAACGGATTTGGATTTAATTGAAGGTGAAGTGCTTTCAGAATTAAAGAGTCTGAGATTAAGATTGGATAGCGGTGAATTTTCTGAAGGAATGCCATTTCTAAAAGTGTGCCAAGATAAGTTAAGAGAATTGCAGAATTCGCTTCAGGTAAAATCTAAACCTCCTTTACATTATTTGGACGGTTGTATGTATGATATTACAGATCGATGCGCACACAGGTATCACAGAGACACAAAATGAAATCAATTAAAAACCTCAGCGCCTATCCAGGAAGTCTGTCATTAATTGCTGATGACGTTCTTGAGTTTCATGCAGCCAGAATTCTATTATTGTTGAGAATTTGTGGAGATGATGGGTCTTTAAAAGGTCTTACAAAAATGGCTAAATTGGATTTCTTTGTCAGATATCCACATTTTTTTATTACTGCTGCAAAGGCACTTGGGGCAGATGTGTCGTTAAGTACCACCAATGTAGAAACAGAGTCCAGAATGATTCGTTATCATTATGGTCCTTGGGATCAAAGGTACTACCATGTTTTAGCTTATCTTGAAGCAAAGGGACTAATCAAAGCAATAAAAGTAGGTTCGACAATCAATCTAAGTCTAACTGAATTGGGCAATGTATCTGCAACACAAATCGAAGTGAGTAGATCCTTTGCTCCGCTTACTCATCAAATGCGACAAGTAAAAAGTGTTCTTGGTAATAAGAAAGGTACCGAATTGAAAAATCTTGTCTATAAGATTTTTAACGAAGAGGTTGCAAAACTATCAATGGGCGAGGTAATTACACCATGACAACCAAAAAACTAATTATCAAGCAATTGGCGCGATCCCCACAATTTAATGATGATGATGTACTAATGTTACAGCCCGGCGTCAATGTTATTGTTGGCAAGCCGAACTCTGGAAAAACAAAATGGCTGGAAATGTTAGATTATCTTATGGGAGATGACAGCAAGCCCGAAAAGGCTTTTAGTATCGCGCTGAAGGAGAAATATGATTCAGTTAAAGCCCTCATTGGCATTAACGGAGATGAAATATGGATTGAAAGACGATGGAAACAACAAGGCGCACAAGGAAAAGTTTTTATCAATGATAAGCCAATATCACAGAGCGAGTTTTCTAGCTTTTTTCTGGAAAGAATAGGGATGCCTATTTTGCACTTTCCAAAAGGTAATCCATACGAGGAACGTTCATGGCCAGAATTAAGTTGGAGGACTTTGTTTAGGCATATATATAGGCAACAGCGCTTTTGGGGCGATCTGACTGATAAACAACTTGATAGCGAGCGTCAGGCTGCCATTCTGCAATTTGTAGGAATAGCAGAATATGTATATTCTGATGCAACTGGCGCATTAGTCGATATCAAAAAAGAGATTTGGAAGCTACAAGGAGCGAGAGAGCAATATCTTTCCATGCTTGATGAAATCGCTAGGGAGATTACGGACGAAAAGGAATTTCGTATTGCATTGACCGCCGATTCGATCAACGCGTCGATTGCTCGGATTCAAATAGAGATTCAAGAATTTGAAATAAAAAGAGAAGCGACTTTACAGTCGCTAAAGAACGAGGTTGCAAAACAAAATCCAGAGCAAGATAATAAAAAATCAGACTTCGAAAACCTAAGTAAAAAATGGGCAGATCTGCAGATTGAAAAAGAAGAAAACAATACCGCTATTGCTACGATTGGTAAGCGTATTGGTGAACTTAAGGAATATCAATTAAGTATTGTGGGAGAATTAGCTCGAATGGAACGCGCCAAAGATGCAGGTGATGTTTTGTCGGTGCTCAAAATAACCCATTGCCCAGCGTGCGATCAGCCTGTAAAGGCAAATGAAAACCCTGATCACTGTTATTTGTGTGGACAAGACATAGAGAAGAGTAGTGACAGTGAAGAAACCGATAAACGTATAGAGAATGAAGTCAAGAGACTTGAAGAAGACCTAAAAGAGGCCAAGGAGTTATCCGATACTTTGGTTAAAGAGCAGAAAGCGCGCAATGCGACAGAACAAAATATTGTGGAAGAAATTAGTCGTATAGAAAACCGATTGCGCCCTATCCGTCAAACAGCAGCAATAATTCTCCCCCCTGATATCTCCATTTGGGACATGGAAATTGGGAGATTACAGGAAAGAATACGCCAACTTGAGCGTATTCGCCGTATTCTCGAAGAGCACAAGAATATTTCCGCAAAAATCGAGAAGCTTAAAGAAAAAGAGGAAAGTTTAAAAGCGAAAATCCAATCAGAAACCAGAAAAGTCAACTACGAAGCAGCGTCCGAATGGATTTCGGATGGCATGAACACATATTTAAACGCGTTAGTGGCTCTGGATAAAAAATTATGGACGCAGGAAAAGATAACAGTCAAGTTAAAAGAAAAGGATTTCTCTGTTTTGGTTGGAAATCAAGATTGGTACTCTCAGCTAGGCGGTACCCTAATACTGTATTTTCTCTTATCCTATCAATATGCATTACTAAATCTTACCAAATTTGAACAATGCAACTATCCTGGAATCGCGATTATTGACTTGCCTGCCCAACTAGGAGATGATTCTACCATCAGGGATAAAGAAAATTTCGTTGTCGAACCTTTCATAAAATTGCTTAAGCAAAGAGAAATGCGCGGATCTCAGTTAATAATGACTGGTGCCGCATTTGAAAGCCTCGAAGGGGTAAACAAAATCTCCCTTACGAATGTTTGGAAATAGATTCATGCTTTTTTTCAACATAGTATGACGATGGAAATGATAAATAAGCATGTAATTGAAACCGTTTTGATCCAATGCCAGATAAGAATGTCCCAAATTATATTAAGGTCGCTCCTTGACTATCGAACACTTGTTCTACTATAATCCCGGCGTATGTCTATCTGGGATCGCTTTCTGTACCTGATAGGCAGGCGTTCCACACCCGGCCCTCGCACCTACCATGTGGATGTCAGTGAAAGCTTGCAAGTCACCCTATCCACCCTCGCCCAAGACGAAGGCCGTCCTGAACACGATTTGATCCCCGAACTCCTGAACGCCGGCCTAGACCAATACACCGCCAACGAACGACTGTGGAATAAATGGGAACGCCTCTCGCCGCGCGAGAAGGATGTCGCTGCTTTGGTCTGTCTCGGGTATACCAATCGTGAGATTGCGGTCCGGTTAAGCATATCCCCTGAAACTGTGAAATCGCGTTTTCAAAATGTATTACGAAAATTGAATCTGCATAAGCGGGCGGAATTGCGGGTTATGCTGGCGCGTTGGGACTTTAGCGCCTGGCAAAAATAATACCCCCCCACAAATCGTTCAATCTACAGGCTCATTCTTCGATAGGAATTTCGAACCTGCCCAGATTGCGGCTAGAATCGTAATCGTAAAGGTGATCATTTGCAATCCAAAGTTAGAGGCGATCTCGTTCAGGAGCACGCCACACCCAACGACCAGATAGAAGATCCATTCCTTGTTGTTCGATTTCATTGACTACCTCAATCTGAAATACCGCCTAATCATACCCTGAAACCCGCCAGATGGGATTCTGAAGAGCGCTCTTCCCCATATCTGGCGCACCCGTTTTTCACCCAAAATATCCCCGCTAGGGGACTTTTTGTTTTTGTAGCCCACATGTATCCTATTGGCATGGACATCCTCCCCGTTCTCAAAACCGGCAAACTGATCGTGCTCTATTCCCCACATGCGGCCTGTGAAGAAAGCATGACCCTGATCGCTGAACTCGGCCTGCGCGGTCCGGTCACCATCATGGACGGCGGCAATCGCTACAAGCCCTATCAGGTCGCCATGCTGATTCGGCGGAAGACCGTGGAAATAAACACCGTGGCAAATCGCCTATGTAGCCGGCGCGCCTTTACCTGTTACGAGATGAACACGCTCCTAGGGACAACACCTTCCGCTTCTCATCCCCATGTGATCCTGGATCTGTTGCACACCTTCTACGATGACCACGTGCCCGCACACGAAGTCCACCGCCTGTTGGACTCCTGCCTGAAACAGATCGAGCGATTGCAACTCTCTGCACCGGTGGTGGTCACGCTGGCCCCGCCGTTGGTCCCGGAGCGCACCTTCTTGTTGGAATTGGTTTGTCAAAAAGCCGACGAGATGTTGATCAAGGAAGAACCCATGCCACAGGCCGTTCAACCCGCTCTTCTCTAACCTATGGGCCGCACCGTCATCACCATCACCCAGCAACTCACCGAGACCGAGGGCATGCTGTCTCCCTTCCGCCGCACGTTGCGGCGGGGAGACCAGTATATCTTCGATGGACTCTTCGCCGCGGCGCGCCGGCACATCGCGGCCATCGGCCAGGCTGAATCGTTGCTGCCCTTCGAAACCGCGTTGCTGGCCATGCTCCTGGAACAGGCCAAGGAGATCGCTGTTCTCCAGCAGGAACTCGAACAGTTGAGAACGAAATGTGAATGAACAGACCGGCTGGCTGCTGGACGTGTACGCGGATCCGGAAGGTGGCATTGTTCTCTGGCTGCTCACCAAGGCTGACCAACGCCTGCGTTTGCACATGAAGTTCCCGGCCACCTTTTATGCCGCGGGGGAGTTCGGGTTACTGCGGCAGGCCTGGATCTACCTGAAAGATAAAGATGTAAAACTGGAGCGCGCGACGCGTCGCGATCTCTTTCTGGGGGAGCGCGAAGTAATGGCGATTACCCTTCCCCATCCATCCCTCTTGCCAATCCTGTTTGCCGATCTCTCTCGTCAATTTCCCTCCTTGGATTATTACGACGCTGACATCCCTCTCAGCCTGCGTTTCATTGCACAGACGGGCGCACATCTCCTGGGAAAGTGTCGCGTCTTTCTGGACGATGGAACGATTCAAGCCATCCAACCCTTGGACTCCCACTGGGAGGTCGAGCCCGCGCCAATCTCTTTACGTATCCTGACCCTTAGCCCGGATGTCAACCCCGCCATTCACAGACCAGCATTCCTGCACGTTCAATATAACCAAAAGAAATACAAGTTGTCGCTTGAACCCACGCGCGCTTTCCTGATCAGTTTGAAAGCGGACCTGCAACGCTTCGACCCCGACCTGATCCTGACCGATTACGGCGACACCTGGCTTTTTCCGCAATTGGAAACCTGGGCGAAGGAATGCGGAATCGAATTCAACCCCAACCGCGATGAAAGCAAGGAAGTTTTGAAACGCCGGGCGGACAGTTATTTTGCCTATGGTCAGGTGGTGTACCGCGGCGCACAGGCGCACCTGTTTGGCCGCTGGCACATTGATCGCAAGAATGCCATGTCGTGGGGCGAGTACGGTTTAGAGGGGGCGATGGAGCAGGCGCGCGTCACCGGTCTCGGGGTGCAGGAGATGGCGCGCAAATCCCCCGGGGCTGGGATCACTGCCATGCAGATGCTCACCGCCCTGCGCAACGGCATCATGGTTCCCGTGCAAAAACAACAAGTTGAAGGGACAAAAACCCTGATCGAACTGATCCGCGCCGATCACGGCGGTTTGATCTACCAACCGCTGATCGGAGTGCACGGTCCCGTGGCGCAAATTGATTTCTCTTCGATGTATCCGGCGATCATGGTCAAGCACAATATTTCACCGGAAACTGTAGGTCGAGTAGCCGAAGGCGTACCGACACCCGTCGGACAGGAAGATGCCCCAGAGGGACTGATCCCCAAGACCCTGCGGCCATTGGTGGAAAAACGCCTGGCGCTCAAGAACCTGCTGCTGGAACTCGACCCGCGCGATTGCCGAGCAGAAGTTCTCAAGGCACGCGCCGCGGCGCTCAAGTGGCTGTTGGTAGTGTGCTTCGGCTACCTGGGATACAAGAATGCTCGCTTCGGTAAGATCGAATCGCATGAAGCCGTGACCGCTGTCAGTCGTGAGTTGATGTTGCAGGCCAAGGAAGTGGCCGAGGATTTGGGCTTCACCGTCCTGCACATGTATGTGGATTGCCTGTTCGTGCAGCAGGAGGGCTACGAACGCCCGGCGGATTTCACCCCACTGATGGAAGCCATCGTGACGAAGACCGGCATTCCGATTGCCCTGGAAGGCGTCTTCAAATGGGTGGCGTTTCTTTCATCCAAACAGGACAAGCGCGTACCGGTTCCCAACCAATACTTCGGCGCATTCCTGGATGGGACGCTCAAGGTTCGCGGCATTGAACTGCGGCGGCGTGATACCACTACCTGGGTGCGCAAGATTCAACTAGTCGTTTTGAATATCTTGTCACAGGCAAACTCGCCGGAGGAATTGACGGATTACCTTCCAACTGCGCTGGCATATATTGAAAGCAAAAAACGCGACCTGCGCGCCGGTCGCGTCCCGTTGGAAGAGTTGATTGTCCGCCAGAAATTGAGCCGCGTGTTGGATGGATATAAGTCCCCCTCGCCGGCGGCACGCGCGGCGCTGCAGTTACAGGCAATTGGCCGGGAGATTGCTCCCGGCCAATCCATCGAATTTCTATTTACCCGCGACGGCGTCCACGCCTGGGAATTGGATGAAAGGTTGGACAGTAGGAGGCTGGATATCACGCGCTATTTTTCTTTATTGGATCGGGCGATGCAGACCGTGCTCGATTCCTTTGCTTCTACCGATACACTGCCGCGCTTGCTGTGAATGATCATTGTCCCGGCCAGCCGATCTGTCCCTGGCCTTCGCGTACGGCCCAATAGATCGTCCCTCCCCAATTCCAGGAACGCGCATAGCGCGGGTTGTCGATGCGGTTGTTGTCATCCATGCGACGCAGGGTCAGGTTGTTGTCCCAATAGGCGTCGGCCACACCGTCACCGTTCAGGTCGGCGCCCAACGACGGCGGGAGTCCATCCACGGCGCTGGGCGGGATCACCCCGCCTTCGCGGTGAAGTTTCCATTCGTAGCCGGTGATCTCCCTGTGGCCAGAGCCGCCTCCACAGTTGTACGAGCCGCTGCCGTCCGGGCCGTCCACACATTCAGTGATGGCGGTGTACTCGTAGTAGCGCAGTTCCCAGGACAACATATATGGCGCGCGTCCGTAGCCCACAAACAGCGGCATGTCGGCAGGAAGTTCCTCCAGCCCGGTGATCGTACCAGCCAGCGGACCGCCTCCCACCGCCGGATGGGAAGGGACTTCCCATTTGATGATGCGCGGGGTTCCAGTCTCGCCGCGGTCAGGCAGGATCAACTGGCCGATGTGTGGCAGGAAGACGAACATATCCGCCGCGGGACTCAGGGTCAGGGTGAGCCGCAGATCGCGCCAGTCGCCCACGTGAGGATTGCCCGGCGAACCGCCGCCATAGGCCACATAGTCCACGTGCCCGCTTCCCGAGGCGGTATTCAACCCGCCATTGCGCACGGCAGTCGGCCAGCGTACCAGCGTGACCGGGTACGGACGCACATCCAGGAAGATCTGCGGGAAGGAGACACGCGCCGTGAGTTTCCATTGTGTGGCTTCGCAGGTGATCCCACCCGCGCCTACTGTCAATGTGGTGCAGGGATTGGGCGGCGGGCCGGCTTCCATCGTGCATGGAATTTCATCCACCGCGTCCCCGGCCGCTTCGATGATCTGGCCGGTGCAATTATCCACGATGGCCGGAAAGCCGGAGCAGGTTTGGGTGGCCGGATCGTAGCCGGTGATCTGGTACTCCATGTGCGTGCCCGGCGTGCAAGCGTCTCCGCCTCCGCCGCCCCCTCCTCCACCGCCACCACCGCCTCCCCCTCCGCCTGTGGTGCAGACGATGCTTCCATCCGGTTCATAATGGCAAACAGGCGTGGAGGCTTGCGCGGCAGCAGGATGGATGACCAGGAGCGCCAGCGCGATTACCAGGTAGAAAGCAGAAACTCTCTTCATGGCGTCACCATAATTCCGTTTATCAACTCATCCAGGATGATCTGCTGTTCCATCGGGTCGTTGAAGTTCTGCCAACCATCCGGCAGAGGTTGTTGGCTCATACCATAGCGGCTTTGCAGCCAGGCGAGGTCCCAGGGTTTGGAATCGAACAACAGGGCTACAGTGAGGCGTTCGTTGTCTGTCTCAGCAAAGTCCTCGATGTTCATCTTGGGGTTATCCTGTGTGCCCAGCCAGACCCAGTAGCCGTCGCCGACATACCCGAACAACAAGAAGGAACGCGTCGGGACCGCCTCGTTGGTGAAGATATGCTCGCCAAGGCGATAAACGATGTGGGTGTTCGCGGCATCTTCCACCACGACGCAGATCACGGGATACTCCCCACCCCAGATTTCCACTTTGTTGCCCACAACGTTCGAGGTGCGGAAACAACCGCGCAGACCGTACGCCACGGCGGGCTTGCCCTGATCGTTCACGCGCCACTCGACGAAATCCAATGTCGGCGGGATGAAACTCACAGCCACATCCTGCGGCTGATCGGCGCTGTCCGGGATGGCGACGTGATCCATCTGGCGCATGGGCAGTTCGCTGAAGCCCAGCAGTTGCCGTGCCTGTTCGCGGCTGTACCCGTTGCGGACCGCCAGCGCCCATGCAACCGTGTGCGCCAGACCGTCATAGACGCAGGCGGGTTGGATCACCTTGTAGTTCTGTTTGATAACCGGATCGCTCAGGCTCCATTGCTCCGACAGAACCGGACAGGGAAGCGCAGTGGCTTGGGCAGTCTCCGTAGGAAGGAGCGGGGTTTGCGTATTTTCTGTAACAGGCGCGAAAGTTTCCTTCATGGAATACTTCAACAGAAGTTGGTTGACCCACGAAGCCCCTCCCAACGTTAGCGCTATGAAAAGGATGATGCCTGCCACGATTGCATACTGGCGCGGGCGTCTATGACCGGCCAAGTCAGTGAAGGTTAGGCCATCCACAATTTGTTTCCAAAGTTGTTTCAAAGTTGTCTCCAAAATATCATTGATCGCCGCGCGTCACGCCGTGCGCCAAATAACCGATGGCGCGCACCGTGATCCAGTGGGCGGGCAGAAGGATGCCTGCGGAACGCGTCTGCGCTTCCAACAGGCAGGCCGGTCGTCCCTGATGGCGACCGCACGATACGGACGACAGCAGGGCATAGCTCGGACGCTGGGCATTGAAATACCAAACCGCGATCTCGTTCCCGGCTTGTGTGGCGGTAATCGTGCCATCCGGCAGGACGGTGATCTCCTGCGCCCCGGCGTGAGCAGCCAGGTCGGCCGCGGCCACGGTTTCCATCACGCGCGCATTCGTCACCATGTAGTCCAGGATGCCCAGCAGGAAGAGCGACATCAGCGGCAGAAGGATGGCAAAGAGCAGAATGGATTGGCCGCGTTCTTTGCGATGTGTTTTCATCGCCACCTCGCCTTCCAGGTCTCGGAGCGCGAGACGAACCACTCATCGCTCCATGTACCCTGACTCAGTCCAAGCAGGCCATTGAAGGGAACCGGGGCATGGAACGAAACCAGGCAACGTCCCGCTTCGCCCGCGCCGCTCGGGGGCTGAACCTCGATGCGGTATTCCACGCCCAAGGTGGCGGACCAGTCTGCGTTCAGGGTTTGCCAGGCGATCAGGCGGGCATTGTGCTCGGCGCGCGCGGGATCAGGCGACTGCGAAAGAAACTGGGCGCAGGCATAGGCTGCGGCAGTCGCGGCAGTGCGGGCGCGGTGGGTTGGAATCCAGGACAACAAGCCAAAGGCCAGGATCACCGCCAGCATGGCGAATAGAGCGGTCTCAGCCATCGCCTGTCCGCGTTCGGTCTTCTTCATTCGATCACTCCGCTCGGAGGTCCGGGGTAGAAGCGCCACAGGCGGAAGAAGGTCTCGGCGCGTTGTGCTTCAAGCAGACGGATGCCGAAAATCCAGTCGCGCGAGTCCTCCACCGAGATCAATGAACGCACCTGGCGAGACCCGCCCGGACCGGAGTCGATGCGGCTCGATAGATCCGGCCACAGAACAGATTTGTTGGCAATTCCGGTAGCCGGGGTGTTGTATGACCCGGTTGCTATACCCGTGATGAACACGCCCCAATCCACGGATGCGGAGCGGAAGGCATAGAAGGCCGCGAAGGTCATGCCGAACAGGAGCAGGATCAGAACCGGGATCATCAAGGCGAACTCGGCCATAGCCTGTCCCTTCTCTTTGACGCGGAGCATCTATCCGCCGCGCGCCATGCGCAGGGCTTCGATGCCGGCTTCGAAGGCGGCCTGCAGTTCATTGCGATAACGGGCAATGACGGCAATCGCCACCACGCCAATGGCGCCCAGAATCAGGGCATATTCGGCGAAGTCCTGGCCGCTCTCTTCGCGTACGAAGCGTTTCAACAGTTTGAACATATGCAACTCCTTTTTTGAAATGAAAATCGGCTGGCAGTAGGTGCTGCCAGCCGGGATGATAAGGAATTGCGAGCAGGGGTCATTGTGTGGTGTCGCTATATTGTCGATTCAAAATATTGCCGCTATACTGAGTCCTATGGAATCCCCGTCACCAAGCACACACCGTCCAATTTCGTTCCTGAAAAAAACACGTTATTGGTTGTATCGTCAATGGGCTGCCTTGTATACGCGCTGGATGGAAGTGTTTAATTTGGAATGGCGCAAGCCGTTGCCTTCTATGCCATGCCAACTATGCGGACAGTCAGGACACTCTGCACAGTCATGCCCACACGCAAAAGAACTGGGGTTTTGATGAAGATTCCATTTCTGGATTGCACTAGCAATACAGGGGCACAAGAAGTATTTTTGAAATTCCCCTCACGATAACTTTATCCATAAAATGACAGTGGCTGGAAGCATATTGTGGCCGCATTTCAGCCTATATTGAACAGGAAAACCAGGAGAGCATAGACACCTTCGAACCATAAAATGACCGAAAGTAAATCTTGGAATCATAAAGCGGCCGAAAATACAATTGTGATTTTCTGGCCATTGGCACTCAAAACCCGCTCAACTGTGATGATCTTACACCGGGAAAATGATCGATCCCCATTATTCCCCATCTATTACACCAACTTCTGACGCGTGCCTCCCATTTCGGATCTTGTTCTTGCCTTGTGCCATTTTCAAAATAGGCGGCTTGGAAGCATAAAGTGGCCAAAGCGGCCACTTTATGCTTCCAGTTACAAACCTCACCGAATGGATAAAAAATGCCTAATGCCTGGGTGAGGGGGGCACCCAAGCGATTAGGCAATATGAATTGTACCGCACAAAAGCAGGGGAGAAAAGTCGCTGTCGCTAATATCCTTCCGGTAATTTTCCGACCCAATCCTCGCCGAGGCGAATCTCGATATCCACAGATGAAGTCGAGTCGGGTTTCATGACGATCTGATAACTCGTGAGGTTGAAGAGTTCTGTCAGAAATTTCAAGGTATACAACCTGGGGGAGTACATGATCAACATAGTCTGCGTCGCGTCGCCGGTCGGCACGCCGATCTCCGTGACATGCACGCCCTGCGCCTGCAGAAAAGTCGCCGTCCGCCGCGCCAGTTCCGCCGTGTAGGTATTGTTCGTCACCCGCACGCGCGCTGCTTCAGATTGCATCAGCGAAATCAGATCGCCTTGTGCCAGCGGGGAGGCCGGCCCATCCACCGTGAAGATCTCATCCCGCAGGACGCGGATCAAATCCGGCACAGGGCGTAAAACACTGGCTGGGACTCCATCCAAGGTGGTGTTGGCAAAGACCGCCATGTTGTTGTCGATCACGCCCTGCTTGATATTTTTCAGCGGAATGTCCCTGGCTAATACAGCCAACTTGATGGCATCTTCGAGGGAAAGATTGGTATGCACGCCGGAGGAGAATTCCGTAAAGAGCGCCGGCGCTTGGGCGAGCAATTTTGGAAATTCCGCCGGGTCGAATACCTTGTCGCGGATGGCAAGGATAACCTGCTGCTGGCGCTTGGCGCGCCCAACGTCCCCATCGCTGCAACCCTGTGACTCGTCACGGCAGCGTGCATACGCCAGGGCGCGTTTGCCCGTCAGGTGGCGGAAATCGCCGGGCTTCAGCACAAAATGATCCTGCCCGGAGCCGGTCGGGTCGAGCACCATGCGTTGCTCGACGTACACATCGATACCGCCGATCAGGTTGATGAACGAGATGAAGGTCCCGAAATCCACCTGCACATAGTAATGCACGGGCACACCGATCAACTGCGAGACCGTCTCCATCGCCAAGCCGGGACCGCCGCCCGGTAGTTTGGCGGCTTCACCCAACGTCCAGGCGGTGTTGATGCGGCTGTGCCCAAAGCCAGGGATGGCCACCCACAGATCGCGCGGGATGGATAACATCCCGGCAGTCTTGCTCAACGGATCAATGGTGAGCAGGATGATGGTATCGGTGCAAGCTGGGCAGCCCTCGTCACGGATATCGCCGCCGCGCAAACCGAAGAAAGCGATGTTGATGCGGCTGCCTCCATCCCATTGCGGCAGATCGATTTCAGGCGCGGGGATTTCGGAAGACGCCGGTGTGGCAGGAGTCCCCGCCACGTTCAAAGCAGACGGTTCAAATGACTTCTCTGCCCCGGAATGGCAATACGCAGGCGGCACACCGGGCAGGGAGGTCAACTGCCAGCAGGCGGTCACGTAGCGCATGAAGAAAAAAGCGCCAGTGGATAAACAAAGAGCAAAACACAGATACAGGATCGCGCGCACGAGGCGCGCTCGCAGGTTGCGAATCGAAACAGATTTCATGATGAAAGTTCAATGGTCGCGCTAGATCATCCCTGCGCCGATGAACGGCGCCAGGATGGACAACACCAGCCCCACCACCGCCAGCACCCCGAACAATCCGGCGCGCTGGCGTACCAGCGCGGCGCGCGATTCCGTCAGTTCCACCACCGTGCGATGGACAGACTCCTGCAAACCCTGCACGCTGGACAACACCGGCCGGTTGTTGGCGAAGAAATCGTAGATGTCGCGCAGGAAGAGATTGGCCTCCACATCGTTGGAGTCGGGCAGGTGGGCGCGTGTGATCTCCACCGCCCTGGCGAAATCATCCACCTCCATGCGCGCCACGAGCAGGCCCAGCAGATTGCAGAACGGTCCGCCTACCGCCGAGGCGCGCCGCAGGGCTTCCTGCACGCCCACACCGGATGAGAGCAGGGCGGTCAAGACAGACAGCCCGATCAGCATGTTGTTGCGCAGCGACTCGGCACGTTTCTTGGCCAGCGTCTTCAGGCGCGCATACGGACGGCGCAATCCGAGCAAAACAAAGATCAAGGCGATCACGGGGGCGGCGACCAACACATTCAACGCCGCGAGCGCGCCCGCCAGCAAACCACCCACTGCCAGATACAACGAGAAGTCGCGCATCGCCACCGCGTAGAATTCGCCGGGGGTGTCATACGGATAGCCGGCGCGCCTGAGCAGGCTGATCACATCCGTCATGTTTTTGGCCTGGTCGGGATCGAAGCGTCCGGGCAGGATCGCCACCAGCAGGGCTTCCCAGGTGGAGCGGCGTTTCGACGTGGAGGTGGTTGCGAGAGTCACCAAGCGGTTATTGCCGAACACGCTGAACGCATTCTGAAAGGTGGACAAGAGTTCAAAGGCCAGCACGCTCACGCTGAGCGCGCCGAGAAAGGCAAGCAGGGTCATGGTTCAATCTCCTTCGATGCGGAAGTTTAGCCATCTCTGCAGGTGGGTCTCGCCCGGCTGTCGCCCACGAAATTTGCGGGAGAACAAAGTGCGGCGCAAGGCGGCCAGGTGTTGTTCGCCTCGCTGGATTCCATAGGGTGGACGCGGCTCGACATCTTTCAGGGAACCGCTGCCGCTCTCCCACGTTTCCCCGCCGTACTCCGGTGGCCATAAGGGATGGGTACACGAGTCCCAATCCGGCAGTCGTTTTTCCTGAAAGGCTTTGTGCCATTGCCACAAGGCTTCGAAACGCGGTCCCCATAGTCCCCACGCCAAATCGGTTTGTAGGTCTGCGCGGCGCAGGAGCTCCAGTGTTTCTGTGCAATGGTGGCAGAGCGGCACGGCATTCTCCGGGCGTTGGTAACGCCAGGTGTGTTCCACGGGCGCTTTGGGACTCGGTTGCAGGATCGATCTCCACGAACCGGGCTTACCGCAGCGCAGGCAGGTATTCGGAAAATTGTGCCGCCAGGGGACTCCCGCGATGGAGGCCGCCACCAGTTCTTCGAGATACGGCTCCTCGGCGGCGAGCACCGCATGAGACAGCCGCACGGCTCCCACCGGCAGATTCCAGGCGTGCGAGAAATCCAGCAGAAAGCCGGCCGAACTCACGATCTGACCGCGCTCCCAAACCTCAAATTTGCGCCGTTGTACGGCCGGCTGGACTTTTCCGGGGTGCGCCTCGCGGATGCGGCGGATGTCGGCCACGGCTTCGGACAATAGCGCAAAGAGCAAACTGTCCATGCGCAGGCTGGGATCCAACGCGCCGGTCTGCGGCAGGTCCGGCGCGACTTTGATAATTGTGGGGATGAATGGGTGATAGTTCACCTTGGGAGCGGTTTCGATCACGTACTGGCAGGCGGGCAATTTCACGAACCTCCATTTCGTAATGACCCCATCAAACAGGACCTGCCCCTCTGTATCCAGGGCCACGATCCGTAACGGCGGGCAGAAAAAGGTGTGGAAGGTGCGCACGGCCGCGGTCGGATAGATAAAGGCCAGCACATCCTCCTTCAGGTCGCGCATCCACATGGCGCCCAATGATCGTTGGACCGAATCGGTTAGGAAATGCAAACGCATGGTTATTGCTCCTCTCGTTCCCCAAACAAAATGGCGCGCACGGCCGGCAGGCGGCGGTTCGTGGCGCCCATCGCCTTTTTCCAGGCAGGCGCCAGGGGATGGTTGTAAGTTGGGGGAAGTTGGTATCCACCGCTGGAGGTGGAGTCGATCAAGCCCAGAAGTTCCACGGGCGGGAGATCCGCGAACTGGCGGAAGACGCCGCGCGCTTCCTTCAAGGGATGCTCACGCAGACGGCTGAGGGCATAGCCCAATGGATCGGAGAGATTCCCGCTTTGCGGACTGGCAACATACAAAAGCCACGAGACAAAGGCGTGGACGGAGGCTTGCACTTCGAGCAGTTCGCGTTGCACTTTGGGGTGGACATCGTTTTGCTGGAGCAGCGATTCGAGTTCCCAAAATGGGGGCGCCGCCGCCTCCGCCTGCTTTTCCCCGTGTTGGGTGGTGGAAGTGTTTTTCTTGTCGGTGTTTATGGGGTGTTTAATAGTGTTTAAATCACCTCCATTCGCGTCCACCATATTGCCTCCATTCGCGTCCACTAATCCCTCCATTCGCGTCTGCCTAATACCTCCATCCGCGTCCAGCCTAATACCTCCATTCGCGTCCGCCCTAATCCCTCCATTCGCGTCCAGCGGTTCATCCAACAGCACGCGGAAGGAGCGCGGCATGCTGTCCGTCCGCAGATCGGAATAGCCGGCATCCGGCACGGGTTGTTCCTGCAGGAAACGCGCCACATCTCCGCCGTGCCGCCGGAGCCGCCATTCCGGATGCAGCCAGCCCTGCACGGTCTTGTAGCGCTGCGACCCGATCAGTTCCGCCATCTCCAGGTACCCGCGTTTGAATGTCACAATATCGCGCCGTTCGCCGGTGCGGGCGTTGACATAGGCCATGTCGCGCGCCACCGCCACCAGCCAGGCTTGCGCAGGCGTGAGGTTGTGGCTTGGGATGACCTGCTCGATGAAATAATGCGTGAGGTGGATGTCACCCAGGCAGTTAATGATCTTGCGATGCAATTCCTGCGCCAGATGTTCGATTTCAGGGGAAACGGACTCTCCCGCCTCCAGGCGCGCCATATCCATCACAGTATCCACTTGCGCCAGACAGTGGGCTTCCGGGACCGGTTCCAGCAGTTTCTGAACAGGTTCCACGTTCAGTAGATCCTGCAAGGCATTGGACAGGGAAGCGCCCTGCGCCAGCCAGGCCCGTAATCGGACGTGGAGTGTGGCGGCATCAGCGCGCGTCAGACGCGGCGTCATGGATACCTGGTATCGGATCGGAGCACGATGAGGACGACCGTCCCGCCCGCGCCGGAAGCGGCGCTCCTCCGCTGCATTCATTCGCTGCACGAGACCATTCAGGTGGTAATGCGTGTCGGGGTCTTTCATCAAGCGCCAGAACGCGCCCTCGCTCAGACCGCTGAAACGCAAGACGTCCCGGCTCGGAAGGGCCGATTCCCTTCCGAGTGCGTGCGCCTTCCAGGCCGCCTGGTGAAACCCGATGTAGAGCCAGATCGCCTTCGGCCCGATCTCCATCGCCAGCCGGCGCAGGTAGCCCTTCACCACCACCTGTCTGTGGGGCTGAACGATCTTTTCGTAATCCAGCCATTGCACGGGTTCGATGGCGACTTCTGTCTCCAACGTCTCTTCTTCCTCGATCTCGATTTCCTGCTCGCCCTCTGCATCTACAAATCGGACCGTGATGGGTTTCTGCAGGAGCTCCTGCAGGATGCGTTGCACCGGATTGGTCACACGCGATTCGAGCCAGTCGCGCGCATATACATTGCGCGCCGAGACGGTGAGCAGGTTGTGCTCCAGCGAAAGCGCGTCGGTGTCGCGTACCCAGGTCTCGAAGGAGGCGCGCGGCATTTCCTGCTGGAGCTGGGTCAGGACGGATTCCCAGATCTCTTGTGGGTTCATGGCAGCGCCTCACACGAAAACGTGGGGGGGTGTTCCGTAGGCCATATCTCTATCCAATCGTTCGTCCAGGAGCTTCCTGTGGCTTCAACGTAGGCGGGAACGCAGGCGGCGACGTGGGCGGGACGTGGACATGGCGTAGGCGGCGCGTAATCCCTGCCGCCTACGCTTCGAATGGCGCCTTGCATGAAAAATGGATTTCGCGCCAAATTCATTTATGTCCCATCCCTGCCAATGTGAAGGATGTGGCGGTGGGGACCGCTTCGAGTTTCAGCAGCCCGTTTTCATACGCATGCAAGCCATAGCGCAGTAATGCTGTGATCAGTTCCCCGATCGGCACATTCAGTCCGGCATCGGATGCCAATGCTGAGAGTTCTCCTTTGAGCGCGGGTGGAAAGCCGCGCCAGGTGGTGATCACGCGCCAGCCGGCTTTGTGATGTTTCGATTTCTTTGGATGATTGGAGAATCGTGCAGAGTCTGAGGCTGGATACAAGGTCATGCGCATGCGATTGGGGTCCAGCCTTGGATACAAATCCAGTTCGCCGCGCTCGTAGGCGCGTAGGGCGTGCTCGATCACGGCGCGCGCCACCTCGCCTTCAGGAACGTGCAAGTTGCCGGCAATATTCTTGACCTTCAACGCCAGTTTCGGTTCCACACCGCGGTAGGTTACTTTTTGATCCTGATGCTTGCGCTCCCATTGTCGGTTGCGTGAGCGTTCTTCCGCCACGCGCAGCGAGTCGTAGATGGTGGGCGAAACCAGCTGGGTTGAAACGGGTTCGGATGATGCAAAAGGATCGCGTCGTTGTGACATGGCTTCCTCCTAGTACTTCATCACCAAACGGGTCAGCGCCTGATATTCCTTGGCTGCCCGGCAGAGCGGATCGAATTCGAAGATGCTCTGTCCCTGGGAGACACACTCGCGCAGCAGGGTGGAACGGTGGATGGGCGGCAGGAGACTGTCCGCAAAACGCTTCTGCAGATCTTCCATCGTGGCCTGACTCTCACGCGTGGTCTCATCGTAGAAGGTGGGCAGGATGCCGAGCAGATTGCCGCGCCAGTTTTTTTTCTCCTGCAGGACGCTCAGCATGTGCAGGGCTTTGGCCAGTCCATCCGCGGACAGGAACTCGGTGGCGGTGGGCACGATGACGTGATCGGCCGCCCACACGGCGCGCTCCTGGATTCCGCCCACGCTGGGTGCGGTATCGAACAGGATGTAGTGCAGGTTATCTTTGAAGAAGCGGTTGATGGACTGGCGGATTGAAGAGATGGGTTTGTCCTGGGCGTTCAGCACAGTTTGGGCGGCCATCGTTTGCTGGTCGCCGGTGATGAGCCATAACCCATCCCGCCCGGTGGAACGGATCCAGGAACGGACGAAGCCGGTCTCGGGTGGAGTGGTTCCCATTGTGAGCAAATAGAACGCGCCCGGTTCAGGACCGCGCCCGAGGGCGGTGGCGCACTGGCCCTGGGGATCGAGATCGATCAGCAGGACTCGCTTTCCTTTTTGCGCCAGGTCGTGGGCGAGCGAGACGGCCGTGGTGGTCTTGCCTACGCCGCCTTTTTGATTGGCAATGCAGATGACTTTGGGGGACATGCTGGATTCCTTTGCGGAATAATTAGAAGATCAACAGGATCACAACGATCCCGATCAAAATGCTGCCGAACACAATGACGGCGCCTACGGTGCATCCAGAGAGCATGTCAGGCCTCGCTTTCAGGATCGGCAGGATCAGAAGTCGGCTGTTCGTTCTCCTTGGCGGCTGCCTCTGCCTCCCGTTGCAGGCGCTGCCGGCGCCAGCTCAGGATCAGTTGGTACACCTTCCCCACGGCCGTGCGTTGTTCGGGTGTCAGGATGATCTTGGATGGATTCGGTTCGGTCATGCCGCGCCTCCCGTCTCTGATTGGGAAGCGGGTTCTTCCTTGTTTTGTTCCGCGGTTCCCATACCGGCCACCAGTCCCCGTCGTTGGAGTTCCGTGCGGATGATCCAGGCCGCCTCCACCTTGGGAGCGCGATATTCCTGCTGGGCCAGTTGGTGTAATGCGTCCATTTCCAGGTCCGGCAGATAGACAACAATTCGTGCCATGTGTAACCTCGCTTGGGTTAAAAATAAAAGAGCCACGTGCAGTGGCTCTTTTACATGACGCGAGTCCGGTTATTCTCCAGTTTAGAGTACGAGAATTCTACGGAAACTCCAGAAGGCTGGAATCAGCCGTCTTTTTCATGAATTTCCTGAAAATGCCCCTTGAAGCATAACCCATTGCGCTGCGTCAATAGCAGGAAGCGCAGACAACAAGATCAAGAGGTTGGATGCCTCTGTTCGGAATCCTTTTTTCTTTTGTTGATCCGTAATTTCTTCAGCAGGATCAGGAAAACGATGATGCCAGTCAACAGCGGGGAAATGACCAGGATCCCGCCAACCAGAATATCGATAAGAAGTTTGATCATGGTTCATCCATTTCAATCAGCCATTAAGAAAATTAAAGTCAGCCTCTCCGGACTTCCTGTGTAAGAGGATCGGAAAGGCTGGCTGTGATGAAGGGGCCGAACAGGAGTTCCGGGGTGCGCTCAATTGGATGTGTGCCTGTCACCTCCCTATGACCCCCACGAATTTTAGAAATGATACCCAATTTGGATTAAGGTTTTCTAAGCCCCGGCGCCAATTTAAAAGAATATGCGGTTCAACCTGCGCGGGATGAACAGAAAGGCAAATCCATCCGTCACATCACAATATTTTGTTTAGAAGAAACCGAGGGGGTTAGAGCGTTACGCGAGAAGGTGCATTAAAGCACGGGGCAGTTTATTTCTGCCTGGCTTTCTTTTCGATCTGTTCCTTTATTTTCCTTCGATAATCGTAAAAAGTGCTCTCTGATTCACCGGGCGACCCATCTGCACGCTCTCCGAATTCCTGGGTCAGGAATTCCGGCAGGGTCATGGTGTTGCGCAAGCGGTCACGCTTTTCCCAAGCCATTACCACCCTGATCCAGCGTTCCGGCGGGTGGTTAGGTCGCCGGCCTCCCCGTGTTGGTTTTTCAAATAAGGCCAGCAATTCATCCAGATCCCAACCCTTCAATTCGTCATCCTCAGGCGCAGCTTCCGTTACGACATGTCCATATCCCAACCAGGTTAGAGCGCGGTGCGTATGTTTGGAGGAATGAAGAAATCGGCACTCTTCGAATCTGCGGTAGCGGATCCAGCGGTCCAGACCCAGGCCGGTGCGCAATCCCACTAGAAACAATACTATGATGAAAATGGAGACAAATGCTACTACGACCTCTGCAATTTCCACGCCGGCGCTGCGGTTGATTTTCTGGAAGATCCAGTAGATGGATATCCCAAGTGAGCCTCCGCATAGGATCAAGATGGAGACCAAAATAATGCGAACAATGGGGTGGATGCTATTGCGCTGAGGGACAGTTCCGGCCATAGGGCTGGCTATTGTAATGGAGAATCTGGTTTTTATGTGAAATTCGTTACAATTCCCGACCGGACCTGTCCAAGTTATAATAAGCGCATGGAAGATTGGCTAACCACTTACGAAGCAGCCCAGATCAGCGGGTACAACCCGGATTACATCCGGCAATTGATTCGAGCCGATAAGGTGCTCGGAAGAAAATGGGGACCTTCCTGGCAGGTGCAACGAAAATCCCTTCTGGAATACATGAAGACGGCGGAAAAATTGGGAGAACGCCGCGGCGCAAAACCCAAACCCAATTCCAAACGAAGATAGGAAACTTGTAGGGCTGGTTGACAGCCCTTATTTTGATGGTATAATTATCGTATCAATACGATAATTATATACACAAGAACGGGCCGTGAATGTGGTGGAACACACGCACGACCCTAACCCAACCCACCGACGTAGGCGGAGGGAAAGGCTGATGGCATTATATCAGCCCGAGTTCATCGCCCTGGTGGGATTCCACTGGGGCGATTCGTTTCTTCGGCCGGGAGGAATGGAACGCCCCCACATTTCAGGAGGCGTCATGCTGCAATCAGCGACCGTACTACAAGCAACAACCCATGCAAGGGTGATTTCCACCCTAACCTACCTGCGCCAGGAATGGCAGGAAGCGACAGTTGGAGCCAGCCTATTGGAGACAAATGGGAATATTGGTCTCATGCTGGCCGACTTGATCAATGGCCTCGGTCTGGAAGCACACGAACAACAGCAGATTCTTGGTAATGAACTGTTCCACGAACTGCGGGATTTCCTCTACGCACCGAAGCACAATTGATCAGGAGGATAGCCGCCCCGGCCCGGCTGTCCTCTTTTCCATTTATTTTTCAATCTGAAAGGTGTGAAATGAATAAACGCGCAATAATCTACGCCCGTGTGTCCACGGACATGCAACGCGATAATTTCTCGATCCCATCCCAAGTTGCTGAATGTTTAAAGTACGTAATGGCGTGCAATTATTCGTTGGTTGGGAGCCAATTCGTTGATTCAAATACGGGCAGGGACGTTGTTCCCGAATATCCTGGAGCTATTCCTGCTTTTGTCGATGATTACACCTCGCGTGAATTATCCCGTCCCAGTCTGGATGCGGCATTAGGATTTCTTGAAACACATGGATTCGATGTAGTGGTAGTTCATGCATTGGACCGTCTTGCCAGGGATCCTTATATTCGACAAACGCTGGAACGCGAATTCAACAATCGCGGTGCCCGGGTCGAATTTGTTCTTGGGGGATATGATGAAAGTCCGGAAGGAGAGGTTCGCAAGGATCTGGATGCAACGTTTGCAAAATGGGAAAATGCCAAACGTGTGGAACGGAGCATGCGCGGCAAGCACCGCAAAGCAGAAAGTGGGAAATGGGTGCATGGGATGCCTCCCTATGGATACCGTGTTGACGTCAATGCCGATGGCGGTCTGGCTGTCATCCCTGAACAGGCTGCTGTGGTGCAACTAATTTTCCGTTTGTATACTGAAGAGCATTACTCCATTCGAGAGATAATCAGTATTCTCAATTCGGATGGCAGTGTTCCCAAGAAAGGTGGGCAGGCATGGGCAAAGTCAAGCATAAATCACATCTTGGATAATACTGCCTATGCAGGATATTGCTTTTTCAATAAAACAAGACGTGAGGGTACCCGGGATGTTTATAAAGACAAGAAGGAATGGATCAAGATTCCCGTCACTCCAGTCATCAGTGAAGCAACATTTGAAAAAGCGCGTCTACGAAAAGAAGAAAATCAACGATATGTTCGAAAACGCCCGAAGCACAAATATCTTCTCAATCGCTTGGTTGTGTGTTCTGAATGCCATCGGCCCTACGTTGTCCAATACGTTCCTCCCTCCAAGCGAAGAGGTCCCAACGGGGCAAAAACTTATCGTCACCGAATTATCGCCGGGCATTGCATGAACAAGCAGTTTATGTGTTGGAAAGTGGATGATGTTGTATGGAGAAAAGTGCTAAATATTTTGTATTACCCGGATGTTCTTGAAGCAGGATATGAGCAATCAATTGAATATCAAAAACAAATGATAGCAAGAAAAATGGCTCAGATCGAAACCTTGGAACGCGCATTACATAAATTGAGGCAAAAACGGCAGAATCTTAGCAGTGCGTATCTTGATCCCGATATTCAAATGTCAAAAGTGGACTATCTGAAGCACAAGGTGCGTCTGGATGATGAAGAACGTGCAATCGAGGAAGACCTTGGAAATTTACGGCTGGAAGTAAATACCATGCCGCAACCAGCTGAACTGGAAGCGCTCAAAAGATTCGCCGAGGACATCCGCCGTGAAATATCCTTGCAACATGAAATCACCCTGGAGAAAAAGAGAGAAATCCTGGAAATGATGCATGTCAAAGTAATACTTCATCCTGACGGAGAAATCGAATTGGATGGTTGGTTTGATGTCCCTGAAGAAGATGAGACATCTTCAGGTGAAGTACAGGGATCGAATTCAAGCCACCAACCCCGCGGTTATTTGGGCCGTTCATCGACATCGTCGGACTGCCGGACGCGGCGGTGAAAGAGTCCGCGGCCCGCGTCCAGACGGCGATCCGCAACGCGGGGCTGCCCTATCCGCGCGAACGCGTCGTCGTCAACCTCGCGCCGGCCTCGGTGCGCAAGGAAGGTCCCGCCTACGATTTACCCATCGCCCTTGGCATTGTGATGATGCAGGGCAACCTCAATCCCGAAATCGTCAAAGACGCGCTGGTCATCGGCGAACTGTCGCTGGATGGAATCGTCCGCCACGCGCGCGGCGTCTTGCCGATGGCCGCCGCGGCGCGCCAGCACGGCTTCAAGCGCATCTTCGTCTCCGAGCAGGACGCGCCCGAAGCCGCGTTGATCCCCGATCTGGAAGTCTACCCGATCAACACGCTCTCGGCTCTCTACGGGCATTTGGCGGGGTTCCGCCGCCTCGAGCCGTACCAGCCTTCCGGCGAAGAACCCGAACCGCTCTTCGTCCCCACCGATTTCGCCGAGGTGAAAGGACAGGAGCACGTCAAGCGCGCGTTGGAGGTGGCCGCGGCCGGCGGTCATAATTGTCTTCTGGTCGGCTCGCCGGGCGGAGGCAAAACGCTGATGGCGCGCGCCATGCCGGGCATCCTGCCGGAGATGAGCCTGGACGAAGCGCTGGAGGTCACGAAGATCTATTCGATTGCCGATCAACTCCCCGCGGGGATGCCGCTCATCCGTCACCGACCGTTCCGCGCGCCGCACCACACCATCAGTCACGCGGGACTCGTGGGCGGCGGAAACATCCCCAAGCCGGGAGAGATTTCCCTCGCGCATCGCGGCGTCCTGTTCCTTGACGAACTTCCCGAATTCAGTTCGCGCGTTCTGGAGGTGCTGCGCCAGCCGCTGGAGGATAAGGTGGTCACCATCAGCCGCGCCAAAGGCTCGTTGACGTTTTCCGCCAATTTTCAATTGGTGGGAGGGATGAACCCCTGCCCTTAGGGGTATACACAATTGACCCATCTTCGGGATTAGTTGTGCCCTGATCACCAAGAACGGGTTGAGGATTATTTTCGGAGTTATCAAACAGATATTGCCCTTTGATGACACCTTCAATTTCAAACCATCCTTCATTAGCATTTAGAGTTATCTTTTCAACAATCGTATGGATAATTTTCTGTCGAACATCAAAGGGGGCATCGAAAACCAATCCGCTTCTTGCAGCATTTTGGCAAAGCGCAAGTATTTCTTGCTTTCTTTCTTCAAACTGATCAACCGTCATCAAACCTTCAGCTAGCTGATCAATTTCAGTTTGCAGTTTTTGCAGTTGACTCGTTATAAGACTACGATGTTCGGCATATTCATTTTCATCAAATGCATCCGCCAGATAAGCTTTATACAACTGCTCATCTTCTAGTTTTAGCTCCCTGATCTGACTTTCCAGATAATCAATTTGATTTCTGGTTTGTTCATTCTGCTCGCTGGCAAATTCTTTTTCGAGTGCCTCAATCATGATGTCAGGATAAAGCAAAACCTCATAGATTACAGACCAAACAGCCTGATCCAGTTTTCTTGTGGAAATTTGCTTTTGATTACACCCAATCTCTTCTATTATTACCGGTACACGTCCCTTTCTACCAGCGCAACGATAATTGGAAAACAGATACTCTGTTTCTTTTTTTCTTCCGAATTTCTTCTTGAATTCGCCGAAATAGCTATAACCACAAGTGGTGCAATTAATGAGACCCGTAAGCAAAAATGGAGTCTTGGGTTCTCGCCGCCCCAGATTCTTAGCAACGATTTCGTTTGCTCTTTCCCAATCTTCTGGATCAACGATAGCTGGCACAGGCACGATAATCCACTCCTCGGGAGGGCGTTGAATTTTTCGTGTTACTGTTTTCCCTGTTGATTCCGTAAGACTCCGGGGATTGGATGTTGCGGATATTTTCACCTCGATGCTACGGTGCGCGATGAATTCCCCTTTATACAGGGACCGCTTGACGATCAGCTCTATCATTTTCGGTTCCCAATGCGTAAATCGCTTGGGAGGTCGATATTGCCCTTCGAGCATGATTGCAATTCGCCGCAGAGGAACGCCTTCCAACACCTTTCGATAAATATAACGAATCACCTCGGCTTCATCTTCGCGAATGCCATAATGGGTATCCTTCTTGGCAGTCGGCCCTTCATTTCCAAAGGAATCAACAAATTTATATCCATACGCGGGGGTCTTTGCAGTGACCCGCCCGCTCTTCGCCTTGAGGATGCTCCCCTGCGCCATGCGCTGCTTGGCTTGTTCCATGCCATCCTGCGCCACCGCCCCCATCACCACGCGCTCAATACGCGAGGAAAATTGTTTCCAGAAGATGGTCTGAAGTCCAAACTGTTTCATCTCATCGAGCAAATATCCCTGATGCCAATCCGCGTTCCTGGAGAGCCGATCCAAATGCTCAATCACCACTGCATGCGCCTTGCGTTTCTCCAAACGATATTCCTTGCGGAGGCGGGAGAGTTCCGGACGTTCCACAAACTCAAACCCAGAGTCATCATCGGCAAAGACATATTCCCAAGGAATCTTCAATCGACGATCCAAGGCTGCCTCATGGATATGTTGAATTTGACGAGGTAGTCCCGAACGGCCTTCCTCAGCCTGCCCCGAGGAGGAGACGCGCAGATACGCGTAGGCCAGTTCGCCATTCGGATGCCCGAGCGCATCATTGATCGCCAGCATGTCAAATTCGGTTTTGAAGAACCTGGGAGTAGGCATTGTCGCCTCGTCTTGGTATCGAAATGAGAATAATGAGGAAACTCAGGGAACCGCGACCTGATCAACGGGATCGCATGATCCGGGGAGAGCGTGGAGGATGACGGGTTTCTGGATTTTCGAACAAGGGATATCGCCCGTGGATCACGCCTTCCAATTCGAACCAACCGTCGTTCACATTTAGAATGACCTTTTCAAGGATCGTTTTGAGGATGTTGCGTTTCACATCAGGAGGAGCGTTGTAAGCCAGACCACTGGCCGTCGCATGCCGGCAGATCGTCAGGATCTCCTGCTTGCGCGCCTCGAAACGCTCCGGGCTGATCACAGTCTCATTTAATTGCAGAAGCTCGGCAGAAAGCCGTTGCTGATTTTCCTTGATCAATTTTCGACGCCCGGCATATTCCACTTCATTGAAGACCCCGGCCAGGTAGGCCTTGTAGAGCTTGTCATCCTCGATTTTCATGGCATGAATTTGATTCTCCAGATAAGCGATCTGCCGGGCAGTCTGTTCGTTATGATCGCCCTCGAATTCCCGTTCAAGGGATGCAATGAGAATATCGGGATCCAACAGCACCGGATACACCAATTTCCAGATGGCCGCTTCCAGTATGCGATTGGAGATATTCCCCTGATCGCAACCGATTTTTTCCTGGATGAGTTTCGGATATCCCGAGTTCCGGGAGGAACAACAATACCAGCTCGTGCAAAGCGGTTGGCCACTCTTGCCCGTGCGCTTCCGGCGATGCCCCACATAACTGTGGTTGCAGGTGGCGCACTTGACCAGCCCCGTAAGCAGGTAGGATTCCTTGCCATTCCTGGAACTCATTTGGGAATTCTTTTGCAACACCACATTAGCCAGTTCCCAGTCTTGCACAGAAACAATGGCGGGAACCGGCACGGATATCCATTCCTCCGCCGGACGTGGCACCTTGCGAACGATGGTTCTTACCGCCGTACCGGTGATGCCTGTATTCTGTGAACTCACCGGCACCTTGACCTGTTTCATGTTGTGGGCAATGTATTCCCCTTTGTAAACCGCCTTTTTCAGAATGAGAGCAATGATGGTGGAATCCCAGCAGGTGTAACGTTTGGGAGGCGGATACAGTTGATCCAAGAGTACCGCAATCTTCCGCAAGCTGTTCCCCTCGATCACGAGCTGGTAGATATGCCGGACGGCCCGCGCTTCCTCCTCCTTGATTGCATAATGGGTATCTTTCTTCGCGGTCTCGCCCTCCCGCCCGAGGGAATCCACTAGCCTGTACCCAAAGGCCGGCGTGCGGGCGGTAACCCGTCCGCTGCGGGCTTTGTGAATGTTGCCCTCCGCCATGCGCTGCTTGGCCTGTTCCATGCCGTCCTGGGCAATGGCGCCCATCACGGCGCGCTCGATGCGGGAGGTGAACTCCTTCCAAAAAAATGCACGCACCCCGAATTGTTTCATCTCGTCCAAAAGGTAGCCTTGATGCCAGTCGGCATTGCGGGACAAACGGTCCAGGTGTTCGATCACCACCGCATTCGCCCGCCGGCGTCCATTTTTATATTCCTGACGCAGATGTGAGAGGGCTGGACGATCGGAAAATTCAAAGCCGGAGTCGTCATCGGCAAACAGGAACTCCCACGGGATCTTCAAGCCATGCTTCATGGCCGCCTCATGCACATTCATGATCTGCCGCGGCAGACCCGAGCGGCCTTCGTCCGCCTGGCCGGCGGAGGAGACGCGCACATAGCCGTAGGCCAATTCGCCATTGGGGTGGCCGATGGCGTTGTCAGTGGCCAGGGCATCAAATTCGGTTTTGAAAAATTTCGGGATAGACATCAGAACCTCGAGGGATTAAGTGCATCCGTGCAGTATGGGATTTGGGGTGATACTGTCAATATTATATCACTAGACAAATGATATTGTCACGAATTGGGAATAAAAAAAACGACGGGCTGGTGGATCCAGGGATTACTTGTTCATATGCCGGTAGATGGTCCGGACCGAGACGTGGAATTTCTTCGCCAGATCTGATGGCGTTTTGCCATCTTTCGCCATATAACGGATCTCGCGAATTTGGTCGGGGGTCAGCTTATAGTTGCCCTGCGGACGTTTCTCGAATTTCTCCAGGTCTCGCATGGCGATCAGCCAGTCCCGTCCCAATTTGACCGCAGGCAGGCGGCCGCTGTGGATCAAGGCCAGCACACGCTGCGGCGTGACGCCCAGAAATTCGCTGGCCTGTTGGGTGGTGAGAGGATCCATCGGCCGGAATCATAGCATATCTCCACCGCCAGCGGAGGCCGACACCAGATAATGGATCAGCATCCTCACGGCCGCATCCAAACGCTGGCGTTGCAACGGCGTCAGGGAGTCCAGGTCGATGGGACAGGGGTTTTGTGTCCCATCGGATTCCGACGCGAGACGTTGAGGCGTCGTCGTATCCGGCGTTCGGGATGGTTCCGTTATGCGCTTCGGACTCATGCCTGTCTCCTTCCAGAACGAGGGCGGAGCAGGAACAAGAAAATACTTGAGAAGTACCCGCAAGGGTTGTCAAAATCAGGCATGCGCCTGTTGTATCCCGCGCGATTACGGTTTCTCTACGGTTTGGAGTCCGAACTCCCCTACGAATAAAACCTGTCCGGGAACGACGCCAAACGCCACACAACAAAGGGTACGATTCGTCCAATTTTATTTCTCGCGGATTGTCACAAAATCTACGGAAAAGCATCCGGTCCAATCAGGATGTTCTTCCCTTTACCACTTCCCATCCAAACTCTTAAAATGCCGTTCCAACACTCCCACCTCCGAGGTACTTCCATGAATCATCTGAAACGACTGGGTGGGCATTATCTAGCATTGATTTTGCTCCTCGTTCTCCTGATCCTCACGCTCACCTGGTTCTACCAATATATTCGTCTCCATTTTGGATCCGAGATCGCGCTGGTCGCGTTGGCGTTGATCCTGACCGGGGAATTGATCCTGATGACGCGCGGCGCGGTGTACACCTCCCGCATCCATCGCAAGCTCCGCGAGCAGGCGGACAACCCCGCTGCCGCTGCCTTCCCCGAGGAAAAACGCAGGCCCATGTTGTTCAAGATCTTCGACATGGATCTTCGTCCAATTGCCATCGCTGTTCCCGAGAAAACAGAGATGAGCAAGGTGCGCCTGGAAATCCAGAAACTGCTCGACACCCCCAAAAAGCGTAAAGGCAAACAACCGCGTTTCCCGCTGGCTGAAATCCGCGCTGCCGTGCTGGAATGGGAGCAGCGGGATTCATCTTTTTCTGTTGAAACCCTCGAGGATTTCCTGGGTCGAAAATTTGGCTATGGAACGGATGGCATCCTGTTGATGTCCGTCTCCACCTTTTACGACTGGCGCCGCCGCACCCTCCAGGAACTCGATCCTCACCGTCCTCCCTCCGATAAGGCCAAACATGTCTCGCATCTTTCCCCGTCGGAGCTTTCTTCACGCACGCTTGAATCCAGTTCGTAGACCAATCCGGAGTCTAACCCGTAGAGAAACCGTAGCCCCAGATGCTACTAATGAGCCGCCGACAAAGCGGCTCATTTTATTTCCAGCATCTGGAAGGAGAACCATGGCAAAACTCATCATCTACCTGGGCAACCCGGAACGCGATGCCCTGCACCAACTCGCCCAGCGCGAATTGCGCGCCCCACGCGCCCAGGCTGCGCTCATCATCCGCAACGAACTATCCCGCCTGGGCCTGCTGACGACTTCCTCCCCTGTGATCCACATGGAGAATCAGGAAGGTCAGTTGCAGGAGGCGCAGCCATGAACGATCTGGCCGTTGTGATTCCATGCACCATCCTGGCCGTGCTGGGCGGGCTGGGCGTCGGCGGGATTCTCTTTATCCTTGCCAAGCACTACGTGAAAAGCCGCATGCGCAGACCATAACAGGAATGCGCCATGTCCCCAAAAATCATCTGCATTGCCAATCAAAAAGGCGGCGTGGGCAAGACCACCACAGCCGTTTCGCTTGCCCACAACCTGGCGCAAAAAGGGAAGCGTGTCCTGTTGATCGACCTGGATCCGCAAGGCCAGTGCGCCACCACCTTGGGACGCGGCCTGGAGCCGGGCGCGTTCTACCTGCTCACGATGGGAACGACTCCGCCCGAGACCAGCTTCATTCGCTCCTGGATTCGCTCCACCGGACGGAACGGAATGTGGCTTCTAGCCGGCGACCAACAAACCATGGCCGCCCAGATCGTGCTGAACGCCCAGGACAAACCCATCTCTTCGATCCGAAATTCCATCAACCGTTTCTTCAAAGAGGAACTGAACTACATCCTGTTCGACACCGCTCCCAGCGTGGGCGGTATCCAGGAGCGCGCGGTGTGGGCGGCCGATCTGGTCATCGTGCCCACCGCCACTGAATTCCTGTCCTCGGATGGATTGGCCAAAGTTCTGCACATGTTGAGTGTCTTGCAGGAGAAGAAAGGCTGGCGCGGGAATCTACTGGGCATCCTGCCCACCTTCTATGATGAGACCACACGCGAGAGCCAGGCCACGATGGAGGATTTGCAGAAGCGCTTTCCAAACAGTCTCCTGCCTCCCATCCACCGTTCCACCCTGCTGCGCGAGTGTGTCTCCCAGGGACAAAGCATTTTCGAATTCGATCCACTCTGCCGGGCAGCCAAGGAATATCAGGCCATCGCCCGGCTGGTGATGAAGTACTAGGAGGCAGCCATGTCCAAAAGACGCGATCCGTTTGCTTCCTCCGAAACCCCAAACGTCCCACCCAATGCCAGCGTCTACGACTCCCTGCGTGTGGCGGAAGAACGCACGCGCAACCGCCAGTGGGAACGCGATCACCAAAACCAAAAAGTGGTGTATCGCGGCGTGGAACCGAAACTGGCGTTGAAGGTCAAGAACATCGCCGGCGAACTGCACGTTCCCGAAGGCGAGGTGGCGCGCGCCTTGATCGAGCATGCCCTGCGCGCCTATGAGCGCAGCGAACTGGATCTCTGCCCGAGACCCGATCCGGAGCGCATACGCATGACCTTGTTTCCATCGTCGGACTCTGCACGGTTTTCCAGCCACCCAAAGAAATCGAAACATCACAAAGGCGGCTGGCGCGTCATCACCACCTGGCGCGGTTTTCCTCCCGAACTCAAAGGGGAACTTTCAGCGCTGGCATCCGATGCGGGCTTGAACGTGCCGATCGGGGAATTGATCACAGCCTTGTTGCGTCATGGCTTGCAGGCGTATGAAAGCGGGCTACTCAAGCTCGAAGCGGTCCCTGCAGCCACAACGTTCACATTGGCTCAGGAAGGGCAAAAATGAATTCGGCGCGAAATCCATTTTGCTTTCCACCTGCGAACCCAAGCGTAGGCGGCAGAGACAACGCGCCGCCTGCAACCTGTCCGCGCTCCGCCTACGCTTCCGCTTACCTTGCCGCCTGCGTTGAAGTCACAGGAAGCCCCAGGACGAATGTTTGCATGGGAGTCTGGCCTGGAGAACCTTCGGCATTTTTCCACGCGGGACATTGACATGAATCCTCAAGAGATTTGGGAATCAGCGCTGGCACAACTCCAACAGGAAATGCCGCGCGCCTCCTTCGAGACATGGGTGCGCGATACGGATGTGTTGTCCCTGGAACATAACCTAATCACCGTTTCAGCGCGCAATGCCTATGCCCGCGACTGGCTCAGTTCGCGGCTGACGAATCGCGTCCAGCGCATCCTGCAGGATCTTTTGCAGAAGCTCATTACGGTTCGGTTTGTAGCGGCGGAGGCCGAGGAAGAAGTCGAATCCGAGGAGGAAGCGCCAGAAGCAGAGATCGCCATCGAACCCGTGCACTGGTTGGATTACGACCAGATCGTCCAGCCTCACAAACAAGTGGTGGTGAAGGGCTACCTGCGCAGACTCGCGATGGAGATCGGGCCGAAGGCGATCTGGTTGTACATCGGCTTTCACCAGGCCGCCTGGAAAGCCAATGCGCGCGGCAACCATACGGCTTTGCACAGCCGCGAGGTGATGCGTTTCAGCGGTTTAAGTTTTGGCGCCTTTTGGCGGCTGTTGCGAAACAAGGAAACCCACTCCCAACTCAACGGCCTGGTACAGCGCATGGATCCACCGCAGGAACGCAAATATCGGCGCGGGCGGGATGGCCGCCCCCATCGCGCGCCGGTCCGTTACCAGGTTTGCATGACGCCGCGCCTGACGCGCGCCGATTCTGCCGCGGTGTATACGCGTTTGAAAAGTTTGCTGCTGGACGGGGCTTCGGCGCTAACTGCCTTACAGACATTACTGGCCATGGAAAACGTGATGGAACTGCTTCGGCCAGCAACCGGGGAAGAGACGCTCTGCCCCGATACTGTGATGGATATGGCGCGCCTGGTAACGGGTGAAAACCTTTCCCCTGAAATCGAGCGCCTGGCGCAGGAGTTGCACCGCAGGATCATCAACAGTCTGGGCGACATCCACCTCACGCATTATTTCATCGAACAGGTCATCCAATCCCACAACCTCACGCCGGCGCAGGCTTGGCTGATTACGATAGCGCGCGACATGGCCTTTATCAATTCACGCACCGGCGAGCGACGTGAGGTGGTGACGTTCAAACGCGGCTATCGCGACATGGCGGAACTGGTGGGATCCAAACGCTATAAGACCATCCAGGCCTGGCTTCATCCGGTTTGGAAGGCACAGCAACGCGGCGGCGATCTCACCCATTTTCTGCAGGAACAACCACACCTCGATCATGATTATCCAGACCTGCGCGTCGAGAGCATGCCGCGCACCTTTCGTGTGCTTTTGGATGAGCCGCTGGACGCGAATGGAAGTATTAGGCTGGACGCGAATGGGAGTCATATGGCGGACGCGAATGGCAGTCATAGCTGGACGCGAATGGAAGCATTAGTGGACGCGAATGGAAGCAATATGGTGGACGCGAATGGCAGTGTTTTAAACTCTTTTAAACACCCCAGAAACACCAACAAGAAAAACACTCCCACCACCGAACACACGAATGCAAAAGCGGCGGAGGCGGCGGGGATTGCACCTCAGTTTTGGGAACTCGAGTCGTTGCTCCAACAAAACGATGTCCACCCCAAAGTGCAACGCGAACTCATGGAGATGCAGGCTTCTGTGCATGCCTTTGTATCATGGGTGTTGTACGTCGCCAGTCCACAAAGCGGAAACCTGTCCGACCCGTTGGGCTATGCCCTCAGCCGTCTGCGCGAGCATCCGCTGAAAGAAGCGCGTGGCGTCTTCCGTCAGTTTGCCGATCTGCCGCCCATGGAACTTCTGGGGTTGATCGATTCCACCTCCTCCGGCGGATACCAATTGCCCCCAACCTATGACCATCCCCTGGCGCCCGCCTGGAAAAAGGCGATGGGTTCGAGCAACCATCGCTTGCCGGCGGTGCGCGCCATTTTGTTCGGAGAACGAAACGAGGAGAGTTGACCATGCGTTTGCAATTCCTGATCGATTCAGTTGAGCGCTCTTTTGGCGCCATGTTGATGCGCGATCTCAAAGAAGATGTTCTGGCCTTTATCTACCCGACTGCGGCAACGCGCACCTTCCACACATTTTTCTGCCCGCCGTTACGAATCGTAGCCATGAACGCCAAGGGCGAGATCCTGTTTGATGAAGTCATTTCGAAATGGAGGTTTGTGAAATTGCCTGCCTGCCAGTATGTGATCGAGACCGGTCCCAAAGTGAACTATCACCCGTTCATTCCCACCATCCTCAAGGTCGCGCCGGACCTGCCACAGACCGGCGCGCTGGATGCTAGCCTAAGAATGGACAGCCTGCTATTCGCATTGTTGGCAGAGGCCGTGGCTGACATCCGCCGCATCCGCGAGGCGCACCAAGGGGAGGTCAAACCAGACATCCAAAGAAAAAAATTCGAGGTGTGGGAGCGCGGGCAGATCGTGAGTTCGGCTGGGTTCCTGTTGGAATTCTCGCGCGCCTGGAATTTACCGGTTGGAGCCGTGCGTCTGTCCCGTTCGGTGCTCCAAGCCGAGGAACCCTATCTTGAAGAACTGGTGGCGGCTTCGGTAGCCGGGATTCCCTGGCGACACGTATTCCCGAACGCCTGCCTGCGTTGCGGCAAGCCGGGTTCGTGGCGCTCGATCCTGCAACCGAGTCCCAAGGCGCCGGTGGAACAGACTTGGCGTTACCAGCGGCCGGAGAATGCCGTGCCGCTCTGCCACCATTGCACAGAGACGCTCGAATTATTGCGCCGCGCGGACCTACAAACCGATCTGGCCTGGGGCTTGTGGGGACCGCGCTTCGAGTCCTTTTGGCAGTGGCATAAAGCATCGCTCGAAAACCGTTTGCCGGATTGGGACTCATGCTCTAATCCTTTGTGGCCGCCGGAATATTGTGGGGAGACCTGGGAGACCGGCAGCGGTTCGTTGCAACATGCCGAGCCGCGCCCGCCGCATGGGATAGTGCGCGGCGAGCAACACGAGGCTGCCATGCGTCGCGTCCTGTTCCATAAACGTTTCCGTGGGCGACAGCCGGGCGAGACCCATCTGCAGAGATTGCTAGACTTCCGGTTCGAATCCTCTGAAGGAGATTGAACCATGACCCTGCTCGCCTTTCTCGGCGCGCTCAGTTTGAGCGTGCTGGCTTTTGAACTCTTGTCCACCTTCCAAAACGCATTCAGCATGTTTGGCAATAACCGCCTGATGAGTCTTTCCACCTCCTCCACAACGAAGCGCCGTTCCACGTGGGAAGCCTTGCTGGTGGCGATCCTTCCCGGACGTTTTGATCCCGAACAAGCCAGGAACATGACGGATGTGATCAGCCTGCTGCGGCGCGCCGGCTATCCATACGATACGCCCGGTGAATTCTACGCCGTGGCCATGCGCGACTTCTCGCTGTATCTGGCAGTGGGAGGACTCTTGGCTGGCGCTCTGGCTGCCATGAATATTTTGGCAGCTGCGCCGGTGGTCGCCTTGATCTTTGTCTTGCTGGGATTGCGCCGTCCGTATGTGCGCTTGAAGACGCTGGCAAAGAAACGCGCCGAGTCCCTACGCAACAACATGCTGATCGGTTTGTCCGTATTGAGCGCCCTGCTCTCCTCCGGCGTGGGTGTGCAGGAAGCGTTGCGGCGCGCCTCGGCGGTGGGCGGGCCGTTCTGCAATTTGTTGGGATTGCTCGTGGCGCGTATGGAGGTGGATGACTTTACCAAGGCGGTGGAGATCACGCGCGCCCATCTGCCCGATTCGAACGATGTGGAAGCCAATCTCTTTCTACGCGACATCTACGACTTCTTCGCCAACAACCGTCCGGTGTTATCAAGCGTGCAAGGTTTGCAGGAGTCGGTCCATCGCGCCGTAGTGGAACTGACCGAGTCGCGCGCCGCGCTCGTGCGCCAGCGCGCCGGCCTATTCGGGGTGCTGGCGGTGGTGGGCCTGGTGCTGTCCATCCTGGCGCCGTTCATTGGGGCAGGGATGATTTAGAAGTAGACCTGAAACCAACTGTTGCGTTTCCACCATCCTCCATGAAAAATATTTTCCATAGCATTTTACAAAACTGCCTGTGGCGAGGAATACTGTACTGGTGCTTCGCCCTGGCTTTGGCCGCCGGCGTTTTTTTCTTCATGCGTTATATGACCGCCTGCTGGCAACTGACTGATCTCCCCGGCGTACCGCCGGCTTATTGTGCGCGTGGAATTGAAAAACCGTTCGAGCCGGTTACCAACATCGCTACAAGCGAACCCGGCACAGAGATTCCGACTGAAGTCCCCGCGCCGGGGGTAGACATGCCTCAATGGGATGGAGGCAGCCGTATCAACATCGCCTTCTTCGGTTTACGCGGCGGGGACATCCGCGACGAGGGGTGTCCGGCCTGTACCGACACCATTATTCTGCTCACCATTGACCCCATCAGCAAGACGGCTGGCATGTTGTCCATCCCGCGCGATCTGTGGGTGGCCATCCCGGGCTTTGGGCACAGCCGCATCAACACTGCCTGGACGATTGGGCAGGGCGCCAAACTGCCGGGCGGCGGACCGGGGCTGGCGATGGAGACCGTATCGCAGTTGATCGGCGTTCCTGTGCATTACTACGTGCAGGTGGATTTTGGGACCTTCGTTTCGTTCATCAATCTCATCGGCGGGATCGACGTGTATGTGGAGCAACGCATGGTACTGGACCCAACTGGTTCCGGACAGGATCATTTTGTGCTTCAACCCGGCGACGTCCGCCACCTGACTGGCAAACGCGCCCTGGCGTACGCACGCTGCCGTTCCGAGTCCCAGGGATGTAGCGACGGGGATGTCGGACGCGCCAGACGGCAACAACAAGTCATCCTTGCGATCCGGGATAAGGTGTTCGATCCCTCCACCTTTTCAAAACTCCTTATCCAAGCCCCGGCGCTCTACACCGAATTTTCCTCCGGCATTCATACGAATCTATCTCTCGAAGATGCAATAAAACTGGCGGTGATGGCAAGTGAAATTCCACTTGGAAATATCCGCCAGGGCGTGATCGATAACAACATGGCTGTCTTTGCCGAGACCACCCTGGACGGCGTACCCGCCAGCGTGCTGCGACCTGTTCCCGATTTAATCCGTGTCCTGCGGGATGAGATCTTCACCATTGACGGCCCGGTCTCCCCGCTTGCACAGGGCGATCTGGTTACGCTCATGCAATCCGAATCAGCGCGGGTACGGGTGACGAACAACACCTACACGGCGGAACTGGCAAGGCGCACCGCGAATTTCCTGCAAGCGCAGGGCGTGCAGGTCACGGAGATTGGCGTGCCGACTGGCGACGCATCACAGACCATGTTAATCATTTACTCGCCCAGGTTGTATTCCTTGAAGTATCTGACGGAGTTATTCGGCCTCACCAGTTATCAGATCGTCATGAAACCCGACCCGACCGCGAGTGTGGACATAGAAATTCGCCTCGGCGAGGATTGGGTGGGCAAACTACCAGAGGGATATTAGTGAAAATTACCGACAGATACTTTTCTCCCCCGCTATTTCGCGGTACAATTTGAATTGCCTAATCGCTTGGGTGCCCCCCTCACCCAGACATTAGGCACTTTTTATCGGGCAAGCATGAAGCTCGCAAAAAAGATTTTTGACGCCTGCATTTCCCGTCCATCCATTTGATCATGGGCATGCGCTCGCAGGATCGTGGAGCGTTATAATCCCCGTCTGGAGGCAGCGCATGCCAGTTCTAGAAAAATGGATTACCGCGAAAGAGGCAGCAGAATTAAGTGGCTATCATCCGGAGCGCATCCGTGAATTGATTCGGGAGGGCAAAATCATCGCCCGCAAATTTGGCTCCGTGTGGGCGATCCAACGCAAATCCATGCAAACCTATGTACGTTCGATGCAAAAACTGGGGGAACGGCGCGGTCCGAAGAGAACCCGTTCTTGACTTCCTGGAAATCATGCTATAATTACTGTATTGATACAGTATTTACACCCTGAAAGCGGGTCGTGCAGCGCTGATACGCAAACACGACCCTGACCCAACCCACCGACGCGGCGGCGGGCAGGCTGCTTGTATTATAAGGCACCCAGCAACACGCCCTGGTGGGATTCACCGGGGCGTTCTGTTTTCCGGCCGGGAGAAGAACAGGACGCCCCAAGGAGACCCAATGGATTTGCAAACCGCATTACCTGATTTGAACATCCAACCGCATCCTTACCGGGCGCAGGCCGTGGAGGCCCTGGCCCAGTTCCGCCAGGAATGGCAGGAGTTGGCCGGCAACCAGAGCCTGCTCGAGGTGCAGACCCCTGTGGGATTGCTGTTGTACGATGTGACCCAGAGAATGGGTCTGAGTCCCGAGGAACAGTTCATCCTGTTGGGAGCAAGCCTGTCCAGGGAGGTGCAGGACTTCCTGGACCAACAAGTGATGCCGGTCGAGTAGGCCGCTCCGACCGCCCCGGCGCGGTCAGAAGAGAGCCGCAAAGACAAGCCCTACTCGACAAAAAACGCTCCGTGTTTTAAACTCGGAGCGTTTTTTCAAGTGGATTTCAAAAACCCATTTCCTTCGCCTGCGGGCAGGTCCGCGAGGAATGTCCCATCTTACCGCAAATTTGGCAGGGCACGGGAGGCAAGGGTTCACGCCATTTTTCATTAAACACTTCCATCCAACGCGAATACAACCCGGCCCATTGTCGATACAACCAATAGCGGGCGTTTTTCAAAAAAGACACTGGGCGGTGCGAGCCTGGCGCTGTTGATTTCATATGGGGCTAGTATAACGGTAACGTTTTGAGTCGGCAACATAGCGACACGACAACGTGACCCCACCTCACAATTCCTTATCATCCCGGCTGGCAGAACCAACTGCCAGCCGATTTTCATTTCAGACAAGGAGTTGCACATGTTCAAACTGTTCCAGCGTTTTCTTCGTGAAGAGAGCGGTCAGGACTTTGCCGAATACGCCCTGATCCTGGGCGCCATCGGCGTGGTGGCGATCGCCGTCATCGCCCGTTACCGCAACGAACTGCAGGCCGCCTTCGAAGCAGGCATCGAAGCTCTGCGCATGGCGCGCGGCGGATAGATGGTCCGCATTAAGGAAAAGGGGCAGGCGATGGCCGAGTTCGCACTGATGATCCCGGTCCTGATCCTGCTCCTGTTCGGCATGACCTTCGCCGCCTTCTATGCCTTCCGCTCCGCGTCCGTCGATTGGGGCGTGTTCATCACGGGCGTCGCGAGCGGGTCATACAACACGCTTGCCACCGGCCTTGCCAGCGAGTCTGTGTTGTGGCCGGATCTGTCGAGCCGCATTGATTCCGGTCCGGGCGGCTCGCGCCAAGTGCGTTCGCTGATTGCGGGGGAGGACTGACGCGACTGGGTCTTCGGCATTCGCCTGCTTGAGGCACAACGCGCCGAGACCTTCTTCCGCCTGTGGCGCTTCTATCCCGGGCCTCCCAGTGGAGTCATCGAATGAAGCGAACCGAACGCGGTCAGGCGATGGCCGAGACGGCATTGTTCGCCATGCTGGCAGTGCTATTAGCCATTGGACTCCTGTCCTGGATTCCCACTCACCGCGCGCGCACCGCTGCCACAGCCGCGGCCTATGCCTGTGCGCAGTTCCTCTCGCAATCGCCAGATCCGGCGCGCGCTGAACACAATGCCCGCATGATCGCCTGGCAAACCTTGAACGCGGACTGGTCCGCTACGTTGGGTGTGGAATACCGCATTGAGGTCGAGCCCCCGAGCGGCGCTGGCGAAGCGGGACGCTGCCAAGTCTCGTTCCACGCGCCGGTTTTGTTCAACGGCCTGCTCGGATTGAGCGATGGCAAATGGAGTGACGAATGGTTCATCTCCCGCTCCGAAACTTGGAAAGCGAGGTGGCGATGAAACACCATCAGCTCGAACGCGGCCAGTCCATCCTGCTCTTTGCGATCCTGCTGCCTCTCATGTCCATCTTTTTGTTGGGCATCCTGGATTACATGGTGACGAACGCACGCGTGATGGAGACCGTGGCCGCAGCCGACCTTGCCGCGCACGCCGGAGCGCAGGAGATCACCGTCCTGCCGGATGGCACGATCACTGCCACGCAGGCTGGGGATGGAATTGCGATGAGATATTTCGAAGCCCAGCGTCCATCCTATGCTCAACTCGTTTTCGTATCCTGCGGCCGCCATCAGGGGCGACCGGCCTGCCTGTTGGAAGCGCAGACGCGCTCCGCAGGAATCCTTTTGCCCGCGCGGTGGATCACAGTGCGCGCCATCGGTTACCTGGCGCACGGCGTGACGCGTGGCGATCAATGATTTTTTGGAGACAACTTTGAAACAACTTTGGAAAAATATTTTGGATGGCCTGACCTTCACCGACCTAGCCGGTCACAGACAGCCGCGCCAGTATGTGCTGGTGGCGGGCTTGATTCTGTTCGTCAGTGTGACACTGGCTGGAGCATCCTGGTTCAACCGGCTGATGTTGAAATATTCGATGAAAGAAACATACATGCCCCGCCTGGAGGCCACTGCCATACCGCCCACTGAACAAATCAGCGCGCCAACTGACATTCCCTGCCCGGTCCTTTCGGAACAATGGAGCCTGAGCGATCCGGTCATCGAGCAGAACTACAAGGTGATCCAGCCCGCCTGTGTCTATGACGGTCTGGCGCACACCGTCGCCTGGGCGCTGGCCGTGCGCAACGGGTACAGCCGCGAACAGGCGCGGCAACTCTTGGGCTTTAGCGAACTGCCCATGCGCCAGATGGATCACGTCGCCATTCCCAACAGTGATTCCAACGGGCCGCAGGATGTGGCCGTGAGCTTCATTCCGCCCACGCTGAATTTCATCGAATGGCGCGTTGACGATCAGGGCAAACCCGCCGTGGCATACGGCCTGCGCGGCTGTTTCCGCACATCGAGCATAGTTGGAAACAAAGTCGAGATCTGGGGCGGTGAGTATCCCGTGATCTGCGTGGTGGTGGAGGATGCCGAGAATACCCACATCGTCTACCACCTCGGCGAACATTATTTCACCAACGATGCCGTCCCGACGCGGTCCTTCCTGTTGTTCGGATATGTCGGCAACGGGTATTGGGTCTGGCTGGGCACGCAAAATAATCCCAAAACCACCATCGAAGATTTTGCCAAGATGGATAACGAACGCCTGACCGTGGCCTTGTTGTTCGATTCCCAACCCTGGGACCTCGCCTGGTTGCAAAGTCGTTACGGTCTGACCCAACAACCTCTGCCGGATGGCTGGCGAAACTTCAACGATCCAGTGGAACAACAGATCATCCTGGATGAATTGGTGAATGGGATCATGGTGACGCCATGAAACACGTGCCCGCTTTTTACCTGTTGATCGCTTTATTACTTTTGGCTGTCCATCCTGCTGCAGCACAGTCCTCGACTCCCATCTGCCATTATGAACCAACCGGCGAGATCGTTTGTACGACAGGTGGCGGGGGAGGCGGTGGTGGTGGCGGGGGAGGCGGCGGAGGTGGAGGAAGTTGCACGCCCGGCACACACATGGAATACAAGATCACCGGTTACAACCCCTCCACTCAAACCTGCTCCGGCTTTCCGGCCATCGTGGACAACTGCACCGGCCAGATCATCGAAGCGGCCGGGGACGCGGTGGATGATATTCCATGCACGATGGAAGCCGGTCCGCCGCCCAACCCTTGCACCACTCTGACCGTGGGCGCGGGCGGGATCAGTTGCGAGGCCACGCAATGGAACGTCACGGCGCGCGTTTCCTTCCCGCAGATCTTTTTGGATGTGCGTCCCTATCCGGTCACACTGGTGCGCTGGCCGACCGCGATACGTAACGGCGGCCTGAACACGGCTTCGGGCACAGGGAGTGTTGCGTACATTCCCTATGGCGGCGGTTCGCCGGGAAATCCCCAGGTGGGCGACTGGCGTGACCTGCGCCTGACCCTCACCTTGAGTCCCGCCGCGGACATGTTCGTCTTCCTGCCGCATATCGGGCAGTTGATCCTGCCGGATCACGGCGAGACCGGCAGCCCGCGCATCATCAAATGGGAGGTGCCCTCCCACCCAGCGGTGGGCGGCGGCCCGCTGGCAGGTACGATCACAGGCTTGGATGAACTCCCCTCCGATATGCCTCTGTTCGTGGGTTCCGGTCGCGCCCCGTACATGTTGTCCTGGGAGCTACGCTACTACATATATGAAGCCATCACGGAATGCGTCTCGGGACCGGATGGCAGCGGCTCGTACAACTGCGGAGGCGGCACGGGCCACCGGGAGATCGTGGGCTACGAGTGGCGTCTGCATCGCGAGGGCGGTGTGATCCCACCCAGTGCGGTGGATGGTCTTCCGCCCCAAATGGCCGCCGACTTGAACGGCGATGGCGTGGCCGACGCCTACTGGGACAACAACCTGACCATCCGGCGCATGGACGACAACAACCGCATCGACAATCCGCGCTACCAGCGTTCCTGGAACTGGGGTGGCACGATCTATTGGGCGGTGCGCGAAGGCCAGGGCCAGATCGGCTGGCCGGAGCAGTAGGTATTTCAAGGCAGCTCTTCCGTATCAGGATTCCCCCATCAAACGTTGCACAACAAAGCATGTCGAGTAAGGTGCGGATTCGGTGCATCGGATCCGCACCATGTTCATGCGCACGTTCTCCATCAATCAACCAACAAGGCCCTCGAATAAACAGGAAGGTTTTTATGATTGCATCTGCAACATACAACAAAGCATCTTCGCCTGCCCATCGCGCGGCGAACAGCACAATCCATCTTGCGGTTCTGTGCATGGTGATATGGAATAGTTTGTTTTCCGTGTCAATCGCAAGCGGTCAAAGTGGATTCACTGCGGAATCTGAGAATATGTCGCCTGCTCATGAATCATTATCGGATTCCTCCCGTCTCTTCCATTCCGCTTCCAATATTGGGACGAGGCCGGTTGCAACTGCATCCGCACAAGCGCAAGACTATGGCGCCCTGTTGCAATGCGTGGACAGCTACTGCTCCGACCCCAATCCCGGCGTCTTCCTGACGGAGGAGTTCGAGACCTCGACCGATACACGGAAGCTGAATTTCAAAATCCTCTGCTCCGGTGCAGGTTGCACAAAAAAGAACGATGTGTACTATCGCATTGTCTATCAAGTGGAGTGGCGCACATTGTACGTCCGTACGGCTTATGCCTCCGCCTATGGCACCGGATATTACGGCAAACAGGGCACCGGCGGAGTCTTCAATGTATTTTGCGGAACGGGAAAGGCCGGAGGCTGCACTCTCTTCACCCAGGGCGTCATCTCCAAAGACATCATTCATCAGGATCCAAACAAGTGGTATCACGTTGTCGCCAACGCGGTGGGGTCGCCAGGCGAGGCCTATGCGCCCGTGCATTGGAAGTGGTTCGTTCAGATGTCCTTCGATCCCGCGCTCCTGACCATGCCTTTGCCCGAGGATATCGCCTGCGAATTATGCCCGGCGGATATGATTCCCTATCCTACCGCCTGCGGCGGATTCCTGTGTGTGTACGATGAAACGCAAGAGAGCGTCGGCGATCCGATCAATGTGCGCACGGGAGTGATGACGTATCCCGTGAAAGACATGTCGTTGTCCATTCGCGGCGGAACGCTGGCATTTCATCGCGTCTACCGCTCGAATGCGACTTCTGCGACGCCGCTCGGACATGGCTGGACGCATAATCACAACGCGCGCCTGGTGTTTTCAGGCGATCCTGGAGGGATGCCGGGGTTTGTCCTGTTCGAAGCTCCGGACGGTAACACTTATCGTTTTTGGGATGCTGGCAACGGCAGATATACCCCCTTCGCGGGCTTTCCGGGTTCCCTGACGAAGAGCGGCGCCACTGGATACAGCCTGCGCACGGCCTCGCAATTGGAGTTCCTGTTTGATTCCGCCGGCCACCTGACGCGCATTTCCGATCCACGCGGCCTTGCCACCACGTATTCCTATGATGGCAATGAACGTTTGAGCCGCGTGAGCGCGGACGATGGCACGCGTTATTTTGACTTCGCCTACAATGCCCAGGGCTTGCTCACCACGGTGAGCGATTCGACCGGTCGTTCCATTTTGTTCGAGTATGACGAGAACGGGAACCTGGTTGCCGCCAGCGACGTGCTTGGGCAGGAATGGAGGTATGCCTACGACAGCGATCATCATCTGGTCGAGGTCGCCGACCCGGACGGCAAAACGACAGTTCGCACTGAGTATTACTCGCCGTCCGTCATCAACTTCAACAATTATTCCCTCGCCAACTTTGGAAATCAGGACGGCCCGCACAGCGTAAACGTGGAAGACGAGGGGCGCACCCTGCACCTGACCGGCAACACCTGGAAAAGCATTCCCTTCCCGTACACGATCACCCCGAATACCGTGATCGAGTTCGATTTCAGGAGCAACACCCAGGGCGAAGCGCATGGGATTGGTTTGGATTCTGACAACACTGCCGACCTGAACCGCGTCTTCCGGGTGTATGGCACGGAGTCGGGCGGTTTCAATGACGCCTACAAAAACTACACGGACACCGCGCCCGGCTGGAAGCATTACAAGCTCCAGCCCTACAACTACTATCGCGGCAAGACCTTCGATTGGACACAGAGCCTGATCCACCTGTTCTTCACGAACGATCAGGATGTAGCCAGCCTCAGCGCGGACAGTTATTTTTCCAATGTGCGGATCTACGAAGCCACGGAACCGATGGGAAAGGCGATCCGCCAATACGACGGGGATGGCAACCTCGTCGTTTCCCTGCAATATCATCCCAACAGCACAACGACCGTGACGGATGCGCTGGGTCAGCAGACGGTTTATTCGTATGACGCAAGGGGAACGCTGAGCCGGGTGGAGGATCCACTGCATGCCGAAACCGCCAAAACGTTCGACAGCAGATTTCGCCCCACCACGATCGTGAATGCTGCCGGTCACACCCTGACCCTGGCCTGGAGCGCGGACGGGACGGACCTGTTGACCAAAACGGATCCGGCCGGGAATCGAACCGACATGACCTACGATTCCCTCCATAACCTGACATCGGTGACCGACCCGCGCGGTTTCCTGACGGCCTACACCTACAACGGAACCTTGCTTGCGAGCAAAACCGACGCGCTCAACAACACCACAACCTACACGTACACCCCGGAAGGGTATCTCAAAATAGAGATCGATCCAGCCGGTCGCACCACGACCTATTCCTATGACTCGTCCGGCCATCGCGTCGCGGCCGTGGATTTCCTCGGCCGCACCACCACCTATGCCTATGATGAACAGGGCAATCTGCTGGACACGACCGATCCATTGGGCGTGGTCACCCACAATGAATATGACGCGGCCGGGCGGTTGATTCGCGTCACGCGCAACTATGATGCGGGTCGCCCGCAAAATGACGAAAATCTTTACAACCTCGTCACGCAATATGTTTATGATTCGCACGGCAATCGGGTTGCCATGACCGACCCCCTCGGGCGAACCACCCTGTATGAATATGATTCCTCCAACAGACTGATCAGTATTACCGATCCGGCCGGAAACAAAACCAGCCACCGATACAACGCCACCGGGCAATTGATCGAGACCGCCGATGCGCTGGGACATTCAACCAGGTATGAATACGATCCCGGCGGGCGGCTGGTGAAGACGGTCAATGCGTATGGGCAGGCGATGCGTGCCGTCGCCTTCGATATAGAGAGCAACACAACCTCCGTCTCCGATGCCCTTGGGCGCATGACAGTGACCCACTTCGATGCGCTGGGACGCCCCGTCAAGGTTATGGACCCGGCGGGAGGGCAGACCATCACCACCTATGATGAGAACGGCAACATCAGCGCCCGCACAGACGCGCTGGGCAGGCGGACCACCTACGAATATGACGCACTGAACCGCCTGATCAAAACCACTGATCCGAATGGCGGGATCACGGAAACGTTCTATGACTCACTGGGCAACCGCACGGCGACCGTGGACGCGCTGGGAAATGTCACCGCCTACGCCTATGACACGGCTGGCCGCCTGATCGCCGTCACCGATCCCCTGGGTCGCGTGACACGGACTGAATACGATTCCTATGGGCGGCGCATCGCCAGCATCGACCCGGCTGGCAGGCGCACCGTCTACGCCTATGATGTTCTGGGGCGCGTGGTGGCTGTCACGGATCCAGCCGGTCATGTCACCCGCACGGAGTATGACGCGCTGGGCAATGTCATCCGTCGCACCGATGCCAATGCGCATGTGACCACTACTTCCTACGACGCCCTGAACCGCCCGCTCACCATCACGGATGGAAATGGGAACACCCTCACCCATGCCTACGATGCCGCAGGCAACCTGACAACCCTCACGGATGGTTTGGGCAACGTCACCTCGTATGCCTATGACGCGTTGAACCGCCGCACGGCGGAGACCGATCCGTTGGGAAACACTACGCAATATGAATATGACGCCTCCAGCAACCTGGTTGGCCGGACGAACACCAATGGCGTGGTGACCCATTATGAATTCGATGCGTTGAACCGATTGATCGCTGTGGTACAGAACCACCGTCCCGGCGTTCAATCCGACGCGCAGACGAACGTGCGCGTCAGCTACGCGTACGATGCGATGGGGAATCGCATTGCGGTCACGGACGCCAACGGACACGCCACCGCATATCAGTACGACAACCTGAATCGCCTGATCCAGAAGACCGACCCGCTCGATCACAGCTGGTTGTTTGCGTATGACGCGTTGGGCAACCGCATCTCCACTACCGACGCGAACGGCCTAACCACCTTGTATTCGTATGATGCGGCCCGCCAGATGACCGGCATTGATTATCCCGCGCCGGAAGCGGATGTGACGTTCACCTACTCGCTCACCGGCCAGCGCGCCTCCATGACGGATGGGCTGGGGGCCACCTCCTGGATTTACGATGACCTGGATCGGCTGATCTCGGTGACCGACGCCTTTGGCGCGACGATTGGTTATGATTACGATCCTGCAGGCAACCGCACCAGCCTGATCTACCCGGATGGAAAACAGGTCGCCTATGCCTACGACTCGGGAAACCGCATGGTCAGCGTAACCGATTGGGATGGCGGGGTGACGGCTTATACCTATGATGCGGCCAATCGTCTGACCGGCATCGCGCGGCCGAACGGATTGAATTCACTCTATCGCTACGATGCGGCAAGCCACTTGATCGTATTGGAGCATGGAGAGAATTCCTACCAGTACGCCTATGATGCGGCAGGAAACCGCGTCCAGGCCATCGAGAATCTCACGCATCCGTTTTCTATACAGCCGACCGAAACGCTTCCATCGACCAGTACGGAGACAGACACGCCAACCGTCATCGAAACCAGTACCCCGTTTATAACGGATACCCCTGCACCGACAGAGACCATCGAGTTCACAGCCACCCCGTCTGCTGAAGTGATTCCATCCGTCAGCCCCGCCTCTTCCGAGGTTCCGCTCGAATCGGGATGGATGGAATCTGTCACACAAACGCTCACCCCCACTTTGGAATTTATCTCCTCTCCTGAACCAACGGAATCTCCTGCGGCAACCGGAACTTCCATGCCCACAGAAACTCTATTGGAAACATCTTTGCCGGAGGAAACGCCTACGGGGACTCCTGAGCCGACAGAGACGCTGGCCCCTACCGCGTCTCCGACCCTGACGCCCACGTCGCTTCCAATGCCAACGGAGAGTTCTGATGGCCCGGTGATCATTCAGTACACGTATGATGCGCTCAACCGCCTGTCCCTGGCGGAATATAGTTCCGGTGTTCAGTTCGCTTACCTCCATGACCCGGCTGGCAATGTGCTGGAATACCGGAAGACCATCGGCGGCGGTGAAGTCGTCAATACATACACCTATGATGAGGCCAACCAGCAAACGACAGCCCAGATCGGATCGGAGGCATTCTGGCGTTACACCTATAACAACAATGGCGATTTGATTCAGGCAGCGCCCGGCGAGGGAATCGGCCCTGGAGCCAAACGCTACTCCTACAACGCGGCCGGTTTCCTGACAAAGATCGAAGCCTTTGATGAGGATTGGCAGACACAGGCCGAAATGCACTACAACGCCCTCGGCCAGCGTTTGCAAATGAGTTCCTCCGGCGAAACTGCACGCTATGTGATGGATGGAGAGCAGTCTCTCCTCGCGGCGTTGGGCGGCAGGACAACCTACTACCTGTATGGCCTCGCCCCCATCGCCGAACTGACCGATGCATGGAGTTACTCCCTTGCGGATGGCTTCGGCATGTCGCGTCAAATTTCTGACGCGGGAGGGGCGATCACCTATGCGTCCGATTTCACCCCCTGGGGCGAGACCTTGGAGTCCTTCGGGCAGGGAAATATCACCTGGGGCTATTTCGGCGGTTTGATGGACGCGGCCACTGGCTTGCTCTATGTTGGCGACGGACAATATTACAATCCCGCTACCGGGAGATTCCTCACGCGCGGCGCAAATCCAAACGGCCCGAATCCATATGTTCCCTGGCATGGCGATCCATCCGGCGCGATTCTCGCGCCGTTGACTCTGATGGCGCTGATCGTTGGCGGAAAACGTAATCGAAGCCGCTGGAATCTTCCGGCGCTCATGCTCGTGGTGGTTTTGTCCCTCAGTCTGGCGTTGTCCGCCTGCGGTTCGGATCCGACTGCGCCGCCCGCGACAGAGCCTCCCCTGATCGAACCCTCCCAGACTCCCCCGCCGCAGGATTCAGGCGGCGCGGCAAATATCAGCTACGACAGTTCCAGCGATGTTCTTCCGCCCGTGGAAGCCCCAACGATCTCGATTACCTGCACCCCAACCACGGCATTGGCATCCAGTTCCGCGCCGGTTTCCACAGTACCGCCCGCATCCACAAGTGGCCAGAACTTGATGTATCTGGGAGAGTGGAAAATCACCCACTACAATTACGCCCTCGAGTCGGATTCGCAGTTCCCGGCCAATGACAAAGTGCCAGTGGGCGGCCTGGTTCCAGATCGCGTTTATCGCAGGCAGTTCATCTACTCTCCGCCCGGCATCTATGGCCAGGGAACCGGCAAAGCGGAAAGCGGCGAATACATCACCATCGATCACTGGCGAAACCTGCAGGAATACGGCCCGGGCTGGGAGGATTCCAATCCGGTCTACTGGTACTTCACCTACGGCAAGGGAGGCAAGTTCAAGGAGGGAACTCCCTGGGCAAGCGTGGCGATGGCACAAACCGAGTCTCAGCTTCGTTATGGAGACAAGGTGAAAATTGGGCTGTACCCGGACTACATCTTCGAGGTGACGGATACCGGCACCTTCCCCGATACCTCGCATCTGGATGTGTTCATCGGCGAGGACACCCATGCGAACGCGCTGGCATATGGCACCCGCTACAACATCTCCGTGTGGAAAGTGATCGACTGAGGCAACCATGAAAACAACAATGAAAACGATCCTGCTGCTGGTTTTGTTGGCCGCGCTGACGGGCTGTATTCCCTCTTCTGGAAATGGATCGAATGGAATGATTGTGTTTCAATCCGACCGCGATGGCAATTACGACTTGTACGTGATGAACCCGGATGGCACGGACGTGCGCAACCTGACCAGCCATTCTGCCAGCGACACCGCCCCGATTCCCTCGCCGGATGGCAGGCGGATCGCGTTCCAATCGAACCGCGACAACAACAATGAGATCTATGTCCTCGACCTTGAAACCGGCGCGCAGATCAACCTGACGAACAACAGGGCGAATGACCACTCGCCCACGTGGTCTCCGGACGGCTCCTCCATCGCCTTTGTCTCCGACCGCGACGCCATCCTGTTGGATGAAGCGCGTGGGCTGTGGACCAACGACATCTACATCATGGAAGCGGACGGCTCCGATCCGCGCCGCGTGACTGACAGCAATCTGACCAATGGACATAGTTGCCTGGCATGGTCGCCGGATGGCAGGAGCGTTGCGGTGTGCCTGTCATCTTTCACCGCGCATGGCGGATTCTTTTCGCTTGGGATTCACCTGCTGGATCTGAACGATTCCACGCTGACCCGCCTGACGTTCGATTCGTCCACCAGCCAATGCGATCCCCATTGGTCCCCGGATGGAAGCAAACTCCTGTTTGTTTCGTCCGGCTCGGGTTTTTCCAACATCTTCGTGATGAACGCCGATGGAACGAATCAGAAGGGCGCGACAACAGAAACTGCGGCCTACGACACGACTCCCTCTTGGTCGCCGGATGGAAAGTTCATTGTGTTCTCATCGCGGCGGGACGGCGGTTATCATCTCTACGTGATGGATGCCGATGGCGCCAATCTCATCCAACTGACGAACGGCCCCGGCGAGGAAACCTTCCCGGTGTGGTTGCCATCGCAGTAGCCAAGTACTGTCTTTCATATCAACCGCCATGCATCATCCTGCACCTCCCACGGATCGAGCACGGTCCGCATGGCTCGCTCCAGCAAAGCGCAATAGCGTTGAACATCCACCCTTCTAACATCCAGCGTCTCTCCCAATTCCCAAGCGTGGACGCCGTCGCGGGTAAATAGAAAATCGATGGATTGGCCGGGAGCGATCTCCCGGCCAATCATTTGCAACTGCCGCGCGGCACGCGCCGCAGGCGAGGGAGTTTTGTAGCCATCCAATACGCGACTCAACTTCTGGCGGATAACCAGATCTTCCAAAGGAACGCGACCGGCGCGCAGATCGCGTTTGGCGCGTTCGATATATGTAATTACGGTTGGAAGGTAATCCGACATATCCCCCGGCGAATCTGCCTGAGCCAGGATGTTCAAAACAGTCAGTTGCGCCTTGCGCACCCAGGTGGTGGTATCACGCCGCCGCAGTTCAATGCCGCGATATTTGAGTGTCCCATCTAGAAACGCGCCAAAGTACTGGTTGGGGACCGGCACGCGTTTATCCCGTTTCGATGAAAGAAACGCCACCCATTTGAAGACGCCCTCCAAGGCAATGGGAATGCCGGTCTTCTCCACGATGGCTTCCATCAGCGGGGTGAAATCAGACGGGCGCTCGAAGCCTTCCTGTTGCACAAACAGGCAATCCACGTACATGTGCAAGACCGTGAAGCCCATATCTTCGGCAGTCTCCTTGGCCTGCAACATCAACTCGCGGCTGACGGCCGTCACCGCCTCATGGGATTCGATCTTCCCAAAGCGGGCGTTCTTGTATCCCAGATAGCCAAAGCACACTACGAGCAGCCACTTAAGCGCCGCGGCGCGCGCCTTGAGAATGTCAGCGCGGCAATCGCGCGGGTCGAGTTCCAACAGCAGGTTCTTCAACGCCAGGCGTTTTTGCACCAACGGTAGCAATGTCTTTGGAATCAATCCCTCCGACGCGTTCTCTTTGCCAACTGTCTCCGGCGAAATATTGTGCTTTACCATGATGGCCGGATACATGGATGAGAAATCGATCTGCGCGACTTGGCCGTGAACGCCGATCAAGGGTTGGTAGATCAAGCCGCCGTGATCGGCGCGGATCAGTTCGATCAAGGTTTTCGTCCCTTCCACCTGTTGTTTTTGAACCGGGATCATCACGCCGTTTCGCAGGGCGGTGAGCATCTGCATGGCTGTGATTCCAGCCCCAGGGGACTTGCGCGCCATCTCCTGCACGCCCAGCCCGGTGACGCGCGCTTGTTCCATCGCCCCTTCCAAACCATATTCCCCGAACGACATGGCGTTGCGGCGGTCGATGTGCCAACGTCCGAACAAGTGCGCCTGTGCGCCGCGATAAACCACCTGTCCGTAGGCAAAGTAACTGTCTGCCCGGCGTTTCAGGACTTCTCTGGTTTCATCGCGATTGGGATTGAACTCGATCCCACATTCCTTTGCCCATGCTTCCAATTGAGGAAAGAGCCAGGTGTCACCGTAGTCGGTCAGGATCAGGTCGGGGTCTAGGCGCTGCAGGTCGGCTTTCAGGCTGATTAGGAAGGCGCGCGTGGGTTCGAGGGGCAGGTTGTATTTCCTTTGTTTGTGTTGAACATGGATATATTTCGGCTTGTGAATAGCTGGGTTGACATCCGGGCAGAGAGTCAGGATACGCAAGGGAAGCGGTGCGGGCTCGATCTCCCAAGGGGAGTCCAAGGGTTGGATAGCTTGAATCATTTCGTTGTCTAGAACGACGCGGCTCTTTCCCAAGAGATGGGCGTTTGTCTGTGCGATGAACCGCAGGCTGAGGGGGATGTCGGCATCATAGTAATCCAGGGCCGGGAATTGACGAGATAGATCAGCAAACAAAACTGGCAAGGCAGAAGGGTTGGAAAGGGTAACCGCCATCACCTCGCGTTCCCCCAAAAAGAGATCGCGGCGTGTGGCACGTTCCAGTTTGACATTCTTGTCTTTCAGGTGAATCCATGCCTGACGCAAGGTTGCAAACTCTCCCGCCGCATAAAATGTGATGGGGAGTTTCATGCGTAATTGCAAGCGTTGGTCATCATCAGTAAGCAACCAGAGAACGAGTCCTTCATCCTGGCCTGCGTACACATCCAACAACCAGCCGATTCGTTCATCCATGCTTCGCTTTCATCTGTTCAAGTTCCTGACGCAAGACTGCTATTTCTTTTGCCTGTTCCAACAACATCGCCAGCAGGGCGGACTCGAAGGGCAACAAAGACTCGGCCTGCCCGATGGCCGCGATGTGCCGGCGCGCCGAGGCGAAGAGCCCGTCGAAGACATACTGGTCACTGCGGCGCAACGTGCGGCGGAAGGGGGACAGCAGGCCCTCGGTCTCGGTGAGTTGCTGGGTGATGGTGATGACGGTGCGGCCCATAGGTTAGAAAAGAACAGGTTGGATGACTTGCGGTGTAGGTTCTTCCTTGACCAACACTTCATCAGCTTTTTGGCAGACGAGGTCCAATAGGAATGCCCGTTCTGCGACCAACGGCGGCGCCAGCGTGACCACGACTGGGGCGGAGAGCAACAGCCGCTCGATCTGTTCCAGACAGGAGGCCAACAAGCGGCGAACTTCTTGTGCGGGGACGTGGTCATCGTAGAAGGTCTGCAATAAATCCAGGATCACATAGGGATGTTTCATGGCCGGAGTGGATGCCAGTAAGGTATTCATCTCATAGCAGGTGAAGGCGCGCCGGCTGAAGAGACGATTGGCAACCGCATTTACTTGCACGGTCTTCCTGCGTATCAGCATGGCAATCTGATATGGCCTATACCGGTTGCCGCCATCCAGGATGGTGACTGGCCCGCGCAGGCCGAGCTCGGCAATCAGGTGCATACTTTCTTCACACGCCGCATGAGGGGAATAAAGAACGATCAGCTTACCGGTTTTGAGAACGGGGAGGATATCCATGCCAACAGGATACATGTGAGCTACAAAAACAAAAAGTCCCCGTGCGGGGATATTTTGGGTGAAAAACAGGTGCGCCAGATATGGGGAACAGCGCTTTTAAGAATCCCACCTGGCGGGTTTCAGGGTATGATTAGGTAGGATTCCGAGTTGAGGCAACCAATGAAATCGAACAAAAAGGAATGGATTTTCTATCTAGTCGTTGGGTGTGGCGTGCTACTGAACGAGATCGCCTCTAACTTTGGATTGCAGATGATCACCTTTACGCTTACCATTCTGGCTGCAATCTGGGCAGGTTCGAAGTTCCTAACCAGGGATGAGTCTGTAAATTAGTCTATTTTGCGGGGGAATATTATTTTTGCCAGGCGCTAAAGTCCCAGTGCGCCAGCATGACCCGCAATTCCGCGCGCTTGTGCAGGTTCAGTTTTCGTAATACGTTTTGAAAACGCGATTTCACTGTTTCGGGGGATATGCTTAACCGCGCTGCAATCTCACGATTGGTATAACCCAGGCAAACGAATGCGGCCACATCCTTCTCGCGCGGCGAGAGACGTTCCCATTTGTTCCACAGCCGTTCGTTGGCGGTGTATTGGTTTAGGCCAGCGTTCAGGAGTTCGGGAATCAGCTCGTGTTCAGGACGGCCTTCGTCTGAGGCGAGGGTGGATAGGGTGACCTGCAAACTTTCGCTGACATCCACATGATAGGTACGAGGGCCGGGCGTGGAACGCTTGCCTATCAGGTACAGGAAGCGATCCCAGATAGACATATCGCCGGGATTATAGTAGAACAAGTGTTCTGGCGTCAAGGAATGGGCTTAATCTTGTGAAGTACCTTTCCGAAGGTGGAAATCCGTTCTCAGTCAGGGATCTGAGGTAAGACCCGTTAACTTAAGCCTGACGTGACAGAAATGCGTAAAGAAGGACACATCACCTAGAATAAAATCTGATCCAACATCGGACAAGAGGTTGGATCAGATTGTTTATTTGTTGATTGCTAGGCATCAGGATTGGATTGTCCGAGCGAGTTCATTGGTGGTCGTTGTTGCGGGGGACTTCGATGATCGTCTCCATGGCACGGCCAAGCGTGACATCTTCTTGGCGCTTCAATAAGCTCTCTTGCTCTGTTGATGCTTCGGGTTTCGCCAGCACTTGATCGAGTTTCTTCAAGAGTATTTCCATCTGCTCATCGGATTTGTTTACTGATGAAGAGGTAGTTGGAGTACTCCGAGAAAGAAACTGCTTCATCAATGGTGCGACAAAGTTCCAGATAACCACCGGAGGATTGGTGATAACGTCTAAGAGCTTCTGCAGGATTTCTGTCAATGCGGCAGCGCCGGCAATAACAGCGCCAAGGATCCACCCCAATCCCATCAAGAGCAGATTGGTAATCACGTGGAGTATGCCTGAAGCTGTGGAGTCGTCCATGCCGGAATTGTGAACAATTTGACGCAGAAGTTTCAGGAGGACCCGCGTGAACTGGAACGTCAACGACACAACTCCGATCGTTGCAGCATAAAGAACCAACAAGCCATAGATCCCTCTGAGCATCATGAAGGTGGTGATCAGCATGGGAATCACGATTAGGCTTTGAGCCAAGGAGGCCCACCGGTGGATTTCGCCCTGCACAGCAGGGCTGAATGATGCAAAATCAACCAGGTTTGCAATCAGAGATGCGCGATTCAAGGCGATGAGCACTACGCACAGCAGTGTCATTGTGGTAATAACTAACACAGATCCAATGAAGATTCCCTTGCCGAAACCTTTCATGCGCGCAACAGGCGTAAAATCTGAAAAGCCCAAACCATCCCAGAACAACATACCCAGTGCAAAGATAGAGCCGACCGAAGCTGCGATCAACGCCATACCAATGTCGCGAAGCATTTCGGGTACAGTGATATCCGAAAACAGGGTCTGGACAGCTTGTAAGCCGAGTGCCGCATCCGCATAGAGGAACGTCAACATTACAATCAGACTGACGAGAGAACCGAGGATGCGTGATGCAAGATTGCCCTTTTCATAGGATAGCTGGCGACACACGTGCTCAATCTGTGCTTGCAGCGCTTTGATGCCATTGCTGAGGGTGTCAATGCCAAGTTCGAGCACGCGTTCGAGGGTTTTGAAGACTTGATTGTTGGTCTTCTGGACCACTTTCCCGGCATCCTTACCTTCAGACAATAGCGATCCTGTCATCTCGCCAATGGCTTTTAGCAGGCTTTTCACCTGGTCCCTGCTGATTACCAGCACGAAATACACGACTGACCAAAACATAGGGGATTCGAGTAGTTTTTCCATGTCATTATCTCCTTGCGAGCAAATCGATCAGTTTTTCTTCGGGGTAGGTCTCTTGAATGTAGATTATTTCCTTCGCATTCATTTGAGCGAATTCTTCCGTCCAGTGAGATTTGAGTTCCTCACATTTCGTGGCTTGTGCACAACGCAAGACTACGATCACTGTGACATTACTAAGATAAGGATGTACGCCGGTGAATCCGCGAGCATACGTTTCATTCATGTCTGAGAAGAGTATCAGATACCGAACCTGCCGCTTATCATCACCATTGAGTACTGTTGCCGCTCGGTAGATTGCTTCGCGGATATTAGTGAACGATTCGAACCGCGTTATGGAGAACTTTGGTTCAGCAGATTGCCAAAACGCATTAATCGCCGACAGCTCGTCGCTATGCCAACTCTGTAATTTCCATGACGCGTCCTCGTTCCTTTTCTTCATGTCACAGTTGTACTTCTGTGTTTTTTCTTTATTGCGTGCGACAATGAATTTGTTGTTCAGCTCGCGCTGAGCTTCTTCAACTGAACTTGCCTCGTGGTTGGGTGAGAGAGTCTGCTCAAGAACAGGCCGAACTGGAATTGGCGGCAGGGAAGGCGCTTCAATCTGAGGAACGGGTTGTTCACAACAAAACGTATTGTTTGGATCTGCCGAATCCTGGCCAATCCAACTCGCAGTCAGGCGATCATCGGCCGACAAGGTTTCCCCCAGTACGTGTTTGATCGTATCGAGAGCCCATTGGGTATCTTGTTTGTACGAGATCGATCGATCAATCAAGATATACAGCCCTCGCCCAGGTGCAGGGGAAGGAGCCATGATTGGGGCCTCGGCAGGGCAGGAGGTAACTGTTGGATCAGACGTGGCGATAACAGAGGGATAGGTACCCTGATCGACTGACCCAATGTCAATCAAGAATCCACTGTATCGCCTCGCCACAATAACCGCAAACGACAGTGCTCCGATGAGAGTGAGCATTCCAAAAGTAGCTGTCTGCCCGGCAAACCATGAAAGAACTTTATTTGATAAAGCTCCGCTCGGTTTTGGTCGCTTGGATTTTCTATGTGATGCCATATCGCCTCGCTTTCTTTGGGAAAAGTTACAATTTGATTTTCAGCCTCGCCGTTGCGTGGCAAATGTTTGTGTGTTGCGAACCAGTCTTGTTGCGTCCCGCAGTAGCAGTCTTGGTCGCGGACCTAACCCGTTTTGCTTCAGCTACCTCACTATTATGGTGGCAGGTGATTCGTCGCGGATCTTCTTCTACATCGCCATAGTAGGATATATAGTAGCCCAGGCCATTGCAAGAGGGACAGTTTTTAGTGTTCATTTTTGCATTCTCCATGTAATGTATTGGGAATACTTCTTGTTCATTGCGACGAAATGATACGCAATATCGCAAAATATTTCGAGAGAGTGGCAGGGGAAATTACAGGGAAGGGGAAACTTGCAACAAGGTTTTTTCGTCACGATCCCACCGTGACATCAGGTAGATGAAGGCCTCCCAACAAGGTGCATTTCAGATAATGATTACCCTGTCGTAGGGTTGTATAGTTAATCATTTTGAGATAAATTTCAAGCACGATGAAGCCACCCCCCCCCTCTTTGCTTAGTGGACCAGCTGGTGATCGGCCGGGACCAAGGGCACTCCTATTCACTCATCGATGGCAGATAAGTCTATTAATCTTGTTTATTCCAGGTGCTGTCGCCGTCCTACTCGGAGTGAATGGAAGTCACAGTATTGCTGTACTTACCGCTTTCTCATGTTTTTTGATCTTTTCAATACTTGATGTGATTTATGCAGACACTTTACAAAGGACATTGCCCCGCATAGGCTACGTTCTTTGGAATTTCAGTGGTATGTTAGGTCCGGTTGTTGTATATCTCTGGCTTCTACGCAATCTCGACTCTACTGGCCCCTTGGCCCTCTGGCCGCTTTTATGTTTTCCCCTCTACTTCCTAATTCGACTGTATCAACATCGAGGGTTTTTCCCGTTAATAGTAGTTCCTGTAATTATGTTGGCGGTTATTGCCTTCGTGGCACCTTTTGTGCTTGCGCCAACCTCGGTTTCAAACAGCAATTTGTCTGCGGCATTATGGCTTACCATCACACTTCTTGTTTACCTAGTTCATGTACGAACATGGGACGCACGGAAAATTCGCTACGATGCTTATCGCGATATCGTCAAGTGGAGAGGATATCAAGAAGCACAGTTGGAAGAAATCCAACGCTTAGTAAAGGATCTTGGATCTCGTCTGAATATGGAACTCCTCACAGTACTGGAGATATTTAGACCGAATGTGGATTCGGATCTCAGACAGCAAAATGTTGAAATGATGCAAATTTCAGATGGGGCTGACCCCAAAGCAATTCGTCCACCGCATTACGTTAGGATCGTCGCTAAATATCCCGATGAGATCGTTGTCCAACCATGGCCTCTCAACCGAGGATTGTTACATGAAGCATTTAAAAAGAGAGAGCCCATCATCTGTTTGGATAACAATCAGCTTCCGTGCAAAGGAATTTATTACAATCCACCGGATGCAAAAATTTTTGATGGAACACGAAGTGAATTGGTGGTACCAATAATTGACGGCCCAGACGGTGAAATTATTGGTTTTGTAGATTTGCAGAGCAAAACTGCGCGAGGTATTGAGGAAGAAGATAAAGACCTCCTTGCAGCTCTGGCAGCTGAGATTTCTCCATTTATGGTTAAAAGGCGACTTCGTACATTTCTTACAGCACTAGAAAAGTTACGAGCATCATTAGAGCGTGCTTGGTATGAGGAAGATGCCTTCGATCAAATAGCCAGGTTTGCGCAACGCGTTTTAGATGTTGATGTCGTTACTTACTATAAACTAGGCTATGGTAACGGATGGCCTAAACCCCGCCCAATGCAACTAGGAGCCTGGTTCCCCAATCGTCTCGAAGATGAAGCATTTCACCGAGACAATCCACCTCCCGTCTTACTTGTCTCACGGTGGGAGGTGCTCCCTGAACAAAACTCCAAGAATAATGTTGACCTTCTGCCCTCGGGTTGGGCCGGATTATCAGAAAAGGATTTTTTTATATTGCGGGAGCAAATCGAGTCTACCGTATTTCTGCCGGTCGGGACAAAAAAGCGGCGTCTCGGCGCTCTCTTTCTCAACTACCGCGTCCAGAAAACTTTTAGCGACACAGACAAGTTGATGTTTAATACATTTTTGCAGACGATCATTCCCTTTTTTGATGGAGCGAGGAGGCATTCAGATACACAGGAGGGGTTTGAAAATGAGATTTTCATCCTTCATGATCTCATTGGAAGATCGGGTCGTGCGGGTCAATCACTAGACTCAAAATTAACATCACTGAAACAAAACAAAGTTTTGGGTAATGAGATAGATTTCAGCAAAATGCTTGATGAATTAAGAGAAGATGTAAACAAGCTCACTCGTGAAACCAATAGCGCCTCCATTAAAACAAGCGTGGACGTTCGTGATCATTTGCATCAGGGCTTGGTTGAGGCTTTTAGTGTCGCGACGGGTCAACTTGCTCATGCCTATGGTGTTGGTTTTGCTTGGCAATTAAACCCACCGCAAATCGGTACGGCGTTTCCGTTTGAATTCAGACTCGCGGTTTTCAGCATTGTTGTAGAAGCCGCTCACAATGCTATCCGAGAGGGACATGCCAATATCGTCAATGTCACACTTGCTCAGGACACAAAATTTCTTAGCATTGTGATAACAAACGATGGACTTACTTGGGATCCACTACAACCTGGAAGCAGATATAGTGAATATGGAATTAAGTCAAAACTGAAAATAGCACGAGAGACTATGTTTGCAACATCCGAGTGGGATGATACTGGAAACAAGCTGACAGTGCAGATTCCACTTCTGCCATTTTTGAGTGGAAAGGATCCCTATGAATAAGAAACGTGTACTAGTAGTGGACGATGAACCTTTCGCTCGAAGCGGGGTTTGCGCAGAGCTACTAAAGGTAGATGATTTTGATATCAAAGAATGCGGAAATGTCGAAGATGCATTGGAATTATTGCGAAAACATACTGATTTCTCGCTTGTATTAGTGGACCTTCGTCTCCCGGAAACTAGACAGGCGGAAGCAGAACATCAAGTATCGCCTGGAGCCGGGGCCGCACTACTTCGGAGAATATCCAATGATTTTCCCTTTGCAAGTAGAAATCTAGTACTTTATACTACTAAAGGAGCCATCCCAGATGTAGGTGATATGCAACATGTTCTAAGGGCGGGCGCCTCTGCATTGGCTGCCTTTTCCGGTGTTTCAAAGGAAAAGGTTTTCAATGATCTAAAAGCCATAGTGAACGGGGAGTGGATAGTCCACGCTCCTTTCAAGAACACGGGAATTGTAGCAATCGATCCCGAAAATGAATGCCCGTTTGATCAAGTTGAGTATTATTGCATAAGACTCATTGCAGAAAACCGAGGCAAGAAAGGGGCAGCAGAAAAATGGAACGAAGAAAGAAGTCAAGAAATACCATTAACCGAGCACATAATAGACGATCTCTTGGAGGATATCTATGCTCGCATGGCCGAAGAGTACGATGATTTTTATGAACTGGGTAGGGATGCAAAACAAAGAAGATTGTCAAAGTGGTATCACGATGATGCAGTTCCGCGTTATGGTCGGGCTGTGCCAGTAGATTACGTTTCCAAAAATAAACGCACAAAGAGTCGCTTAAGCACTGAAAACAAGGCTAGATCGAATCAACAATAGTTTTGGCAGGGCTGGTGAATGATATTTGATCCAGTTCAATATATTCCTGGAGAACATAAGAAAACCAAAAATATGTAAGCGGATTGCTCTCCTTCTTAATAATGTACATGTGGTAATTTAGTACCGCCATTTTACACGTCAGTAATGAATTATGGTAACTACATTCTTGGCGCACAAAAAGGATTTTAACATGAAAAATAGCAATAATATAAGGGCGGAGAACATGCTAAAATGGTGATATGCGTTTTCAGATTGCGTTTCTCCTTGTAGGCATTGGGATTACCATTGCTTTTGCGCTTCTTCCTATTGGATTTCCTGAAATGCCACATTCGCTAATTGTTGCGGGTATATTATTCGGTATTCTTATTTCTCTTACTGGGTTGGTCATGCTAATTTTGCCCCAAAAATCCAAGAATATTCTTATCATACCGAGCGTTATAAAAAATGGACAATGGGTGAGTGCAAGAATAATTAACCCTCTAAATAAAGTAATAGAATGTTATTGCATATGGAGAACAATAGAGATAAATGGAAAAATAAGAGACGATGTAAAACAATACATAACATCACACAGCACTAGAGTATCATGGTCTGGGGGCGATACAAACGGGGCTACCGAGGGAATTAAGCATATTGACGACGAGGGAATATTGAATATAGCGACCCCAACTAATGCGGGGCTTAAATTTGAGACCGCTAAAGGAGGACGGGAGTTTGGACTTGATAAAGATTACGGAAAAGGGGAATATAAAATTGGTTTTGAATTGAAATATAGGCCTCTAGGTGAAGGAGAATTTCAATCTAAGTTATTTGATGTAAATTTCAGTTGTTGGATAGAGCCAAGAAGAATAGTAAGAGTTTTTAGCGAAGGCGATGATAAATTTGAAGATGTTGACATTATAATATGTGAGGTTGGCCCTCAACTATTTACCGGCAATAATCAGGTTTTATGTTTGTATTTAAAGATTATTCGAGAAGAAGATTGAATAGGCATTTGAAGGATATTATGATGGTCGCACTTGCTGGATTTATCAGGGAGCGATTAAATAAGTCTGTGTATTTCCTATTCCCCAAGAGGGAAATATAACGGTTCAATCTTTATTATCGTGGAGAGAAAACAAGAAAGATAATCTTGAAGGTATTTATTGAATATGGATTTGTAAATAAAAAATCAGTGGCTTACAGTATCGGAAAAGAAATCTATGAAACAGTAGGATTGAAAATGTCAGAATTCCATTGTGAAAAATACAAAGACATTGAGTTTGAAACGTATCCTCTGATAAAAGTCTTTTCCCTTTGGAAAAAAAAACCGAAAATATTTAGATACTTTCCATATTGGACTGCACAAAAAGTTACTTTTGTAGTGAAGATAAAATCAGAGACTAATCAAAAATTGCTCTCTGATATTCCCATATTTTCAAAGCCAAGTGATTCTTCCTTTTTTGAAAGAGTAGAAGTTGGAGAGCATTGTAGATTAGAAGAAAATGGGAGGCAAGCGAGAATACTTACAGACGGCCTTCGTGGTTCATATGTTTTGAAATATTATTTTGGAAGCCCTGCAACAAGCGGAGCAAAAGAAATTGTTGAACTTCAAGGCAATTGGAAAGATAAAATTTGGTTTATTGTTTTTGGTTTAGTTGGTGGTTTTATTGGAAGCCTGATTGTTTTTGTTCTTGGAGTGATGTTTGAACTTATAAAAATTAATCCGTATTGGGAAGTGTGGATTAATCGCTAAAAAGGTCTGTTTGTCAAGTATGTAGTTACCAGAATTATTTATACCGACACCTTCCCCCCACCCCCCACCTAAATCCCCTATTATCCGCAACCGATGACCTGGTTGTTCCTCTACGCGTTCGCTCTCAGCCTGTACGATCTGCGCACGCGCCGCATCCCGAATTGGGCAACCCTGCCGTTGATCGTGGCGGGATTGGCCGCGCATTTCCCCGGTTCTCCCGATGTCTGGTTTGCCAGCATCGGACTGTTCCTCGTCTGGTCAATCGGCTGGATGGGCGCGGGGGACGCCAAACTCTGGATCGCCCTGCTGTGGGCATTGCCGGTGGAGATGTCAAGCCGGGCGCTTCCCTTGATGTTCCTTGCATTCTTTGTCACTGGTCTTCCTCAACTCGCGTGGAGACTGATCCGCAAGCGACCCGTCACCAACCTTCTCACCCCTAGTGCATGGCGCACGATCCCCTTCCTGCTGTTTTGTTGGTATGTACACTGACCTGTTCCGCGCCCTGCTCAACCGCAAGAACGCACGTGAGCATCCCATCCTGTCTGCTTTGACATACGCCTTCTGTCCCGCTGCGGCCTATTGGTGGAAGGCCGGCGCAGACCCGGTTCCACCTTTTGATCCTGTCTGGCAATCCCTGCATGACCTAACCTCCGACGGAACGCTCCTCGATCATCTCACCCGCTATGAATTCAGCGGATTGATCGAGGAGATTAGGAAGTATGTGGAGGAGGTTAAAGCCTATCGCGCGCTCCATCCCATTCAAGCACCGGAACTCATGCCCATCTTTCGCGGCGGATCTATCCCCAGCAGAATGCGCTTCGGTTCGCAGAATGCGATCGCTCATCTCGGCAACGATTGGCGCAACCTGTTTATCTACATCCGCACTTGGGCATTTCTCTCACAGGATTGGCGGCGCGGCATAGGTATCTCACCAGATATGGAGTACAGCCTCACTAGCGAGACCGTGGCACTCACCCTGCCGGGCATTCGTCTCCCCGTCCAGTTTGAGACGTGGGTTTGGAAAGTGTCGGTCGGGCATGTGAAGGAAACCCGCATCGGTCTGCTGACTCAAAACAGGGAACAAGATCCCTTGCGCTTCGCGCTCCTGGCACGTTGCAGCCCACTGGGAGATCAACCCTGGCCGAACACCCCGCTCATCTTCGCCCTGGACCGCGAGAGCGGGGAGGTCAAAAACCATGACCCGACTTTGGAAGATAAAGACCTGGAACCTCTTGTGTCCTCCCTGGCGGCTCTCGCCAAAAAGGGACCACATCCTCCCTTGAACGCCCTACATCATCCTACTACCTGCCGAACCTGTGGATACCAAAACTTATGCTTCGACAAACACACCATCTCCCCGCATGCCCTCGCCCGCCTATGAAAAAAGCCCGACCCTTCATCCTGCTCTTTCTGTTTCTGGGATTCGTCTCGTTGAGTTTCCTCGGGGTGGCTGTCCGCCCGGCGCAGGCGCTCAGCGCGCCCTATGATACGACTCCCACGCCCACCCCCTCGCCGACCCCAACTCCTGGTGGCGGCGGGACCAGCATCACCGAGATTTTCTATCATCTAGTCTTCCCTGCCGAGACGATCTCCGAAGCCCTCGCCAGCATTTTCAACAAGGCTGTGGAGACCGAGATCAACGCCATGAGTGAGGAGGTAGCGCGCTGGACGAGCGTGATTGGCGAGATCATCCAGGCTCCCAGCCAGGGCGATTACAGCAAGGTCGCCCAATCCAGCCTGCCGGTCGCGGCCGCGCTCGCTCCGGCCTTATTCCTCCTGCGCTTGGCGCTCTATCACTGGGGACGACTTCTCGGCGATGACGATACCGGGTTGCGCGTGGTGGGGGACTGGGTTACAGCGGGCGCGCTGGCTGTGGCCGCAGGTCCACTGCTCGATCTGATCGTTCAACTCGGATGGTGGATGGTGGGTAAGGTGATCGGCGAAACCGCCGCGCTTGCCGTGGAGTTTGTTCAATCCACCACCGCCACCTCCGCGACGTTGGGGCTGTTGAACCTGACCTTCCTCGGCAGTTTGATCTCCATCGCTTTGGCGTTGGGATCATTGATTGCCATTGGCGGAATGTTGTTCGCCTTCGCCTCCGCCAATGCCGTATTGTTTATTCTGGCCGTGCTCGGTCCGCCACTTGCAATCGCCAGTACATTACCCCAGGTGACCTGGTTGCGCTCCCTGTGGTTGAAGGCCGTGATAGTGATCGCACTTCTGCCCGTGGTGGCAGGTGGAATCTTCAAGGCTGGTTTGGCCGCCAGTTATTTCTTCGACCAGCAGGGCTTGCTGTCCGCCGTGATCCGGGTGATATGGCTGTGGGGCGCGACAGGTCTCTTGATCTCCATCGCGGGCATCCTCGGCAAGATGACCATCACTACCACTGCCGATGCGGTTGGAAAATTATTCCAGGCGGTGAAGCAGGTCGCTTCCATCGCGGCATTGGCCGCCAGCGGCGTGGGCGCGGCCGAAGGCGCAGCCGCAGGTGGAGCAGGAGCGGCGGGAGGAGCGGCGGCAGGCGGCGCCACCGGCGGGGAAGCCGCCATGAGTCATTTGGGCAGCGCCGGACAACTGACCCAACGCGCCGGGATCTTCGAAGCCTTGGGATTGAAAACTCCGGCCGCATACAACCGCTCCCAAGCACACGAACACGAACTCGCCGCGCGCCAGGCCGAACTGGGCGAACGTATGCAACGATTCGATGGTGCACAGACGCAGACCCAAACGGACTATGGTTTTTCCCCGTCCGTGAACAGCGCCATTCAATCCAACTTCAGCGGATCGCACGATGATTTTCAACGCGGCTTTGATGGCCTGTCTCCGCATATCTCCTCACAGGGTTTCGATCCGAACGTCTTTGCGGCGCAATATCCTGAGGCCACTGCCCACATGGTACAAGCCTATAACGATCACCCGGAAGACATCAACGGCGCTCAAAATCCGCTCTATCGCGCCGCCCAACTGGGCAATGCCGGACAGATTCAGCAGATGCTCACCTTCCGTTCCAATCAGGAAGACGGGAACGCATGAGCCTGTCCGAATCCTTCGCGTTGGTTTCGTTCACGCTTTTCAGTTTCGCCGATCTGCGTTATCGCCTCGTCCCGGGCATCGAGTGGTTCCTGATCGGGACGATCCTCCTGACCTTTCCCTCCAACCCATTGCAGAGCGGTTTGATCCTGCTGGCGTGTGGTTGGGGCGTGCTCCAAAATCTTTCCGGCTGGTTGGCGATTCCATTATTGTTCTATCCACCTGCCTGGCCGGTGCTGCTCACCGGTTATGGGTATCGCAAAGGCATGATCGGCCGCGCGGATCTACTGGCGATTGCAGGTTTGGCCTGTCTCTTTCCCCTGCCTGCAGTGCTGCTGTCCCTGCTTGGCTTGGAGTTATGGCGGAGGGTTTGGATTCGCAGACGAAGTGGTTCGATACCGGCATTGCCCGGAATGTTACTTGGATTGCTCGTCTTCTTACTGTTTCGAATAATCCTGTAACCAAAACAAGAGATTCTCTCAAGTCATGAGTTTTTACACGAGGTGACGCAGGTGAAGAATATCCAGGTGCCGACGGAGGAGTGAAGAGAGTGGATGATTAGAGAATAGAGAGTAGTGCGTGTGGCGTATTGCGTAAGACCTCCGAGGGTGGCTCGGAGGCCTTCATGTGAAAACTGTCTGTTCTGAAATTTCGTTATGAATGCATTTTTCTAAAACGTGTTTGATACACGATGTTGTCTCGGAACAAAATCCACGAGATATATCTTTCTACTAAATCTTCCAGTTGCTGTGTGTCTTCTTCTCCAACTGAAACTGTAAGTTTTATGTTTGGGTTGCCTCTGTGAAGAAGAGAGTTTCGGATTTTGTTGAACTTTCCAAACGCTACAATATCGTTTTCGTATCCATTCAGTTTTGCTTCATTGGCAAGGGCTTCAAAACGAAGAGCAAGACCTGGCTGGTGCAATTTTTCAAGGTGCTCAAGATAGGCTAACAGTTCTTCTTTTTCATCTTCGTTACTGTTTGAAATTAGAACTTTAATCTTGTTAAATCTCTTCTCCTGTTGGTTGTCTGTAATGTCGTCTTTACTTACCTTTCCAAGAGCGATTTCCAACGGTGTAAACAAGGCAAGGAATTTTGAAACTCCATCTCTTTCAGACCAAGCGCGAAGAATCCATCTAAAAACCGCAATCGCAAATTCGTGTGCTGAAGGCTGAGCTTTCTCTACTCCTTTAAAAGTATTTTGGATAGCTTCTACACCTGTCGGTTTAAGACTTAATTCTTCCAGCATTTGAAGCCATGAGCCTGTAATTCTGTATGCCCAATCTTCCTCATCTCTGATCGCAAATACGTTTTCGTTTATCAATTCAAGAACAAATTGCGGATGAAAGCGTAATCCAATAATTCCAGCAACCAAGGCGGCAATATTTCTAAAATTGCTGATATCCTTTTCCGCCAATTTGATAATTTCATTATGTGCACCTGACTTCTTATCATTGTGGAACTTCTCTGATAACTCTGTAGGAACCTCAATACTTTTGATGCATTGGATTTCTGTGAAAAAGTTTCTTGGATAGTCTGAATCTGCTGGGTTTTTGAAGTATTGCCACTTTCCCATTGGAGAAATACCATCAGGAAACACATACTTCCCACTGTCGGATGATATTACTATACCCCTTCTTGGCCGATGTCCGATATAAACCATGACATCGTAACCTTGAATGCCAAACCCAAATTCCAATTCTTCTCTATCGGAAAGAGAGCACCCGATTGAATCATAAAGTCGGCGATACCCAACGCGTTCTATAGCCATAATTTTGTGGTTTTAGGGATTAATTTTGAAGTTCTTCAATATCAACAAATTGCTGTTGTGGTGGAGGTAATTCCAAAGGCTTTTTTCCAGGTATTCCTCTAATTAGAGATCGTAACTTGTGATCAATCACGCCAATGTCAATAAACAAAGATTTGTAGACTTTATACCGTTTTTCCCAGACTCTCCTATGGGATGAAATCTCGGTTTTCAATTCTTTCCCTAAATCAATCAATTGGGTTGCCAAATCATTGACCTTGTTTGAGTAGTCATTGCTAGAAAGGAAATCATAGACCTGTTGCACCGCTTTCGATTTCGCCTCATTTGAAAGACGAAGCATGTAAATCCTGACCAAACTATCTCGGAGGGTTTGAGTAATGGGCTCAAGACTGACAGGGCTGATTACAAAAACCGTTTTCTCGACAAAATAGAATTGTTTCTTCGACGGAAAAACATTTGTAACTAATACTGCAAAATCAGCGCCGCGAACACGCCGAGCAGTTTTTGCTTGGTCAATATGCTTTTTATCGAAAACCTTTACCTTTTTGCATTCGTAGACAATTATTCCAATTTGCTGTCCTTGCTCAATCACAAACTGGAGAATGTCGCCGCCTTTTCCTGGATGCTCAAATCTGTCGTGCGGAAATAGTTCCTGCAATGTAGCAAGCAATTTGCCTTCTTCGAGCAAGCCTTCGATTTGCGGAGTAATTCCCTTTTGGATTTGCTCTTTCAATTTCTTGATTTCGGCATTTGCCTGTTGATATTTATCGGCGGATAATTTCAGGCTCTTTTCGAGTTGAGCCATTTTGTTCTTGGTTTTGGTAATCTCAGCCTGTTGTTTCTTGAATTCCGCCTCCTGTTTTTTGAGCTGAGCCTTTTGTTGCTCTATACCTTTAGCAACCCCCTCTTTGACTTGGGCTTGCATTTGTTTCTTTAGAGACGATTCGACTTGCTTTCGTTGTTGTTTCAACCGTCGCTCTGCAAGAGCCCGTTCTTTCTTAATGGCTTGGTCTGTCTTTTTTGCCTGATCGGCTAATGCCTTTTTTGTCTGGGCGCGCAACTTTGCCTGTTCGGCTTTGAAGGACTGCTCCTTTTCTCGGAGTTTCTTCCGCTCTGCTTCAACTATTTGCTTATTCTTCTTGGCTTGCTCTTTTAACTTCTTTTGCTCGGCTTCTAGGTGTTTGATATGCTTTTGCTTCTCGTCCCACAATCCCAAAGCCTTGTCGTATTCCGTTTGAGTGAGTGGTTTTCCGCAAACAGGGCAAGTGAGAGAATTTTGCTTTGCCATAGTTTTACCCTCGCATGTTAACGATTTGTTGCAAGTTTATGAAAGTATACCTGCATTTACAATTTATCTCAGAAGCGATCTTGCACTGAGCGATTGTGAACAGAGGAGATTTCATTTTGCCCACCAAGGTGGGCGATTGCCAGAATTATACAACTCAATAGCGACAGACGAACCCCTCCCTTTCCGCTAACAGAATATCATGCCCCCATGCCGCGCTCCGGAACCTTGGGTAACCCACAACCATACACTCCCTTTGGTGTCTTCGCTGGCCTGCCCTTCTGGGGCGGCGGCCTCACCCTATTAGCCGCAGCGCCAGGATTGGGTAAGACCTCCTGGCTGCTGCGGATGGTCTTCGATGCCGCATCCATTCACATTCCCGCCGCGATTGGTTGTTACGAACACACCCCCGAGGAACTGCGTTACCGCCTCTTCCTGCAAGTGGAAGCCATGACCTGCGGTCCCCACCTGCCCGCGCCGCGCACACAGGTGGAACGCAAACTGGCGAACGCCAGCGAGTCTGTTTTGTTGTCTTTGAACTCGCAGGAAGATACCGTGCGCGGATTGGAGGCCACGCTCTTGCATGATTACGCCTTTCCCGTGCAAGGTCCCACGCTCGTAGCCGTTGACTATCTCAACCGCGTGCCCGTGGTTGGCTTGACCGGCATGATGAGCGAGAACGGACGAAGCGGTGAAGCTGCAGCCTCCCTGCGTGAACTGGCGCGTCGTCACGGCTGGGCGGTCATCGCCGCGGCCGCGCTGAAATCCGATTCTTTTGAAACAGTGGAAGACTTGTCCGCCCTGCTTGGCGACGAACGCGTCCCGTATGAAGCCGATCGCGTCCTCGTGGTTCAGCGTTGCGGAAAGGTGCAGTCATGCGACTGCGTACCGCTTGAAGTTGTTACGCTGAAAGACCGTACCGGTCCAACGCGCCGCTGGCCAATGCAGTTCTGGGGTGCGCGTTTTTATCCCGCACTAGAATCCGAATTTCACCTGCACGAAGCGATGGTAATGGAATGAGCGCTTCCATCATTCTGGAATTTCTGCGCCAGGGTTGGCTGGCCTTGGCAGGCGCGTTCCTAGCTTTTGCCTTGCTGGCAGGGATGGCGCAGATTCTGCGCATCAGTTCGGCTGGTGTGGCAGGCGCGAATTTATGGGTTTGGCAATCCGTCTCGGCGTTGGTCTCGATCCTGGTCTTGAGTCTGTTTGCCTTCCTCGGCATTCCCCAAATCGTGCAAGCATTGCAGCATTCCCTGCCAGGCGCCGCAGGCTGTGGACCGATCAGCGTGCTGGGGCAATACGCCTCTGACCTGATCGGCGGGTTGGTCGCGGTGCGCATGCTCAAGGCCACTTTCATCTCCGTGTTATCCGCCTCCATCGGCGGGACATCCACCTTTTCCCAGGCGCTGATCGAATGCGGTGAGGCGATCTTCGGCATGTTGATCGCAGCCGCCGCCATTCCGCTGGCGGCCTGGTTTCTCGGAACTTGTTGATCCTCGAAAGGAGATTTCGATGTTCGATCCCATTATGGAACAAATCCTTGCTATTGCGCGCGATGCCTGGGCCTTCCTCGCCGGGCTGTTGATCGTGGTCGCCCTGCTGGGCGGCCTGTATTACGTGTTGCAGGGCACGGCAGGCGCGGCCTTCGGCGGCAGCCGCATGACCTCGATGGCCATCATCGGTGCAGTGGGCTTGGTGATCCTGGTCTTGTTCGCCTTCCTGTTCCTGCCGCAGATAGGCGAAATGCTCAAGAACTTTCAACCCAATCCGCCCTTCTAAATATGTTCAACGACCGCGATCTCGGCATCCTCGGCGCAGGCGCCTTACTCGCCGTGTTGAGTCTATTCCTGCCCCTGTCCTTCGCAGGCAAGGTGGTGGTGGGCTTTCTGGTGTTGGTGGCGTTCATGGCGCTGGCTTTGTTACGCCTCGGTCCGGACCGCGTCCCGCCCGAGATCTGGTTGATGCGTCGATTCCGTTATTCGATGCAGACGCGGCAGTATGTCAACCAGCAGGAAGCGTCGCGCAGGGCACAACCCACGCAAACATCTGTACCGTCAAATAAGAAAGCCCACCCACCCAAAGTAGAACGTTCAACGCCGATCCCATCCGTTCCCGTTCTGCGCCCGCTGGATCTGGCTTGGAACGAAATCGGAGTCTATCCCCTGCTCACTGCTTTTCTGGCGGTGGTGGGCGTGTACTTCGCCGTCTGGCTGGCGCAGGGTGGCGCGCAGGAATTATCCATTTGGTTTCAATAGGAGAGATATGAGCACGTTATTGGCATTGATCGCTGCGTTGGCGTTGGCCGCCATTCCTATCGCGCTTGGCTGGCGGCGCATCGTAGATGAAGCAGGCATGGCGCGTGCGATGGGCATTGCCCAACCGAAGAAACGCTTCGACCCTGAGAAGTTTGCGCGTCAGACCGGAACCGGCCTAGCCTTCAACCAGATCGCATATGGCTTTTTGGCTTGGGTGGGAGGCGGGTTGGCAGGCGGGATATTTCTCGGGATCTTTCCCGCCATCCTATTCGCCATAGCGGGTGGCTTGTTGTATGCCGGGACCTTGTCCGATAAACGCCAGGAATTTCGCCTGCGCCAGGCCAAGGACATCCTGCGCGGCCTGGGTGTAGTGGAGACTCTGTTGTCGCAGGGCAAGCCGCTGGGTGATGCGTTGGATGACGCGGCGCAAGCCGTGGGTCCGGATGGGAGAATGGTTCTCGGCGATCTGGTGATCCGCCTGCGCACCGCGCCCGCGGATGAGGCCGCACTGGCGGTGCGCGAATGGACAACCGCCTGGGACAATCCCGCCGTGGACATTGTAGCGACCTCTCTGCTGGCTTCGCTCGAAGGACGCATCGAGATCGGACCCTTGGTGGCTTCTTTGCGTAAGACTCTTGGTACTGTGGTTGAAGTTCTTTCGCGCGCCCGCGCCGCGGCCAAGGGTGTGGAATGGCAGGCGCGTTTCCTGGCGCTCTTTCCCCCGGCTGTCTTGGTGGTGATCGCCATCACCACGCCGGAAACGGGCAGGCTATATTCCGCCAATCCATTACTGCTTGCACCCGTGATCCTCGGCTCCGGCATTTCGTATTGGCTCTCCATGCGCATGATCCGCAACGGCTTGTCCATCGAGGCCTCGATGGGTTTGCAAGCCGGGGGTCAGGGCGAGATCCGTCTGGATCGGCTCGGTCGCGTACTGTGAAATTCCTTTCGCGTCTCCTGGTTTTCATCCTGATCCTGCCCTTCCTGTGCGGCGTGGCAATGGTGGTGGGCTACGTGTTGTTCATTGTCCTCACCATCCCGCAACTGCCTGCCTGGGCGCAACCTGCGGCTTACGAGTGGCTGTTCGATATTCCGCAATATGCCGAGACCAGCGACAACGGCTCGTATAGCGGTTCGTCCCCGGCAGGTCCGAGCGCGGTACCGTGGGATGGGTACGTTGGGCCGGGCGCTGATATCCACGGCGTGCCGTTGTACGGTCCGCTCCAGCATTGGAGCACGTGGTACGACAAGCCGCTACTGGGTTGTGTGTTCCATGATTCACGCTATCAGACTCACACCGGCGCGGACTTCCCGGTGAACGAAGGTACGCCTGTCCACACCACGCTGGCGGGGAAGGTAGTCTGGGCTGGGCCGAACGGTCCGTGGGGCAATCTGGTGGTGGTGGAGAACAACGGCTACCAGGTCTGGTTCGCACATTTGAGTGCCATCAGCGTGTCGGTGGGCGACATCCTTGAATACGGCGACGTGGTGGGTTTGAGCGGCAACACCGGCAACAGCACCGGCGCGCATCTGCATTACGGTATCAAGCAGAAGACGGGAGAGGATACTTATGTCTGGCTCGACCCGCAGATGTTCTTTACCGAAGATGAAGTCATTTATATCGGGTGTGGAGGCTGAGCCATGACCGTGCGTGTTTGCGATGCCACTTTTTCAGATTGGGTCAGCCTGCCGTTTCGTGACGGCTGGACGGATACTTTCATCATCCAGATTTCAGCACAAGCATGTCTTCCGCCGTTTGTGTACGAAGATCCCTTGAAGCGAATTGCATCGTACCTGGTGCGCAAACGCAGAAGCGCTTCCATCTGGGTGCAGGTGGACGCCCCCGGTGAATGGTATGCCTTGGAGTTACGATCTGCTCTGGAAGGTTTGAAACTGCCGTATGCGGTGACGCGCGCTGGGAAACAACTGGACTGGATTGATTTTGACAAGCCACCCTGGCTGGATTATCGTTCATCCGAGCGACCGCCAGCCGTTCCCGAGAAACCGCATGGCCTTTCTCCGGATGCGATCCGATGCTTGCAAGCTCTTGCACGGATGGGAAAGGGAGATGAGGATGAAATTGCTTCCCTGACCAGGCTTGCTTTGAATGATGTGAAATCCATCTTTGTTCATCTCTCCAAAGCGCAGTATATTGTTCATAAGATTGGCGAGAAGATTCAGCCGGGCAAGCCTGTGCAGATGGATCAGTTTCCACACTGGCACCTGCGCCGCAAGGGAAAGTCTCTGGCCTTTCGGCATTGGAATATCCCCGCGGGTTTTCCATTTGAGGCGTATACCGAAGCCAACCAATATCTGATGGAAACCCCACACCATCACCGCTCGCGTCTCTGGCCGGACTGGTTGCGCTCCGCCTGGCCACAGGCAGAGATCTGGACCGGCTGGTGCGAGGTGCCCATTCCTGAAATATCGGTCTTGCCGGATGCATTGGCTTGGGGAAGAATCCAAGGCTATGAAACACTCTTTTGGCTGGAGGTGGGGGACACACACAAATCAAAAGAAGAGATCGAAGCCAACACTGTGACAAGAATGAACGAAGCCTTGAAACTGACCAGGCGCACGGGGATGCGTCTGATCTATACCCAACTCAGCACGAATTGGGTGCACGAGGCCGCGCGTTGGGCTTGTGTGAATTTAGAACCGGATGTGGCGGTGGTGATGGGAGACCAGCGGAGGGTGGGAGAATTGCCGATAATGGAGTGGGGAAAGCTCACAAAAAAATAAGAAGGCAAGATTATTTGGATGCGTGAGCATCCTGCTTGGCCGCGCCTGAGGCAATCCGACTCCGGCGTAGGAAACGTTCGATGGCCTGTACTTTCTGTTTTAGATGTCGGATTCGGCTTTCCATCTCATCGATCATGGCGGCGATCTCAGACGGATCGGTTTGGATCTTGTAACCGGCCCTGCCCGAGGTTGACACGATTGGAACGCCCAGGTCGCGCAACCGTTCGATCCCTTTGCGGATTTTGCGGTCATGGGTGTTATTGCCGAGATTGTGTCCCGGCTCCTCCCCAAACACTTCCCGGATCAATTCCGCACGGGTTAATCCCTGGGGGGAGTCCAATAATCGCTGGTGGATCGTACACTGGATCTCATCTAGTGCGCCGGATTCAAGTTCAAGTTGAATGCCTTCGTATTTCAAGGTGTGCGCCATAACAGGTCTCCTTTGCTGGAGACGATGCTACCCAAATGCCAGGAGGGGTGGTGCGCAGGTGTCGTTTGTCGTGGGAGCGTCTTTCAACGGAAAAGGAGGTACTTCTCTTTCACTTCCATCGTGATTTCCAATCGTTGATTCTTTGAGCTTGAGTGGGGGCACAAATAAGAAGAAGCAGGAATGTATGGTTGATGCAATGTAAATCGAATGAATGAGCCTGCACGCCGGGCTTGTGTGAAATTGGAGCCAGATGTGGCGGTGGTGAAGGGGGGGATCAGGGAAGGTTTAGGGAATTGCCGAAGCGGAGTGGGGGAAGGTGATTATCCTGTTTTTCAGAAAACCCGAAGGGATCAAAACTAAAACAACTTAAACCATAGTGCGAATTTGTTACAAGGTATCGCATTCACTATGGAGATGGTTGTCGTGTTCCGTTTCTTGGTTTCAAAGAAACCGGGAAATCCCAACCATGCATAGGAATGACCCCAATACATTTATTAAGGAGAATAGTTGATATTTTCGCGATAAAATCCATTTAGTATCGAATAATCAAACTATCATAAGGGATACCCTTGTCCCAAACCGTTGCTGTATTTCTCCAGTACCTTGCTTTCTTCCTTCGACCCAACTCGAAAGCCCGGACCCAAGTGATGGAGCATGAAATCTCGCGTAAGGAAAGAACGGAATTTCCATGATAGTACGATATCTACAACGCTCGGGGAGTAACCAGTGCCATCAGAATTAATCATCGCTCCTCCTGCGTCCGGAAAAACAGAAGCCTGTATCCAGAGAATCAGGGAAACCCTGTCAGAACATCCACTGGCTCAGATATGGGTTGTTGTGCCGGACCGGTTACAAGCAGCCGCGTTCCGTTATCGTCTGGCTTCGACAGGCGGTGCGATTGGCGCTTATGTTGGTACATTTGGCGACCTATATCGAACCATTCTCGAACGTGCTGGGAACCATTTGCCGGTCGCTTCATCGCCATTTTTACACCGCTTGCTGCAGGAAGTAATTGATCAATCCGTGGGGCAGGGGGAACTTCAGTATTTTGCCCCATTGCAATTGGCGCCCGGTTTCATCCTAGCGTTACGCGACTCATTTGCCGAACTAAAACGCTCGATGATCTACCCCGACCAATTTTTGGAATTCGCGCAAACTGGTACCCAATCTCAAAAAGAATTGGCACTGTTGTACGAACGATACCAATCCCGTCTGCGCCAATTGAATTGGGCCGACCCGGAAGGGTTGAGTTGGCTGGCGGTTGAGGTATTGGAAAATGATTCAACCATTGCCTCGTCAATCCGTCTGCTGATAGTGGATGGCTTTGACTCATTCACCGGTGCACAGCGTCAGGCGTTGAAATTGCTAACTGCTCAGGTCGATCACCTACTGATCACCTACCCTGGCGAAGAAACATCCACACGTCTCGCGCATCGCCGTTTTGTTCAGGGACTCGAAACGCTTCGTCGGGAATTCTCCCCGCAGATCACATCCATCCACATTGCTCCCAACCTGCATACCGATCTTCTACTGATCGAACGTCAACTATTCGAATCGGTGTCCGGTGACAAGCGCACATCTACCACATCCTTTCTGCTGGAGGCGCGTTCCCCAGCCGACGAAGCGCGCGAAGCCCTACGCTGGATCAAGGCACGCGTCATTCGCGACAATGTGCCTTTAACAGACTGCGCCATCTTTGCGCCTAACCTCGATATCTACCGTCCCCTGCTGCGCATGGCTGCTGCGGAATTTGGCATCCCCGTCCATTTCACCCAAGACGAATCGCTCAGTGCATCCCCAGCCATTGCTGCACTCCAAAACCTGCTCCGCCTGCCTGCCCAAAATTTCAAGATCCGTTCCATGTTCAACACCCTGCGTTCTCCGTATTTCGATTTTGGGTTGGACCATCCCATGATCGACCGGCTCGAAACAATCAGTCGCGCGGCTTGTATTGTGGAAGGACGGGATCAATGGGAGGATACCTGGGAGCGACTTGCTCCTGCTGGACATCAGCTGGATTCCGACATCGACGAGGAACGCACGCTGCCCGTACTTCCGCATGGCTCTGCTGCCCAAGTATTGAAAACCACCCTGGGCGGATTCTTTGAACGCGTCACGCCACCCGGCCAAACTCTACCCCATATACACTGGGTGGATTGGCTGGAAAGCCTGCTCGAAGATCTGCAATTCTATGAACATGCCAGCCATGAACGTGACCAACTTGCCTGCGTTGCGCTACGCGAGGCTTTACGCGCCTTAGTTCTAAGCGAGGCAGTGATTGGTGCGCGACAAGTGGACTATGTCCAATTTCTCTCTGATCTACAAGGCACATTGGATGGAGTGATATTGCCCGAACTATCCATACCTGGTCAGCCTGCTTTGCTGGTCGGCAGAATGATGGAGGCGCGTGGGATTCGCTTTCAAGCGGTAGTGTTACTCGGATTATCTGAGGGCGTTTTTCCTGAAGTTGAACGCGCCGATCCGTTCCTGGATGAAAATTTGCGTCGGGAACTGGGGCTCGAATTACGCCTACAGCGCGAGCAGGCCGGCCTGTTCTATCAGGCAGTCACCCGCAGCGACCATCACCTGCTGATCACGCGTCCCTATCTTTCCGAGGATGGCGAAGATTGGGAACCATCCCCATTTTGGAAGGCGGTTCAAAGCCTATTCGATGAATCCGCAGTTGTCAGGTTCCGTCCGGACGATCCCCGCCTGCTGATCAATGCCGCATCCACACAGGAATTATTATTCTGGGCGGTGCGCCGCAAGGGACTCCCCAAACAGTATGTAGAATTACAGCCTCGCTGGGAGGCTCTGCGCAGGGCACGCGAGATCGTGCGCGCCCGGCGCGCCAGGGAAGCGGCCAGTCCATACGAAGGAAATGCCGAAGCGATTGTAAATGCTCTTACAGCGCGTTATTCCCCTAGTCAGGTTTGGAGTGCATCGCGCCTGGAAGCCTATGGCACCTGCCCGCACATGTTCTACGTGCGCGTTGCGCTCGGATTGGAATCCGTCAGCACGCCGGAATTGGGATTGGATACTAGCCAGATTGGCTCGCTCCTGCACAAAATATTGGAAGGGACGTACAAATCCGCCGATGATCCATCGAATGTGGAGTCGGTTCTAAAAACATTACCCGATCTGGCGAAACAGGTGTTTGCGACTGCCCCGCAGGATTATGGCTTTCGTCCCTCGCCGTTGTGGAATGTGGAACAGGCGCAATATTTGGCGGCACTAGAAGCAACCATCCGCGCCATCGCAGACGAGACAGGCTGGGTTCCCTTTGCTTACGAACAAACCTTTGGTCTGCACGGGAATCCCCCACTCCAGGTCAATCTTGGCGGCGAAGCCTTGCTCATGCACGGCGTGATAGACCGCTTGGATCGCAATGAGCGCGGTGAAATTCGCGTGGTGGATTACAAGACCGGTAGCAGCCATCTTGGGCAGAATGACCTCAAGGATGGCAGGCGTCTGCAATTGCCGCTGTATGCGCTGGCAGCGCGTGACGCGCTCGGATTGGGAAATCCTGTGGATGGTATGTATTGGAAGATCCTGGCAGCCGAGGCAGGCTCCCTCAAATTGGCAAAATTCAAGTCCGAGGGCGGACAGGGTGTGGAGGTTGCTATTCAAACAGCCAAAAGGCATTTGCGCAGGATCATCACTGGCATCCGTTCAGCCGACTTTCCGCCCGTACCACCCAAGGGGGGCTGTCCTGCGTACTGTCCCGCCGCACAGTGGTGTTGGCGGTACGAGGCAGGTTGGTAAACCATGACAAAATCAATCGCTGAACGTGTGGTTGAAACCTTTGGGCTGACTCCCGCGCAAAAAGAAGCTGCCTTGGAGCGCGGGCGCGATGTCGCTGTGACCGCCGGCGCTGGCAGCGGCAAGACGCGTACCCTGGTGGCGCGCTATGCCAGTCTACTGGCGGACGGACTGCTCCCGCGCCGCGTGGTGGCGATTACATTTACTGAAAAAGCCGCGCGGGAAATGCGCTCGCGCGTACGCGATGCCCTGCAGGTGCTTGCCTCCAAGGCGGAGTCCGCGCCTGAAAAGGAACAATGGCTTTCCCTAGGTTCGCAATTGGACTCTGCCCGCATCGGAACCATCCACAGCCTGTGCGCCGAAATCCTGCGGGCGCATCCCGCCGAGGCCGGTGTTGATCCGCGCTTCGATGTGTTGGATGAGGGCCTGTCCGCGGCGTTGTGCGCAGAGGTGGTCGAGGAAACGCTTTCCACACTGGTTGGCCAGCCGCAATTTACACTGCTCTTCCAAGTGTTCGAAACACGGGGCGTGCAGACTCTGTTGGAGACGTTGCTGGGGCGCCGATTGGAAGCGCAGGAAACGTTCAACCAAAACATGGACAGCGAACACCTGATCCGCCAAATCCTTTCGGAACGGATGAAATCGCCGTCTCTCATGGAACCCATCGCTGAGTTGCGTCATATCCCCATCTCCAGCCTGATGAATAACGAGGGCGACAAGTTCGGTGAAATGGTAAAGGCGCTTCTCCTTCTTTGGGATCTGGCAGAGGCAGCATTGGAGAAAGGAGATGCGATCGCCTGCGCGGAGAGTTTGTTCCAGGCGCGCCGGACAAAAATGAGCGGGACGGTCGGCAAGAAAGGTAGCGCACTCAAGGATACGGTCGCTGCCATCAAAGAGGCCTATGATGAATTGCTCGATCCATTGATTGGCGGTTCGGATTCAAAAGATACACCGCCCAGCCGGGAAAGTGAAGCGCTGTTCGCGGAACTTCAACCGTTGGTTCGATTCGCCTTTGAGTTTTTGCACAATGCCTACCGGGAGCGCCTACGTCAACGGCAGGCGCTCGATTTCGATGATCTTGAGTACGGAGCCATGCAATTGTTGAAACGCGCCGACATCCGTACCCACTGGCAGGCCGAACTGGATTCCCTGCTGGTGGATGAATTTCAGGATACCAACGCCCGCCAGCGTGAAATAGTACAAGGGTTGAGCGGCGCACCTGGACGGTTGTTTGTGGTCGGCGACGCCCGCCAGAGTATTTATCGTTTCCGGCGTGCAGATGTGACCGTATTCCGCGCTATCCAGAAAAAGGTAAGCGATGAAGGCGGCCTAGTCAAGAATCTGGATATTACCTACCGCGCCCACGACCCGCTCCTGTCTGCCACCGGGGATCTGCTCGCGGACATCATGGGGACCGAAGCCGATCCTGCGCGCCCATACTACGTTCCGTTTTCGCCACTGAATGCTGATCGAAAATTGGTACCGGATCATCTGAAGGAACCACATGTGGAAATCGTGCTCGGCGCGGGAGAGGATACTGCTTCTGCCCGGCCTGTCGCGGCGCGGGCGTTAGCCACCCGCTTATTGGAACTCAAGGAAGCCGGCCAAATCCGCACTTGGGATGATGTGACCCTGCTTTTCCGCGCTTCGACCGGATACATTCATTATGAGGACGCCTTCGAGGAAATTGGCATTCCGTTTGTGACTGTCTCGGGGCGCGGCTTCTACAACCGTCCGGAGATTCGGGATGTGCTCAACCTGCTACGTACCTTGGCCGATCCAGCTGATGATCTGGCGATGGCCGGTCTGTTGCGTTCCCCGGCATTTGGCCTGACCGACGCGGCGTTGTATCAATTGCGCTGGCAAGGCAAAACGCCCCTTGCCTATTGGACAGCTTTGCAGACCGATCTTTCCCTTCTGAGCGAAGCAGACCATGCGCAAGCCGTGCGCGCCTTGCAAATCCTGAGCATTCTTTTGCCGCTCGTCGATCGCATCCCAGTCGCCGAACTGCTGAAACAGCTGGTGGATCTAACCGATTATCGCGCTATTCTGGCCGCGGATGATTCCTCCGGTAGTGCGCGGCTCTGGCGCAACCTTGACAAGCTCATCGGCGATGCCCAATCCAGTGGACAGGTGAACGTACGCGACTTTCTGCAATACCTTGCCACGCTCAGCGACGCTGGCGCGCGTGAAGGCGAAGCGCCGGTCGAGGCGCAGGGCGCAGTCCGTTTGATGACGATCCACAAATCCAAGGGACTCGAATTTCCATTGGTTGTGCTAGCCGATGCCGGTCGCGACCCGCGCGGCGGAAGCGATAATGTTTACCTGCTACCGGAATATGGTCTATCGTTCAAATTGGAAAATCCCCCGTTGTTATATCGCCTGTCCCGCTGGCTGGACAAACAGCAGAATGAAGCCGAAACGCAACGATTGTTATATGTTGCCTTGACCCGCGCCAAGGATAAGTTGCTCATCAGCGGGCACGCCACGCCGACTCGAAGCGGCAGCGCGATGACCGTTTCTGCATGGATGGCCAACCTTTGTGAGGCCGCAGGTGTGGATGTTCAGGTTGCAATAGATCAGAGTGGAACACCTATTTCAACTAGGACAAAATCCGGTCATGGGATTCGCACTCTGTGCATTTCCAAGAATGCAGGTGAAATCCCCAGTGTGGAACAGGCAGCCAGAGCAACGCTGGAAGAACCCAACCTCGTCTCTTTGTATCCCCCGCTTGCAGTGCCGGTTTCTGCTTCCGTTTCCGAGGATGAACCGGAACCATCCCATCCCTGGCGCGCCACTGGTAGCGGGCAACCTGTGCCCGCTGGCGTTATCGGGCAGATGGTTCACAAGGCTATTGAATTGTGGCTCTTCCCGGATGATCCCCGTGTAATACCTATGTTGGAAGCTGTGGCGCTCCAGGCCGGCCTGGCCGGCGAGGTACAGCGTAGCGAAGCGGTTCGGCGAGTGCGTGAACTGCTCGAACGCTTCCGCATGCATCCCCTATGGGAAGAGATCAATTCTGCGGAGGAACGGCATCACGAACTTCCCTACTCGCGCATGGCAGATGGGCGTGCGGAAGCGGGATACATCGATCTGCTCTATCGAAATACATCCGGCTGGAAGGTTATCGATTTCAAAACGGATATAATTCGCAACGAAGCGGTGCGTACGAAATTGGCAGGACAATATAAAAATCAAATGCTCAGATACGAAAAGGCCATTGAAACACTTGTGGGGCAGGCGCCACAGGTCTACATCTGTTTTCTTGACGATCACGGAAGTCTCAATATCCATCCGATTACTTGACCTCGTTGTTCTGAATTTGTGCCCATATCTATAGCCATGTGTGCACATCAACAAGCCGGTAAATTTTTATGCCCAAACGATCAAAAAAATCCAATCAAGGTTGTTGCCTGGTTTCCCTGGTGATCTGGCCATTCAAGTTGCTGGAAGACCTGATCAATTCAATTATTAATCCACCTGCTGCATCAAAAACCCAATCCCTCCAACAAAGAAACACACTAGTCCGTCCACCAAAGAGAGCCAGCGGCACGGACCGATTTGTCGATGTGACGCCTGGCGGTAGACAGAGGCCAAATACGCCATCCATCGGCGTCACGATTTCGTATGAAAATTCTCACACCAATTTTGTAAAGGAAGCTCAAAAGTTTAGAAGCAAGGAAGGGAAAATCGCCAGCCATGTTCCTTTCAAGTGCTATTGGCCGACATACGGAAACATGAATGGCGGGCAGCAACAATGGTATTTCTATTGGCGGACACAGGTGCGCCTGGGTACGTTTCTTCCCACAGATTTAAGTTATATCTTCGTACATGTGTATGAAATTCTGAACTTGGTGGAAACACCAGACCCTGTTCAGGCGGCGGATCGACTTCGTATCCTATGGATGCGCTATCGGGAGGCCTACCCCAATTTGGATGGGTATCTGGCCGATTGGGGCGGCGATTTACTGGCGGTGAAATCTGGCGGAGTGCATGCCCTGGCTTGGTGGGAAAATCTTCTCGGGATGGATGGTTTGAGAATCCCCGATCCGATCATTAATACCATTGTGGAAAAGGCGATCCGAACCAATGGGTTGGACAAACTTCCCTATAAAATCTGGGCGTTACTCTCCGATTACCAACCCAAAAACAAGTTCTACCAAAGATACAATGCGAACCATTATGTGGATTTGGCCTATGAAAAAGCGATAAAAGTCGCCAACGACTTTTATCTTCAAACATCGCAGAAATCCCTGATCGACCAATTTGTTTCGGATCGTATTCAGAATTATGAAAAACAGGTGTTCACCTCAGCGATTATTGGTTACCCCTGCCCGCGCGTGATCCGCCTCGCAAGTGGGCGGGATTATGCGGGCTCGCCCCGCCTGGCAGCCAATATTACCTCCATTATGAAATACGCTGAGAATCTATTACGGAAACAATTGAAGTTTTCCGCAAAACTTTCCGGCGTTGAACTTCCACCCGAATTGGCAAAAAAGTTAGACATTGTCTTCCAATCTATTAAACCCAAACCTCAAAAACCAGAGCCCATACGCATTGCGCTAGACCCTGGCCGTATCGCAACGCTGCACCAGGAAAGCCAGGTTGTAAGCGAAATGCTGGCAACCAACCAGAATTCCAGTGGAAAAGCATTATTGACGGACTTGAGTGAAATGCGCACGCTTTGGAAACTGCTGAATAATCTGGAACGTCTGATGCTTGCCGGCTTGCTTAGCAAGGAGTTGAACTCATCTTCCGGGATCGAACAGGCGTATGGAGCGACAGCCGAAAAAGTGAAAAGCACGCTAGATGATATCAACAATAAAGCATCGCCTGTTCTTGGGGACCATCTGGTCTACGAAGCCAATTCCTCCATTAGCCTGGCGGAGGACTTTATCGATGAACTGGAGGTGATTGTGAAAGAATCCCCTCCCAATCTTGATACCTTGTCTGTCGATGGCGCTGATGTCAATAACGATCCCTGGGTGCAGTTCTTTGATACACTTGAGCCAATTGAAGTCGAGATAACGAAGATCCTTGGAGACAGTGGACAGCTGGATGAACTAGAATTGGACAGTATCGCAAGGGTCCATAATTTAATGGGGAACGCGGTGATGGATTCCCTGAATGAAAAAGCTCAGGAAACCCTGAGCCATCTTCCCTTTTATCCTGATGGCGGATACTGGCTTGTGGAAGAGGATGATCTGCCCACCTTGCGACAATATCTTGGTATTGAGGTGAATTAATTATGCCGATCATGAAACGGGAAGCCAAAACAATTCTAAACTCGCTAAGCGCCGGAGTTGTCCCCCGAACTGGGCTCCGGTATATTTCCGTAGGGCGGTTGCCGGAAATTGCCGCGCTGAAAAGCGACCTGGATCACAATCGTGAAGGCGGGGCGACGGTTCGCTTTGTCATCGGTCGTTATGGAAGCGGAAAAAGCTTTTTGCTTCAACTCATGCGCACCTATGCCTTGGAAAGCAAATTTGTCGTAGCGGATTCGGATTTCTCGCCGGAACGCAGACTGTTTGGGTCAGGGGATGAAGCCATCGCCACCTACCGGGAGCTGATGAAGAATCTATCCACCCAAACCCGCCCGGACGGGAATGCGCTTCCTGCCATTGTCGAAAAGTGGATATCCGGCATTCAAGCCAGTGTTGCCGCGGAAGGCGGTCTGGAACCAGGTTCTCCCCAGTTTGTGAGCCAGGTCAAAGCCCGCATTGTCAGCACCCTCAATGAAATGCAGGAACTGGTCCATGGCTTTGATTTTGGCAACATTCTCGCTGCTTATTATCAGGGATACTCTGATAACAACGATGAATTGAAAGCCAGCGCCATTCGATGGCTGCGCGGGGAATACTCCACGAAGACGGAAGCGTTTACAGCCTTGAAGGTGCGCTCGATCATCGATAGCAATAATTTCTATGATTACCTGAAGGTTCTTGCGGTCTTTTTCGAAAAAATTGGTTATGCCGGGCTGGTGGTTTGTCTGGATGAAGCAGCCTATCTTTACAAGATCACGAACAGCATATCCCGAAACAATAATTACGAGGCGATTCTCTCGATTGTCAATGATTGTTTGCAGGGAAAAGCCGCACATATCGGTTTTTTGATCTGCGGAACGCCCGAGTTTCTGGAGGATCAGCGCCGGGGTTTGTTTAGTTACGAGGCTTTACGATCCCGTCTGGCTGCCAATCGATTTATCGGCGAGGGTTTGCAGGATTTCACCGGCCCGGTCATCAAACTTTCATCCCTGACCGCTGAGGAGATTTTTGTTCTTCTCCAGAAAATCCGTGAAATTCATCGCGATCAAGCCATTACAGCAGTCAGGATGACGGATCAGGATATTCATGCGTATATGGAGGAGACTCTGCGCCGGATGGGTGCACGGGAATTTACCACGCCGCGTGAGCTGGTGCGGGAGTTTGTCAACTTGCTAAATTTACTGGTTCAATACCCCGATAAGAACTGGCAGGAGATTGTTCTTGGTTTGCCAGCGCCAAGCGAACCATCGCCTGAGGAATCCCCCGAGCCCTCGGGGACCGTTGAAGATGACCCATTGAATCGGTTCAACGACTTTAAAGTGAACTAAAATGTCAGCCCCAAATGCCTTTGAGCGACTTGCCCCTTTTGTACAGGAGTTCGTCTACCGGTTGGGCTGGAAAGAATTACGCGTCCTGCAGGCCCAGGCTATTGACGCCATTTTCGATACCGACCATGATGTGTTGATCACAACAGGAACCGCCAGCGGAAAAACGGAGGCGGCATTTCTTCCCATCCTGAGCCTGATCGCAGGCGAGCCGACCGGATCGGTGAGGGCGCTTTATATTGGTCCGCTCAAGGCGTTGATCAACGATCAATTCCGGCGGCTTGAATTGTTGTGCGAGGCTGGTGGCATTCCCATCCATCGCTGGCACGGGGATGTTGGTAGTAATCAAAAATCCGACCTGGTGGAACACCCTAGCGGGGTTCTGCAAATTACACCTGAATCGATTGAAAGCCTGTTTATCAACAAAACGAATTACTTGCACCGCCTGTTCGGTGGTTTACAGTTCATTGTCGTGGATGAAGTGCATTCCTTCATGGAATCCGACCGGGGCGTGCAATTACGAAGCCAATTGCAACGCATTGAGAAATATTCCAAATTATCCCGGCCGAGACGGATCGGTTTATCGGCCACGGTTGGGGACATGGAATCTGCAAGACGGTGGCTACATCCTCAGGATCCGTCCAAGGTGCAAATTATCAACCCGGATGTCGCTGTGGCGCCAGTGCGATTAAGCCATCTGCACTTTACCCTAACGAAGGAAGAGGTTCCTTCCGAACTAATCGATGATCTTTATGCCCTTACCAAAAATAGGCGGGCGCTAGTATTCTGTAATAGCCGCAAAAACGTGGAAGTTTTGACCGCACAACTTAATCGTAGAAGCAACCGCGAACGCATCCCCGAGCACTATCTTCCCCATCACGGCTCTATTAGTAAGGAAATTCGGGAGGATGCCGAGACGCGCATGCGGGATGACGATCATCCGACATCGGTCATTTGTACGAACACACTTGAATTGGGGATTGATATTGGCCAATTGGATCTGGCCGTTCAAGTGGACAGTACGCATACCGTCATGTCATTTGTTCAACGACTGGGCCGGACCGGGCGGCGCCAGGGCGCCAATCGCATCATGCAAATTTACACCTCGGAGATGCAGTCTGAGCCGGGCGATGAATTCTATGAAAGGCTTCCGTTCTCATTGCTAAAGGCGCTGGCGATTGTGGATTTGTTCCTGGAAGGCTGGCTGGAACCGCCCTTTGAACGAACCGTCCCCTATAATGTTCTCTATCACCAACTCCTTTCAAGGCTGGTGGAGACACACGGTAGCACTCCCAAAGATTTGGTCGGACATTTCCTGGGATCGAACGTTTTTCCGGGTGTCACTCCACAGGATTATGCCGATTTACTCAAGCATCTTGGAAGTATTGACCATATCGAACAACTGGAAACGGGTGAACTGATTCTGGGCCTGGCTGGTGAAAAAATCGTGCGATCGAAGGATTTCTATGCTGTTTTTGCAACGCCGCCTGAATGGGATGTATTTTATAAAGAGCGTACTTTGGGGCGGATCACTCCCAAGCCGGATTTGCAGCCGGGAACCTGTTTATTGCTGGTGGGAAGACTGTGGGAGGTAAAGGATATTTTTCCGGACAAACAGCAGGTTATGGTCAGTCCGGCAAAAGAGGCGCATGATGTAATGTTTTTGGGGTTGGGCATTCCGGAGATGCACCCCAAAATAGCCCAGCGTGTACGTGAACTTTTACTTTCGGAAAACCCCTTTCCCTATCTAGGCGCAAGTGGGCAACAAGCATTATTGGATGCGCGTCGCATGAGTCAGGATTGGGGAATCGGGCAGGAAAGAATATTTGAATCTGGGGGAAAGTGGGTCATATTTCCGTGGACAGGTACACGTGCAGCTCGGACACTTCAATATTGGTTCCAGGCATGTGGCCTTAAAGCGGAATTTCCCATGATGATGTTCCCCTGGGTTATGACTATTGACAAGTCTGCCCCGGAAGAAGCAAGAGAGCAGTTCATTAACCGTTTACAAGAAATTGAAGCATCTGGGTATGAGTTAGAGGATATTGTTGATTCCATCCCGATTGACAGTCTGCGCGTTCATAAATTTGATGAATTTTTGCCTGACGATTTGATTCAAAAGAGAACAGGACAGGAATGGCTGGATTGGGAACAGGCAAAGATGGATTTACAGGGAATTATTCAGGAATCCTTGAATTGAGCAACAAATTCCAAGAAATCAGTGTCACAGAGTGCACACTGGCTGCACTCTGTTATTGTATACTTCAAACTGGAATATACGAAAGGTTTCCAGACTATGTCCCAGCGCCAACAATTAGAACGTATCATGACCATTGACCGCCGCATCCGGGATGGTGAGTATCCGAATGCAGATCGTCTTGCCAGCGATTTGGAGGTTAGCCGGAGGGTTATATTCATGGACCGCGATTTCATGAAAAACCGTTTGGGCGCGCCTATGGAATATGACCGCGATCATGGAGGATGGTATTACTCTGATGAAACCTGGGTGCTCCCAGGAATTATTGTGACCAAAGGTGAAATATTGGCGTTTTTCTTGAGTGTAGAAGTAGCCAAACGATATTTGGGAACTGGATTGGAAGAGACTTTACGATCGGCTGTTGAAAAATTATCAAAGAATGTCAGCGGTTCAATTACAGTAGATCTGGATACACTCCGTTCACATTATAGTTTCTCGGCCCCCACCCTGCTGGCTGCAAATGAACAGGCGTTGCTTGATCTACATCACGCCATTGCCGGCTCTAGAAAACTATGGATGCGTTACTACACCGCCAGCCGTGATGAGCATACCGAACGCACAGTTCATCCTTATCATTTGAGCAATATTCGCGGAGACTGGTATTTGATAGGGTACGATGAGCTCCGCAAGCAAATTCGCAATTTTTCTGTGGGCCGAATCGAAGAGTGGAAATTAACGAGAGAGAAATTTAAGCGCAATCCAGAATTCTCTGTCGCTAAATATATGGGGGCTGCATTTCAGGCTGAGCGAGGGGGAGAAACGGTTGAGGTCGTAATTCGCTTTGCCCCGCAAGCAGCTCGCTATGTTCGAGAAAAACACTGGCACGACACGCAACGAATTGAGGAGAAAGATGATGGTGGGCTCACCCTCACACTTAATACCAGCGGATTAGGCGAAGTAAAGCGGTGGGTCTTACAATATGGTGGAGATGCAGAAGTGATGTCCCCATCCAGTTTGCGTGAAGAATTCAAGAAAGAAATAAATTCCATGAAAAGGAGATACAGCTAAATTCAACGCGGAAAATCAACTTCTAATCAAAGGTCTTCCCCCAGATTAGCCAAATTAAATGTTGTAATAATCAATTGGACTTTATCGCACCTCATATCAACGTCACACACCAACACACTCGATGAACCATTTCATCACTTAAGGTTTTCAAACAGGCTAGCTAAATCAAATGAAAAATAAGTCTTCATCAATCCCCAAAGAAACAGAAGAGGGTCCTCGAACCAGAATTATTAATTCTTACCTTGAGATCATTGACAATGGTATTCGAGAAAACCGTCCCAGCATCAAACTAATCAACTACGGGACAGGATCAGGTAAGACCCATCAGCTATTTCAAGCAATATGCGAAACAATCAATAAATACCCCGATATGCAAATAGTTGGAATATATGTTGCACCTTTGAGAGAACATTTACAAGTTCCTACATTAATTGAAAGTCAATATCCAGAAATTGCCGTTTACCCTATCAATTCCCTGGAAATGAAAACAACAGAGGATTCCATAAAGGCATACAAAAAATGGATACCAGCGATTCTGGCAAACAAGGGATTCTGGAAAAAGAGTGCCAAAAATAATTCCTGGGAGAAGGAGCAAGAAGCTAGACAGAATCTAAGCAATGCCAAAAAAGCCATTAGTCGACTTGAGTACATCAAGAAGTCTGACTTTGGAAACCATGAATTTAAGCAGGTTGAAATCACGGATGCAATGCGTGATCTAAACAATTGTATTGAGAACTTCCTCGAATTTGTTGTTAAATACAAATCTGATGAAAAAGACTGGCCTATTGAATGTGTAAATCTGATTGCGATATTTTTCCCTTTGCACTTGCTGAGAGAAAAATCCGGGATTTTGATGTTGACTTATGACAAATTTGAGACACTTGTTCCGTATTTCAATCGCAGCGGCGAAAACTGGGTAAAAAAGAACGACTATCTTGATAAATACATTACAAAACATACAGACAGTAATAGAAAATTTATCGTAGCTTTCGATGAACAAGAAGATGGTTATCAAATTATGCTAAAGCATAAAATTGATATCATTTCCCCAAAAAAGTTGGCAATCAATAATGCTCTTTCATCCATCAAGAGAGAGTTTTCTGTTCTCTTCTCAGCAGCAAATGATGAAAACAGACAGTTCCTGAACTTCATCGAAAACAATCCCGGAGCATTTTACGAACTTCAAGAATTCTCTGAAAAAGGGAAAGTCATAGATCCGGGTTTACAGAAGTTCATACCAACTTATAACCGATTGACAGTTGAAGAAGGTAATTCCATAAAATTTCTTACAAAAGTGATCGAGCTCAACAAAGGCCTTCAAAAATCCTTCGCAGAAATTGCAGGAACTTTTGATGATTACGGAGAAGATAATCCAATTCTTTTGAATTTCGAGGTGCTAGCCAGAGTATTTTCGAAATTTGAGAACAACAGAAGTTTACTGATCCCTCAGGCTCTTTATTCCAAGATAAGTGAAGAGTTAATGAATATTTTTGCCTACAACAATTTATATATTTATAACATTGAGCCATTAAAGAAGTTATTCTTAACCAGGTCATCGGGGGGACACGTTCATATTGCCGAGGATGACGCTGCAGAGAATCCGTCCGTTGCAGAATTAATCTATGCAATTTTAGCAATTCGCCTACAGATCAAAACGATAAATGAGTTTTTAGAAAATGTCCTAGACGCTGAGGACTCTCAGTCCCGCTCTTTAGATATCTGGTCGGAACAGATAGATAAAGCTCAAAAAGCAAGCGAGGAAGGTGCACTTCAAAACCACCCGATCAAATACTTGAACCGGGCATATGTATATCAAAGTTACAAATCCATTATCAACATCATGGAAATTGCCCGTTATCAATTTCCAACGAACAACTTAATTAACCAATCTCTTAGAGAAGTATCCATTGGCAGTACGGCTATTATGACATCTCCTGAGCGTCGGATTGATTCCATGCTGGCTAATAACGGGAATGTGGTTTTTCTGATATCAGCAACCGGGGGAGTTGTTGGAGATCTGAGCACGAGCTACGATATGCGGTATTTGGAAGATGCCCTCCGAAACGAATCTGGGGACAGTTCATTTGAAGCAATGAATGAACAGGAAATCCAGCTATGTGAGGAAATTAGAACCTACCGCCAATCAAAGCGGAAAGTCATAGCAGGCTTCTTTTCTGAAAGCCTGTCTTCTTTTCCCAATTCGGATACTCGAGAAATCCTGACGGTATTCGATAAATTAGTGCTAAAAGATTTCATCGAATCTATCGGCAACGAAGGGCGGTCCGGACTTGGAATTTACAAAGTCCAAGAGTTGCAAAACTTTGTCCGCTACCTGTTTTACCTATTTGAGGATGATGAGATTCAGGAAACAATCGCCTTTACCCAAACCATCCGCTGGATCAAACAGCTGATAAATTTTTGTGAAAAGCTCCATCATGCCAACTTTATCGTTGAAGCTTCCAACGAAAATCCAAATGTGTATTTTTTTCAGTTGCGACATGCCAAGTATCAAAGCGCCCTTCGTATAAAGATCGTCCTCTATGAAGCATCTTTCAACAGTCTTTACTACAACAAAACAACTGGAAAAACCTATTTGGATGAGCTTGTTGAAGAAGACGGACAAAAGGTCTTCTTTATTTCAGCTTATCAATCTGCATCGAAAGGGTTAAATCCAATCATAACAAACAAAAAGGAAGAGAAAAAAGATTTTGACTCTTTGGTCTTATTGATGGATAGTTATTACACTGCAATGGGACCCGCTCTTTATAAGGCGCAGGACGCGGGACATGCTGTTACAGCTTTTCATTTCTCCTTGATGAAAAGCATAGTTCATTTGGGCGACAGCAATCTGGAAATAAAAGATTTCAATAAATACTTAAGTCAACCAGAGGCGAGAGAGTTCCAGGATCAACAGCATCAAATTCTGCTTGGCAAAGGAATTTTACAAGCCATCGGAAGAACAGAGCGAAGAGATTTCCCCCATCAGGTGGTAAAGATATTTATCAATGAGGAAACCCGAAAAAATCTCGTGAATTTTTACAGGTATCTAAACAAGGATGAGCCAAACGAAATCCGCAAACTCTCCGTAAATAACTACGAAGTATATTCAAGTGTGCAGGCTGAGGAGCAAAAGCGATTAATTGAGAACTACGATGAGCATGTTTACGATGAAACCGAGGCATATCTGACCTTCCAAGGTTTTAGGGAAAGGATGTTGAAAGAGATCGCTAACTTTCACTCAGACAATACCACCTACCCAATCACACAAGCCTGGGATTCTCTGCGTGATCCTCTTGTTTTTGTGGATCCCGCAAAATATCTGGAAAGATTACGGGCAACCAGTTTATTTCCAGACGGTTTTCCGGAATCTTTGTTCTATCAGAAAACTGTCCAGCCGGAATTCACGCCTTATCTAGCAACCGTGGAAGAACAGGGTAAAAAATTCGAAATCATCAGTGACAGCGCAAACGGAGAAAAGGTTTATCCATATCTAAATCGACTATTTCCCGATTATCTCAAAACATATTCCCGAGGTTATGATCTGGAAGGTAATGAAGTTTTATCGCCAGACACATCTACAGAGTTAATCTATAAGCAGTACAAATTACTGGTCCCTCAGGCGGAAATATTTACCACATATATTCCGCGCCCCCAGTTCTTTTATGATGTCTTGTATCCGTCCTTGACGGAGAATTTCACTGAGCGCTGGATTCAAAATGTAATCTTCAACGGTAAAGACTGGAAAAGCATAAAAAGCAGCTATGGCTTTGAACCACTTCAAGATTTCAATATGTACAAAAAATTGTACGAATTATTTGATTTGTTCTATCTCAGGGAAAGAACTCTATATTGTATTGATGTCAAAGCATGGAGTCTGGCATCTGGGAATCGTCTCTCACAAAAGACGTTGGAAAAAGCACAGAAAAAGCTGAATGCAATCGCCAAAGGATATCCGGAATTCTCCGCAGTAAGGGGATTGCTTCTAAACTTACACGCTTTGGAAGAAAAAAACCATCAATACTCACCAACACTGTTTTCGGGAAACCTGATCTATTTCAATGATTATCGTTTTCCAGTTGAATCCAGTATTTTAAGAAGTTTCCTGTTCCAAAAGGAGAAGTAACATGATCAATCTCACTAATGCTCTCTCGGATATATCCAGAACAAATCAAATTAAGATCATACAATCCCATGAAGAAGTTGCAGAGAAGCTGTTTCAGTATCTCTACAAATCAGGCAAGGGTATCGAATACTTTAGTATCAAAGGGTGGTATGCCAAAGAAGACCGCCCCAGGAATGACAAGCAGGCATCCGATTCCTTTTTTAGGAAACGACATAAGAATATCAAGCAAGAAATTCAAAAGAGGCTTGCCGAGTATGGGGAAAAACCTGATTTATCGAGTATTCAATATTTTCTCTCGTATGCGGATGGCGCTAATTACGTATTCTTTCTATCTCCAAACAACACCCACTCAGGATGGAAACAGCTATTTTCCGAAAAATGGGGTACGAGTAATCGAGAAAGAATTTTTAATTTGGTCTTCAAGTTTTACATCTTATCTCAAGGATTGCCATCTGAAACGATTAATGGATTCGAGGAACTTCTTCTCGTTCATTCCAAAAATCTGAGTGAGAAGAAAGGCGCCCTTTTGGTTTGGGGTCAAAACTTATTTGTTAAGTACAACCATCACAGAGTATTGACATTAACACTTTCACGAAGAAGCATGCGGTTTTTACCCAAAGATCAATACAGCATCATGGACGGCGACGATATTGGGGAATTGTTGGTCCATAAAAAGATTAATTATTATTTTGAACGCAAGCGAGACGCGCGAAGCGCAAACTCAATTATGTTTATGCGGTTCGACTCCAAAGACGAAAATTATGAAAAATTTAAACAAACTCAACTTTACCACCATCACAACCTCATATCGAAACTTGAGGGGTTTTTAGAAGAGTGCAACATAACTTTTACCCCTCTTCATTTTCAAGCAAACTTCTATCTGGAAAATCCTTTCATAAAAAATATTGAAGCAGTTCAATCGCTGGAGTTTATCAATAATACCGGTCATGATTTGACTGAGATCAACAAAAAGTTTCTGACAAACCTCCTGAAATATCAGGGCGTACAGATGTTGACTTTCTATAATGATGGAAAATCCATTAGTAAATATTCCCTTGTAGAAGGAGAAGATGATCTTTGTTGGGAAATTTCGGAATGCGTTCCCTGGTCAGATGTTGTGTTGGACAGGAATAAGAATTATTTGGTTTTCAATCGACAATTCGATGAAGAATCCGGTTCTATGGCATATCAGCGAGAGGATGGGCTCTGGACTCCTTCCTCAGATATAAGTGAAAAAACGAAAGTAGATTTCTACTCACAGCTAAAAAGAAGATTCAACTATCTCGACTCGGGAGAATTCTTTAGCACTCAAGGAATAAACTTATCGAAATTCTGGGCGGTAAGGGATTCTGATGGCGAAGATACTGACGATACCACTCCTGTGCTTGTATACAATCACATTCAAAAGAAAGTTGATAGAGATACTTTATTTGAAGATGCCAAAGGTTTTACTTCTGGGCGGTATTTAGACACAGACGATTTAATAGTTGCCTATATATCTGGGCAAGACGATATAAGTTTATTGAAAAGATTTATTGAAAAACATAACATAAAAATTACCCCTGAATTTCAGAAAGTATTGATTGAGCTTGGAATTAAGAATTGGATCAAAGAGAGCATAGGAAATCCTGACGCTGGCTTGCCTGTTGACTCTCAGGCTTTTTCCGAAAAACATTTCTTCACCATTTATGTGCGCAGTCCAAGAAACCAGGAAACAAAAACTGTTGCAGTAGAATTTGTTTACAGAAACGGATTCATATATATCAAGGATATAATGCGCGATCCCAGAAAAGTAATGAGCCGTTTTCCATTTCTGAAAACAAGGAAAAACCAGCCAAATATTCTGATGAACGATCAGGAGTATTTTGTCGATGAAGATAGCCAAATCTACATTAATTGCTATACGGACGACAACTATACGCCGACATTAATTGGTCGAACCGACATCCTCCAAAACTTGGCAGATAGGACATTGGAGGTCAACAGACAAACAAAAGAAGAAAATAGCAGCAGGCTATTGCCGTTGGTGTCCTACTACAATGGAGACATTAAGCCGGCAAACCGAATACAAAATATGATATGTTTCGACCTGAAGAACGAAACATTTATCCAATACTATGTACCTTCTGGAAAAGGTCTTGAGCGCACGATCAAAAGAGGTTTTAGGGTTTATCATTTGATCGGGAAGACTTACGATAAACAAGATATTCCTACATCTAACTTAATCAATCATCCGATTACTGCCTTGCATTTCAGCACATTAACTCAAAACATTCTGAAAATTAACGAGAACAGTCAATCTTCACTATTACAAAAAGTAGCCAAAGTATTGGTGGAGAATTAGGAAAATACCTTTACCTAGTCTGCCAAAACATGCATCTGGAAAGCGCATTTTCACGGATGTCTTTAGTCAAAAAGCTTTCCTAGCAGGCTGTCGGAGAGCAACAAAAACTGCTCAAATGGCTGGCTTGGGATTGCCAAATCCAAACATAAACAGGGCAAAAGACCGCTGGAAATTGCCAGATTTGGCAATCTGGCAAAGCAGAAAGGCAACCTTTTAGGGTTCTCCGACAAACTGCTAGGCGGCATTAATATTCCCTTCTTCCTTCTATTTCTGCCATTAGACATATTTCCTGATCCGGGCTTCATCCATACTAAACGTGCCGACACAGTATTCTCTCGCCTGTATGTGACGCTTCTATTTGCGCCACTTTTCAACTTTTGTACTATTGGAAAATCACTCAGCTAAAGTATTTCTATCTGTTATGTGTATTTGCATAATTGACACACTATTGCCTGACGTATTCCTGTTTTTCTTTAGATATCCAAAATTGATATTTCAGACCGAACACAAGTGATACTTTTGATCGGAAGTAGTTTTATAAGTTAGTATAAAATCTCTAGGTTATGCTAAACTTATGCCCAGGTTTAGGAAATTTCAACTAGATCAGGAAGTTTCGTTATCACTATGGCTAAATTAGAAGACCTGAAACGCAATACGCAAGTCAAAGGGCTGGTCCCCTCGGGGACCGTCACCATTTTAAACGTGCAAAGTCACGGACCAGACGTATTCGAGGTCACGTATCGCGATGTGAACGGGAAGGATAATAGCGAACTCCTTTTCCGTGACCGCGAGGCTGACCTCGAGGTAATCGAGGCCGGCACACCTTGGGCTTTCGATAGTGATGGGGAATTGTTCCGCCTGGTGTCTGAAGCTTATCGCATTCGCATGGCCTATCTGTTCGACCCGTGGATGGCTGTGCACCTTTCCCAAGTAGAACCCTTACCCCACCAAATCACAGCTGTATATGGCGAAATGCTGCCGCGCCAGCCACTCCGTTTTTTACTGGCAGATGACCCCGGCGCTGGCAAGACCATCATGACGGGGTTGTTCATCAAGGAATTGATGTTGCGAGGGGACTTGCAACGCTGTCTGATCGTGGTTCCGGGCAACCTTGTCGAGCAGTGGCAGGATGAACTCTATCAAAAGTTCCAACTGGATTTTGAGCTTCTCACCAATGATCGCATCAACGGAGCGCGGACAGGAAATGCGTTAGCAGAAATGCCTTTGGTAGTGGCTCGCCTGGACAAGCTCAGCCGTGACGAAGAACTGCAGAAGAAGCTGGCGCAGACCGATTGGGACCTGGTTGTGATGGATGAGTCTCACAAGTGCTCTGCATCTGTCTTTGGCGGCGAGATCAAGTACACCAAGCGTTATCACTTGGCGGAATTGCTTTCCCAGCGGACGAGGCATCTATTGATGCTGACCGCCACACCGCACAACGGCAAAGAAGAAGATTTTCAACTCTTCATGGCACTGATCGACCCGGACCGCTTCGAAGGCAAATACCGCGAAGGCACGCATGAAGCCGATGCGTCCGATTTGATGCGCAGATTGGTCAAAGAGAAATTGCTGAAATTCGACGGCACTCCTCTTTTCCCAGAACGTCGCGCATACACCGTAACGTATGAATTGTCCGAACTGGAAGCGGCCTTGTACGAGCAGGTGACCAGCTACGTGCGGGAGGAGTTCAATCGCGCAGAAAAACTTGACAAGGACCGGAAAGGAACCGTCGGCTTTGCTCTCACTGTTTTGCAGCGCCGGCTGGCGTCCAGCCCTGAAGCGATTTATCAATCCTTACATCGCAGGCGGGAACGTCTGGAAACACGTTTGCGTGAAGAGAAGTTGATGAAACGCGGACGGGATGTGGACATTACCGAAGACACATTCAAGGATATACCGAAATTTTCCGAGGAAGATTATGAAGATTTCGATGATGCTCCTGAAACAGAAAACGAACAGACAGAGGAACAGGTCAGCGATTCAGCCAGTGCCGCGCGTACGATCGCTGAATTGGAGCTGGAAATTGATCACTTGGCGGAATTGGAGAAACTCGCCGATAAAGTCCGTCGTAGCGGGCAGGATCGCAAGTGGACGGAACTATCCAAGCTTTTGCAGGACCAGGCAGAGATGTTCGATGCGGATGGGCGCCGCCGTAAGCTGGTCATCTTTTCTGAGCATCGTGACACCCTCAATTACCTGACAGACAAGATTCGCACCTTGCTGGGAAAACACGAGGCCGTGGTTTCCATTCATGGTGGAATTGATCGCGACAAGCGTCGTGCGATTCAGGCATCCTTTGTGCAGGATAAGGATGTAATTGTATTGGTGGCCACAGATGCGGCCGGCGAAGGTATCAACCTGCAACGTGCCCACCTGATGATCAACTATGACCTGCCGTGGAATCCAACCCGTCTGGAACAGCGCTTTGGACGCATTCACCGCATCGGCCAAACCGAAGTCTGCCACTTGTGGAATCTGGTTTCCGATCAGACCCGCGAAGGCGAAGTGTATATTCGATTACTGCAAAAGATAGAAGAGCAGCGCAAGGCATTGATGAGCGATGGTGTCTTTGATATATTGGGAAAACTCTTCCGCGAGACTAGTTTGCGTCAGTTATTGATGGAAGCCATTCGCTATGGCGATCAACCCGAAGTCAAAGCGCGTTTATTCCAGGCAGTGGACAATCTTGCTGACCAGGAACACGTGCGCGAGTTGCTCGAGGAACGCTCGCTAGCGCAGGACACATTGGATGTAACCAATGTCCGCCGAATCCGCGAGGACTTTGAACGGGCTCAGGCGCGTCGCTTGCAACCACACTTCATTGCTGGATTCTTCAAAGCCGCGTTCGAGCACCTCGGTGGGACGATGCACGCGCGTGAACCTTTGCGATTTGAGATCACCCATGTGCCGGCGCCGATTCGCAATCGTGCCAGCACCTTCGGAAGAGGTACAGTGCTCAATAAATATGAACGGGTCACGTTTAACAAGGAAGCCATCCATCAACCTGGCAAAGTGACAGCCGAATTTCTCTGCCCTGGCAATCCGTTGATGGACGCGGTGACAGACCTGATCCTGGAGCGGTATCGAGGATTATTGCGTCAAGGCGCGATCCTGGTGGACCCAACGGACATGGGAGAAGAGCCTCGGGTGTTGTATTATCTCGAACACGCGATAAAGGATGCCCGTCCAGCAAAGATCGGCGAACGACGCGTGATCTCGAAGCAGATGCAATTCGTTGAGATCAACTCCAAAGGTGAGGCAAAGTCTGCGGGACCAGCCCCCTTCCACAATTATTTACCATTGGAGGAAACATCCAAACCGCTGATCGAGTCCGTACTGGAGACGGACTGGCTGCGAGGTGATCTTGAGTCAAGCATCCGCACTTACGCAGCCCAAACCCTTGTGCCTCAACACCTGCAAGAGGTGAAGTCGCGACGGGAAGAAAGCATCCTCAAAACCGAGGCGGCTGTGAAGGATCGTCTGACGAAAGAAATCACCTATTGGGATAATCGTGCCGCGGAGCTCATAGCGCAGGAACAAGCTGGAAAAACCAACGCGCGCTTGAATTCGGATTTGGCGCGTCGGAGGGCAGACGAACTTGCAGCGCGTCTACAAAAACGGATGGAAGAATTGGAGCAGGAGCGCCATATCTCGGCTGCGCCGCCAGTCATCATGGGAGGTGCGCTGGTGATCCCGGCCGGCTTATTGGCAAAAATGCAGAACCGACCACCCAGCCTGTTTGCCCGGCAGACCAAAGCCGTGGAGTTGGCTGCCATGCGAGCGGTGATGGAGCATGAGCTCAAGCTGGGCTTCATTCCCAAAGACGTGAGCGCGGACAAAGTTGGCTGGGACATCGAGTCGCAGGCCGGTGAAGGAAAGCTGCGCTTCATTGAAGTGAAGGGACGCGTAGAAGGCGCAAAAACTGTCACGGTCACCAAGACAGAAATCCTTGCCGCGCTCAACAAGCCGGATGATTTTATCCTGGCAGTCGTGGAAGTATTGTTCGAGGGTGAAGCTGCCAAAGGTGGTGTACCCGGCTATCTCCACAAGCCTTTTCAACGCGAACCCGATTTTGCAGCGGTAAGTGTGAACTATGAATTGAAAGAATTATTGGTAAAAGGTGAGACGTCAAAATGACCGTCGTTAAGCCTAATTATTTTGATCCCATCCAGCAAAAGACAGCGAAACGCTGGCAGCAACTGGAAGCGGATCACGATCTAGCCGCACCCTGGCATCAACTTTTCAAACAGGTGCAGAGTCCAAGGCATGTTCTGTCTGAGTTGCTGCAGAACGCCGATGATGCCGAGGCGACAGAAGTCTCTGTCCGAATTGAAAATGGAATATTTTCCTTCATCCATAATGGCAAGGATTTTACCGATGAAGACTTTGCATCCTTGTGTCGCTTTGGTTATTCCAACAAAAGACTGCTCCGAACCATTGGGTTTCGCGGCATCGGCTTTAAAAGCACCTTCAGCCTGGGAGATACAGTAGTACTTCGCAGCCCCACTCTTATAGTGGCATTTCACAAAAGGCAGTTTACGCTGCCCATATGGTCTGATGGAGAGACCACAAAGGATGGAACCACACAGATAATTGTCAAGATTCAGGATGATCAGCGCAAGAAGGAACTTGTAAATAACATACAGGAGTGGCTGAGCAGCCCGTTTTCCCTCCTGTTTTTTAATCACATCCGCCACCTGAAACTTGGTGACCATGATCTACACTGGGACAAGTTCAAGAAAGGCCCTACTTCGGAGTCAGAGTGGATGTCTCTGCAAGGTGATCATGGACCAAATCTAGTGGTTCGGTCCGATGTTGAGCCATTTCCTGATGATGCGTTGAAAGAAATTCGGGAGGAGCGCCTATTGGATATGGGGGAGACCACAGAACTTGCGCCCTGCAAAGTGGAGATTGTTCTCGGTGCACCCGGTCAACTCTTCGTGGTTCTACCCACCGGGGTGAAGACCAGACTGCCTTTTGCTATTAATGCCCCATTCGTTCAGGATCCTGCACGTCTAAAAATCAAAGATCCCGGGATATCTTCGACAAACCGATGGTTGTTACACAGGATCGGGAAACTGGCCGCAGAGACAATGATCACATGGTTGGAACGGGAAAATTTGTCTGAGGAAGCCCGTGCCAAAGCATACGACCTGCTCCCCGCCGGTTTTCCAATGGATGATTCTTTGGAAAGCGCTTGTATGTCAGTCATCGAAGAATCCATTACAGATATACTTCGTGAACGTGATTTTGTGTTATCGGATGGCGGAGCCCTTGAACCGTCAGGTCAATGCACAAGTGTACCAACAGTTATCAGGAACATCTGGACCGGCGATCAGATTATCTCCATTCTAGGGAATAAGTTCTCTCAGCCCGTCCTGCTTTCAAACTATGTTGATGAGCAAAGCAGACAAAAACTTTATGATAGAAAAGCAATAAAAGCCATCAATCAGGATGATTTTCAAAATATCCTGACAAATCAAACACCACCAAAGCCAACCAGCTGGGCTCCACTTTTAGAACTCTGGAATTTTATTTCGCAACTGCCTTACACATGGAAAAACAAAAACCTGAATATTTTCCCTGTTCGCGGTCAGGATGTTCTCGTGTCCGCCAAAAATGTGGTCCGACTGGGTGAAAAGCGATTGCTTCAATCTGAAGAGGATTGGGATTTTCTTGCCAGGTATTTGTTGGTTCTTGATGTTAACTGGACCCGCTATTTAACTGAGCAGCGAAGAATTTCCGAGGAAAACAACGACAAGGAGTTGGCAGAGAAATCCGCCGCAGCTGAACAGTTATTGATTAATGCCGAGTTGGATAAACCAAGCAATGTCGATAGCGTGATCGAGCGGACGGCTCTGGTTTTCTTTTCTGAAAACCAGCCCACATTGGATGAGTCAATTCGTATTGCACAGATCGCCGCGAAACTCAACGCAAAGATCGGGGCCAACTTTCGGTTTTGGACAAGAGATGGAAGGCTTTATTCCATCAATGATGTTCTTATGTTCGACGAGACCGGGAGGCTGGAAGAATTTATTCCACCTCAGATACAGACGAGCGCCTTTCTACACAGTGAGTATTACGGCAACTTTGTTTCCTGCACGAAGAGGGAATGGTATGACTGGATTCGCTCCGGAATGGCGGGGATCAATACATTTCCATCCATCGAGAGCCAGACCAATCCTGTTTGGGGAGATAAGAATATCGAGAAGGAAGTCAAATCGCGCGGATACATAGAACCGCTTTACTATCAATATAAAACCAGGCAATATGAGATCGAGGACTGGGATTTCGCCATCGAATACTGGGAACACTGGGAGGCATGTGTCCAGAATGATCCCACATTCTGGGGCCGGCTGCTCGATCATTTACTCAATCAACGAAAAACGTGGGAGAGCGCCCTTAACGCGAGGGCTTTGCAAGTGGCAACCACCGGAAGCCGAAGAGTTATCACCACGATGCCCCTTGCGCCCACCTGGCTATTAAAACTACATGCCCTCCCATGCTTGCGTGACACACGCGGAAATTATCGCCAACCAGCTGAATTGATGTTGCGTACTCCCGAAACCGAACCACTCATGGATGTTGAGTCGTTCGTGGACGCCCATCTGGATACCGAAGCATCGCGTCCGCTACTGAAACTACTTGGAGTGCGCGATACGCCAAGTGGACCGCAACAGATCCTCGAGCGTTTACGTGCACTGGCACTGGCCACAAAGCCACCTCTTTTGGAATTGACCAAATGGTACCAGCGCCTGGATGCACTGTTTGAGCACTGCTCCACGGTTGATCAGCAGGAGATGATTTCCGTTTTTCGAAACGAGGCATTGATCTTCACAGAGGATGGGACCTGGCAAACATCGGAGACAGTGTACATCATCGCTGACGAAAATGATGCGCCTGGCGCGGCGTTGATCCATTCTTCGATAGATCGCCTATCCTTGTGGAGAAGGATATATGTAAACGAGCGTCCGACAGTTGAACTTGCCATTCAATGGCTCAATCGTCTCCATTCCAATGAAAAACTCCCAACAGGTGACTCTCGTCGGGTGAAGGCATTGCTGGGACGGCACCCCACACGGATTCTCCGTGAGTGCGGACATTGGCTCAATCTGGCAGGTACATGGGTACCGTTTGAGGAATTGAAATTTTCCTTGAGCATGCAATCCCTTATCCCTTGGGGACATTTCCACGATTGGGTAAAAGAAGAAACCGCTGACCTGCAAATGCTCAGCGCAGAAGTGGTGCGCGATGCCCCCTTTGCCTCCCTGTTATCGCTTGCAAGCCAGGTCGAAAACCGTGTCCAAAATCCGCCAAGAGCAACACGATATCTTTCGATGGAATGGCTTCAAACCTTGGGAAAGATCCTGACTCGAGTTCGTCTTGAAGACAAAACAATGACCCTGAAAGTCCGTGCGCTAGCTCTACGATTGAGTCAAACCGAATCTGTACAAGTGGATTCCATCAATACTCTTCCCTACCTGCGTGGATTGCCAGCTGGTTCGATTGAAAAGGACCAGCTTGCCTGGGTGGATGAAACCCTCTTCATGGTCAAACTCTCCTCAGCAAGGATGGCACGATTATTGCCGGAACGGCTTGGTGCAATTTTCGGGTGGAATGAAATGGGAGCGCTTGTCCTATATAGCTTCGAGCGTAGTGAGAACGAGATTTGTTCCTACCTGGAAGAGAATTTCGAACTGAAATCGGAAGATATCATTCAACCCCATCGGGAAGAGCGCGAGGATTCACCTCTTCCTGATGAACCAATGCCTGTTCCCCGCGAGCAGCCTGTCGATGCAGTACCATTCGCTTCCTCTGAACCAGAAAAGGAAATCATCGATGATGTCCCGGCACAAGCAGAGACTGAAAATCAGCCAGTAGTCTCCCAGGAGATGGAAGAGACGGTCCGCCCGAGCCGACCGGCAGTGGCTAAGCTTCCTTTGATCGAGCGCTTCGCCCTTCAGCAGGGATTCCAAAAAGTGGACTCCCAAAATTTTATCCACAAAGATGGCAGGCGTTTGGCAAAAAATATTGGTATCTTTCCCTGGCTGGTTGAGGATTCAACCGGGACCATTATCAAGTATTATTGGGCGAAGGAACACTGCCTCAAACGAAAGCCTCTTGAAATTCCCACCGAGATCTGGCATCTCATTGAGCAGACGCCAGAGAACCATGCCTTGATATTCGAGGATCCCAACGGCGATCCTGTTGAAATGGCCGGCAATGAGTTGCAGAATCTGAAAAAGCAGGGTGTGCTGAAAATTTATCCGGCGGCCTATCGTTTGACTCTCGAAATGGACTGAATAGCATTCCATCTCCATTCATTTTTGTTCAGCTGCATTTGAATAGACCAGGTTGATCCACATGCCCAAAAAACTCATCGAAGTTGCCCTTCCCCTCGAAGCGATCAACATCGCCTCGGCTCGCGAAAAATCCATCCGCCACGGACATCCCTCCACGATGCATTTGTGGTGGGCACGGCGACCGTTAGCCGCCGCCCGCGCGGTGATCTTCTCGCAGATGGTGGATGATCCCTCCGAGTACGTGGATGAATTGCTGGCCGACCCCGCCGCCCGCAAAAAGGCGGAACAGAGTCTTCGCAAGCAATTAAAGGCATGGGAAGAGCGCAAGGTTGTCTTTGACAAGGCCCACGCCGCCGGCATGACCGATTCTGCCAACCCCGATCCCGGACATAAGCCAACCCTGGAAGGCGTGACCGCTCAACTGGAGCGCGAGCGGCTATTTGAGATCATCGAGAGATTGGTGTTGTGGGAAAACACGACCAACGAGGTGGTCTTGCAGGCAGCGCGCGATGAGATCTGGCGCAGTTGGCGGCGGACCTGCGCCCAGAACGCGGACCATCCCCGCGCAAAGGAGTTGTTCAACCCCGAGAAACTGCCGGCCTTCCACGATCCATTTGCTGGAGGCGGGGCTCTGCCGCTCGAAGCCCAGCGCCTGGGACTGGAAGCCTACGCCAGCGACCTGAACCCCGTGGCCGTGCTGATCAACAAGGCCATGATCGAGATTCCTCCCAAGTTTGCGGGCATGCCACCCGTGAACCCCGAAGCCCGCAAGGAACAACGGCTGATGGCACGCGAATGGAATGGTGCGGAAGGCTTAGCTGAAGATGTGCGCTATTACGGCAAGTGGATGCGCGACGAAGCCGAGAAGCGCATTGGACACCTCTACCCAAAATTGGAAGTGACTGCCGAGATGGCGAAGGAACGCCCCGACCTGAAAAAATACGTGGGACAAAAACTGACCGTGATTGCATGGCTTTGGGCGCGTACCGTGAAAAGCCCTAACCCTGCCTTCGCCAATGTGGATGTGCCGCTTATCTCCTCATTTTTGCTTTCAACCAAGGCAGGTAAAGAGGCTTATGTTGAGCCGATTATCGAAAAAGGTGGTTATCGTTTTACCGTAAAGATGGGTAAGCCCGAAAATGCAGAAGTTGCCAAGAAGGGCACGAAAATTTCTCAAGGTAGTTTTCGTTGTTTAATGTCAAATACGCCTTTTTCGTATGGGTACATTGATGACGAGGCGAATGCAGGACGAATGGGAGCACGGTTGATGGCTGTTGTTGCGGAAGGTGAACGGGGACGTGTTTATTTTCCCCCGATCATAGATATGGAAATCATTGCGAATCATGCACAATCATTTTGGAAACCCGATACTCCCAGCCGTGGAACATGGGCAAGCAATGCGCAAGGCCGCCATTATGGCTTTAGTACCTTTGGCGATTACTTCACGCCCCGTCAACTTGTCGCCTTGAATACCTTTTCTAATCTTATTTCAGACGTGCGTCAAAAAATATGGGATGATGCTATTGCTTCGGGTCTACTTGACGATAACCCAACGCCAAGCAAAGGTAGCAAAAACGCTACTGCTTATACCGAAGCCGTAGGAGTATATTTGGCTTTTGTACTAGATAAATGTAGCGACTATTGGTCTTCACTTTGCAGTTGGCATTCAAGCAAAGAACTTATCCGAAACACTTTTGGGCGTCAAGCAATTGCTATGGCTTGGGATTTCGCTGAAGTAAATGTTTTCTCAGAATCTTCTGGTAATTGGATAGCAATGTTAGATTGGACTTGGAAAGCATTAATTCCTATGCCAGCAACAATGGGCGGGAATGCAGTACAAAAAGATGCACAAAGCCAATCTATAAGTGTTGACAAGGTTGTTTCGACAGACCCTCCTTATTATGACAATATAGGCTACGCCGACTTATCAGATTTCTTTTATGTTTGGTTACGGCCTTCTCTTAAATCTATCTATCCAAAGCTTTTTACTACTCTTGTTGTGCCTAAGGCAGAAGAGTTGGTGGCAGAGAGTTACCGACATGGGAGCAAAAAAAGGGCAGAGGTCTTTTTCCTTGACGGCATGACTCAGGCAGTAAGCCGTTTGGCAAAGCAAGCACATCCGGCCTTTCCAGTAACTATCTACTATGCATTTAAGCAATCTGAAATTGACGAGAAAGGTACAAGCAATACTGGTTGGGATACCTTTTTAGCCGCTGTTATTGAAGCTGGCTTCGCCATTACTGGAACTTGGCCAATGCGTACTGAATTAAGCAACCGTATGGTTGGCTCTGATGCAAATGCCCTTGCTTCCAGTATCGTATTGGTTTGTCGTCAGCGTATTATCAATGCACCTATTTCCACGCGGCGAGACTTCGTGAATGCACTCAAAATAGAATTACCAAAAGCTCTCTTCAATTTACAAACAAGCAACATCGCCCCAGTAGATTTAGCGCAAGCCGCCATCGGTCCCGGCATGGCAATTTATACCCGCTATGCCAAAGTATTAGACGCTCAAGGTCAGCCGCTCACCGTCCGCGACGCGCTGGCGCTCATCAACCAAACCCTCGACGAAGCCCTCGCCGAACAGGAAGGCGATTTCGACTCCGATACGCGCTGGGCGCTGGCTTGGTTCGAACAATCTGGTTTTGACGATGGCGAATATGGCGTCGCCGAAACCCTCTCCAAAGCCAAAGACACCAGTGTTTCAGGCATGGTGGAAGCAGGCATAGTCGCATCCGGTCGCGGCAAGGTACATTTACTCAAACCTGCCGAACTCTCCGAAGATTGGGATCCAGCCAAAGACAAACGTTTGACGGCCTGGGAAATGGTGCATCAATTGATACGTGCCCTTGAGGCCGGCGGCGAAAGCGCAGCCGCCGAACTGGTGTCCAAACTGGGAACACATGCCGAGACCGCCCGCGAATTATGCTACCGCCTCTACACCATCTGCGAACGCAAGAAACGCAATGCCGAGGCGCTTTCCTACAACGCCCTCGTGCAAAGCTGGCCAGAGATCACGCGTCTCGCCCGCGAAGGCTATCAGCCCTCAGAATCGCAGCTAGCCTTGCTTTAGGAAAAGGAGCACATCATGGCCATCACAAACTACGAACGTGTCGGCAAGTCTATCGAATTACTTCGCGATGGGTTGCGTCCCTTTATCGAGCGCGAACTGAGCGCCAAATACGGTAAATATTGGATCACCAAAAGCACCGAAGGCTGGCGCAGTGAGCTTGCGTGGGCTGCTGATGCCGAGATGCCCGATATGGATACTGCTCTCCTTCTACGCTTAATGTGGGAACAGTGGAACGAAGTTTTTCGTAACACTCTGGGCTTTGCCGAGCGCAGCCTGGTCAGTGAGTTACGCGAGGTGCGCAACAAGTGGGCGCATCAATCCGCCTTCTCCACCGATGACGCCTACCGCGCCCTCGATTCCGCTGAGCGTCTGCTCACGGCTGTCTCTGCCCCCGAAGCCGACGAACTCGAGAAGATGAAACTTGAACTCCTGCGCCTGCGCTACGATGAACAGGTCCGCAGTGAAAAACGCAAAGCCACCGGCACCGCCATCGAAAGCGCCATCACCGGCAGTCTCAAACCCTGGCGCGAAGTGGTCACGCCGCACAAGGATGTGGCCAGCGGCAAATACCAGCAAGCCGAGTTTGCCGCCGACCTGTGGCAGGTCCATCTGGGCGAAGGCACGGACGAATATAAAAATCCCGTTGAGTTCTTCCGTCGCACCTACCTCACCGAGAGTCTCAAGACCATGCTGGTCGGCGCGATCCACCGCCTCGCAGGCGAAGGCGGCGATCCAGTGGTGCAATTGCAGACCAACTTCGGCGGCGGCAAGACCCACTCCATGCTGGCGCTTTATCATCTCTTCTCCAGTGTTTCCCCGAACCAATTGGCTGGCATGGATGCCGTCATGCAAGCCGCGCAAACCACAACCCTGCCCGAAAAAGTGAAGCGCGTGGTGCTCGTTGGGAATAAGATATCACCCGGCAATCCCACTGTCAAAGCGGATGGGACCGTGGTGCGCACGCTGTGGGGTGAACTGGCCTGGCAGCTCGGAGGCAAAAAAGCCTACGCTCGCATCCAGGCGGACGATGAAAAGGCTACCAATCCCGGAGATGCACTACGGGAAATGTTTGTCGAATATGGCCCCTGCCTGATCCTGATCGACGAGTGGGTGGCCTACGCCCGTCAACTCCACGATCAAAGCGACCTGCCGGCGGGCGGCTTCGAAACGCAATTCACCTTTGCCCAGTTGTTGACCGAATCTGCCAAGCTTGCCAAGAACTGTCTGCTGGTCATCAGTCTGCCGGCTTCCGATACCACCGGTTCCCCGCACACCCAGGCCGATAACGCCGAAGTCGGCGGTCAGCGTGGGCGTGAAGCTCTCGATCGTTTGCGCAACGTGATCGGGCGTGTCGAGTCCTCCTGGCGTCCGGCCAGCGCCGAGGAAGGCTTCGAGATCGTACGCCGCCGTTTGTTCGAGCCGCTCTCCGATCCCGAACATTTCAAAGCGCGTGACGTGGTCGCTCGCGCCTTTGCAGATTTATATCGCAATCAACAAGCTGAGTTTCCTCCTGAGTGTCACGAAGCGGAATACGAAAACCGCATCAAAGCGGCCTATCCCATCCACCCCGAGATCTTCGACCGCCTCTACTCCGATTGGTCCACGCTGATCAAGTTCCAGCGCACCCGCGGTGTGTTGCGCTTGATGGCGGCTGTCATCCACTTCCTGTGGGAAAAAGGCGACCGCAATCCGCTCATCCTGCCATCGAACATTCCCATCGATGATCCGCGTGTGCAGTTCGAACTTACTCGTTATCTTTCCGACAACTGGGTGCCGGTCATCGAGAAAGATGTGGATGGTCCCAACTCTCTGCCTTTGCGCATTGACGGAGAGCATCCCACCCTCGGAAAATTTGCCGCCAGCCGCCGCGTCGCCCGCACGATCTATATGGGTTCCGCGCCTCTATCGCAGGCCGCCCATCGTGGGCTCGAAGACCGCCGCGTGAAACTGGGCTGCGTCATGCCGGGTGAATCACCGGCCGTCTTCGGAGATGCCTTGCGCCGTCTGGCCGCCTCCGCCACCTACCTCTATCAGGATGGCGCTCGCTATTGGTATTCCACTCAACCCACCGTTACCAAACTGGCCGAAGATCGCGCCGAGCAATTGAAGCGCGAACCCGATAAGGTTGTCCACGAACTCGAACAGCGTCTCCGCGCCGACCTGCGCCAGATGGGCGATTTCGTCCGCGTTCATCCGATGCCGCAGTCCGGCCAGGATGTCCCCGATGATTACGAAGCGCGCCTGGTTGTGTTGAGTATCGATGACGCCTACAGCAAGGAAGCCGGCAACAAGGCTGAAACCACCGCCCGCCAACTTCACGAAACACGCGGCAATTCCCCGCGCCTCTTCCAGAACTCGCTCGTTTTCCTCGCCGCCGATAAGACCCGCCTGCAGGACCTCGATGAAGCCACCCGAAAATACCTGGCCTGGGAATCCATCCTGAGCGAAAGATTGGTATTGAATCTCGATCCGCAACAAGTGAAGCAAGCCGAAACACAAAAGGCTTCCGCCGATAGCACGGTCACCACGCGCATTCCAGAAACATATCAGTGGCTGCTCGTGCCTGTTCAGGCATCTCCTCAAGCACCAGTTACCTGGCAGGTTCTGCGCCTCACCGGTCAGGAGGCTCTGGCCGTCCGCGCCAGCAAGAAACTGAAGAGCGATGAGCTCCTGCTCACTGGTTTCGCAGCATCCCGCCTGCGCATGGAACTGGACCGCATCCCGCTCTGGCGCGGCAATCACGTATCGGTCAAGCAACTGGCCGAGGATTTCGCTCGTTATATTTACCTGCCGCGTCTCAAAGACTCGTCTGTTCTGCTCAACGCCATCCGTGATGGCATCTCCTTGTTGACGTGGGAACAGGATAGTTTCGGCTTTGCCGATAGTTTCGATGAGGCAGCCGGCCGCTACAAAGGTCTGCGCATCAGCCAAAGCATTTCACTCTACGATGCCAGTTCCCCCAGCCTGCTCGTCAAGAGCGAGGTTGCTCGTACTCAACTTGACACCGAAAGTAAAAAGCCCATCACAGGACCGCTCTCCCAGCCGTCTTCCACTACAGATGCAAAGTCAACCACCACTGGGACAAAGACAACTCCGCCTCCTGCGCCTCCCGTGCCGCAGTCCAAACGCTTCCACGGCACCGTTGTCCTCGACAGCACCCGCGTTGGCCGCGATGCCAGCCGCATTGCCGAGGAGGTCATCAGCCACCTCACAAGTCTGCCCGGTGCAAAAGCCACGATCACCCTCGAGATCGACATCGAAGCCCCGAACGGGATTCCCGAAGACCGCGTGAGGATCGTCAACGAGAATAGCAACACACTGAAGTTCAAGAGTCATGAGTTTGAGGAAGGATGAAGTGCAAGCGTCGGACACCCCAATCAATGCATTAGTGAATCCTTCACCGGGATCACATGATAGCGTGCCGTTCCCAACTCCGCGCCGAATTGGATGCCTACTACGCCCGTCTCTACGGACTCACCCGCGACGAACTGCGCTACATTCTCGACCCCAAAGAAGTCCACAGCGAAGATTTCCCTGGCGAAACCTTCCGCGTGCTGAAGGAGAAGGAAGTCCGCTTGTATGGGGAGTATCGGACGTCAAGGCTGGTGCTGGAGGCGTGGGATGGGATGCTCAAATAGTTGGATGGCTGGAAAAATAATTACAAAACTGGAGAATTTGTTATGACTATTCAGATTATTGACCTTGTGCGCCGTTTTGATTCAGGGGAAATTCAACTTCCCATGATGCAACGTGAATACGTTTGGAAACCTGCTAAAGTTGTAAAACTTCTGGATTCCCTATACAATCGATGGCCTATTGGATGCTTTTATGTATGGCATACAACAGAAGAACAAAATACTAAAGAACGAGTAGGTGGAAAAATTATCCATTATTCAATTGATGGTTTTTATGGTTTTTTGCTTGATGGACAGCAACGTCTCACAAGCCTTTCACTTGCGATATCTGGTGAGGTAGCTGAAAACGCTGATAACCGTGCCTTCTTTGACGTTGAAAAAAACCGTTTCTTCCTTCACGGGAGTAATAAAACAATCCAGAAACGGGTTGACGCACTAGATCCTGGGCTTGTTCCGCTTTTCGATTTAATGATTAACCCTAATGATACCCAAGCGGTTATACAGCGAATTATTGACAGCCTTTATGAATGGGAACGAATTGAAACTAAGGCAGATGAAACAAATTATCGAACCCGTCTTCACTCTGCCGCGACCATGCTAAATCAAACAGCGCTTTGCCAGGAGTTCCATAATGATCATGTCGCAGATGCTATTGAACTATTTGCGAGATTAAATAAAGGTGGAACAAGTTTGTCATCTGGGGAAGTGGAAGCGGCACGCTTATCGCAAGCAGCAACGGCACATATTGTTAAGCCAATGCGTAGTTTTGTGCAAAACAAAAAACTATCTGCGTTAGGATTTAATTTTTCGTTTCTTACTCGTACTCTGGTCACGATTCATCGTGGATCGTCTGGATTTGCCAATTTACCGCGCAATTGGGCAACAGGCGATATTGATACTTCTTGGGAGTCCACCCAAAAAGGGCTTCAATATGCTGCCTCACTTGTTCGGGACGAATTTGGTTGGACAAGTAGGCGTTGGTTGCCATCAGCAAATGCGCTTATCCCTATTGCCTATCTTTTTAAGGATCATTCAAAAGCACCATCTAAAAAAGAACGAGAGTCTGCAAAGTCTTATCTCCTACTCACTGGGTTGCGTGGACTTTTTAGAGGTTCCGTTGAAACTTCCATCAACACCTTTGTAAACCCACTAAAAACTGCACATGCAAATATTAAAAACAGAGGTGGGCTTTTGGTAAAACGTATTCCCCAAAATCGCCTGTTCAAAATCAAGCCTAACGACATTATAAATACAGTTGGTATGTATTCCCCTCTAATGCAGATATATCTGGCTTACCTTGTCTCTAAGAAAGCCAAAAGTTGGCCTAGCGGTCGTTTGATTAGCGAAATTGCCCTTGGAAAAATATCGGGCGATATACTTGCTGTCCATCATATTTTTCCCAAAAAATATATGACTTCACTTGGTTACCCGCCAGAAGATTTTAATGTTATGGCGAATTATGCAGTACTTCTTCAATCCGATAATGCAGAATTAGGGGATGAACCTCCAGCAGAAATATATTCAAGCTTATCTTCTCAGGAACGTAGCATGACGTCAACTCAATTATTTCTTCGTGGACAGGATGACCTTCTTAACCCAGAGAATTACGATGAGTTCGTTGAGCACAGATCAAAGTTGTTGGCGGATGCTTTGAATACATTTCTTGGTTTATAAATGAAAGACAAATTTTTTTGTAATCACGATGAACCCTTCCGCTGGGACGAAGTCCGCCGCGCCCAACTCCGCGCCGAGTTGGATGCCTACTACGCCCGTCTCTACGGTCTCACCCGCGATGAGCTGCGCTACATTCTTGATCCCAAAGAAGTCCACGGCGAAGATTTCCCTGGGGAGACTTTCCGCGTTCTGAAAGAGAAGGAAGTCAAGCAGTTTGGGGAGTACAGGACGTCAAGGATGGTGTTGGAGGCGTGGGATGGGATGGAAAGATGAAGAAGGGACGTAGTGTTCTAGTCTTGATACTGCTAGGGATTATCGCTTTGGTTTTGATAATCCTTGCTTCTGCTTATAGTGTTTTGCTAGATGCCATAAGTAATTATTTTCAGCCCTATTTAATAGCATTTACTGAGTCAGCAAAGAATGTCCATCCATTATTGATCTTGTTTGGATTGCTTATTTTTGTATCTACGTTGATTAGCACATGGAATTATTTTCAAAAGCGATTGGAAGCGGCAACCAAGAATCAACAGGATGAATTTAGAAGTAATCACCCTGTTGAGTACAGATATTTGACTTGGATTATAGACAATCTTAGTTCGGAGCAGGCTACGTTCGTAAAGCCCAAAGTATCATTACTTACCCCGATTAATTATAAAAAGGCAGGCAGAAAAAAACTAAATATTGGAACAGTAGTTCAAAATGCTTTCCGCTTAACCACTGGTTTTGATAATCTAGTTGAATCCGAAATGATGCGTGATGGATATGGGATAATCATTGAGGGAGATCCTGGGTTAGGCAAAACTTCTTGCCTGCGCAGAATAATATTAAATCGAGCAAATAAGATTATTAGCGGGGAAGAAAATCTGCCCCGCCTTCCAGTTTATGTTGTAATCTCTGATTATCGTGGCGATGTGCCTTTTATTGAGTTTTTCAAGAATAGACTTGATAGGTCCTTTCGTTACTCATCATTTTTGTCGCAAGACATTGATGGATACTTGGCTCAGGGAAGATTGCTAATCTTTCTTGATGACGATACAAACCAGGGTCAAGATTCTCAAAAAAGACTCGAAGAGATTGTTTCTTTTACAAAAAAGCATAAAGATAATTTTTTTGTCATTGCGTCACGTCCAAATTCTCAGTTGGGCAAATTCAGCTTTGTGCATTACCGTCTTAATCCTTTTTCTGGCAGAGATGCACGGAAACTTTTAGGAAAAATACTGGATAAATCCCAGTTGACACAAGCAAAAAACATTATTGAACGTATTCCAGGTGCTTATTTTTGGCTGGCAACAAATCCCAATATGTTGTGGATGTTAGCAAGAGCAGTGCAATTATCAGAAAAAACTCCAAAAAACAGAACCGAATTAGTTGCTAATTTCATTGACACAGCATTAAAGACGGAAGCGAATAAAAGGGGTGAGGAAATTGATATTGATAATCTCAGAACTTTTCTTGAATCCGCCGCCTTTCACAGTGTCGAAAATACCGAATTTGAGATACCTGCTTATTTGCTTGAGGAAAACCCGCGTTTTGAATTTAATGGCTTGATTATGCAGATTTTTGTTGGGGCAGGGGTATTAGCACAAACTAAAGACGGTCATGTAACATTTTTTAGCCAAGCAATTATTCGGGATTATTTTGCAGGAAGTCATATCAGAAAAGAATGGAAAATGCACGGCAAGTTGGCTTTTCTAGAATGGTCTTCCAAGTGGGTAAGCCCAATCAGTTTTGCGGCTGGAATGCTAGATAGTGACGAGGGTGAAAAATTACTCCAGCAAATTAAATTGATGTATGGATTTGTAGATAATTCCGTGCTTGTGGGGGAAATGATCGCTTACTCGAACATAGACCGTGAGACACAGTTTGTTGTTGAAGTGGTTGAGCAGATAGGCGAAGAACTTAAATCTTTACATAGTTCTCGTTTGCAGATAGTGAGAATTCTAAGTCAACTTTATAACAAAAAGACCCAAGAAGTCTTGGACGGCATTTTCTCTGAGAGCCATCAGAATTTGTCTTGGTTGTCTTGGCTTAGTCAGGCAAACGATACGCTGCAAGTAAGAGAGCAAGTAATAACAGCCATGAAATTGGCTGGCACAAGCGTTCCCTTCTCTTATTGGGCTGTATTTATTCTTACATGGATAGGCGTAAAAGTGTGGGGAATTGTATCAATTCCATTCAAAATAGATTTTTTTCTTTACCCTTTATTTGTCGCCTTAGTAGAACTTCTACTAACCTATATTTGGATACCCGTATTAGTTTTTGTTATTTATTGGATCGCGAAACAAGGGATTACAGTACAAAGCATTGGCTCTTTGGGTCAATCAATTACGAATATTATTCATCAATACCCTCTATTAATATTCATTGGCATTTTAATTTTGGCTGAAATCATTTATTTGCAAGTTAGTTTTTTCATAACCCAAAGGAAATGCCAGACGCAATTAAAAATTTATTTGAATAAGTTACGAGCCAGCCATAAGCTAAACCCTTGGAGTGTTCTTGTTGCTCAGTTTGCTCTTCAACGCTATGGAGTTTTGGTTAGAGAGAGTAATCCTGATGAGGCTGTGGAATTTTTAGCAAGTATTGCAACAGACGATAGATTTCCTGCTCCCTTTATATGTCAGGCAATCAAAGAGCTCGCGTTGACGCGTGACCCTAGAGCGGCTGATGTAATCGTTAAATTACTGTCAATGATAGATTTCAACGATTCGCGATTTTCATTTTACATTGCGTGGACGTGCACAGTTGCACTTGGGTTTTTGGACACTAAGAAATCTATAGATGGGTTAAAAAAAATCACGGAAGAACCGATTAGAAAAATCCGTAAAATCGCTCTTGATTCTTTAGCCTTGCTTGGCAACGAGGATGCTTCAAAAGAGATATTGCGCACTATTGATTTTGAAACTGAAACTGGACAACATGCTTTGAATTCTTATTTAATTATAGAAGCGCACCTAATGAATTGTACGCCTACATCAGGTATGCTTTCGGATTTCACGAAACCTAACAAAGATTTTTATCATTGGAAGGATTGGTTAAAAAATATTCAGGGTAGCATGCATATCCATTATTACAAAGTTGTCTCTGAGTGTGTTCGTAACGGTAAAATGAAAGAATGGTTAAGTCAAAAGATTGAGAACGTCAGTGAAACTGAAACAAAAGATAAGCTTCGCAGAATAATAGAAACCTTTGAGTAAATAAAACATGAAGAAAATGGATAAAATACTCCGCGCCAAACTACATGCCTACTACGCCCGTCTTTACGGTCTCACCCGCGACGAACTGCGCTACATTCTTGACCCCAAAGAAATCCACGGCGAAGATTTCCCTGGCGAAACCTTCCGCGTGCTGAAGGAGGAGGAAGTCAAGCAGTTTGGGGAATATCGGACGAGACGTCTTGTTTTGGAGGCGTGGGATGGGCAAGGTCAAGGATGAAGGCGGAATTATAAACGATGAATATGAAGAAAAAGCAAATGAGCAAAACAGAATTTGCCAAGATTGCTGAACGCAAATGGGTACCTACCCTGCTAATTGGAGATGGAAGACCTAATTGGATGCTGGGTATTCCAGACGAAAAACTTGCTATGACTCTGGCAAGCGGTACCTTCATCGATCCGAGAATTGTTGAACATGATGGGATTACATATAGTGGGGTCGTTGGTGGCATGGATATTTATCGCCATGATACAAATGATGTAAGCAAAGGTTTTCCAATCAACAAAGATCACTATATTATTGTTCTTGATCCAGCCAATGACAACGCTTTGCTTGTGAACGGTCCATTAAAGGACAATGAACACTGGCTTGGAAATTTACCCAATTTACCTGAAAACATAATTATCATTGAGTCTACAGAAGATTGACCGTAAGAGCACAACTGGAGTCTGAATGAATAAAGCCAAAAAGAAGCCAACAGCAAAGCAAGAGATCAAGTCCAAAACAATAAAGACTATTGCCGCAAAACCTGCCGTTTTGCCTGTACCAACAGCAAAACTTCTTTCCCGTTCTGAGAGTACATAACTTGATTTCAAACGCGATGCCGAGGCTGTGAAGCATGATGATTTGGTTGCATTCGCAAATAGTGGCGGTGGTGTAATCCTTGTTGGTGTTGATGAAGAATTAGGAAAAAATGGTGTGCAAAAAGGAAAAGTTGTTGGATGTGATGTTTCTGATCGTGAGCGCAATAGAATTGTGAGTCGGGCGAGCCAGTGTCGACCAGCAATAGCAGTCAAAGTTACGGTTGAAACTCACGGAAAAAATTCGATATTTCGAGTTGATATTCCAAAAGGTGGATTGCACTGCACTCCAAATGGCACTTACAAAATCAGACGAGATGGGCAAACAGATATTATTGACCCATCAGCAATGGCTCAAATCATTGTTGAGTTGGAGCGAAAACGAATATTTTATTACTTGCGTGCTGCTGTCCGTCCTGAAATCGAAGATGCTCAATCAGACCTTGAATCAAGATATGATGAAGCCCTAGCGGAAATTGAAGACTTACGTTCTCAAATTGATGATTTCGATGATAGAGATGACTCTTATGACCGTGACCACGACGAACGATAACACGGTTGGTCAGCCGAATATCGGCTACCTCGGCGAACCCTTCTGCTGGAACGACACGCCAAGGCGCCACGCCCAATTATGAATGTTCACGACATGGAAGGCGAGCGCGATCACCACGCGCATAGCGGCTCTTGTTAGATGTTCCGCAGTCGAGGCACCCCTCGTCAGTGAGATGACCAACGCGGTTCAGCTGGCGTATCTCAGCAAACTCCATTAAATGATCCAGATTTACTTGATCGCTAAATAACCCGGTAAACATCATCATAAAATCGTTTGCTACCCTGGCTGCGGATAATGCGTTTAGTGTAATGACGCTGGGCTCCTCAATCTCCTCATCGTCAACGTACCGCTGTGCGCGTCTCTCCTTCTCTGATAAGCCTTCAAGGGTAAGACGATTCGCTGGGATAAGCCTGTTGCAACTTAGACATCCCCCACCGGGAAATGGCAGGACTATTCTACTGGCAACCAATATTTGATCGACAACACGGGATTTGTCCACCAAAGGCTTTATACCAATTTGCGCTCCAGGTATTAGGTATTGGTGGACAATCGCATTGAACACAAGACGACTCTGAATTGAGTCTGTGGCTAAAAACAAGAAATCGACATCTGTGAGTTTGCGTGCAGTTATCTCATCCAGAATATCTCCGGCAACTGCCTCATAATGGATTTTCGGGTTTGCTTGTTTCGCAAGTCGTCTAGCCACAAAAACCTTACGTCGGGCTAGTCTTTCGCCGAGATGCTTTAACAGGTGATTCTTGCGTCTAGTAAGGAATCCCAGAGCATCTTGTTCCGTGGCCCCTACAACTCTCGGAAGGTTGGTCAAATCAACACGATCGAAATCAACTGCTACGATATGACCCACGCCAAGACGCGCAAGCCATTCGTTTAAAAGCGATCCGCCACCTCCCAAGCCGACAATTCCGACTTTTAGGTTTGACAGGATTTCCTGCCCAACGTCACCGAACAAGCGGGAATTTCTATCGTACTTGGGGTCTATGAATCGGGGAGCATCCGAAGTTCTCGGATAAAGCCTCCGTATTCGAGAACCAATGATGGTGGCATGATCGAGTTTGTAGCGTCCGTCGCGTGTCCAAACATCACCAGCCACTGCGTTTTTCGTAAATACTAATGCCCCAACTGGCCCTCCCCTTGTTATGTCCAACAAGGCAGGATAACCACGTTCATGAGACGCCAAATCATGTCCAGAAAAATCGACCCAATTATCGCCCCCATGACAATGCACAGCAAGGTAACAAAGGTTTTCATCGTCGCAAAATCCAGACTTTTCTGCAACAAATCTGGCGGTCAGCGCACGATAACCGCGTTTGCCAGGGACATAATCTACCCCGTCCTTCGCAAGAAATATATTTCGCGCCAACAAACGCGTACCTAGGGATGTTTCAACGATGCCGGCCGCAATCACCAATCCGTGCTCGTCAGCGTCGCCGGGAAAAAGATGCTGTTGAATTTCTTGAAACTGCGGTTCTGTAAATGTGATTGAGAGTGGGATTTTCATTGTTGCCGTAACCATTCGAGGACTTTTGCAAGTTTAAGGCCTGCCGTGTCGCGAGTTGGATCCCAATGGTTAGATCTTCTTGATATTTGGATCGCTTTTCGGCCATGCCAATCAGTAGGACCTGATATACCTTGACCAAATGCAGCCCCATCGGCTCTTCGAACATTCGGTTCAATAAAGTGTGGATATACATCCGAACGCGGATATTGAAAGTTGATAGCAAACCCAACCCAGGATTGAGTGGGCGCAAATCCCTTGCCAATGAACAAATCATGGACTATGACATGCGCCCCTCCCTGCTCCTCAGGATCGACATCAACTTGATGTCCCGCAAACGCCTGCTTTAATTCGGCAATGGCGGCCTGGACATCAGGAGTCATCTTAGCACCTCAGCTGTTGTCATCGGGTGCTGTTGCGCGAAACTCCTCGTCCTTATGAAGAGTGACCGTCTCGTCATCAGCAACAGGATCCAATTGTCCTCCTCCTTTGACGCGGAAGAGGTTGAAATCCTCTTGGAATGCGACACCTTGTTGGATTGCAGTTCGTTTAATCTCAAGACCAGTTGCCTTGTGATCTTGAAAGATAACTGGATGGTTGTTCACCTTGACTGTTACGGTCTTGGTTCCATCGGCGTGCGGATTTTGTTGTTCACTCACTGTCTGTTGCATTTTTGCCTCCTGCGCTATCGCGCAAATGTTGTGGTACTTTGAACGAAATTTTAACGAGCTGACTTGCAACGACCTTAAGGCACTTTCATCCAATGGACGAACTCGCCGTTTGGCAGCCGTAGGAACGCTGTATCACCTGGGTTGTTCCAAACAAACCATTCTCGTTGCATGTAGAAATGGAATTGGGGTGGGTGTTTATCATCTGCCTTTATAAATTGATTAGTTCCTTTACCTGTCATCAGAAATATATATTCGCCGGGGTCAAGGGTCCATCCGCCACCATTCACTTTCTCGGGGAAGTGGAATAGGTGCGTTTCTTGGCCTGTCGGCGTCCGGTCACTTACGATCCATCCGCTCATGTTGAACTTTTTGTCCGTGGTGGTATTCTTTATAATGATAAACTCATCATTGAGCTTACTTTGCGCATCCAGCCCAGACGGGTTGTTGTGGATGCTGGTTATTTCTACTTCTGCCATTCGAGTTCTCCTTTACAAAAATTAGTTTTGCCATCCGAGTCTGTATTACTTACTTGTCGATGAATTATTTACTCTGTTCATTCTCATCAGCTCCTCAACCAGTACGGTTGAGTTGAATATTCATGCAACAATTCTCATAAAAAAAATCAGAACAAGCTTTTTACACCCGAGGCTTCCTCTGATGAGCGAAAAATTTTCTTATCGTCAGTAATATAGATCAAGCCGAGACCTTTCAGTCTTTTTGTGAAAGCAGTTATGGTCACGCCAAAACTGTCCTTCAGTGAGTATAATGTTTGCCAATTTGTTAAGTCAATGCCTCGAGTCGCATTCATCAGTAGATGATGAGGCATTAACAAATAGGCAGCATACTTCTCAGCTTGGATTTCTCGCTTGTCGAATTTCTGCTGTCTACATAAATAAGGTTCGCTATTAATCACTGGCAGAAGAGACAATTGCACCGCATCATTTTTCTTAGCGATATGGAGATCCCAGTGCCCTACTTCATGCGCCTTTGTATAAGCCTCGGTTCCGACATATTCATCGAAGTGATCGCGATGACGTTCATTCAACCGAATCTTTTTGGTTGTTGGATCGAGAAGTCCAAGAATCTTTTCTTCATCGGTATCTTTAATAACATCCCAATCAATCCAAAGATCTAAGTAAGCCTCAACAATCCGATCGATGGGAATGGGTGGTTTATCCACCTTGCCAAACTGAGATTCAAATCCGGTTAGCAAGGCATACGCTTTGCTTTCGATTTCATCGTCAGGAATAAATCTTATATCCTTAATCATTCACCACTCGATTTATCTTTCTCAGAAGCAATTTTCAGCATGTTCTTTACCTGGTCATGTGTCAAACTTCTAGATTGCAATTTTCTAAGCAGGATCCCTACATCAGGATTTGATTCAACAGCTTTTCTAATTTGGTCAGACGAAATCTTTCCAGCGAGTCCTAGTAGTTGCTCGGCCTCAATATCCAACTTACTTGCGATAACTCTTATCTTATCTTCACTTGGCGGATCAACTTTTCCATTTTCTATTTTGCTGAGGTATGTAAAGTCAATACCTACCATTTCCGCAAAATCACGAAGAGAGATACCCCTGGCCGTTCTAAGTTGTCTTATACGGCTACCGAAGTCCATTTTGCCATTTCCTTTTTGCGTTGATTATATCATGTTGCGTTGAAAAGTCAAGCAACTTAATTGACTTATTCATCATCCATTTGGCAACTTCATCAAGGAGGAATTTTCCCCCATAGATATAGATCGGAATTAAACAAAAAAGCCCCTGATTTTCACAGATCAGGGGCTTGTGGTTTATATGAACCGATACTTCGTCAAATAATCTTGCAATCGTTCGTGAGGGATCACCCTTCCACTCGGATTTTCCTTCCAACTTCCATCCTCCAGCGGCTCATACACCAGCGGCATTTTCTTTGGCAACAACAAGCCGCATTGAAACGGCTGGCGTGTTTCAAAGGATCGCCGACGTTCCTCCTTTCGCTGGCGATAGATCTCCTTCTTGCTCAACGGTCTGGCAGGCGGCTCGCCTGGAAAAAGCAAGGACTGTCCGCTACTCATTCCAACGCTTGGATAAGCCCTGCCAGAACTTCGTCGCGTTTTGGGATGAACTTCCTTTCCAGACGTTGCGGTCATTCCCGCGCACTTCGCCCCCATCCCTCGCGCAATGCTGGCAGGGGATTTCAGCGCACGTCCGCATTTTTTGCATCGTGGTTTTCCTTCCAAGATGATCCTCCTTTCAAGAGTACACCAGTCCAGACGGCACGCCTGGACTGGTGTCGCTTCCCCGCATTCTTCATATGCTATTACGGCTGTAGAATGCGGGGCTTTAGAACAGGGACGCCTGGTTTTGCGTCGCCTGTCTGGAACGTACCCGATTGGCAGACGATTTTCCCACCACGCCTTTCTGCGTCATCCAATCCGCCCAGGAAACCACCTCGGGCAAATCGGGGACAGGCAACGGCGCGCTCGGAGCCGTCGGGCAGCCCATCGGCGAATTGGAGACCACCACTTCATCCGCAAACAGGGATTGCAGGTCGGGCAGGTCCGCAGACTCCAGCGCTTCACGCGCCAGTTTCATCAGGATGTCGCCGTCCTCTTCCGGGACGATTGCGCCGCCGACCTCATCCCCGTACAACAACTGTGCGGCCTTCATCTTCTGTCCCATCAAAGCCAGGGCGCGCGCCTCCATCGCGTCGCTGTAGACCGAGAAGATGGCCTTCACGGGTTTGGTCTGTCCCAGCCGCCATACCCTGCGAACCGCTTGCCACAGGGTATAGAGACTGTACTCAATCTCGGCGAACACGACAGATTGGAAGGCAATCAGATCCAAACCCGTCTCCACCAATTTCGGATTCACTACCAGCGCGTCGAGACCGAAGACTCGTTTGGCGATCCACTCCTCGCGCTTGCGCGGGTTCACGCCGCTGGTCAGGACTTCGGCGCGCACGCCTCCATCCCGCAGGATTTTCAGGATGCGATCCTGAATGTCGCGCGTCCCGGTCTGGCGCAGGTAGATCAGCACCTTGCGTCCTTGCTGACGTTCGGACCGGCAGAAGTCCACCAGCCAACTTTCTTTTGGCATGGTTTCACCGTCCACGACCGCCGGCAATTGCATCAATTGTTTCCTGCGAACGATCTCACCCTGCCGATCCACTTCATCCACTTCCACCACTTCATCACGGAAGGCAGAGTTGGGACGCGCCAGAGTCCATTGCAGCCAGGTCGAGAGATAGCGGCGATTGTTGAGCGCCAGATCGCGCAGTTTCTTTTCCATCTTACGGTACTGCCCACCCTGCCCGTCGGTCATGGAGAGCGTCACGACTTCCTCGGCGTAGTGTGGCAGAGACAATCCGAGGTCTTTCAGGGAGAGGAAGACCGTTGTGTCCAGCAGGCGGTTCACGATGGCAGGCGAGATGCCCGGCTGCTCCTTGGCCTGGTTCTGGTAACGGCGGTTGCCGGTGAAGCCGTCTTCATCATCGTCCGTTGTACGCTTGCTCTTGCGCGTCGTCTCAAGCACACCATACAAGCGTGCCCAGCGTTTCTCATCGTTGAAGGCGAAGTCCCTGCGTACGCCGGCATTGAGTCGGTGCAACAGCCAGAAGATGGAGGTAGAACGTCCGCCGAAGAACGTGCCGGTCAGGGTCAGGGTGTAGCGGGTGGAGGCGACAAGTTGGTGGAAAGCGATTCCGCGATCGCTGGCTTTCGCAGAAAATTGGTGACACTCGTCCGCGATCAGCAACTTGAACTTGCCGCGCGCGTGCCTGGCGATGTAATCCGCCAGTGCCCACCGCCTCCCGCTGAACTGGAAGAGGGGCGCGCCGCAGATTCGTTTTCCCCAGACGAGGTTTCCCCCCTCGTCCCGCGCGAGCCGTCCGGACTCATCCAATTCGTAGCCGCTCACCTCCGCATTGCAGAAGCGTCGTTTGTCACCCAACTCATCCACGGTAGTCGCTGTGATAGTGATGCCGCCGGGTTGGTCAATCTGGATCGGCGCGCCGCACTCGGGACAGGCCAGCGCCTCAAACGGATGGTGATCCTCTTCATCCACGAACCATTTCCGCACCGCGGCCGGTTCCCAACCCGCACCGTACTTGGCGGAAGTGTGTGCGATGACAGCCACTGCTTTCTTGCCAAGTTTGCCGTCAGACCACAAGTCCAGAAAGCGGCGGACATCGTTCACGTCGCCGGGATCGTCCGCGTTGCGCCCAATCCGGCTCAGTTCCATCGCCTTGGCGCCGGGGATGGTTTCCTCGATCTCACGAATCCACTTGGGGACGAGATGCGGAGGGCAGAGAACGATGGCGGGATATGCGCCCAGAAGTTCCAAGGCTGCGGCTGCCTGTCGCGTCTTCCCACTGCCCATCTCGCCCTGGATATTTCCAACACCATGAACTCGCAGTGCCCGGGCTATGGCTGCCGCAATGTGACGTTGCGTTGGAAGCAATCCAGCCTTTTCCTGGCCGGGGAGAGGTTTGCCAGTCCTTCCCAGGGTATCCAAGATCGCTGTCTCCTCCTGCGTCGGGTCGAAGTTGTACAACGGCCGGTACGTAGACAGGATGTGCGCGCCGAGCTGGTCGCCATAGCAGTGCATGAACTTGGAGAGCGGCTCGACCTGGTCGATGATCTCGATCCCATTTTGGCGCAAGGTCGCTACCGTCGAGACGAAGCGGTCGCGGAAAACCTCGGCGGTGGACTTGCCATCCTTTCCAACTTTCTCCTCCACCTTCTCAGTGACCTTCACCACGCGACCCTTCACCAGCATGGGCTTGTCATCCTCATCGTGCAGACGCAGAGTGCCCATCATGCCGGAGGCCATTAACATCGCGATATGTCCCTTCTTCAAGGGCATGACCGGTTGCTTGAATTCACCCAATGCCCGCGAGGGATTGATCAGATCCAGCCATTCCTTAGAACTCATAACGCCGCGTTTCTGCGTGGCATCCACGATCTCCTCCGGTTGCCAGTCCAGTCGGGTGAAGCGCACCGGTTGTCCACTCGCGCCTTTGTCCGATGCAGGGAGAAGTTCGTATATCGGTTCGGATGCAACTTCCAACATCGGCGGTTCCACCTCCGCCCAGGCCTGTACCTGCCGCACTTCCTCAGCCGAGGGCAATTTGAACTTCTGCCGCTTCAAGCCCAACACGATCACCTGGTTGAACTCCGTCTCGGGATAGCGGTAGACCGCGATCTGTTCGTAATACCCCGCCAGGTGCGAGGCCACATCCAGATCGCGCAACAGCGCATGCGGCACGATGTACACCAGAGCGCCGCCGCGCGCCAGTTTGGGCGTGGTGGATTTCAGGAATTCCAACTCCAGCCGTTTCTGGTCGCCGAGACGGTCATGGCTGTACGGCGGGTTGAGAAAAAGCAGGGTGATGGATTCGTTGGTGAGGTGGCAGGAACTCCAAGGCGCATTGAACAGGCGGTCCATCTTCTCGGCGGCCAAGGCAGCGCGAACCGGCGACAACTCCGCGCCCCAACTCTGGCAGTTCAAGGCGCGGGCGAGGATGGAGGCAGCAATGCCTTCCCCGGCACACGGATCGAGCAGGCGACCACTCTCCTCGTGGGCAGGAAGAAAATAGGTTTTGAGCAAATCCACAACGCTCATGGTTGTGGGGTAGAACCCGGCTTTTTCCAAGGCGGGGGGACGCATATTCATCTCCTTTTTGAAATCAAAATCCCCCGCACCAAACGGTACGGGGGATTTGAGTTGAGTTTGTTTTGCCTATCGGACTTTGCAAACCATCCGCATGGCTATGTTCACATATCCCAGCGGCTCACAACGGTCCAGGCGAACGAACTCGGGAATGCCGCGCGTCCAGTCCGTCTCCGAGTGGCGGAACTGGATCACCAGCCCGCGCGCCTGCTCCGCCAGGATGAAACTCCAGGCGTGCCAGGCGTCTGCACGCGTATCGCAGACCGCGAACGTAAGGCGTTCCAGCGTGGCGGATGCCAGCGTTTGCTTGCGGGCAGAAGACTTCACCTTGATCTCCAGGAACTGGAGCAGTTCCTGCCAGTCCGGTTTGCGAAATTGCGCCAGCCAATAGGCGGGGTGAGAGTCCGAGACCTGCCAATAGCGCGGGTCGAAGATCTGTTGTGGATCAACCATTTGAAACATGGGTTCCTCCTATACTTTGAGAACTTCCTTTTCAAGCAGGTTCTGCACCAAAGCCTGCCAGTCTTTGGTCAGGTCAATGCGCACGCCGCCGCGGCAATCTCCGCCGGTTTCCAGACGCTGTACGAATTCCGCGTCCAGTGCGTACTCCCACAGCGTTTTCGCCCACATGTCCGGGATGGGAAAGGCCAGCGTCTCCTGCAGGCGCTTCAAGGTCAACGTTTGCAGATTTGCTTCCACATTGCCATCCTCGAAGATCAGGGCATAGGCTGCGTCATCCTTGGCTTCCCATTTTCCGGGGAGCGCTTTGCGGCAGATCAACCCGGCGTGCAAGACATTGAAATCGGCCAGCGGCTGGGTCACCATCTTAACTTCCCCGTCCGCGACAACGGATGTGCCTCGCATCGAACAACTCCCACGCCCGCGAATCAGCGAAGCCCACAGACTCTCCACGCTGGTCTTGTGGGCGGCAATGCCCACATAGGTCAGCGTGTGCTGGTACGGCCGGTCTTGCAATACCGCGAAGCCGGTCACATCAGCACGAGTATGGGCATTGCTCAGGGTGGGAATGCGTCCAGTCGGATACAGATGTCGCACCGCGGAGTCCTGCACCACCGGTTCGATGCGGTACACGTACACCCCGGACTTGGCGCGCACCAGTTCCTGATTGATTTCTCTCAAGAGTTCGTGTGCGCTCTGGCAGACGTTCAATCCCGTGAAGGTGATCTCGATATCCTCCACCTGGATATTCACCGTGCGGGCATTCATATCCACCACAGCGCCGGCCGCGATCCAATCCTTGTTGTCCTTCAAAGCCGGGGGAAGTTCCGCGCCTAGAGTCGGCGTGAACCATAACGCGCCGTGGAAAGGCATATCGGCTGCAGGTTCAAACGTGCCGTATGGCGCGCGGTGCGTTTGCCTGCCGATGTATTCCACGTCCGGCATGTCGTTCAGAACCGGAAGCCAGAATTGCTCGTAGGGAGCAATCAGGGTTTTGCCGTTTCGCGCGGCGTTCTCTTGCGCATGTCTCAATTCCTTGATGCGTTCCTTGATGTATTCGTCTTCATAGGGTTCGGTCCATTCGTACATCATTCACTCCTTTGCGTGGATGGTCAGGTTGAAATCCAGCAGTCCGAAGACCTCCCCCTCTTCGGGATCGTCGCTCGCCGTGACAACGGGTTGGTATTCGGTGAGATAACGCCAATCCAGAATGTGGCTGGCCTCGCAGCAAATCCCGTTTTCGGACAGCATCTCGGAAAGTTCATCCGCGACCGAATTGGGATCCGCGTGATCCGGGACGGCCAGTTGGATGGTCAGGATGCGGACGCGTTGTCCGGGCTGGACGGCTTGCATGTCGCCTCGCTTTCTTCGATGGTGGGTTCAGCATTCCCATCTTTCAAAAGGATTGTGAGCCAGGGTTCGGTTTCTTCGGAGGCGTAGCGTTCGCAGCCGAGATGGATCGGCACACCGGGAACCTGACGCGCCAAGTGTTTGGCGAACTCCAGCGCCTCCACCAGGTTGCCATCCATTTGATTGGGGAACAATCCGAATTGGACTGAGACGGCGTCGTACTTCCGCCAGACTTCGAATACACCCGCCACATGACTGTATGTTTCAGGCGTCAGCGTTTTGAAGTCCAATGAATATTCTTCGAGGGCAACATCCACGGTCAGCCAGGTAATGCCCAGTTCAGAGTCGAGGCCATGAAAGACCTGTTGCAGGATGGTGAGCGCATCCTCGCGCGTGATGGGTTTCTCGGCGCGGTGGGCGGCTTCCAGCACATCCTCCACCTGCCAGACGTGGGCAATCTTGTCCTGCCAGTATTGGCCGAGGACGCGCAGGACATCGTTGTTGTCCACGTTACATTCTTTGGCAATGGCCTCTGCCATTTCCTCTAGCATGTAGTCGTACATGGTCATCTCCTTTACATTTGCATGTGAGCACAGGTCAGGGCATCGTGCTCCCCAACCAGCGAATAGTGGATGGCATATACCTGGCGCAGGCGTTTGCGCGCCCCTCGCTCGAAGCGGAAGAGCGGCTCGCCTTCGTGCAGATATTTCTGTGGTGTGCGGCGGAAGATCGTCCAGCCGATGGCGTGCGGCGCGCCGGGGTAACTGCGTTCGATCTGCAGGCGCTCCAGATGATTCAAGTGGAGCAGGACCTGCTCGAGGGTCAGGTACTCCGGGCAACCGGTCTCTTTGGCTTGAAAGGGCAGGACGATCAACTCAGGATTGGCGTGATCCATCGCCGCCTCCCATCGCCTGCAATAAGCGCGCTTTCTGTTTTTCCAGCAGGCGTTTCATATCGTCGCGCACGTTCATCTCATCCCAACCGTCGGCGTGTGCCTTTTCAAACTCTGCCAGGAAATCGGTGATGTCGCGTTCGGGAATGCCGTCCGGGTCCCAATGCGGTTCTGTGGTGAAAGCCACCTGTGCGAACTCATGCCAGGGATGATCGTCTTGATTATCCAGCGCATCGAAGAAACGTTCCTCGATGTGGACCTGGCGGGCGATGAAGAACTCGCCATCCTGCAAGCAGGCGCGGATTCGTTTTTCCACCTCCTCGATGGATAGGCCAGTGTTGTTGGTGAAGACCGCCTGGCCGTGCAGTTTGTAATTGCTGGCGTCCCGGTACAGGTACTGGAATGAGATGTTTTGGGAAGCGTTAGCGTTGGTCATCGTGCACCTGGCTTCTCTGCGCCCAGCCCTGCGCCTGGATATTACGCGCCCACATGCTCAGGAAGGAGGAGACCTCCCGGTCGAAGCGCGTGTCCACCAGAACCATATCGTTCATGCGGGTGATGAACTTGGTGCGCCGCACCCCGAAGGCCTGCGTGATGGCGGTGGGCGTCCAGGTCGGGTAATGCAATTCCACCTCCGGGTCCGGGACGAGATCGCCGTTCTGTTCGAAGTAGTGCGCGACACTGATCAGCTCGGCATGCCGTTCGATCACCAGGCGCTGGTAGCCGGGCATGTCGAAGCGCACGTGGAAATTGAGTTGGGCACGGAACTTGTCCAGCAGGTGATGGGCGGACAGAAGTTTCTCGATCGTGGTTTGAAACAGGGTGGTCATGGGTGGCTCCTTGAAAAGAAACGGAGGGCGCTGTGTGCGCCCTCCGCTGTGAAATGGTTATTCGTCCCAGCCGCTGATGCGGTCTTCAAATCCGGCTTCCAGCCAGTCGTCATCGTGCAGGCGGGAAGCGTTCTCATACTGTTCCACAAGCGGCCCTTCATCGGGTTCCACCTCCGGCTCGAAGCAGGTCTGCTCCGGGCGCAACACTTCATCCGCCGGGAAGTCGCCTGCGTTCCCGATCTCCAGCGTGTGCGCCAGTTCATAGCCGGGACGGCAGAATTCCTGCGGATCGAGTTCGGGCGAGAGGATCACCACATACTCATCCACTTCGGAAACGAAGTGCGCCAGTACGTAGGGGCCGAGATCGGAAAGGCGCGCCTGCTCGTAATCGAAGGGCAGCAGTTCGACGCCCGCCTCGGCGAACAGCCAGGTTATTTTTTCCTTAAGCCAGGCGATGTCCGCGTCGCGGTTGTGGATCGTGGAACGGTGAAAATCTTCGGGAATATCGACCAGATTGCAGAATTCGTCCGGCTTCTGGTCTGCCAGGGCATAGGCCGTGGTCTCGATGGAGAGGGCAACAATCTCCTCCTCATCCCACTTCCAATGCACACTACCCACGTATTCGCAGGGCTTGGAAAAAGCCCCGGCGTGCATTGCGATCCCATTCCAACCGGCGGGATGGTCCCAGGGCGTACACCAAATCTGAAAGCCGCCGTTCCCGGCTTCGAAGATGGCGTTCAGGTCTGGGTTGGTGGAGATGTCGAGCTTGCGCGCCAGATCGAGCGCTGGTTGCATGCGTTGATGTTCGGTTGTGTAAGACATGGTGTTCTCCTGTTGTTTATTTATCCACCGCGTGGACCAGAATACACATCCTGGTGGTGGAATTGTTCCTGTCCGCCACACCAACGCGCCTGTCCGCAGAATCCCATCCCGCCTTCGAAATAGGCGAGTTGGAAATCGTGGTCGGGGAACAGCGCGGCGAGTTTTTCGATCACGGGAATGGGCGGGCTCCAGGCGGTGTCGAATTCCAGATATGCCTCTCGGGGCGAGACATCCGGCAGGGGGCTGCCGCATTGTTTGCAGACGAGGACTGTCATGCGCTCCGTGTTGTGGACCGTCTGGCAATAGGCGCACTTGATCTTCTTTTGCGGCTCGCTGGTTGCAGTCCCATTCCGTAGGGTGAGGGACACGTGCGCCGCCTGCCATTTCGTCCCCCAATTGGACCAGCACCACTCATAACCGCCGGAGTTGAAGCCGTCCTTGATCCAGGGCGCACCGGGTTCAGCGTCATACTCCGCGGCCAGTGTCTCAAGTTTGCTTTGCTGGTCCGGTTCATCCTTTTCGATGGCGCGCAGTTTTTCCTGGTATTCGTGCGCGCGCTGATCCAACTCCCTGTATTCCTTGGGATAGGGGATGATCCTGTCGAAGTCGAGCAGGCGCGCGTCTTCATCCTCGTGCGCCTCGGAACGGATGGCGTTCAACACTTTCTGCACATCGGGACCAGAGATGGTCAATTCGTTTTCAGTCCAGTTAGGCATGGGATTGCTCCTTGTATTGGAATTTGAATGGGAATGGGGTGATTGCCTTGATTGGCTTCGAGTTGATCGAGCGCCTCGCACTCGTGTGCGACAGCAAGTTCCTCGTCGGTCATGCTTTCCTCCACGATGGCCTGTTCCATGCGCGGATCGGCGCGGGCCAAACATTCCGCATCATCGGCATTGCGGATGTGCGGATTGCCCTGGCCATAACGGGCGTAGTAACTTGCCCCGACCTTGCTTCGGAACGGTCCGATCACGGTGAGGAAACGCGCTCCGTGGGATTCCTTGGTGGGAACGCGGGGGGAATGGAACAGGATCAAATCGCCCTGAGCGCGCCTGCCTAGGTAATACGCCATGTCGCCTCCTGAAAGTCTGCGAGGAAACCAAGCCGGGCCGTTTCGTTGTTCACCTCACAGCGCAGGCGCAGTGGGATGTTGGTAATCTGCTCCGTCCGCCAATGCTTGCGCGGAAAGTTGAACGTGAAGTTGGCTGCCTGTTTGTGAACGAGCGAGAGTTCGAAGTGCGCCATCCACAGCGCATCGAATAGGCGTTGTTCATAGTCACCGTCCTCTTCGGTGGAAATCGGTTCCAGCGCGTCGTGCAGGGCGGGGCTTATTTCCACGGCGGTTGAGAAGCCAACGCCGCGAGCGACATCGCTCACATCGAGCCAGGCGGGACTGTGAAGAAGCAGAGGAGGCGCGCACGCTTTGGGCGTGAAGTCGAGAGTCAGTTGCATTGGCATTCGCGCCTCCTAACTGAACCCAAGTCCGCGTTCCTTGAGCGACACCCAACGATTGGGATGCCCGATCACCAGATGATCGAGACAGTCAATATCGAGCAGCTTGCCTGCCTGCACAATGGCACGTGTCACGGCTACATCATCCGGGCTGGGCGTGGGGTCCGACGATGGGTGGTTGTGACAAACCACGATGGCGGACGCCAGACATTGGATCGCCGGGCGGAAGATCTCGCCCACGCGCACCTGCGAGGAATTCACCGAGCCTTGATAGATCTCCACGATGTCCAGCACACGGTTGCGCCGGTCCAACAGGAGCACGCGCAGGTGTTCCTTTTCGAGCAGGCCCATCTCGGCTTGCACCAGCGCGGCCGCATCTGCCGGACTGTTGATCGCGGGGCGTTCCTCGCTATCGGGCAGATTGAGTCGCAGACCCAGGTTGAGTGCGGCTTTGATCCGCGCCGCAGTGGTTTGGCTGATGCCCTTTACAGCCACCAATTCCGCTGGATGCGCCTGGTACAGACGGCGGATGTCGCCGTTGAAATGCGCCAGCAGAGCCTGCGAAATTTCGATCTGCTTCTGTCCGCCGATCACCGCGGCCAGGAGTTCGGTGAGGTTGCAGGCGGCTACGTTCTGGAAGACACGCTGTGCGGGCTGCTCGCGCAAGGGTAGACTCTTCAGATTGGTTTGTTCGTAACGCGGGAGGGAGGGAAAGGTCAGTTGGGGATTGGTGTTCATGGGGCTCCTGGGAATCAGAAGACGGCGCAGGATCTGCGCCGTCTCGGTGGGTTGGGGTTCCATTACGCCATTGCCATATCTGGCAGACTCAATGCCAGGGCTTCGTCTTCGGGGAAGGGATCCTTGGCGCCATCCAACAGCAACGGCATGATCAGCACGGTGAATGCGCCTGCCTCCAAGAGGATTGGTTTTTTACCATCTGCCAGTTTGATCGTGATCCCGCCCTTGCAGGATTCCGCAGCGCGCTTCAGGAAGGCGGACGAAAGCCAGACGCTTGCGTCCTCTCCGCTGGCTGTTCCATCCAGAACGTTGCGCGCCTGTCCGGTGGGTGTCTCCTCGGAGGCCATCTTTACCACGCCACCCGAGGCTTTTATGAAGGTGTTGTGCGTGCCCATCGCCTGCACCATGCGGATGGTCTGCATCAGGCTGGTCTGCTGGACGGTGAGGTGCGCGAGCGTATCACTACGCGCCTGCTCGATCAGACTGCCGATCTGCGCGGCGGGGAAATTCTCCGCGCCGGTGACGGTGGCGAGCGTCAGGTCTTTGGCTTGTTCGGCGTTGGTGATCTGGAAGAGAATGCGATTCGGACCGGAGGTTCCAATGCGCACCGTGTCATGCTCGTCCACGAGAGTAGTCAACAGACGGGCGAAGTTCCACGGCAGGGAAAGCGAGGTTTGTTGCTGGATCCCCTGCATGGTTTCGCGCACGCTGCCAGCTGAGAAGCCATCCGCGGCTTGGGTGAGAATGGAGTCCTTCTCCAACGTCAGGTGAACCACCTGCAAGGCGGCGCGGGAACCGTCCGTGGAGGCGAACGGCAGGACGCGCAGCAGACTGCGCAGGATCGTTCCAGAAACGGTGACGATCGTTTGGATGGTCTCCTCCCCGATCATGGGCAGTTGCTCGTCCACGATGCGCAGAGTGGTGCGATTGGCCTGGCTGTTTAGGATTAGGGAACTTCCATCCACGGACAGTTGGATCGGACCGGCCAGCGTTTCCACCACGGCGTTCAGGGTCTGCGCATCCACGCAGACGGAGAGTTCCTCATCACAGGCGACCTGGGCGAGGGCACGCGCGGCAGACTCGCCGTTGAAGCAGGACAAACTCAGTTGGCCTTTCACATCCGCGTCCAAACGCACGAGCGCGAAGGCGGGCAGGGAGGATGCTTTCTGACTGGCGCGCGTCACGGCGTTCAGAGCCGCGCGCAAGGTATCTTGCGAAATGGTGATCATAGTTTTGTCTCCTTGATTGAGTTTTATTTGCAGATGTCGCGCAGGCGTTTGTCGACGTGGTACTCGCCGCTGAGAACATAGCGTAGCCACTCGATGACGAACCAGACCGCCCAGCCCAGGATGAGCAGGAGGATCACGAGCATGAAGATAGTGAAGGCAGACATGAGAGTTCTCCTTGGAAAAAGAAAATCGGGGAGCGATGGGTCGCTCCCCGATTTGGGTGAGGGTGAAGTTAGATTCCGGACGGCCACCATCCGCTTAGGATGGCTTCGTCCGGGTCGAGTTGATCTGGCGGCAGCACGGTACGCACACTTGCGCCGCCGCTGCGGATGGAGGCCGAGAGCGCCAGCGCCCATTCGACCCCGGCAGGATCCGGATCGCGCATCAACACGTACTCGTATTGCCCGTGTTCCCGGAACCACCGATGCATTTTTGCGGAGGGACTGGCGCCGTTGGTATACACGGCGACTGTATCGGATTCGCGTCTGAGTTGGTGGATCTTTTGCGCCGTGATGAGCAGATCGAACAAACCTTCGAGCACGATCACGGTACGCGTGGTGGGCGTGATGCGCCAACAGCCGAGTGGTTGAATGCGATTGCCCCAGGTCTTGTGATTCTTTTCGGGCTTGAAATTGCGCGTGCCCTTGGGTAGTTGTTCCTCCGGCAGGTAGCGCACGTTCATCACAGTGGGATGTGTCGGCGGGTCGGCATAGATCACACCGCCCGCCCACAACCACGTTCCATCCTTGCGCACCAGCATGGATTGTTTGGCGGCTTCGATGGTCTCGCGATGCACGTTCGGAACGGGGGTGCCGTATCCGAGTCCATACACCAGGGCGGTGTATGGCGACACGCCGCGCGAGGCGAGGTATGGCCAGGCCGGTGAACGTTGCACCACCGAGCGCGCCTCCGATACAGCTTCATCCAATCGTTCCACCTGTGACGGTGGCCTGGGCGGGCGTGTCGGTTGCATCGCCGATACGGGCGGCTTCCAATCTTGCCCAAGTTTCTTGCGCAGGGAATTCAACGAGCCGCCCGTTGCGCCACAGCGCAGGCATTTCCAATAGCCTTTGACCAGGTGGACTCCAAAATTCGGGTGGCCGCCCTGTCCCTGGCGATCCGCGTCGTTATGGAAGGGACACCAGAAGATGGCCCAATCCCGATTGCGTTCCACCCGAACCGCGGTTCCGAGGATCTCTTCGGCGGCGGAGAGGAGTTCGTCCATGTGTTTTTCTACGGCCTCCTTTGCGAGGATCTATGCGCCCAACAGGTGGGCGAGGTCTGCCAGGAAACTGCCAAGCCAGTGATATGGCTGGGATGCGGCGATGGCGACCAGGATGAGAATCAGGGCGAGGGTTCTCATGCTCATTCTCCTTTCGTGGATGGATTAAATTGTTCCAGGGGAATGGCATGATCACGCATCCGGGCAGTCCATGAAGGCGATATCTGCTCATCGGATCTCCACGCTCGCCCATACCGGCGCGGTAGTATACAGAGCCGCGTTCTCGCGCAGCAGTGTAACGGTGGCGGAGTACAGGTAGTCTCCCTGCTGTCGCCCGATGGGGGATGCGATGTTGAGCAATTGGCCGTTGGCGAATACCTTGCGTTGCGCGGCGTTCAGGCGGAAAGGCGCGGAAATCTTGACAGTCTTGCTGGTTGTGGTATTATCGGAACGCATGTTCTATGCACCATTGAGGCCGTCCAGTTCGAGCTGGGCGGTCTCACCTTTTGTGTGCCGGGCCTCTCACCCCGGCGAGTCCTCGCTGTAGTGCGGGAATCGAAAACGGGCGCCGCTCAGGGAAAACCCTGGGACAGCGCCCGTTTTCTGTGTGAGGAGATATTCAGTTGTGGGATTGGTTCAGGTCAGCGGCTGTATCGGTCTACATCCAGCGACCATGAGCAGCATGGCCAGGTGTATCGGCGCATGCGGTGGACGGATGGGAAGTGATTTGTTTTTTCGCGAGTCGTTTCTCCTTTCGGATCGATGGGATTGGATTCGGAACAGAGGTTGGAACGTGTGAACTTGCTTGCGGAATGGGACAAAGATTGTGGAAGGTGGTGTGAATTGGGGCGATAGGTCTCCTTGGGAATGATTTGGAAGTGGGCGTGGGATACAACAGGAGAAGCCCAGCGGGAGCCGGGCTTCTTGAAGAGGGGGAATGGATTGTGGAAAGTGGAAACGTTCGGGATTGTAGCGAGGGATGAGAAAACTGTCCACCCACGTAGGCGGCAGAAGGCGAAAGAACCATCAGTAAAAACGCGGTTTTCACGCCCCCTTTACCTAGGTGTGAAATGAGTCTGAGGTGGGTTGAACGCACAATAATTTTTTCAAACTGCATCGATCCTCGAAAAATATCAAGCCTCAACCGACAAGATGTTTCTGAACAAAGGCTTCCCAATCCTCCCAGCGAACCCGCACCGTCTTGTCTATCGAGATGGAACGGATCTCTTTTTTCTGTATGAGCCGGTACGCTTTTGCCTTGCTGATTCCCAACATCTTCGCGATATCGCCGGCTGTGAGGAAAGGCTTGTACCGTACAGGTTCTGGAGCATCATATTCCGGGACAGACGTTGCAGGGATCGTGGAATGCGCTGCAGCTTCCTTCCCGGATTGTTTTATTTCCTCCCGAAGCAGGATCAAAAATTCCACCAGGCTCGCGTAGACCACGTGGCTGATCTGCGCGCCCATCTTTTGGGCAAGTGCAAGCAAGGCGGCTTCCTCGATGGGAAGGGTGGATGAAGAATTGGCTTGTGTTTTCATGGGGGACTCCTTGAGAGATATTTTCCGATACGGTTGGCGACACGCGCAGGATACCTCACCTCGGTTTTTACTATCATGCCCGGCATGAAACCAAACCCGGAAAGGAATCCCCTCGTGCATCGTATCCTCAAAATCATCCTGTTCCTATTCGCGCTCCTGCTCCTGTGGCTCGGCCTGAACTATCGCCAGCTCATCGCTTATGGAACCATCTGGAACGAGACCACGCGTCTGCAAGAACAAGCGCTACATCTTCCCTCCGATTTTCAAAACCCCGCACCTGGACAAGACCTGTTCGATGGAAAACTCTCGCCCCGGTTCTGGAAGTTCACCACCATCAACGGCGCCGGCCAAGTCTCGAATGAATTTACCTGGCATGCGGCCGCCATCACCTTCGAGCATAACATCCTGCTCCAGCATTTCCCCGATCCGGACTTCCCGAATGAAAACGCCGACCTGTTCCAATCCCCGGCCGCGGACCAATACAACAACGTGACCCTGATCGGCGGGAGCGGTTTCCGTCCTACGCCCGCGGAGGATGTGATCTTGAAATTCACCTCCCGGGTCAGCGAGGAATTCTACGGCTCCGCCGGCGTGATCTTCCAACCGGAAGACACATTGCGAAACGATGGAACCTTCGCCAAACCATTCGACATGTTTGGCTTTGCGGTGATGGGCGATGAGTCCGATGTGATGAACGTCAGCAGTGCGCTGTGTTATCTCGCCCTCAATTGGACGCCGGTACGCGTGCAATCCTTGAACGTGGATGCGCACACCTGGTACGAGTACACGATCCGCCTGCACTGGCAGGATGCCACGACTTGGTTGGGGACCGTCTCTGTGGATGGCGAGGAAATGTGCCGCATATCACTGCCGGCCTTCGGTCCCGTGGAAGTGCAGGCTTGGAGCGACAACGCACTGGTGATCACCCAGCCGCGTCATTGGTGGGAGATCGCGCCAACGTTGGAAATGGGATTCCAAAATGGCGGGAACAAGCAATTCGAACTGGGATCGATCCAGATCTACGCCGAGGCGCGTTGAGCCTCGCACCCGACACACCTCCCATTCCACCCTACACACTTCTGTATCTTTCCACCCATGACTGAAAACTATCAGGCCAAACGCGAACGCTGGCAACGGCTGTTGGAATCTTTGCCAACTGGTCTGCGTGAACACGTCTCCTTGCGCAACGTGGAGTCTGTGGCGGCGCTCACTCCACAGGCGCAGCAGAGATTGTCCGAAGCGATCCAAGCCGGACTCAAACGCCTGCCGCGCGCCGTGGAGCAACTGCGAAACAATCCCGATACGCCGGTGAGTGAGTTGCTCAACCCCGCCGCTACAACAGTGGCAGAAGTTCAACCGCAAATCTCGCAGCACGTCAAAGACGAATTGGCCGGCCTCGTGCAACTGTGTTTCCCGGACATGCCGCGCGTATCGGCCGAGGCATTGGTGGAAGCGGATGTCATGGACATCGCGCTTCAAACCGCCCAAGTTCATCACTTGCTTTTTCAGTCCGATCACCTGCGCACGGACTTCGTCCTGCTGGTGGTGTACGGACTGATGCGCCAATCGCTCGAACAGATCGAAGCGATCATCAATGGATCGCCTGCCATCCAGCAGGCATTGCTCCAGAGCGACCTGCCCTGGAAACAAAACGAATGGAGAAAATAATGCTCAAACGAATTGCCAATACCGGAGTCAACCTTGTCGTGCTGGGCGTTTCGGTCGCCATCTTTCTGGTCGCTTTCTTTGCCTTGAGCGCCCTGGGCGCAGCCGGACGTCCGCCCACCATCGAAGTGTTATCTGCTACGCGCGACCTGAACATCGGCGATGTCATCACCGCCAACGATCTGATCGTGAAGAAAGTCTTTCAGGATGACAACGCCGCCTTGTACATCCCCGGCGAGGAAGCCGCGGGAGTGGTGGGTGGGATCGTCGCCCAACCGATCTTCAGTGGCCAGCCGATTTTCCGCACGGCCATTATCGCCCAAGCCGCGGAAGGCACACGGCTTTCGGCTGTTCTCGCGAAATACCCTGGATACAGTTTGTTCCCGTTACCGCTGGATGCCATGAACCTGGTGGCTCCGGATGTGGAAGCCTTTCTGCCCGGCGACCTGGTGGGCGTCACGGTGGTGATTACCAGCCGGCCGCAACAGTTGACGACTCCGACTCCTATGCCGGAGTTGATCCTTCAGCCCGGATACAGCACCGGACCCACCGCCACTCCCGAACCGGTGGAAGCCGCGCAGGCTGAGGCGATAAGTCGTGCATTACCTCCACTGGCAAAAGATTTATTCCCGATGGGTGTGCGCGTGATCGCCGTGCAGGGTCTGCCGCCTTCGACATCCGAAACTTCTGACTCGAGCGGCTCGACCTTTTCCACCACAACACAACCGCGCATGTTGATCCTCTTGATCCCCAACGCGGCGCGCGAAGTATTGTCTCTGGCCTTGCAGCAAGGAGACCGCCTGGTTGTTTCTCTCATGGCGCGCGGCGATGAGACTCCCACGGCCGGCTTTACCTACTGGGACTTCGAAGATCTGTTCAAGCACGACCGCGAAGAAGTCCTGGGCGGAGGCCAGTAATGCAGGTGCTATTGCTCGGCGCGGGAACGGTCACCTCGCGTCTGAACATGCAACTGGCCGAACAGGGACACGCCGTGGTGGCGCAGATCGCGGCCTTCACGCCGCAACACCTGGACCTGTTCGACTTTCGTGCCATCCTCGTGGTCTCGCCCGAATCGTCCGTGTCACCGGAGAGTCTGGTGAAGGCCGCAGAACGCGGTAAGCTGATCTTCGTGATCGCGGGAGTCGGCGACGGCATGTCCGCTTGGGCGAACGGAGTCGGGGTCCCCGCATTGGCCTATCCGCCTTCGGATGTGGACATCAACCGCTTGTATGAGGAACTGCGTCGCGCCGAGGCCGGCAATCTCGCAGCGGATGATCAATACCGCCGCGCGGTGCTGGGTAGCGACATGTCGGCGCGCATCCAGTCCGGGATGGCGGTGCGCAAGATCGCCATCACATCGCCGAAAGGTGGAACGGGAAAAACCACCGTGGCGGTGAACCTGGCCGTGGCGCTCGCCCTATCGGGGATCACCACGTATCTCGTGGACTCGGATGGCAACGCCGGCGCGCTGCAATATCACCTGCGCATGGAGCGCGTCAACACCACCATGATCGGTTTATTGCGTAGGGAAATTGCCAAAGCCGGGAAAGGCGCGATGATGGATGTGGCATCAAGCGGCGCGTACTTGAATGCCTTCACCCCACTGGAAAATTTACCCACCCTGCGCGTCCTGCCCGGACTGATCACCGATGACCTGGGCGACGAAGTCTTGCAACAGGAAGACAAAGTGGGGGAGGTCATCCAGGGTTTGTACGAAGCCGGAGTCGCGGCCGGTGGCGTGGTCATCATGGATGTGGGCATCAATCCCGCCCATGTCGTCCACCGCGCCGCGTTGAAAGCCGCGGAAGGGATTGCCATCGTGATCAAGCCGGAGATCCCCGACCTGGCCGAGACGCGCCGTTGGATCGCACGTATGATCAATTCCCTGGCGAATGTGGTGGGACGCGGCAGCGCCCAGGAGTTCGTGGGCAGTCGCGTCAAGCTCTGCTACAACCAGGTGGTGGGCGATGGCTTCAAGTCCGCGCATAAGATGTTGCAACAGGCGCTCAGTGAAGACAAGTTCGAACTGGCGCTCATCCCGAATGGAATACTACCCATCGTGGATCCGCGCCTAGCAGCGCAGGCGGTGAACTCGGATCGGCGCGAGGACATTTTGATCTGGCGCTACAAGAAGGAGAAGTTGGAGGAATTGGGACCCTTCGCTGATTCCCTCTTGGGCTTTGCGGCGCACTTTGTGCCGGCCGTGAGGGAAGGCGCTTCACGCGTCGGTTTGTTGCCGAACGCTGGCAAGAAGCGCGGTTGGTTCGGGAAGTAGCCCATGTTCGATATTACTGGCAAGACTCTGAAACCCGTAACCGAAGTGCGCAGTTCAGACGAAATGGAACGCTGGTGGAATATCCTAGCTGAGGAAGGCCGCGCCCGCAAGGCGACCGAATCGCGCCAGCGCTCGCTGACCTCCACGGAGATCGAGGCCCTGGCGCGGCAGGCCTTCGAGGAGGTGAGTAGCAGAGCGGCCGAAGGTGCAGGGGTTGCCCTACCCAAGGAATTCATCCTGCGTTTGATCGGCGAGTTGTCCGGGATGGGACCGTTACTGGAACTGATCGCCCGTTCGGATATCGAAGACATCGCCATCAACCTCGGGCATATCTATGTGTACACTACCAGCAATGGATGGAAATATGCCGGCGCCGCTCCCGATGGCATCGGTGATGCCCTGCGCGTCATGATCGACCGCGCCGGCCAGCGCGCTCCCACACCGGATTATCCCGTCTCAGATGCAATGTTGCAGGTGATGGTCCCGCTCGTGGATGGAACCGTGCGAAGAAAGGGTGTGCGTATCAATTATGTTATGCCGCCAGCTTCACCCTATGGCGACACGATCACCTTGCGCGTCTCGAACTATCGCACCGCTTCCGACCTCACACAAGGTTCTTTATCTTTATTGTGCCAGACGCGCCTGCCGCCTGTCCCGCGCCCACGCTTCGATCCGAAGAACTTCCCGCGCGGCGAAGGCATTCTCACCCCCGAGGCCGCGAATTATTTATTGGGGGTGATGGTGCATGGTGGCACACTGGTGATTGCCGGGACAACCGGTTCGGGAAAAACATTTGTTGGCCAACGCATCCTCCAGGAAATGTTGGACTACTATCCACGCGGCGCCATCCGCTTGTTTATCGTGGAAGACTCGAACGAGATCATCCTGAACGGCTGGAATGGGGATGGTAAATCTGACACGGGTAACATCATCTACACCGTGACTCGTCCTGAAATTCGTGGCGGCCCGCCACCCGTGACGATGTATGACCTGATCCGTGCTGCCCTGCGTTCGCGTCCGCATGGCGTGGTGATCGGCGAGGCGCGCGGGGCCGAGGCCTGGGAGTTGATCCGCGCCGCAGCAACTGGACACGGGCACTCGGCCTTCACCATCCACGCCACCAGCGCCGAGCATGTCTGGCCGCGCTTCCTGCAGGTAGTGCAGTCCCATCCGGATGCAGCGCGCATGTCC